>Ga0209698_10001636_pt1 | contig 25821 bp, 17 predicted proteins | sample LitLauG_LLR_2012_FD_187203 | JGI IMG/M metagenome (GOLD analysis project Ga0209698, IMG submission 187203) | Freshwater sediment microbial communities from Pennsylvania, USA - Little Laurel Run_MetaG_LLR_2012 (SPAdes) (version 2) | ecosystem: Environmental > Aquatic > Freshwater > Creek >... | reverse complement strand
CTCCGCCACTCGTTCCGGCAGTCCACGCCCTGAGTCGGGCTCTGAGCGCAACGCCCGTGATCCGCGAGATCGCCGGGTCGATGCAGATTTACGCCGAAAAGTAGGCGCCCAGCTCGAGCTCTCGCCCTATGACCGCTGGACGGAGCGGAGTCGCCTGCGCCTGACCAGGTAGATGCCGGCCGGGATCGCCCCCGCAAAGAGCAATCCAGGAAGTCCCGGAAAGACGATGGCGCCGACGATGGCCGCCAGACCGAGCGCCGAAAGCAGCGCTCCCTCCCTGCTGATGCGAACTCCGAACCAATGGCGCACCATCCAGTACATGAGCACGGGCCATGCAAGGGACGAAAGCGAGTACCCCATCGCAATCGCAGCGATCCCAAGGCTCCGAAGAGTCCCGGTGCTGATGGCGATCCACAGCAGGTCCTGAGTCAGCATCGCCAGCAGGTAGGCGCGCGTCTTCCCCTGCGCGAACAGGCAGATGCCGAAAGACCAACCGATCACGCGGGCGTAGTCACCAAGCACCTGGATGGGCAATATCGGTGCCGCGGTCACGAAGGCGGATGAGTACAGAAGCCGGACCACGAGCTCGCGCAGCGCAACAGTCACCGCGAGGCCGGGTCCCATGATCAGCAGGTTGGCCCGAAGCACCGAGTTGAGCAGCGATTGCAGGTGGGCGCGGTCATGCTCGGCGACCACCCGAGGGAAGACGTAGGCGGCCATCCATCCGATGAACACCGCCATGTACTGGGCGGAGACTCCGTTGACGACCTGATATATGCCGTTCTGAAACCCACCGAGGGTTCGAATTCCGACGGTGCGGACCAGCAGCAAGGAGCCCCACGCCCCAACGCCGGCGACGAGAAGCACGCCACCGTAGCGGAGGAGAGCTTTCGCCGTGGAACCCGAGATGTGAATGGACGAAAGCGGCCAACCCTTCGCCACATAGGTCCGCCAGATCGCGATGGCGAAGAACGCCGATTGAAAGACGCTGGCCACGACCACCGCGCCCATGGCTCCGGTCAGGCCGAACGCGATGGTGGCTGGTATGAGAACCGCAGTCGAGGCGACCGCAGTCGCCACGTTGGCAATCGTCAGACGGCGGATGTCTGAGAATCCCTGCACGACGTAGCTGAGCACGCCTGCGAGGTTGTAAAGGGGCAGGCTGATCAGGACCAGGACAACGGGCAGCGTGTACTGCGAAGAACCGGTGAGCAGAACTGAAATCCGGGAAGAGAACGGCGCGAGAAGAATGGAACACGCAAGCGCCGATACCAGGGAAACGGCCGAGGCAGTGCCGAGCACGGCGCCGACGCGAGTGCGCTGATCTGGAGCCTCCGCCACCAGCTTGGATACGCCGGTCGTGAGGCCCAGCGGAATGATCTGGAACAAGAGCGCCGAGAAGTTCAAGATCTGGGCCAGCACGCCTGTGAGAGACGGGCCAAGCGTCAGCGCGAGCAGCTTGGCTGTGATGACCGCCCGCACGAGGTTCGACACCGAGGAGATGCTCAGCAGGCCCGCCGAGCGCACAAACGCGACTAATCCGAAATGCGGTGCGGCGGTTTGATCAGCTCCGCCGCTTTGTTCCTGCGCAGGAGGCGTACCGGGTTGTGTGATGGCGCATAGAGGTTAGCGATTCGGGCCCGCCGCCGATCCGTCGATCGCTGAGGCGCTGACTATGATTGGGCATCGCAATTCCACGCTTGCCCACCAAGTGGCGAGAACTTCGCATCCTTAAGCGACCCAAGCCGAACCCACGCGCTGCCGCGTGGCTGGTGGCTGCGGTGCTGTTCCTGGCCGGTTCACTGCCGATGTTCGGCGCGCTCGCGCAGCCGGGATCGAGCGCTTCCGGTGAGGTGACCGAGTCATTCAACGGGGGACAGATCACCAGGCCGGACAGACTCATCACACTCGTTGGGTTCACGGCCGGCGACCGCGGCTGGTATCTGAACCCGGGCACGAGCGGCCGGCTGATCTACCGGGTGCCCGGTCGAGCCGGCGCCACCATCGGCCTGAACGTCTGGCTTTACGCTGCTCCCGGGGTCACCAACTCACTCGTCGCGGGTGCGGCGGGTCTGCCGCAGGTCACTCTGCTCACCAATGTCACCGGCGAAGGTTTGAAGGTCGTCCTGCCGCACGCCTTCGACTCTGCCCCGAGCGTGGACATCGAGATCGACGCTCAGAATTCAAGCCTGGCGCAAGTCCTGGTGATCGACCAGGTGGTGACCTATTCCTCCAGCGGCACTGATGCCAGAGCGCCGCCCGCATTCACATACCTCGCATTCGGTGGCCTGGTCGCGTTGGTCACGCTCGCGCTGGTTCGGAGACGCCGGCACGCGCTCGCGATTTCCGCAGCGATGGGAGTCGTGGTTGCCACCGCCACAGCCACGCGGTTCGTGGCGCTTTTCGCCGTCAACGTGCCGCTCGATCCTGACGCCGTCGGATACCGGGTGTACGCCGACCGCTTTCAGTGGTGGCCGTTCTCGCAGTTCGGCCTGTTCTCCGGAAACTTCTCGGAACGCGAGCCTCTGTTTCCGATGATCGTCCACGCCTACTTCCAGGTGATCGGATCATCCGACTTTCACCTCCGCGTGGTCTCGGTGACGCTTTCAATCGCGGTCGTCATCCTCTCAGTCGTAGCTGCCAGAAGACGCCTTCTTCACTGGCCCGCCGCGCTCTTGGTCGGCCTCATCATGGCTGCGAGCGGTCCCCTGATCGAGGAGAGCGTCCGCGGTCTTCGTCTCGAGCTCGAGATGGTCGTCCTCCTCCTTCTCTATCTGGCACTTGATCGCGGCCCCTCCAAGCGCCCGGTCCTTGAGGCGGTCATGGTCGGAGCGATCGGCGTGGCGATGGTGCTGACTCGGACCTACTACCTGCCGGTGTTCGCAGTCGCGGTCCTGCTCGCCTTCCTGGTGAGATACCGGCCCTCGTGGCGCACGGTCGGCCTGGTCGGTACAGCCGTCGTCATCATGCTCGCCGCCGAGAGCGCCCATCGCGTGGGGCTGTACATCCATCACGGCGATGCGTTCTTCGACACCAGCGGGTACTACCGCTGGCTCGCGAATGTCGAGCGCTTCGGGAACCAACGCCCGCTTCCGCACCCCGAGCTGTTTCCCACGGCCGACCAGTACCAGCGGTTGGGCCCGTACTTCGGACCCAAGATATCCGCAGTCCAGTACCTGTTCGTCATTCATTCGCCCTTGGAGTTCGTTCGCGACTCTCTGGCAGGCGCGCGGGCAATCTTCGACACGATCGATGGAACTTCGGTCCTGGTGCAGAAAGCCACGCACTTCACGCTGTTCAGGGGCCGGCTTGGGACAGTGGCCGCACTCGGCGCAGCGGCGTTCGACCTGGCCACACGATGGCTGATCCTGCTCGGCGTGATGGCTCTGGTGGTGCGTGCGCGGAAGCGCCCCCACACGGCCCTCATCCCGTTGATCGTGATCGGCTGGCTGGGCTCGAGTGCCTTTCTTGTCGACCACGGCCTTCTCGAGCGCTACAGGCACACATGGCAGACGATGCCGCTGGCCCTGATCGCAGGCGCGTGGCTCCTGCAATCCACGGTGGTTGTGGTGCGCCGGCGCTTCGGGGTGCCAATGCAGCTCGTCGCCCTGTATCGCCGATTGATCGGTGACCTCGACCTGGTCCTCCTTCCAACCTCGGTCGTGCTTGCGCTTGCCCTGACGGCCCTCCACTCGCGATTCGTGCTTGCCGACACACTGCTCCTCGCGCTTGCGATCGGCATCCTCACCTACCGCCGCCCTGCGGTCGGTACGGTCGCGCTGCTGTTGGCCGTTTCCGTGAGCGGAAGCCTGGCGCCGGCCGCCGCCGGGGCGGCCGCCCTCGTCGCGATCGTCTTGCGGCTTCGCCCGGCGATTCGAAGCCTGGCGCCGCTGATCGCCTTCGTTCCATTTGGGCTGGCGATGGGGCTGGCCGGCGGCAAACCGAGCTCCACGACCCTCGAGCTCGAGGCGTCGATGGTGCTTGTGGCCGCGACCGTGGCCGTTGCCGCCGCCCGGCCGGACATCCGTGAGCTGCTCATGTGGCTGATCGCGGCCATCGGTCCATTCGCGGGTCTGGCCTATGTCCTGGAACCGGCTGCGCCCACGGCCATTGCGCTCGTGCCGGCAGGCGCCGTCGTCGCCGCCTGGCTCTACTTGAAGGGCAACCGGCTTGCGCTCCCGCTGGTGCTGCTGAACGTTGCCATCGTGGTGATCGTCGAGCCGCTTTTCGCGTGGCTTGGAGTTCTGGCTGCCGTCGCCTGGCTGGCGCGCGATCGTGCTCGAAGGCCGCTTCGGCGCTCGGCTGCCTTGAGCGCCGCAGTCCTGGCCGGGCTGGTCGTCCTCGCCGTCGGGGCGTCGCTGGCTGCCACCACCCCTCCACCGGATGCCGCCTGGCGCGTGCAGCTGACCGACGCCAGGTCGGCCGTGCGGCAGCAGATGACAGTCGACCGCGTGGGTGACAACTCGATCTGGGTCTACGGTCGCCGCGGGTCCACGCTTCCGGACTTCCCGGCGGTCGTTGAGGTCAACGGCGCGCCCCTGACAACCGACCTCAACGCATATCTGCCGGCCGTTCAACCAGCCTGGAGCAGGCTCCCGCTGCCAGGCAAGCTGGTTCTCGGCGAGCACCTCGATGTCCAGATTCGAGCCACCGGGCAGCCCGACCCGATCAATCGCTACATCGAGATCGCCGGCGTCTACGCAACAGTCCCCGAGCTCACCAGCGAATACTCGAACGGAACCCAGATGGTCGCTGTCAACGGGACCTATCTCATAGTCCTCGGCGACGAATCGCAGCCGCTGGCGCCTGGCGGGCTTCCCGAGCCGCTGGTCCAGGGCCGGTGGCAGCCACCGCTGGGTCAGTGGATGCCAGGGGAGCGCGGCGCTCCGACTGCATCACGCGAGCAGGCGAACACCCTGCAGCTGTGGAGCTCCACATTCACTATCGCCGCGCACCATCCGTTGGGGATCGGCACCGGGAACCTGGCGTCTGCTCTCGAGGCCCTCAATACCGGCTTGGGCCCTGGGCTCAGCGCACGGAATGAGTTCCTGCAGGCCGGTGCGGAATGGGGCCTGCCTGGACTGGTGGGCCTGGCGCTCCTGATCGGTGCGGCTGCCTGGCGCGTCAGAAGGTCGGGCTACAGGGTTGAGGCGGCCCTGCTGGTCCTGACCCTGGTTTCGATGGCCGGGGAATCAGTCCTGGCCGATTCGGCTGGTGCCGTGTCGATCTGGCTGACGCTGGCCCTGTGCCTTGCGGTCACCGCGACCGGCGCAGCCTCGACCTCCACTTCGCCAGCTTCAGGCGGCGAAAAGCAACCATCGACATCGCGATGAGAAGCCACCCGTGCCGGCTGACGCGCACCTTGGACACCCCCGCCAGCCGGCGCCGGTAGCGGACCGGAACCTCGACGATCGGAATATCGAGGCGGGCCGCGCCGAAAAGCAGATCGAAATCGCCGAAGGGGTCGAAATCGCCGAAGTGCTTTCGCCCCGCCTTGATCTGGGCGTAATCCGACTTGAGCAGCACCTTCGTGCCGCACAGCGTGTCGCGGATGGGCTGCTCCAGCAGCCAGGTGAAGAGCAGGCTGAAGAACCAGTTGCCAAGGTAGTTCACGAACTTCATGGCTCGGTCTTCCATCGGGTACACGAGCCGTGTTCCATTGATGAACCGCCCCTTGCCCGTGGCGATGGGCCGCAGAAACCGCGGAAGGTCTTCAGGCGGGACCGTGAGGTCCGCGTCGAGGATCATCAAGACGTCGCCGCTCGCGGCATCAAAACCCTTTCGCACCGCGTCACCCTTGCCAAGCTTGAGCATGACGGTGGGGGCGTTCGGGTCGTCCTTTCGCTCGCCGTAGGACGCCTCGGGCAGCTGCAGGATCAGCTTGATGTCCTTGACACCTCGGTAGCGTTCGATCACCTCCTCGATCCGCTCCTTGGTGCCGTCGGTCGATGCGCCGTCGACGAAGATGATCTCCGTGCGTGGCCCAAGGTCGGGCATTCGCTCCACCGCAGCGTCAATGTTTCCGATCTCGTTCCGGCACGGGATGATGACCGAGCAGCTCAGCGGCCGCGGTTGAGCTCGGACCGGATCGGCGTCCGCGACCACGATGTTGAGCAGGTCGAAGTACTTGAACGCACGCCGCCCAGCGAGAAGGCGGTTTGCCACCGGTGCCAGCAGCGGGACATTGACGGGGATCAGCATCGAGTGCGCCTCATTCACGACCCGAAGGTCCGAGAGCGCGAGGAGGCTGTGAACGGTCTTGACGCCGACCCAGTTCTGCCTCAGTGGAGCCATGGCAAATCCCGCGCGTTGCGAGATGCGCATCAGCTCTTCGAGGGACGGGCTGTGAAACGTGATGACGAGCCTGCTCGACCCGTGACTCATGCTGTGGAAGCAATCGAACATCGCGTTGATGTCGCCGAGCTCACCGACGAGATCCGATGCGACGACAAAGTCGAACTTCTCGTCGGTCGTGAAGCACTCTGCGTCGGCCACCTCAAAGCGCAGCTCTGGGTGGTTGCCGCGCGCGATCTCCACCATCCTGCTGCTGATGTCAATGCCAAGTCCACGCGCAGGCTTCAGGGCTGACAGGAGGTTGCCCGTGCCGCAGCCGAGCTCGAGCACCGAGCTTCCGGCAGGGATCAGCCCGGCCATCCTGCGCTCCACCTCCGAGTGGTAGTAGGAGTTGCGGCGGTACCAGCGGTCTCTGTCGGGAGCGAGCTGGTCGTAGTGCGCACGAATCCGATCCTTCAGCGGGTCGAGAACCGGCTGCGCAGCCACGTCTGCGTTCAGTGTGTCGAACCTGAAGACGTCCGAACCGGGACCCCGATCAGCGCGCCCAGCGCGAATTGATTGATCTGGGGGACGTCGATCACGAGGGACGTGAGGCCGGGCGCCGACCCGACCAGGCGCGCCACCTTGCCCACAGGACCAAGGTACAGACCCGCGCGATCGGCCACGAACCCGACGGTGCAGCTCCAGGTGGTTGATCGCCGGATTCGCAAAGCGAGTCCCGCTTTCTCGAACGCCGTGCTCAAGCTGGGGTGGGTGAAGAACTGCAGGTGCTCACCGGCGGTCTTGTAACCGAACCACCTCCGCCCGCTGGCGCGAGCGAGGAAGTTCGCTGAGTCAGGCACCGTCAGGGCGAGGATTCCTCCGGGTTTGAGAAGCTCGCGAGCGCGCCTGAGGTCGGCGATCGGGTCGACCACGTGCTCGAGGACATCCCAGAACGTGATGGCATCGAGGCTCGCTTCCTCCAGCGTCACGTCGTGCACCGTCGTGCCCACGAGCTGTATCCCCTCTGCCTCAACCTGGGCTCGCGCAACGGAGGGATCGGCTCCGAAGACGCTCCAGCCGCGACCGCGCGCGACCTTCAGAAAGTCGCCGTTGGCGCAGCCGACGTCGAGGATGCGGCCGACGCCAACCTCTTTTTCAATCCGCGTGAGGTGGCGGCCGAACATTCTGCGCCGCGCCGGCTCGAGCGACGAGTAGTCGCGAAAACCAATGCTGCCCTGGCCACCTTCGTAATAAGCCTTGTCTCGATAGATTGAAGCGAGAAATTCCTCGGAAGGGACAGGCCACACGTAGCCGTGGCCGCAGTCAAGGCATCGCGCGACCCGTAGACCTCGATGCGCGGCGGCCCAGCGGGCCCGCGCCGACGCACAGATCGGGCACGCGAAAACGCTGGGCTCGACCACTGACACCGCAGCAGTTTAGCGGGTGCGCTCCGGGCCGGGACCCGGGCCGGCCGATCCCGCGGCGCGCGCCGTCATGAGCTTCTCGGGATCCAGTCCCTCCTGCCGGAGGTCCGCCTCGACCATCAGCCTCGCCAGCTCGAGGAAGGAGGTGGTGGGCGTCCATCCGAGCGCCTCGCGCGCTCTCGAGGAATCTCCCAGCAGCGTGTCCACCTCAGCCGGGCGCAGATAGGCCCGATCGATCCGCACGTACTTGCTCCAGTCGAGCCCCACCAGACCGAAGGCCACATCGGCGAACTCCCGCACCGAGTGCTGCACGCCGGTCGAGATGACGAGGTCTATCGGTGTCGGGTGCTGAAGCATCATCCACATCGCGTCGACATAGTCGGGCGCGTATCCCCAGTCTCTCTTGGCGTCGAGGTTTCCGAGGTACAGCGCATCCTGATGGCCGGCCACGATGCGTGCCACAGCGCGCGTGATCTTGCGCGTGACAAACGTCTCGCCGCGGCGCGGAGACTCGTGGTTGAACAGGATTCCGTTCACCGCGAACATGCCGTACGCCTCGCGGTAGTTGACGACTATCCAATAGGCAAACGCCTTGGACACGCCGTAGGGGCTTCGCGGGTGGAACGGGGTGTTCTCGTTCTGGGGCGGCGGCGCGCTGCCGAACAGCTCAGACGTGGAGGCTTGATAGAGGCGGATCGTCGGGTCGCAGTGGGAGATCGCCTCGAGCAGGCGCAGGGTGCCCAGGGCGTCGACGTCGCTCGTGTATTCCGGCGCCTCGAAGCTCACCTTGACGTGACTCTGGGCGCCCAGGTTGTACACCTCCTGCGGCCTCACCTCGTCGATCAATCGAGCGAGGCGGGCGGAGTCGGACATGTCGCCGTAATGCAGGATCAACCGCCGGTCGGGAACGTGCGGATCCTCGTACAGATGGTCGATGCGATGGGTGTTGATGGACGATGAGCGGCGGATCAGCCCGTGAACCTCATAGCCCTTTTCCAGCAGGAGCTCGGCCAGATAGGAGCCGTCCTGGCCGGTGATCCCGGTGACCAGGGCTCGCCTTCGATCGCTCACGCCTCGAAGTCTAGCCAGCCGCACGCGGGGCTCGCCCGCTCGTGATCCTTTGGAACATGAGTCGGCAGCCTGGGACAATTGGTACCGGTGCTTAACCACGCCACTCGGTACTTCCCCATCCTGAAAGTATTGAAGGAATATCTACCTCCCAACGGAAACCTCGTGGAAATCGGTTCGGGCATGATCGGGGTGGGAGAGTTCTGGTCGCGCCCGTTTGTCGGCTGCGATTTGAGCTTCGCTCGTCCGCCTAAGGCCCCGCTGCAGCCGGTGATCTGCTCAGCAGACGCCCTGCCGTTTCACGATCGATCGTTCGACGCTCTGATTGCATCGGACGTGATGGAGCACATACCTCCAACCCAGCGTGGTCGAGTGGTATCGGAGATCTTCAGGGTCACTCGAACCGTGGCCGTGATCGGTTATCCCTGTGGTCAGGGAGCCTGGGCGTTGGACCGCCGGCTGCACGAGCACTACCGGAGCCGCGGCTTGCCCCCTCCGCCCTGGCTCGAAGAGCATTTGCTCAACCCCTTTCCGGACGAGGCGTTGTTTGTCGATGTTCCGGCGGGGTGGGAGATGAAAGTCATTCGCAACGAGAGCCTCCGCTTCCATCTTTGGATGATGCGGGCTGAAATGCATCGCACATGGGCCCGCGCGTTTCGACTGGCGCTGCTTATCGCCCCCGGATTGGTCCGTCGGCTGCTGCCCATGGCCAACAGAGAGCCGTACTACCGAATGATCTTCGTCTTCACTCGCAGGCAGTAAGGAGCTGATCGAAGAGACGCATGGACTCCCTGACCGTCATCATCCCGACCTTCAATCGCAACGCGGTTCTCAAGCGCGCGCTCGAAGCTTATTGCGCTCAGAAGGCGCCCGAGGCAATTCACGAACTGATCGTTGTCGACGATGGGTCTACAGACGATACGGAGTCAACGGTTGCGGAGATGGGTCTGGCCTCGCCATTTCCGCTCCGGTATCTCCGTCAAACCAATCTGGGGCCGGCGGCAGCTCGTAACCTGGGCATCAGGACGGCCAATTCGAGCGTAATTCTGTTCACCGACAGCGACGTTGTTCCGACCGCCGATCTCGTCGCCGAGCACCTCGAGTGGCATAACGAACACCCTCAGGAGAACGTCGCGGTTCTCGGCTATGTGACGTGGCCGTCGCAACCCCGGCCGACCCAATTCATGAGGTGGTACGGCGAAAGGCAGTTGTTCGCGTACCGGCGCATACGGCAGGAGCAGCACCTCGACGCGAGTAGCTTCTACACCAGCAACCTGAGCCTCAAGACACAGTTCCTCACCGAGAACGGTCTGTTCGACGAGGGCTTTAAGACCGCCGCCTACGAAGATCTGGAGCTGGGTTACCGGCTGAGCAAGGCGGGTCTACGACTTCTTTTCAATCCGCGCGCCGTCGCATACCATCACCAGTTCTTTCGGTTTTCAGATGCTTGCCGCAAGAGCAATGAGAACGGTGCCGCCAGGAAGGTGTTCTTTCGGACCGAGATGGGGCGGGATGTGCTGGAGCGGCAGCGACAGCGGAGGTCGCAGCCACGCTACCGCATGGCCAGGTTTGGCGCGACAGCACTCGCCACCATTCTGGATCCGGCTACGAGGTTCGTGGATTCTGACTTGAGGTTTCCCTCGTCTCTCTATCGACTTCTCTTCTGGCATCACACAACCGGGCCATTGGAGCTGGACGACTCGGCGTCAGCTTTGGGGTGACGCGCCTGCGGTGGCTGCAGCTGCCACCTCAGCTCAACGTGAACGTCAAGTAGTTGTTGTAGACGTCCCATGCACCCGAGCTGTTGCTGTAGGCACCGGAGCTGCTGGCATCACGAGCCCAGACCGAGAAGCGATAGGTCCCCGGCGCAAGCCCTGTGGTGTTCCAGGTGAAGGTCGCACCCGCCGAGTAGTCCTGGACCACCGTGTAGCTCGTCGCTCCTGGTGCCAGCAGCGCGAAGTGGTAGACCGGCGCGGGGTTGGGACACCCTGATGCGCCGGCGGTCAGGGTCACCGTCGTGCCGGGGGTCTTTGGCGATGCGGGCGACGTGTTCACGTTGAGCGCCGTGCACGTGGTCAGCGTGTAGACGACGTTGTTGTTGTAGACGTCCCAGCGACCCGAGGTGTTGCCGTATGCGCCTGCGCTGCTGGCGTCACGGGCCCAGACCGAGAAACGGTAGGTTCCCGGCGCGATGCCTGCCGTGCTCCACGCGAAGGTTGGGGTCGCCGAGTAGTCCTGGACCAGGGTGTAGCTGGTCGCGCCGGGCGCGAGCATCGAGAAGCGGTACACGGGGTTGGCGTTCGGACATCCCGATGCGCCCGCCGTGAGCGTCACCGGATGCCCGATGCCGGCGGAGGAGCCCGGCGCCGCGGACACGTTGACCGCCGAGCACGTGGTGAGGGTATATGCGGCGTTGTTGTTGTAGGCGTCCCAGCGGCCGGTGGTGTTGCCGTAGGGACCGGTGCTGCCTGCGTCGCGTGCCCAGACCGAGAAGCGATACGTCCCCGGCGCCAGGCCCGTGGTGGTCCAGGCGTAGGTCGGGGTCGTCGAGTAATCCTGGACCATCTGGTAGCTGGTGGCGCCGGGCGCCAGGACCGAGAAGCGGTAGAGCGGGTTGGCGTCGGGGCAGCCGGATGCCACGGCTGTCAGGGTGACCGACCTGCCAATGCCGGCAGGCGAGCCCGGCGCGACGGACACGTTGACGCCTGAGCAGGCCGTCATGCCGTACAGCGCGTTGTTGTTGTAGATGTCCCAGGTTCCGGCGCCGTTGCCGTACTCGCCCGTGCTATTCGCGTCTCGCGCCCAGACCGACAGCCGGTAGGTTCCCGGAGCAAGTGCGCTGGTGTTCCAGGTTGCGGATGAGCTGGTCGAGTAGTCCTGGAGCAGCTGGTAGCTGCTCGCACCCGGGGCCAGCACCGAGAACCGGTAGAGCGGATTGGCGTCAGGGCAGCCTGCCTGCGCGTTCACCGCTACCGTGGTCCCAACAGGGGACGTCGACGGTGGGCTCGTGGTGACAGAAAGCGAGTAACAGCCGTTGAAGTAGGTCTGAATGTCGCTCCACAGCTCGGGCGACCCAGCCCCGTAGTTCAGCGTCCAGAACCCGACCCCGCGCAGGTTCATCTGATTGACGAACTGGTAGCGCACCGCGAGAGTGGTCGTGTCCGACCAGTACATCACCCGCCAGCAGTGGAACGTGTTGTCGTACCAGGAGTCCCAGCGATCCAGGCCGGCCGGGTCGCTGGAATCGCGATGGACCGCGAACGTGCCGGGCTGAACGTCGGGCGAGGTCGCCACGGAGGTCGCCCCGGTGTAAGTGACGGCGTTCAGCGACCCGGTCGAGACGGCGTGTTCCACCGGGCTTGCCACGCAGGACGCCCTTCCGTAGTAGGGCTGGCCCAGGATGGTCTTACCTGCCCCGACCAGAGCCGAGTACTGGGTCATCGAGATGGTGTCGTTCCAGTAGTAGCCCGCCAGTGGCGACACGGGGTTCATGCAGAAGCTCGCGCAGTTCAAAGGCGGTGAGGAAAGGTTGGCGTAGTCCATGTCGTAGGCCATGACGAAGAAGGAGTCGACGTACTGGTTCAGGTCGGGGATGTTGAAGAAGCCACCGGTGCCCGACGCCGAGCCTGAGTAGGTGTCGATCGACAGGTAGTAACCGGGATGGACCGCGTCGAGCGCAGCCCGCAGGTCCTTGGCGAACTTCGTGAGCAGCGTCTGGTTGAGCGCGTTCAGCGACGGGTTGATGATGTTCGTGCACATCCGGATCTGCCCTTCGTAGTCGATGTTCACGCCGTCGACTCCCTTGGCAACGATCTGCGGAATGAGCTGCGAGATCGACTGCTGGTCGTTGTAAAGGGCGTCGCATTGATCGACCGGGTTGCTCGGTCCGACGATGCTGACCACCACCTTGGCGCCGTGAGCGTGGGCGGTGGCGACCAACCCGGTGAGTGCGCTCGAGCTCCACACTGCGAAGTCCGAGTCGCCCACGAGCTGCCCGTCGTATCGGAAATGCAGGGCGAAGAACGCCACCGTCGAAAGGAGGTTGAAGTTCCAGCTCGGATAGCCGATCGTCGCATCCGCAAGGCTGCCCGAGGTCGCAAAGCCGAAGATCTCCCGCCTCGGCCTGACATTGGCCACCGCAGGGGTGGTGCCCGGCGCTGAGATGCCCGCCTGCCCAAGTGACTTGACCGGCGAGCCTACCGCCGGCGTCATGTCCGGTCGCGTGATGTCGGGCGAGGCAGTCGGGTTGGAGGTCGGTGCGGGTGTGGGCTGGCTGGAGCTCGATCTCAAAGCCGCGTGCGTGGAGATGGGCTGACCTAGCGGTGCAGCTTGAACCGTCGGTGCGGAGATGAGCTGGAGTGCGACGGGCAATAGGCACAGTGCCCGTGCCACAGAAGGAGGCACTGCTACCAGCCTACATACCCGCGCCCCGTGCGTGTCAATAGGCTTACGGGCCGATTTGCTGGTTCTCGAATTGTTGGTTCGGCTACCGAATTCAGCTCAAGGTGTAAACGGTGTTGTTGTTGTACGTGTCCCAGCGCCCAGAGCTGTTGCCGTATACGCCTGAGCTGCCGGTGTCCCTTGCCCAGATCGAGAGGCGATACTGCCCGGGCGTGAGGCCTGTCGTCTTCCAGGTGAAGGTCGCGCTCGTCGAGTAGTCCTGCAGCAGCTGGTAGCTGGTGGCTCCAGGAGCAAGCACTGAGATGTGGTAGAGCGGGCTGGGGCAGCCCGTGGCGTGCACGGTCACTGTGACGCTGGCGCCCACCTTCGACGGCGACCCCGGCGATACCGACACGCTGACCGCGGTGCACACCGGCGTCAGCGCGTACACCGTGTTGTTGTTGTAGGCGTCCCATCGACCGGACCCATTGCCGTACACCCCCGAGCTGCCGGCGTCCCGCGCCCACACCGAGAGGCGATACGTTCCGGGCGCGAGGCCCGTCGTGTTCCAGGTGACGCTCGGACTTGTCGAGTAGTCCTGAAGCAGCTGATAGGCGGCGGCTCCTGGAGCCAGCACCGAAAAGTGGTAGAGGGGGTTGGGGCAGCCCGTCGCCAGAGCGGTGACGGTGACACTGGTCGCGACGCTGGACGGCGACGCGGGCGACACGGACACGCCGACCGCCCCACAGACCGCCGTCAGCGTGTACACGGCGTTGTTGTTGTAGGCGTCCCAGCGACCCGTTGTGTTGCCGTAGGCGCCTGAGCTGGCAGCATCACGCGCCCAGATCGAGAAGCGATAGGCGCCCGAGGCCAGGCCGGTGGTGTTCCACGTGAAGGTAGAGCTGGTCGAGTAGTCCTGGACCAGCTGATAGCTCGTCGCTCCCGGCGCCAACAAGCTGAAGTGGTAGAGCGCGTTGGCACAGCCGGAGGCGTGGGCGGTGACCGTGACGCCGGTGCCGGTCCGAGAGGGCGAAGGCGGTGCCACCGATACGCTGACCGCACCACAAGTCGGCGTCAGCGTGTAAGCCGCGCCGTTGTTGTACACGTCCCAACGGCCGGAGGTGTTTCCGTAAGCGCCTGAGCTGCTCGCGTCGCGGGCCCAGACCGAGAAGTGGTACGTGCCTGGCGCCAGGCCCGTGGTGTTCCAGCTGAATGCCCCGCTCGTCGAGTAATCCTGGACAACGGTGTAGCTGCTCGCCCCCGGAGCCAGCACCGAGAAGTGGTACACGGGACTGGGGTTGGGGCACCCCGACGCGCTTGCGGTGAGGGTCACCGCCGTTCCGGTGGCTTTTGGTGAACCAGGCGCCGCGGTCACGTTGAGCGCCGCGCACGTCGTCAGGAGGTATGAGGCGCCGTTGTTGTAGGCGTCCCAACGGCCAGAGCTGTTGCCGTACGCACCGGTGCTGCCGGCATCCCGCGCCCAGACGGAAAAGTGGTAGGTCCCCGGGGCGAGGCCCGCTGTGTCCCAGGTGACGGTCGGGCTCGTCGCGTAATCGCGGATCAACGTGTAGGCGGCCGCGCCCGGTGCCAGCACCGAGAAGTGGTAGAGCGGGTTGGGGCATCCGGAGGCGCCGGCGGAGACCGTCACCTTCGCACCAACACCGCTGGAAGCGGCCGGCGTGACGGCGACGCTGACTGCCGTGCAAGCGGCGAAGTGACTGGACAGGTCCGTCCAGAGCTCAGGCGAGCTGCCTCCATAGTTGAGCGTCCAGATCCCCACGCCCCGAAGGCCGTCACGGTTGACCAGGTCGTACTTGGCTCCGAGCGAAACGCTGTCGTCCCAGTACAGCTCTCGTGTGCAGCCGAGCGACGTGTTGAACCACGTATCCCACCGCTCCTGGCCGGCGGCGTCGTTCGCGTCGCGGTGGATCGCATAGCTTCCCGCTCTCACGCCAGAGGCGGCGCTCTCGGTTGAGGCATCCACATAACCGTCTGCGGCCACGCCGGAGGTCGGCAGCTGGTTCGGGGAAGCCACGGACACACATGACTTGCGGCCGTAGTAGGGAACGCCGAGGATCACCTTTGAGGCCGGGACAGCGGCGAGGTACTGGCTGGCGGTCGTGGTGTCGTTGTAGTAGTAGCCCGTCAACGGAGCAGTCGGCCCGAGACAGAACCTAACGCAGGTGAGAGGTGATCGCGCGTAGTTCGAGTACTCGAGGTCATACGCCATTACGAAGTACGAGTCCACGTAGGCGCTCAGGCCGCGGACGTCGAAGAAGCCGAGGGTGTCTGCCGCCGAGCTCGCATATGTGTCGATCGACAGGTACGAGCCGGCTGGAAGGGCTGCTCGCAGCTGGCGAGCGAAATCCGTCACCATCGATTGCGAGGTCTGGCCGTTCTGGCATGTGCCGTTCAGACCCTCGTAGTCGACATTGACGCCATCGACACCCTTGGCTGAGACCTGCGCGGCAGTCTGCTTGACGGTGACCGCGCGATTGATCAGGCCCGCACACATGTTGGGCGTGCCGGGCTGGAAATCCTGAAGGATGATGGTCAGGACGACCTTGGTGCCCGCGGCGTGGGCTGCGCCGACCAGGCTGGTCAGGGCGGCGGAGTTCCAGACCGTCCAACCGGAGTCGGCCACGAGCGTGCCATCCCAGTTGACGTGCAGACCGAAGAAGGCGACGGTGCTCAACAGCGAGAAGTTCCAGCTCGGATAGCCGAGGGTCGGATCGCTCAGGCTGCTGGCCAGCGCGAAGCCGAAGACCTCCTTGGTGAGGCCGGTTGACCCCTGATGGATCGACTGGCCGCCAGGCCCGGCCGTCAACGACGCCAGGGGTTGTGCGTGGGCTCTTGCCGAGGTTGCGCTCTGCCGCACGGGTGTGGAGGTACCGGCGGCTGCCACGCCGCTACCGGTGGCGCTCAGGAGTCCTAATACGAGGGCGAGAGCTGAGACGAGATGCAGCGGCCGATGCATAAGCGGTGTAGCTCCTTTCGAGGCCCAACAGACTACACGACCGGCCCCATGGCAAGCCAACCCGGAACGGGCGCCGGCACCTAGCCGACTGAGATCAGCGCTTGGTCCCCTGCAGAGCGATGGGTGCTTCGAGAACTCGAATGTCGGTCAACCCCTGCTTCTCAAACCACGGAAAAACCTCTTCGTAGGAATGCTTCCACTGGTACACCGGCGAGTACCAGTCGAAGGTGTCCAGGACCCTCCACCGGGCCTTGGGGTGCTGGCTTATCGGGAGCAACCACGAAAAGAGCCGCCCGAGCAAAGGAATCTTGTCGACGTAGTAAAGGGGCACTGCGACATAGGTCAGGGCATGCAGGAACCGCTTCGGCAGCCTGGGAGTGAGGCGCCGGTAGAGATCAGACGGTCGCCACCCGCCGTAGTTGCTGTACAGCCAGATCGCAATCCTGCCGTTGGGTCGCAGGAGCTTCGGCAGACCGTCAAAAGCCGCTTTCGTATTGGGCGTGTGGTGAAGCACTCCGAGGCTGAATATGAAATCGAAGGTCGCCTCTCGAAACGGAAGCTCGAAGACATTCGCCTGCGCGATATGCACATTCGGGCGGCGGCCAACATTCCGCTGGGCGGCCTCGACGGCTCGACTCAGGTCGATGCCGACCACCGTGGCGCCCCACCGCGCGGCAACATCAGTGAACCTGCCCATGCCGCAGCCCACGTCCAGGACCCGCTTCCCGCTGAGCATCTCGGGCGTGAAGCCTGTCTTCGCCCGGAACGTCTGCTCCGACTCATCGCTGCTGGCTCCGTCAAGCTGCGTCTCCGAGTGAACGTTCCACTCGAACCCAAAGTTCTGAACGTAGATCTCGCCCTCCACGAAACGGGGTATGCCGCGGATGATCGGGAACGTGTGGCCGCCCTGGCAGCGCAGCGTCCCTGTCTCAATCTCATTGTCCGGACCACCATCAGCGAGAGCGAGTGCGGCGTCGCATTTGGGACAGGCGAGGATCTCCACGAAGTCTGACTTCACTAAACCTCCACAACGGCTTTGCGGGGACGGCTAACGCAATATCGTGCCCGATAAGCAGCCGGCGCCGCACCCTGGCTTAGCTCAACGTTTCAGGTTGACGCCGCCTCAGCATCTCCTCGTAGACCGATTGGGTTGCGTCAACCATCCGTTCCGTGGTGAACTCGCCGGCGATCCGAGCCCGGCCGCTCGCACCCATCGTCCGCCGCTCGTCGGGATGCTCGATCATCCAGGTCATGGCGGTGGCCATCGCCACGGTGTCGCCGTACGGAACGACCAGCCCGTGAACGCCGTCCATCACCAGCTCGGTCACTCCGCCCACCGCGGTGGCGATCACCGGGACCGCACGAGCCATCGACTCCATCAGGGCGTTGGGAAAGCCCTCCTCGGACGAGCCGAGAACGCTGAAATCGAAGGCCGGCATGAGTTCGGCTGCGCCCCGGCGCCTGCCGGCGAATACGACGTTGTCGGTGATGCCGAGCTCTCGCGTGAGCTCGACCAGGGCGGCTCGTTCTGGTCCGTCCCCGATCAGCACGAGTCGAAACGACGGGTGGCGCTTGGTGACCGACGCGACCGACTGCAGCACCTCGCGATGGCCCTTGTACCGGATGAGGTTCGCCACCATGACCGCCTTCGCTGCGGTCGATTGCCAGCCGTCGGGGAGGCTTGGCGCGGGCACCAACGGGGGAAGGTCGATGCCGTTTGGAATGACACGAGTGCGATCCACCTTCAGCCCTTCCCTGGCGACGGCCCAGTCGCGAACCGCCGTGGAGTTGCAGATCTGCACATCTATGACGCGGTTCGCAAACTCCGCCATCCAGCGCCCGGGTCCGTGCCCCTCGTAGGCAGTCAAGCCTCTGCGGCTCGCGATGATGATCGGCACGCGCAGCATCCAGGCCACCAGTCCGCCCAGGACGTACGCCGCCGGAAGATAGGCATGCACAACATCCGGTTGACGGCTGCGCAGAGTGCCCATGAGGGCCGCCAGAATCCGCACCGCCAGCACCGCCCTACCACCCGGTACCCGGCGGAGTCCACGCGGTAACGCGGCCCTGATCACCTGAACGTCCTGCGCAACCGAATCCTCAAGCTCTCCGCCCTGCCACAGGCAGACGATCGAAGGGCTGAATCGGTTCCTGTCGAGGCTGTTGGCCAGCCTGACGAGCTGCGTTTCGGCCCCGCCGACCTCGAGGCTGCCGATCAGGAAGGCAATCTTGACTGGTGGCCTTTTACGGCGATTGGCCTCAATCGCCTCACTATTCATCGCTGCGGGCGAAGCGTCATGGTCGATTGAAAGCACTAAACGATGTGATCAGCTATCGCTGCTGAGTCCACTGGCGTGAAGGTCCCCGAGTCGAATTCACCTTTGTTGCGCTGCCTGGCCGTCTCATACATCCTTTGCACGGCGGGCGGCGTGATTCCCCACAAGAACCCCTTGATGGGGCCCTTGGGTCCGTATGAAACCGCATCTGTCGAAGGCTGCTCGAAGGCGCGCCAACGACTGACGTAGTCGCTTTGTTGAGGAACGAACGTCGTCAGGTCAAGTAGCTCGACGCGCTGTGCGACTACGACGAGCTGGGTCCGGACGCGATTCACCCAGTGGACTCGCGCACCGACCACCGCGGGATCCGGAATCGCGTACCACCGAGGGGTCTTGCGCAGCTCGACTATGAACGCCGCTCGCATACGGAATCCACTCTGGGGAGAAAGCATCCGGAAGACGAGCTCTGGCGAGAATTGATAGAAACCATGCCCCGGCCAGTTGTTGGCCGGCGAGCTCGCGATGTAGTGACCGCTCAGCTCGACCAGATCGAGGCAGGATCTCAGCGCAGTGGCGATGTCGAAAACGTGCTCGAGCGTCCCGCCGTCGAAGACCACGCTGTAACTCCGCCGCAATTCCTGCGGGAGAGGCCGATTGAAGTCGGCGATGATTGTGGCGCCTTCGAAATTCGATGCGTCCATGGAGTCCACCGAGATGGCGCCCAGGCTCCGAAGGAAGGGCTCGGCATACGATCCGTCGGTGAGCTGCTGGCGGCCGAACGTCAATGTTCGAATGAAGGAAACGTCTCGTCGGGCGCAGGCCTCGAGCATGAGCCGCTCAGATGAGTCAATCATTCAAACGCCTTTCCTGTTGACGCGTCTTGCGTCCTCCGGAGGTGCTGTCGACCGCTGGTATCCTACCGGCCGATGACCGGGCGAACTCCATCGGCCGGAGAGTCGGTGGCGGGCCAGTCCGGATTCAAACCGCCGCGTCCAGCCCTTCGTGTCCTTTCCGTGGTCGGCAGCCTCCGGTTGGGCGGCGCCGAAACCCGGGTGGCTCGGATCGCAGTCGCCATCCGCGATTACGGCGTGGACATGGAGATTTGCGCCCTGGAACGCGAAGGACCGCACCTTGCGGACCTCGAGCAGCGTGGAATCGTCGTGCACGGCACTCCGTTCCCGAGTCGAGCCTACAGGTCCGACACGATGACACTCATGCGAACGGCGAACGCCATCCGCAAGATCGTCCGTGCCGGCCACTTCGACGTCGTCCATACCTATTTGTTCTGGGCGGACGTGCTGGGCGTCACCGGCGCCCGTCTGGCAGGCTGCCATCGGGTCATCATCGGACGGCAGGCTCTTCACGGCTGGACGCACGGGCCGCAGGCAGGTTTTCACTGGCTGGAGCAATTTAGCAACCTGTTCGCGCACGAGCTGATCGCCAACAGCGACGCTGTGCTGAAAGACGCCGAGCGCAATGAACGGTTCCTCCCCGCTCGGCGAACCGTCATTCACAGTGGAGTCGACGGCGCCAACTACGCCCTTGCCCGTCCCCGACCTGACGGACCGCTGCGGATGGTTCACGTAGGTGCGCTCGAGCCACGGAAGGGCCAGGAGTATGCCATCGCCGCCCTGGCGCTGCTGAGGGTGGCCGGGGTCCAGGCCACCCTGACACTGGTTGGCTCAGGGTCCGACGAGGCGATGCTGCGAAGACGAGTCAGCGAGCAAGGTCTCGATGACGTGGTGACGTTCGCCGGTGCACAGGCCGACCCAAGGAGCTTTCTCGCCGGCGCGGATCTTTTCGTGTTTCCCTCGCGTCAGGAGGGCTTTGCGGTCGCGCTTCTCGAGGCCATGGCGAGCGGGCTCCCTGCCGTGGCGACGGCGGTGGGAGGGAATCCAGAGGCGCTCGTCGAGGGCAAAGGGGGTCGTCTGGTGCCACCGGAGGACCCGGCGGCGCTCGCCGCGGCGATTGCAGAGCTCGCCCGCGACCGCGCCACGCTCGCGGAGATGGGCCGCTTCAACCGGGATCGGATCGACCACGAGTTCACTCTCGATGCGGCCGTGCAACACCTGGCAGGTTGGTATCTGAATGAGCCGCAGCGCAAGAGACCTGACTCCGGAGCGTAGGCAGCCACAGCACCGCAGCGCTCCAGTGAAGGTTCGGGCCTACGAGTTGCCCGGCACGTGGAGTAACGCGAATCTGGTTTCGAGCCTTCCGTAGCCTGTCGGGAAGACGTCGATCGGCCGGAGCAGCTCGATTCGAAACTCGCTGCTCAGCTCATCGACCAATCTCCGCACCCCATATCCCGCATGTTGCACGGCGCTGACGTTCGTGTAGTCGTCGAAGAGAACCGCGGCGCCGGGAGCAAGGTGAGGTTGGAGGTTGCGCCAGTCGGCAGAGACGTTGTCGTACGAATGTCCGCCGTCGATAAAAGCAAAGTCCACGGGTGGCAGATGAGCTGATGCGAGCGTCACGTTGCTGTCGCCCGGGACCAGATTGATCTCGGCCCCCAATCCTGCAAGTCGGCCCCGGACCTGCTCCAGGCCGAGGCGCCTCCACGAGCTGTCACGTCCCTTGGTCTCGTCACCCGCCTGTGCGGTGAAGAAGTCGAATCCCCAGTAACGCACTCCGGCGCGCTCACGCACCGCGGCCCGGATCATGCGGACTGCTGAGTCCCCATTCAAGACGCCAATCTCGACGACGGTCCTGGGTTTCCGCTTATGAATCAAGCGCTCCAGATTGCGAAGGCGTGGAGGCCCTCTTCGGTGACGCAGTACCCGGATGAATTCGGCGGGCGAGGTAGCTGCCAATCGAGCCCATCCCAGGGCTGCGCGAACGTTACGCATCTGGGTGCTGAAGTCTACTTCTGGGGAAAATCAGCGGACGGTAACATTGGGCGCGCCGTGTCGCAAATGAGCTCGCCACCGCACGCCGGCGACCCGGCCTTCTGGAAGGGCCGTCGGGTCACAGTCACGGGCGGTCGCGGCTTTCTGGGCAGAGCTGTCGTTAGCTTGATCACCGAGGCCGGCGCCGCGGTGTCGACCTTCTCGAGCCAGGAGTACGACCTGACCCGCCAGGTGGACATCGCGCGCATGTACAGCACTCTGAAACCGCAGATCGTCGTCCACCTCGCCGCTCGCGTCGGTGGGATCGGCGCCAATCGCGAGAACCCGGGTAGCTTCTTCTACGCGAACGCGATCATGGGCATCGAGCTGATGGAGCAGGCCCGCCAGGCGGGCGTTCAGAAGTTCGTTCAGATCGGCACGGTCTGCGCCTACCCGAAGTTCACGCCGGTGCCCTTTTCCGAAGACGACATCTGGGACGGCTACCCCGAGGAGACGAACGCTCCATACGGTCTGGCCAAGAAGATGCTTCTCGTGCAGGCGCAGGCATACCGAGAGCAGTACGGCTTCAACGCGATCTACCTGATCCCAGTGAATCTCTATGGACCCGGCGACAACTTCGATCCGAGAAGCTCGCATGTCATCCCCGCGCTGATCCGCAAATGCGTGGAGGCCCGAGACGCCAAGGCCGACTCGGTCGTCGTCTGGGGCACCGGGACGCCAACTCGCGAGTTCCTCTATGTGGACGATGCCGCACGAGCGATCGTCATGGGCGCCGAGCGGTACAACGGTGCGGCTCCGGTGAACCTCGGAAGCTCCGAGGAGATCTCCATCAAAGACCTCTGCGAGCTGATCGCCGAGCTCACCGGCTTCCACGGGAAGATCGTTTGGGACAAGACGAAGCCGGACGGCCAGCCCCGGCGCAAGCTCAACATCGAACGCGCTTACAGGGAGTTCGGCTTCCGCTCATCCACCCCCTTTCGCACCGGCCTCGCGCAGACCATTCGATGGTATGAAAAGGCGGCCGCCGCGACGCACACGTGAGCCGCCTCGAAGAGCTGTCAGGAAAAGTACGCCGCACTCAGCAGCTCAAGGTGATGGGCGTACCCGTGGTGTCGGGCCACCCAGTCCCGGCCGGCTCGCGACAGTCGCATCAGCTCGTCAGGTTCACCCGTCAACCCTTGCAGCGCGGCGACTATCTCCGAAGGGCTGACGGCGCGGATCACAGGCGGTGCATCTTCGCGGTACAGGTCGGCGTCGAGGCCGGTCACCAGCGGCCGGCCTGAGGCCATGGCCTCCAGCTCCATCAAGCTGAGGATCCCCTGCAGCATCTGGCCGATGGCGACATCGAACCCCTGCAGGAAGTGTCCGATCTGCTCGTGAGGAACGGCGCCGACAAATCGGACCTGCCCGCCATAGCGATGCTTGTACTCGGTGGCCAGCGGGCCCCAATCGAGCGCGGTGAGCTCGACCCTGCCCGCAAGCTCGTCCACTGCAGGGAAGATCCGATCGACCCCCTTGACCGGATCCAACCTGGTGAAGATCACCACCTTCTTGACCTCAGCGGGCGCCGAGGGGTCGGGCGCGACCTCGCGAGGCTCGACCGGGTTGGGTAGAAGACGGGCCTTGCTCTCGAAACCCTTCAGGTACTCGAGCAGGTTCGGCGTCACGTAGAAGACGATCTTCGCCCGCCGCAGGACCAGCCGGGTGACCCAGCGAAGCATGGGATTCCGCAGATTCTGGTGAAGGTCTGAGCCGTGGGCCTGGGCATGAAAGGGGACCCCCGCCATCACGCCGACGATCCCCACCGGCAGCCAGTGGATGTGCACGACGTCGTACCGGCCGCTCCTCAAGCGCCCGGCCGCCGGAACATACCCCAGCACGCGGAGCGCCAGCGCAAACGCCTTGAAGGGCCACCTCCACGACGCACCAGTCCGAGGCAGTGCGATCTCGTCCACGTCGTGGCCCGCGGAGCGGAGCAGCCTGGCCTGGATCTTGGCCACGCCGGCGATGTCATGGACGAGCGCGATGCGAGCCACCGGCGAAAAGTGTGAAACGTTGCGCGGTCCCTCGCGCCCGGGGTACTTGGTTTAGGCTCTCCATGGGGATGACCAGCCAGGGGACCATCATGACCAGGAGATCGCGGCTCCTCGCCGGCGCAGCCCGCTACGGGCCGCTCTTCGCTGTCGAGGTCGTGGTCTACTGGCTGATCCTGCTCGCGGTCAACTCCAGCCAGTACGGAACCGACTACTACTCGATCACGTCGAAGGCCTGGTACGGCCCGATGGCTCTGTTGATGACCGCACTTGCCATGGGGGCCGGCGAGGCCCGTTTCCACCTCTACCGGCGAGTGTGGTCGGTGGCCAGCCTGAACGACGCCTTCGCGGTCGGCCTTGCCGTCGCCGAGGCGACCTTGCTCATCGCCTGTGTCAACCTCCTGTTTCCTGACGGCGACCGGCCGCTTCGCATACTTGCTCCAGTCCTGTCTGCACCGGCTGTGGTGATCGCGATCGGATTGGTCCGGCTGCTGCCCCGACTCAGAGGTTCCTCACAGCAGACGGGCAACCGCCTGCTCGTGGTGATTCCCGACGCCGGCGGGTACGCAACGGTGAAGGCGCTGGCGCAGCAGTCGAACCCCGACTGGACTCCGGTGGGAGTGCTCACGAGCACAGGACCCGCGGACGTCGGCCGCACCCTGGCCGGCGTTCCCGTGCTTGGCACCGCCAGCAACCTCCGGCGTTGGATCAAGGACACCGACGCGCAGGGCGTGGCCTTCGTCCAGGAGGACACCGTCGACCGCCGCACGGTCCGCCACCTCTTCGCAGAGTGCCTCGCTGCAGGCATCCCGGTCTTCATCGTGCCGGTCGCCAACGAGTGGTTCCAGCACTCAGGCGGTTTCAGGCTCCGCCAGCTCTCCGCCGACGACCTCGTCGGCCGCGACGAGCGCCAGATCGACCTGGGACCCGCGACGATGGAGGTGCGCAACCGGACGGTGCTCGTGACCGGCGCTGCCGGCTCCATCGGTTCTGAGCTCAGCCGTCTTCTCGCCGGCATGGAGCCCAAGAGGCTGGTGCTGCTCGACACGAACGAGAGCGGGCTTTTCGATCTGGTCGAAGAGCTCCGCCTTGCCGCGGCCGGCGTCGACCTGCACGAAGCGCTCGTCTCGATCAACGATCGGGAGGAGATGCTCGACCTGTTCGCTCAGGAGCGCCCGGAAGTCGTCTTTCACGCCGCGGCGTACAAGCACGTGCCGATGCTGGAGACCCACCCGGCGCAGGCCGTGCTGACCAACGTCGTGGGCACCTGGAACACATTGCGCTGCGCCGACGCCGCAGGAGTCCGCCGATTCGTCCTCGTCTCCACCGACAAGGCCGCCTCCAGGCATTCGGTGATGGGCTGCACCAAGCGGCTTTGCGAGCAGCTCACGCTCGGCTACGAGGGTCAGATGAGCTGCTGGGCGGTCCGGTTTGGCAACGTCGTGGGCAGCAGGGGCAGCGTGGTTCCGCTGTTCGAGCGCCAGATCGAGCGCGGCGGGCCCGTGACCATCACGCACCCCGACGTCTCGCGCTACATGATGACCATCCAGGAAGCTTCCGCCCTGGTGCTCAGCACGCTGACCACTGGCGAGACCGGCCACCTCTACATGCTCGACATGGGCGAGCCGATCCGGATCCTCGACCTGGCCAAAGACCTGATCCGCTCCCGCGGCCTTCGCCCGGAGACCGACATCAAGATCGTCTTCACCGGCCTGCGTCCCGGAGAACGGCTGACCGAAGAGCTGCTCGGCGCAGACGAGAGCTGGCGCCCGACCGGCCAGGCCGCGATTCGCGAGGTCATCTCGCCGGCGCTGGGCGACGAGGCGGATCTCGCCTGGACCGTGGAACGCCTCGAGCGCCTCGCCCGCGAGCGACGGACCGAGGAGCTGGTGCGCGTGCTCAAGACCGCGGCGCAGGGACCTGCGGAGCAGATCGACGAGCCCGCGCGGCCCGGAGCCGGCGCCCTTCGCGAAGAAGCCACATCCGACAGGGGCACCGAGAACGCCTGAGCGCCGCTCGGGTGGGCGTGCAGTGCGGTGAGCGAGTCTGACCGGATCGCGCGCGCGTACAGGGACATGGCGCTGCGCGCCGGCGATCGCTGGGATCAGGCCAACCCTGGCAACCGCGCGATCCTTGCCGAGCGCCGGCGGATCACAAGACGCGCGCTCGGACGCGCCGGCTGGCTGCCGCTGGGCGACCGCCGGATTCTCGAGGTGGGGTCGGGTGGCGGCTCGGAGCTCGCATGGCTTCGGGAGCTTGGCGCCGCGCCGAGGCGGCTTTGTGGAGTCGACCTCCTGCCCGACCGAGTCGCCCAGGCCCGCGCCCATAATCGCGCCGGTGACGCCGAGCATCTCGCGCATGCCGGGGCCGCCGCGCGGGCCTTCGTAACGGATGAGCACCACATCGCCTGCGACGATCTTGCCTTCGAGCACGGCTTGCATCGCGTCTTCTTCGCGTTCGAAGACGCGGGCGGGGCCGGTGTGAACTTTCTTATCGTGGCCTGCCAGCTTGATGACGCAGCCTTCGGGAGCGAGCGAGCCG
>Ga0209698_10001635_pt1 | contig 25827 bp, 22 predicted proteins | sample LitLauG_LLR_2012_FD_187203 | JGI IMG/M metagenome (GOLD analysis project Ga0209698, IMG submission 187203) | Freshwater sediment microbial communities from Pennsylvania, USA - Little Laurel Run_MetaG_LLR_2012 (SPAdes) (version 2) | ecosystem: Environmental > Aquatic > Freshwater > Creek >... | reverse complement strand
CTGTTGAAGAATCGAGCCCTCAGCCTCAAACCCAAAACCATCCTCTGCGGCTTGTATATGGGCGACGATTTCGAGAATGCCTTCACCATCACCTATGGCCTGGATTATTGGTCGGATTTCAGAAGAACTCAGTTCCAGAATGCCAGTTTCAACATCTGGGATACCGCTGCTCCCAATCTGAACTGGCACAAGCAGGTCCGGGTATGGCTGTCCCGGCACAGCGTCATTTACCAGTTGACCTTGCATGGTCCGCTCATGGGACTGCTGCATGGGGATTCGCAGATCCTCCGTGCTCCGAGCCTCTATCCCGGAGTCGCCACTACTTTGAACCTTCCTGAGAAGCACATTCTGGAAGCCTTCCGCCCAGAAGGCATTTTTCGCCGGCTGGACCAGCACAGCGAGAGCGTGCAGGAGGGCATGCGCCTCACCTTCGAACTCCTGCGCAGGATGAACGACCTGTGCGCCGAGCAGCATATTCGCTTTGTAGTCGTGGTGATCCCCACCAAGGAAATGGTCTTCTCAGAATATCTCGAACACAACCCGAACCTACCGCTGAGCAATGTTCTGGATAGCCTGATAACCAACGAACGGGTTGCCCTGACGAAGACGTTCCAGTTTCTCAGCGATGCGGCCATTCCCTATGTCGATCCTTTGCCCGCGCTGCAAGCTTCAGTCTCCGATCGTCTTTATGCGCGCAGCGCCGAAGACATGCACCCCAGCCGGAACGGATACCGCGTCATCGCCAAAGCGGCGGTTCAGGGGTTGCGCCAGTTAGGAAGCGGCAAGAACTACACAGGAGGTGTCGATTGTACGAAGCCGAAGTAAACAATTCGACCGAGTCGATACAGACTCTACCTCCGGAAGCGAGAAAATGCTTTGCGGAATATCGCAGCCAGGTTACAGCACGCACGACATTGCCGTGGGGCGAACATTGTACTGAGTGCGTCTGGCCGACGTGTTACGCAACGTGCGAGCTCTACTCACCACGCGCTGACGGGGCCTGCCGTCAATTTGCGGATGGTGTGGTGCGGATCGATCACCCAGAGGGGTTAAGTCCGTATGTGGTGAAGATCCGGTTCAAACGCTGGGCAAAGTTGTGGACGGTGGGGAACATTCACCTGCAGAGCCTCGCAAAGGCGGAGAATCACGAGAGGCTCAACATGGCCGTGGGCGCGATCGGCCGGACAATCCCGATGCCCGGGCGGCTGAAGTCACGCGTGCTGCGGAAGATTAGTTACTTGAGACGGCGCTCAGCGGAAGAGGCTCAGAGCACGAACGGCGTCCCAGACTGCTTCCTGATTGAGTGCTTCAATCCGAATTCGTACCCTATCAATCTTAGTTTTACAGTCAGAGCCAAGCTGGTCCAGGCGCGGCCATTCCAGTCAATGATCAACCTACCCCACGGCTATACCAGGGCTAGAGTGCCGTGGTCTGAGATCTCCCAGACCATTGGTGCCAACCAGTTCTTTGAAGTCGAGATCGTTCCGAACGGATGTGAGAATACCGTTCTGTACTTCGGGTTGCTCGAGTTTGTTAAGGAGCGCCAACTCCAGGCACAAAGCGAGAAAAAGGCGCAAGCAAACAAGCAGCTCAAATGCCTGGTGTGGGATTTGGACAACACGCTTTGGGACGGCATTCTGATCGAAGACGGCCCTGAGAAGATTCGCATCCGGCCGGGTGTGGTCGAGGTCATAAAGCGGTTGGACGAACGCGGCATTCTGCATTCGATTGCGAGCAAGAACAACTACGAGGATGTCGTAAGGGTCCTGCGCCAGCATGGGTTGGAAGAATATTTCCTCTACCCGCAAATCAACTGGCAACCTAAGAGCCAATCCATCAGCGAGATTGCGCACCAGCTGAACATTGGGGTTGACACTTTGGCTCTCGTCGACGATCAGGCATTTGAGCGCCAGGAAGTGGCAACTGCTCTACCGCAAGTAACCGTGCTGGACGCCGCTGAATTCGCCGTTATCCCGGACCTGCCGCAATGCCGTGTGCCGGTGACTGAAGAGAGCAAGAAACGCCGGCTGATGTATGGCGAGCAGCACCAGCGGCAGACAGCTCTGGACGCCTACCAAGGGGACTATCTGGCCTTCCTAAAAGACTGCCATATGCAGGTGGGCATACAGTCCCTGGACAGTGCGAACCTCAAGCGCGTGTATGAGCTCGCTCAGCGGACCAACCAGATGAATTTCTCGGGCAACCGGTATCAGGAATCGCAACTGAGCGAGATCATGGCGACCGCGCATCTCCAGACGTACGTCATCGACGCGAAAGATCGCTTCGGAGAGTACGGGATTGTAGGTTTTGCCGTCGTAGATGTGCGCACGCCGCCTCGGCTTCTCGACTTGATGTTCAGTTGCCGCATTCAGAGCAAGCGCGTGGAACACGCGGTGTTGTCCTACCTGCTCAAGCGATTTGTGGACAGCAAAGGCGTGGATTATTACGCGAACTATCGCAAGACCGCCAAGAATGCGCAATCGGGCAAGGTCTTCGACGAGATGGGCTTCGAGCCCGCCGGCGAGAACGACGGAGTCTTGTCGCTCGTGTTCCGGCACGAACGCGCAATCCCGGACGAAGGCATCGTGCAGATCGTAGCTCAGCCCAAGGCGTTCGCCGAATGAGCCCATCAGAATTTGTTGCCAGGGTCCGAGGCCATGTCCAAAGGACCAACTCGCGGATATTCTTTCGCAGACCCCTGCCGATCAACAGCGATGTCCCTATCGTTTCCTTCACCTTCGACGACTTTCCGCGTTCGGCGCTCCTTCAAGGTGGGGCAATCCTGAAGAACTATGGAGCCGTAGGAACCTACTACGCGTCCTTTGGCCTGCTGGGGAAACAGTCCGACACCGGCACCATGTTCGTGAAAGAAGATGTGGCGATGCTGCTGGAGCAAGGACACGAGTTAGGCTGTCACACTTTCGGCCATTGTCACGCAGGTGCGACCAAGCCGGCGGCGTTCGAGCAGTCCATCCTTCGCAACCGGCAAGCCCTCCAGGAATTGTTTCCCGGCGTATGCCTGAGTAGCCTGTCATATCCCATCGAGCAGCCTCGTCTGGCCACCAAGTGGAGAGCCGCGCGCCACTTTGCCTGCTGCCGCGGCGGAGGCCAAACCTTCAACGGGCCGGTGGCGGATCTCAACTGCCTGGAAGCCTATTTTCTGGAAAAGAGCAAAGACAACTGGCGGCAGGTCCAGGACGTGATCGGGCAGAATCGCAAGCTTCGCGGCTGGCTGATTTTTGTCACCCACGATATCGCGGAGACCCCGACCCCTTGGGGGTGTACCGCAAGGTTCTTCGAGGAGACGGTGCGAGCCACGGCGGCCTCAGGGTCGCGGATTCTGCCGGTCATCCAAGCCTGGCAAGAGCTATCGAGGGTGAGGCCTAACACGCAACAATGGCAAGCACGAATCGTATGAAAGAGCCAACGGTCATCCATGGAATCGAGTATGCAGCGGACAGTGCATTGTGCTGCGGCCAGTGCGGACGACGCTTCGGAAAAAGCGACTCCCTGCGGAACTTGGATTTCTGCTCGGTGAAATGCGAGACCGAGTGGGCGGAAGCAAATGGGGAACATGTCGTTAAGGTGCGCGGACACTTCCCGCGAATCGGATACCTCGACGGCGACGGCTTCACCTTCCCCCTGAATCCGATCGGCTTGCTGAAGGAACTAAAGCCCGACTGCATGGACGTCTTTACTTTTCTGTGGCACCCCGATCGACCAGGGATCGCCTATGACTACCCCCACGAGATTGAGAATATGGCCGTTGTTCCTGTCTCGACGTTCGAGCACTGGTGGACCGCGCAGATTGACGCGAAGACCCGCAACATGGTCCGCAAGGCGGAAAAGAAGGGCGTCGAGACCGCAGAGAGCGTGTTGGATGACGAACTGCTGCGGGGAATCCATGAAATGTACAACGAGACCCCGGTACGTCAGGGGCGCCAGTTCAGCCACTACGGCATGACGCTCGATGTCGTGAAGGAGCGCAGCTCGACCTTCCCCCGGCGCAGCATTTATCTCATCGCTCAATCCAAGGGACGAATCATAGGATTCTTAAGGATGATACTCAGCGAAAGCCAGACTTTCGCATGCATTGTGAGTATCCTTGCCCTCATTCGTGAGCGTGACAAGGCGCCGATGAACGCTCTGATTTCCCGTGCTGTCAAAGTAGCTGCTGAACGCGGCATCTCGCAGCTCTGTTACGGCCAATTCACCTACGGGCAAAAGGGGCGCGATACGCTGCTCGATTTCAAGCTGAGCAACGGGTTTGAAAGGCTCGACGTTCCGCGCTACTACGTCCCTCTCAATCTCCGCGGCGAGATCGCGCTGCGGCTCGGCTTGCATCACGGTGTTCGAGAGCGAATTCCAGAATCGATCCTGGCACCACTCCGCTCAATCCGGGCCAAATGGCTTGAAGACAAGTGTTGAAAAATTTATCACCAAGTTTGGTAAAGGAGTTCTCACCTGTTTGATCGCTGTAGCAAGTCGTTTGCTCCCGGGCCATGCACGAAAGACGAAGCGCAGATGCCCCTGAGTGTCGGGCTTAATGTACCTCCGTGCCTTGAGCGGGCAGCGCGTGCTGCATAGACTGATCCCACACACACCAAGTGCTTGCTGCTTGCAAAGAACTGAAAGGATCAGCCGAATGGCACGCTTCAAGTCTTCCCCCCTGTTGTTGGCGGTCGCTGGTTTGGTTGTTTTGCTAGGTTCGAAAGCTTTTGGACAAGGTTGCACCGGGAGCAGTCCGACATGGACAAGCACGCCGGATCAAGCCAGTGTCAGCCAGTGCATCACGAACGCAAGTAACGGTGACACTATCAACGTGACGGCCGGAACTGGATCGGTCACGTGGTCGGGAACGGTTGCGGTTAACAAGGACTTGAGCATTATCGGTCCCGGCGCAAGTAACCTCACGATCAACAGCAGCAGCGGGGCAGATAGTTGCTTTAATCTCAGTTTGGGGAACACGACGCGGCTTTCCGGATTTGCATTTAATGGCTGTGTGCCGACGGCAAGCAGTGGCGTGGTGGCGGGAAAAACGTTTCGTTTCGATCACAACTCCTTCACCATGCCGGGTTTTACCGAGTTGGACATCATTTCGGGTCCAGCCACGAGTTGCAATGTGACGCCGGAAACCGCTATTCAAGCGACGGGTCTGATCGACAACAACACGTTCAACAACGTGCGCGTGGACACAGTAGGCACGCAATGTGCCCTTACCGATGGCAATTATCAACATGCACTTTGGGCACAGCCGCCGCCGAAGGGATCACTGGGGACCGGGATCGTGTATGTGGAGGACAATACGTTCAACGCAAACTCGATCATGCAAAACGACATTGATTCAAACTATGCAGGGCGTTACGTGTTTCGTTTCAACACGGTCAACGGGATCAATGGAAACACTGGCGGTCCGGAGATTCACTCCGTCCAAGGCATGAACCGTGCGGTCCAATGGTGGGAAATCTATAAAAACTACTTCAACAAAACAGGCAGCAGTAGCTGGTTTTCGTCGGCATTCATTCGCGGCGGAAGTGGCCTTGACTGGGGTAATTGGATCTCGGACCTCTACACCAACGACATCATGCTGTCGAACGTGCGAAGCGAAGGTGACCCCTCCGATCCTCCCGGATCCTGTAACGGTTCAAGCAACTGGGACGGGAACAGCGGAACGGTTGCTGGCAGCGGCTATCCCTGCCGCGATCAACTTGGTCGTAGCTATGACACAACGCAGTGGGCACCAGGACAGGCTTACAATCAACCGCTCACCCCGGCGTACTTCTGGAACAACCTAAAAGGACTCAGTAATTCGCCCATCACTATCGCTTGGGATACAGCGTGCGGCTCGCCAAGTTGCCCATTTAATCCTGTGCATACCACGATCGACATGGTAGCCAATCGGGACTTTTACAATCAGGTATCCTCCTATAACGGAACCTCGGGAGTGGGCGTAGGCACGCTGGCCCAGCGTCCTGCCACCTGCACCACCGGCGTGGGCTATTGGGCGACCGATCAAGGCAACTGGAACCATTGCTCCGGCGCGACCTGCTCCGCCGGCGCGGGCATCGGCGCGACCGAGCAGGGAGTGCTCTATCGTTGCTCCTCAACCAACACCTGGACGGTTTACTACACGCCTTACACCTATCCGCATCCCCTGCAGAGCAGCAGCGGCGGCGGATCGGGATCGCCGACGGCTCCGTCCGGACTGCAGGCGATCGTGAACTAGAAGTTGCTCATGCCTCATCGGATTGATCCACCGCGGAGGCACAGAGACACGGAGAAAAGCTCCAAAATGAGGTTCTCCGTGGTTCCGCGTCTCCAAGGTGCACTACGGTCCTGATCTGACGACGCCCCACAATCCATCGTAAATCGATCCCTGGCCTCCCCCGCTGCACGCTGCGCATGTCCCTGATTGTCCGCATTGACGTGGACCGGCCCTACGGCCGGTCTCCCTGGCTGAGACACGTGCTTAGCCGCATCAGTTCGGATCTCTATCTCCCGAAAATCACCGGCATGGGATATTTGGCCGAGTTGCAGACCATGCTGGGCTGGCTCAATCAGGCGGGAGCGCGGGCTTATGTTTTCTTTCGCCGGTGCAGTCTGCCTTCCCAGCCCGTTTTGGATTTGCTGGATACAGGCTGCCACGAAATTGGCCTGCACCTGGAGGACTCGCGGTCATTTGCCAGCTTTGTGGAGGAGAAAGACGCCCTGGAGCATCACGTGGGAAAGAAAGTGCGGGCCTTTTCCAAACACGGCTCCGGACGTGCAAAGTACGGATTCCACCATTACGCTCCCTACGAACCAGAGAAATATGTGGAGTGGGCGCGGCGAGCGTCCCTTCATCTGTTTCTGGGCAATCTTGAAGATCCGCGCATGGAGCCGATCCGTGACGGTGAGAACCTCTTGATATTCCCCTCGGCGTTTTGGCTGGAGCCGGCCTGGAGGGACACGCAGGCCTTCACCGTGGAATGGCTGCTGGATCGCGCCAAGCTTCAAGACGTTGTGCTGTTGGTGCATCCTGACAATGTGCTGGCTGAACCTGGACTGGTCGCAGACTTTAAGATGCTCATCGGAACCGTAGAATCAAAGATTGACCTCCTGAGCGCGGCCCGTCGCCCGCAAGCAGAAACAACTTCCTTGTAACGGTTCAAAGCTCATTTCCTCGAGTCCAAGCGATTGCGTCCCAGATGACCAAGGTATCGTGGATGGCCGCCCACATGAATGACCGAAGCCAGACGGCGAATGTTTTGGGCATTTCCGCCCCCGGCCATCATTCCACGGCCGCACTGCTGCAGGACGGACTCATCACGGCTGCTATCGAGGACCAGAAATTGCTGCGCGTGGATTCGTCCTACCTTCCAGAGGCTGCGATGCACTTTTGCCTGGAGCACGCTGGTGTCGAGTGGAAGGATCTCGATGCGGTATCAATAGCCACGCGACCTATCGGGGGCTGGATTCGCCGCTCTTGGAATCGTACAAAGTTACTCCCTCGGGCCCCGTTGGCTAGTGTGTATCACTTGGCAAACGAGCTCAGTACCCTTGCAAAGGGACTGAAGGACCTCAGGCGTCTGCGTGCCGAATACGGTAGGGCTGGCGAGTGGCAGTATTTCGACCATCACTTATGCCATGCAGCAGCCGCCTTTTATCAATCACCATTTGATCGCGCGTTGATCTTCATTCTGGACGAAAATGGAGACGGTTACTCAGGTAGCGTAGCCCTTGGCACCGAGACTGGAATTCGTGTGCTGCGGAGGATTGAGTTTCCGAACTCCCTCGCCTGGGTGTATTCGCGGGTTACTGAGTTGATTGGCTTCACATCTCACCGGGATGAGCACAAAACCCAGTGGCTGGGACTGGAAGGAGAGCCTCTCTACAAGCAAGTATTCCTAGAAATGCTTCGCGATCAACACGCACCTTTCTTGCGTTTAAATCGTAAATATGTCGATCGATCGCTGGCCCAGAGGCTTGACTTTTCGGAAAGGTTTTTTGCAGAAACCCGTCTGCCTAAAAATGTTTCTCTGGATGAATACCAGCGCAGATGTCTTGCACGAAGCATTCAAGAAGCCTTCGTCGAGCTCATTACCGACCTGGCTGAATTCTTCAGGCGCCGTCTCGAGGTGAAGCGTGTATGTTTTGCCGGAGGCCTCTTTCAGAACTCAGTTCTCGTCGCGTCACTCGAACGTTCATTGGGGCCTGCAGATGTATTTGTCCCACCGGCACCAGGCAACGCTGGCACGGCAGTCGGTGCCGCGTTTCTTGGCTGGCATCGGAACCACACTCGCCCGCGCGTTGGGGCTACTGTGAATGCGTTTGGCGGGCCAAACTTCACAAACCAGGAAGTTAAGGACGTCCTGGATAACTGTAAGTCACGTTACAGCATTCAGGCTACGGAGGACCGCAAGCTGGATGCGACGGTCCAGCTCTTGCGAAAGGGGAAGATTGTAGGCTGGTTTCAAGGGCAGTGTGAGTTTGGTCCACGCGCGCTTGGGAACCGTAGCGTTCTCGCTTCGCCATGGGCTTCGTATGTAAAGGAAAACCTGAATGACTACATAAAATTTCGCGAATGGTTTCGGCCTTTCGCGATCTCGGTACCTGAGGAAGATTGCGCCCGGTACTTTGAATGCTCAAGGTCGTGCCGCTATATGAATTCAATGGGCTGGGTACAGCCAGGCGTCACCTGTGTGCCACCCGCGTTTATCTTGCCGGGAGGTCGCGTTCGACTGCATATCGTGGAGCAGAGTGTTAATCCCCTTTTCTGGAAATTGCTGAAGCGTTTTGGCGAGCAGGCTCCGGCGCCAATGCTCGTAAACACGTCTTTTAATCTTTTCGGCGAACCCTTAATAGCGGCTCCTCGCGATGCCGTCCGGAGCTATTTTTGCTCTGGGCTCGACGGTCTGGTAATCAACAACTTCCTGCTATGTAAAGATGGCTCCGCATTCACGAAGAGAGACGCCCAAATATCGAAGCAAGTGCAACTGCAAGCGCAATAGTGGTGTCAAGGCAATATATGGCTGTTCCATCTGGCCAGCTCAGCTACCTCCTTTTCCTGCTTCCTCATGGCATGTGTACTGATTGCGATAACCAGTCAAGGTGGTCGGGCCCAACAGCCAAGGGTTGTCCATCTTCCTGTAATAGTGCTGTTGTCGGTCGCTTTTCGGCAGTGTTTCTCGATTCCGTCGGCGACCTTGTAGGAGCATTAGGCAGAAACAACACGCTCACTGGCCGGAGGGACATTTGGCAGCTCGTCCTAACGATGGTTCAGAACCCGCTATGCGCTTCATTTGGATGCCACCAGTAGATGCTCCAAATCTTGGCAAGGCGCTTCCCAGCCATACATTTTCAAAGCCAGTCCCGAACATAATGGTTTACCTGGGAATCTACTTGAACCTGGGGTGGGTTGGTCTGATATTGCTGGCCACTGTATTCGTAACCGGCTACCACAAGGTCATCGTTCAGTTCCGCCGGATCCGGAGGTGGGCGGAATCAGGCTTGCGTGTTTCGTGGTTGGGATAGGTTACAGCTTTACCGAGGCGGGCTTCAGGATGATGTCTCCAGTTTGGATCGCATGTATGTTAGCCGCGACGGCCGTTCCGCAGAGCCTCTTGCTGAATGCGCACGTCTCCTCGCCCGAGGCGTCAGCAGACGAACTAACCCCGAGCTTGGCGTCACGTACCGAGCATCTTTACGGAGAGTGCGTTTGAAGCCTTTCGATGCCAACGGCGCGTTCGTGCGGACGACTCCCGAGGGAGGGGATGAACTGCGTCAACTGGCCGTACGGAGTGCCGGAGTTACAGTTTTTTCCGGGGGGTTGGGGTTAGCTCTGCAAGTGGTGGCCACGGTGATCTTGGCGCGGCTTCTGACGCCTAAGGACTTCGGGCTAGTCACAATGGTCACGACCTTTAGTCTGCTCTTGATGAATTTTGGGTTGAATGGGTTTACAGAGGCGGTTATCCAGCGGGAACAAATTGACCATGGGTTGGCGAGCAACTTGTTTTGGATCAACATGGGAGCAGGAGCGTTGCTCACGGTTGGGTTCGCCGCAGCGGGATCGTTGCTAGCGCGGTTGTACCACGAGGCGCATGTGGCGCAGATTGCCGCGGGCGTCTCACTGACGATCCTGGTCTCCAGCACTTCAGTTCTGCACTTGGCTCTCCTCAAGCGGGCGATGAGGTTCTCCGCGGTCTCCGCTAATGACATCGTGGCCCGTGCCCTGTCGGTGTTGGTATCAATCCTCTGCGCATTTGCAGGTTTGGGATACTGGTCGCTGGTCGCTGGAGCTATTACATTGCCATTGAGCACCGGCATTGGAGCATTGTCATTGTGTAGATGGTTGCCGGGACGTCCACGGAGGCGCGCTGGCACCGAATCGATGGTGCGGTTTGCGATCCACACCTATGGACATTTCGGTATCAATTATTGTGCCCGCAACACTGACAACCTTCTAGTGGGATGGCAATTTAGCGCGCAATCTCTCGGCTTTTATAAGCGAGCGTATGACCTATTTGCTCTTTCTGCGGGGCAGCTCGTAGCTTCAATCACGGTGGTTGCGGTCTCGGCCTTGAGCCGAGTGAACAAGGATGCTGCCTTATACCGGCGCTATCTTCTTGGTGCGTTGACAGTCTTGACATTCTTGGGCATGGGGATTGCGGCAGATTTTACATTAATCGGAAGAGATTTGATCCGGATTCTACTCGGACCTGGTTGGGAGGAATCGGGTCGAATCTTTACCTTTTTCGCTCCGGGAATTGGGGTCATGATTCTCTACTACACGCACGGTTGGATTCACCTTTCTATCGGTCGGCCGGATCGGTGGTTCCGATGGGGGGTTGTGGAGTTCGTCACGACTTGCCTACTCTTCGTGGCTGGGTTGCCGTGGGGGCCAATTGGGGTCGCTGTAGCGTGGACAGTGTCGTTCTGGCTTTTGACCATCCCGGCGATGTGGTATGCCGGTCGGCCGATCGGTTTGGAAATCACGTTGGTGCTAGCGGTCGTGTGGAGGTACATTCTTGCAGCACTTTTCGCAGTTGCTGTGACCGCGGCAACGACCGTGGTATTCCCGTCTTTAGGAATAGCCCCCGGCGTAACCGGCGCAATGGTCCGAATTTTAGTAACCTCCTCATTGCTGGGCGCCTTATATCTCGGCGCGGTCGTTTTCTTACACGGTGGTTTGGAGCCGCTCTATCAGATCGCTAGGCTTTTGCGGGAAATGAGCTCATGGGTCAAACCAGCAGGGGTATCTCCCACAACGAGGGACTTGGGAGGCGAGGCCGAGTTATTGAGAAACTGGGGAGTGGCTGACGCGCGATTTAGCAGTAGTGAAGAACCTCTTGTATCAATTCTCATTCCCGCTTACAACGCGGAGGAATGGATTGCGGACACTTTGCGCTCGGCGATTGCACAGACCTGGGCAAGAAAAGAGATCATTGTCGTCGATGATGGTTCGACGGACAGAACCTTCGAAAGGGCGCACAAATTTCAATCGGAATGGGTCCACGTGGTCAAACAGCAAAATCAAGGTGCTTCCGCGGCTAGAAACAGAGCGTTCTCCCTGAGCCAGGGAGATTATATCCAGTGGCTCGATTCCGACGACCTACTGGCTCCTGACAAAATTTCCCGGCAGTTGGAGGCATTGAACGCATGCGGTGGCAACAAACGGACCCTGCTTTCTTCGCCGTGGGGAAAGTTCATGTATCGATCCTATCGAGCACGATTCACTACAACCGCGCTTTGGTGCGACCTGTCTCCGGTCGAATGGCTGCTACGCAAGATGGAACAGAACGTTTACATGCAGACGGCCACCTGGCTCGTCAGCCGCGAACTAACAGAGGCCGCAGGCTCGTGGGACACTAGGTTATCGGAAGACGATGACGGGGAGTACTTGTGCCGCGTACTGCTGGCGAGCGACGGCGTCCGGTTCGTGCCAGACGCAAAAGTCTACTATCGCACCTTCGGGTTCGACAGTCTTAGCTACATTGGACGGTCGTCCCGGAAACTGGAATCCCACTGGCTCTCGATGCAATTGCACATTCGCTATTTACGATCGCTCGAGGATAGCGCGAGAGTCCATGCCGCATGTTTGCAGTACCTGCGCACTTCCCTGATTCATTTCTATCCGGAAAGGCGTGACATTGTCATCCAAGCGGAGCGGATGGCCTCGGAACTGGGAGAACAGTTGGGTGTACCGGAGCTGTCGTGGAAGTACTCCTGGATTGAAAAGGTGTTCGGCTGGGGCCTGGCCAAGCCGGTGCAACGGTCGCTACGGAAAGCCCGCTGGTCCCTGGAAAAGAGGTTGGACAAGGGTCAGTTTTTCGTGGATAAGTGGAAACTCGGGTCGGTTGCGTGTTATCAGACCGGAGATCGAAGTTGCGTGGATCCCGGTGTGGAGGTTTTGTGACGAGAACATCAGCCTGACCCGCTGGGTGGTACTAGAAGACTTGATCCTCAACCCATTCCGCCTAGCTCGTGTAGTTTTGGCCGCGTCGTGCTCGCGTCTGCTTCATGATGACACATGACGTGGGAAACCCGGATCGGACGAAACTTCTTTGCGGATCTGCTCGACATCGACGACGCTTTCGGAATCAGAGTATCCTTTCGGATCGTTATGGTATTCGGATCTTGAATTCTCCTTCGACATGTCGATACCCAATGTCGCGCACCTCGATCCACAGCGGGGTGGCTGCTGCACTGTCATGCTGTATCATCGTGGACTTCCTAGAACTGCCCGTGACCAGCACTCAGAAGTACAGATTGTTTCATCCGCTGAACCAACGGTCCATTCATCTTTGGAAGACGCAAGTGGAGATGATCCTTGCCAAGAACGGACTTGCAAGCTTCATTATTCACCCCGACTACATCATTGGAACCTGATACAAGGTGCGTCTACGAGTCTTTGCTCGGATGGCTGCGTGACCTCCGCGATCAGCAAGCGCTCCAGTTTGCGCTGCCGGGCGAGTTCGACTCTTGGCGGAGCGCACGTGGCCAGATGTCGGTCATAAGGGAAGGGAATTCATGACGGATCAAAGGGGAAGGAGCGGAGCGCGCTTTACTCACCTTTGCCAGGACGATCACGGGAAATTGGTCTACGAACTGACTTAGTTACGCGAAGCCACACGAAGGATTGAGCAAAAGGTTGCAACACGTCGCTCTTGTTGCCAACCTTAAGAAGTGAATATGAACAAGAAATTGAATGTCGGTGAATGGGTGGAAGTCCGGAGCAAAGAGGAAATCCTTAGAACTCTTAACCACACGGGACAGCTTGACAGCATGCCGTTTATGCCTGAGATGCTCCGTTTTTGCGGGCAAAGATTCCAGGTCTACAAACGGGCACACAAGACGTGCGACTACACCACGCAGTATCCGTATCACACGCGACGGCTTGCCAACACAGTGCACCTGGAAACTCGCTGTGATGGGCACGCGCATGAGGGATGCCAGGCCGGGTGTCTGCTTTACTGGAAACATGCCTGGCTTAGACCGCTAGGCAAAGATTTGGGGAATTCGAGTAGGGTGAGCACGGAGACGACCGCTGTGGCAGATGCTACCACTGCGAGCGATATCGGATGCAGCGAAGCTGCGGTGTGGGCGCATACTCAGGTCTCCGATTCGCAGGGGGGAGCGCCCACGTACGTCTGCCAAGTAACGCAGATTCCTCACGCGACCTCACCGCTCGCCTGGTGGGACATGCGTCAATATTTCGAGGACTACTCTTCCGGAAACGTGAGTTTCGGATCACTTGTCAGGGCATTAGGTTATTGCGTGTATTACAACCTTAGCCAAGCCGGTCTCGGACTTGGTCCTGCGATGCGGTGGCTCTACGATCGGGTCAATCCCTTGAGGGGAGGCACGCTGTTTCCAAGAAAGCCAGGGCAGATTGCAGAGGGGGCACCTACACCGACCAGCAATCTCAATCTAAAGGTGGGTGAACTGGTACGCATCAAGCCTCATTTAGAAATCTTGAAGACAGTGGACTCATCGAATCGCAATCGTGGCATGTACTGGGACGCGGAACTCGTACCGTACTGCGGAGGAACGTATCGTGTTCTGAAGAGCGTGACGAAAATCATCGACGAAAAGACAAGCAAGATGATCGAAATGAAAACCCCGTGCATCGTTCTAGATTCCGTTGTATGCCGGGCACGATATAGTCCGTGTCGGATGCTCTGTCCAAAGGAGATGTTCCCCTACTGGCGAGAGATATGGCTAGAGAGGATAGAAGCCAACAGCGTTGATGGTCCCGCGGAAGAGATTGCCGCTGAAATGCCCGTCACCTCGTAAAGCCAGCACAAGTAACCTTCTTCGTCATCCCTGACAATCAATTCCTAATAATGAATCCGAATTCCGAACCGCTCGTAAGTGTCGTAACGCCGGTCTACAACGGTGCCCAGTACTTAAGGGAATGCATTGAAAGTGTTCTGGCGCAGACCTATTCCAACTGGGAATACATTATCGTCAACAATTGCAGCACGGATGGCACGCTGCAGATTGCCGAGGAATACGCTAGACAAGACGATCGCATGCGGTTGTACAGCAACGATACATTCTTAGACATCATAGCGAATCACAACCGGGCGTTCCGCCTGATTTCGCGCCAAAGCAAGTACTGCAAACAAGTCTCAGCCGACGATTGGATCTTTCCGGAATGCCTGACGAGGATGGTGACAGTAGCCGAAGCAAACCCATCGGTCGGCATTGTCGGATCATACCAGCTCAGCGGCGACATAGTTAAATGGCAAGGATTTCAGTATCCACAAACCGTTGTGTCTGGGCGGGAGATGGGGCGCCGCAATTTCCTTCAGCGTCAGGTGTTTGTTAAAGGGCAGCCTTTACTGGGCTTTGGCGATCCCACCTCACTTATGTACCGATCCGACACCGTGAGACGAAGTGCGGCATTTTTTCCGAATTCGTCGCCACATGCGGATACCAGTGCGTGCTTTGAAATCCTACAACACTCGGATTTTGGATTTGTTTACCAGGTGCTGTCGTATGAGAGGAACCACGCGGAGTCGCAGAGTTCTGCATCGCAAAGGGTCAATCGCCAACTACCACAAAACTTGAGTGATCTTCTGCATTACGGTTCAGCTTATCTCTGCGAGAATGAATTGGAACGACAGGTATGCGAGACGCTTAAGCGTTACCAAAGATTCTTGGCTGTCAACTACTTCTTAGAGTCGAGGGGAAAGGAATTCTGGGATCATCATAAAGGTAGACTCAGGGAGCTAGGATATCCCCTGACGTATTTCGCCTTGCTAAAAGCTGCGGTACTCACAGTGCTCCAGGAGAGCGTGAATCCATTGCAAGCAATCGAAAAAGTGTGGCGGCATGTATTTCCTGGTCCGACGGAAAGTGGTATCGGAACTGCACAATCGCGTTCGATCCAATCGGCTCGGAATTCTACTAGCACGAGTTGAGATCGTTGACACCCGAGAAGGAGATCCGGGGGAATGCTAGTCGGTGCTGATCGCAAAATTGGCCACGGGTTGAGCATAGGATATGCCCATGATTGTAGATAAAGCACTCCGAGAGCTTGAGACCAACGGACGTCCCATCCGTGTCGGAATGTTTGGGGCCGGTGCGTCGGGCAGGGCTATCGCCTTGCAGCTTGGAACACCTGCCGCGGGGATTCGGCTAGTGGCGATCTCGAATCGGACGCCGAAACATGGTGACCGGGCATTTCAGGAAGCAGGAATCAGGGAGTGGCGTCGTGTAGGGACTGCTGGCGAGGCAGAAGCAGCGATCGCCCGCGGGTTTCCGGTGCTAACTGATGACTCGTCGGTCCTGACAGGCTGCGATGCTATCGATGTGCTCGTGGAGGTGACGGGTACCGTCGAGACCGCTGCAGGTGTGGTCCTTGAGGCGTTCGACCATGGCAAGCATGTGGTCCTGGTGAACGCCGAACTGGATTCGCTCCTCGGCCCTATTCTGAAGGCGAAGGCCGACGAGGCGGGTGTTGTCCTTACTCACACGGACGGGGAAGAGCCAGCAGTGGCAATGACGTTGGTCCGCTATCTCCGGTCGGTAGGACTGCATCCCGTCGCAGCCGGCAATCTCAAAGGAATGGTCGATCACCACCGGACTCCGGAAACGCAACGGGCGTTTGCCGAGAAGTACGGTTTGGATGCCAAGAAAACGGCGTCGTTTGCAGACGCAACTAAACTTTCCATGGAGACGACGGTTCTCGCGAATGCGACTGGATTTCAGGTAGGCCGTCGCGGCATGTATGGCCCGGCATGCAAACACGTCAGCCACATGGCAAATCTCCTGCCCAGTGAGCAAATGCTCAGTACAGGGCTGGTCGACTATGCTCTCGGTGCGGAGCCTCACACCGGAGCTTTTGTGATCGTGCATGAAGATTCGCCCCTGAAGAAGGCGCAGCTTGCATACTACAAACTGGGAGATGGGCCCTTCTACGTTTTCTACACGCCATTTCATCTGCCATATGCGCAGATCGCATCGACCATCGGCAGGGCCGTTATCGATCGGGATGCGACCGTTGCGCCACTCGCAGGCCCGGTCTGCGAAGTCGTGACCATGGCTAAGCGAGATTTAGAAGCCGGAGAGATCCTCGACGGAATCGGTGGGTTTTGTACCTACGGACTCATTGACAACACCGACAAAGCGCGGGCCGTGAACTCACTGCCCATCGGTCTCTCAGAGGGCCGAAGACTCCTGCGAGATATCCCGAAGGACAACGCGATTGCGCTGGACGACGTGGAATCGGGCCGCGAGGGCCTGGCGGACCAACTCTGGCGTGAGCAATTTGAGCGATGGCCGGTTGCGGCACAAACTTCCCGGGCGCGTCTTGCGATGCAAACTCCTGCGACAGCAAACGGGTGATGGAGATCCCGAACGCAGAGCGCGAACTCCAAACATAAAGAGAGGGAATGGCCAGCGGACTTAAAGGCACGCGAATTCTGGTCACGGGAGCCAATGGGTTTATTGGTGCTCATCTATGCCGGCGCCTGTGCTGCGAGGGAGCCGAGATTCACTCCGTTTACCGCACGAAGCGTCCGGCCGACGTTGAAGGTCAACGTTGGTGGCAGGCTGATCTCGCGGTTCTCGGCTCGGTAAAGACAATTTTCGGCAAGGTCCAACCGGAGATCATTTTTCATCTCGCCAGTCACGTGAAGGGTGCTCCCGGGCTCGAACACGTGTTACCGACCTTTCAGAGCAATCTGCAAAGCACGGTTAACCTGCTGACCGTGGCTGCCGAGACCACTCGGCCTCGAGTCGTGCTGACCGGGTCACTGGCCGAACCGGAAGCGGTAAGCGGTGAACAATTTCCGTCAGCTCCGTATGCGGCGGCCAAGTGGGCATGCACCGGATACGCTCGTATGTTCCATGCTCTGTACAAATTGCCGACCGTGATCGCGCGGGTGTTCATGGTTTACGGGCCGGCACAAATTGATCTAACCAAGTTGGTTCCGTACGCCACTCTTTCTTTGCTCCAGGGGAAACCGCCGAAAATCACGAGCGGAGATCGACTCGTGGACTGGATCTACGTTTCCGATGTGGTGAATGGTCTTGTCGCGCTAGCTGAGTCTTCCAACGTGGATGGGGCTACCGTGGATTTGGGATCCGGGTCGCTGGTCTCGATCCGCGAAATTGTGCAGCAATTGGCAAAAGTGATTGGTAACGGCATTGAACCGGAGTTCGGCGCGTTGCCCGATCGACCCATGGAACCGACAAGAACCGCGCAGACTGCCGATGCCCTTGCCCGAATTGGGTGGAAGCCCCAAGTGACATTGCAGGAAGGCTTGCAGCGGACAGTCGACTGGTACCGCGCAGAACTAGAGCGTTCACCAGAGATCTATTAGGCCGTCCATGCTTTACAAATTCAAGATTGTCGTTACGGATCAGAAAGCTAAAAAGGAAGTCTGAGCATGGAGCAGGTCGTCATTTTGGGCACTGGCATGGCCGGTTGGGGAGCCGCTTACCGACTGCACCTGGAGGGAGTGCCTTCGGTTTCATACGACAAGAACAGTTACCACGGCGGTCATACAGCGTCATTTAGGCATTCCAGCGGTTTTGTATTCGATGAAGGACCGCATCTCTCATTTACAAAGAATGAGAGGCTGCAACAGCTCTTCGCAGACAGCGTCAATGACAAATACGAAGTCATTCGTGCTCGTCCAAATAATTACTGGAAGGGCCATTGGATTAAGCATCCGGCTATTTGCAATTTGTCGAGTCTGCCGGCAAATGTAGTTGTGGACTGCCTGAAGGACTTCATCGGCGCGCACAACGATCAGGAGAATAACGTTCAACAAAAACCAATCCAGAACTACGCTGACTGGCTGATTGCGAGCTACGGCAAGACGTTTGCCACAACCTTTCCTATGGAGTATGGCTTCAAATTCCACACTACGACTGCCGTTAATATGAGCACCGACTGGCTTGGACCGAGGCTATATCGGCCAAAGCTGGAAGAGATATTAGCCGGTGCCGTCTCTCGAGAAACGCCCCATGTTCACTACGCCGATTACATGCGATATCCCTCATATGATGGTTTTGTCTCATATTTGAGGCCACTCCTGAAGCAGACGCAAGTGTTCCTGGATCACGAGCTAGTGGGGTTGGACCCGGTCGCGCAAGAACTTCATTTCGCTAGTGGAGCAGTCGCCCCGTATGACGCGGTAATCTCGTCGGTGCCTCTCACAAAACTGATCCCTATGATTCACGGGGCTCCGACGGACGTACTGGAGGCTGCCCAAAGATTAGCTTGTACCGGATGTGTGATCGTCAATCTGGGCATAGACCGCTCAGATTTATCCGAGGGGCAATGGACATATTTTTACGACCGCGATATCAGCTTCGCGAGGCTCAGCTTCCCTCATATGTTCTCGCCTAATGTTGCTCCCGAGGGGTGTGGTTCTATTCAGGCGGAAGTATATTTTTCGCAGAAATACCGACCTCTTAGGTGTTCTCCTGATGACTGCATCGGGACGGTTGTTGCCGATCTTAAGCGATGCGGAGTGCTGCGCGAGAATGACAAAATCCTGCACACGAATGTACAAGTGAGCCACTATGCCCAGGTAATCTTTGATTTGGAGCGGACTGACGCGTTGGCGATGGTGCATGCGTATCTCGAGGATATAGGGATTGCTTATTGCGGCCGATATGGCGATTGGCTGTACACGTGGACAGATGAAGCCTTTATGAGTGGCGAAAACGCTGCACAAAAGACGTTAGACCGGATGCGAGTAGGCAAGGCTAGATAGCGATAGCGGGGCCATTGCATCCATGATTTCCGATACGGTTAGACCAATGCCTTCCTGTAGGTTCTGCCAGACAGAGTTGCACCACACTTTCGTTGATTTGGGTATGTCCCCGCTCTGCGAAAGCTATCTGCTGCCTGAGCAACTGAACGACATGGAGCCTTTTTACCCACTGCACGTGTTCGTGTGCGAGAAGTGTTTCCTCGTGCAGTTGGAGGAATTCGTCAGTCCCGATCATATTTTTACTGAGTACGCATACTTTTCATCCTACTCGGACAGCTGGCTCGAACATTGCAGGCGCTACACCGAGCAGATGGTCGCTCGTTTCGACCTTGGTGCATGTAGCCTGGTCGTTGAACTGGCAAGCAACGACGGATACTTGCTGCAGTACTTTGTGCAGAAAGGCATTCCGGTCCTGGGCGTGGAGCCCGCTGCCAATGTTGCCAAGGTCGCCGAGGAGAAACAGGTTCCGACACTTGTTAGGTTTTTTGGGAAACAGGTGGCTGCCGAGATGGTGTCTGAAGGGAAGCAGTCTGATTTACTGGTCGGAAATAACGTGCTCGCCCAAGTTCCCGATCTTTGTGATTTCGTTGCCGGCATGAAGATCCTGCTGAAGCAGCAAGGAGTACTGACGCTGGAGTTTCCACACCTGCTTAAGCTGATGGAGGAGAATCAGTTTGACACAATCTATCATGAGCATTTCTCCTATTTTTCTTTCCTAACGGCGCAGAAGATCTTCCGCGCCCATGGCCTTGAGCTGTTCGACGTAGAAGAACTACCCACACATGGCGGGTCCTTACGCATATTTGGCCGGCATGTGGAGGACGCGTACAAGCCGGTTACCTCCCGTGTGCTCGAATTAGCCGCACGAGAGGCCGCCGCTGGGCAGCAACATCTCGACTGCTATCGCTCCTTCTCCGAGAGGGTGAAGAAAACGAAGCGGGAACTCTTGCGATGCCTGATTCAGGCGAAGGAGAAAGGGAAGTCGATCGTTGGATACGGGGCGCCGGGAAAGGGCAACACGCTTCTCAACTATTGTGGTGCTGGCAAGGATCTCATTGACTACACCGTGGATCGTAATCCTTACAAGCAAGGGCGATTCACGCCAGGCATGCACATTCCTATCTACCACCCGGACAAAATCCGCGAAACTCAACCCGATTACCTCTTGATTCTCCCCTGGAACTTGCGACAGGAGATCATGCAACAAATGTCGTTTGTCCGCGAGTGGGGCGGCAAGTTCATTATTCCAATTCCCGAAGCGACGATCTGCGACTGAGCGCACGGCGGTTTGAGCCAACCTTGCAGTCAGCAGTACTCGTCCGGAGGACAGCATTTATGAAAGTAGTGCTATTCTGCGGTGGACTTGGTATGAGGATCAGGGAGGCGGGGGAGACTACCCCCAAACCCATGATCCTTGTTGGCGATCGGCCTATTTTGTGGCATGTGATGAAGTACTACGCCCACTTCGGACACAAGGACTTCATTCTCTGTCTTGGGTACCGAGCCGATGTCATTAAGAACTATTTCATAAATTACAGTGAGCTTGTATCCAACGACTTCGTGTTGCTGAATGGTGGCAGAGACGTAAAGGTCTTCAATCGGGACATTGACGACTGGACAATCACCTTTGTCGACACGGGAGCGAACGCAAATATTGGCCAGAGGTTGAAAGCTGTAGAGAAATATCTGGATGGCGACGACGTCTTCCTCGCGAACTACAGCGACAATCTGACTGACTTCCATCTCCCTGGACTGATCGAATCGTTCTACGAGCAAAAGAAAACAGCAGCATTTCTTTGCGTTCGGCCGAGTTTGAGTTGTCATCATGTGTCAATGAATGGCGGAGGTCTGGTTGAGGAAATCAAGTCGATGTGCGATTCCGACATCTGGATCAACGGTGGATACTTTGTTTTCAAACGGTCGATTTTTGACTACATCCACGCGGGCGAAGAACTGGTACACGAGCCATTCCGGAGACTGATCGCAGCCAAACAACTGATCGGTCATCCCTACAGTGGCTTCTGGAAGAGCATGGACACCTTCAAAGAAAAGCAGGAACTCGACGAGTTGTATAGCCGAGAGCTTACGCCCTGGCAGCTGTGGAAGTTACACGAAACTGTGCAAGGCGTGTCGCCTGAGCAAGGTCGGCCGTTTCGGTCGACCGAATTGGGGCAACTCAGCCGCAAATAGAGACAAACAGGTTGCTCAAGGCGTAGAAGCACCTCTTAATGGCGAAGCATTCCAAGTGGCCCCTACGATATGCGAATCGAGCCTTCGCATGGCTCGACCATATTTCTCGGTACAAAATAGTGGTGTGCTGTCTCTTGATGTTTTCAGTGATCGGGTTGCGACTCGCCCTCATTCACCGCCGTCCCATTCCACAGCCATTTATTGCCGATGAATTTAGCTACCTGCTGGGTGCGGAAACTTTTCTTTCTGGTCGAGTTACCAATCCCATGCACCCAATGTGGGAGCACTTCGAAACGCTGCATGAACTGGTGCGGCCCAGCTACACGACGATGTATCCTCCCGGGCAATCGATCTCTCTCGCATTGGGTTGGAGGCTGTTTGGGCATCCCTGGTTTGGCATACTGTTCAGTTTCGGGCTGTTCGCCGCGTGCCTCTGCTGGATGCTTCAACAGTGGGTGCCTCCCATTTACGCCCTTTTTGGTGCGTCCGTCCTACTGGCGCGAATTTCAGTTCTTGGGTACTGGATGAACTCATATTCAGGGGAGGAACTGTCGCTGCTATTGGCGGCTGCCTCATCCTGGGCTCCTTGCCGCGCTTGGCGCGTACAGTAAAGGCGAGCGATGCAACGATAGCGGGCATCGGCATTGCTGTCCTTGCAAACACGCGACCGTTTGAGGGACTGCTCATCACGTTGGCCTCTGTTGTGGCATTGCTAGTTTGGCGACGGAGGACGCACCGGCCCTGGCAGCGCTGCTGTCACCGCAAGCTCTTGTTCCTCTACTATTGATCTGTGGTAGCGTCGGGGCACTTGATTGCTACTACAACTACCGCGTAACCGGCAGGCCATTTCGGATGCCCTATGCGGTATATTTCCACGACTATCGCATCGCGCCGCCGTGGCTCGTCCTCACCGAAGGATCCGCGCCAGAGTATCGCCACGCTAGTCTGGAGAACTCCTGGAAGGATGATCTCGAGAAGTTTCGCAGGATCAAATCGCATCCTTCACAAAATCTTGCTGATTTTCGTGTCACCGCGACCTTCTACGTCTCAGCCCTGCTTTTCTTCGTCATCTTTATTGGGTCGCTAGTTTCTTGCAGCTACCGTTTCTGGACGGCTACGCTGATCTGCATGTGTCTTTGTGGGGCTCTTCTGATCGAGTATGCCAAAACACCTCACTATGTGGCTGGAGGGATCGGACTACTTGGTGTGATGTGAGCCTACGGACTGCGAGGACTGCGGATTATTGCCGGGAACTATGGCCCCCTTGTCGTGCTTGTTCTGGTGGCGTTCCTGTGTTTCGAAGGTCGCGCAACCGATAAGGGGCAATCCTGGGAAGTTAGAACGGCGAATGTAATATCTCCGCACATGATCGCCGTCAAAGCGCTGAGTGGACAGGATGGGCAGCATCTGATCTTCGTCCGGTACAGGCGAATCATATTGACAAGGGCGACGAAAGCATTTTCAACCACGCTGACATCGATGCCTCAGACGTTGTGTGGGCGCATGACATGGGAAACACGAGAAATCGTGAGCTGATCGACTACTACCACAATAACCGCAAAGTGTGGCTCTTCATGCCCGATGCGGACTCAAACAAATTGATTGCCTATGAATCGGCAGTTGCCGCCGATCAAGCGCAAAGCCCTCAACCACGAACGTACGCAACGAACTTTCCCAAAGCTGAGAATCCGATTTCGGAAAACCACACCTGGATCAACGGAGGAACTGGCATAAGAACAATCCGGGGCTTGGCATTTGGGACTCAGTCGGGGGCCCTTCCTCCTCCGTATACGGATTCTGCAGCTCTGGTGGCAGGGAATTGGGGCAGCAACCAGTTCGTGCAGATCGTGGTGAAGTGGGATGGTGCCTCCGGCACGAACGCCGACCACGACGAGGTAGAAGTCAGACTTCGGGGCGCGCTTGGCAAGAACTGGGATCGAACTTATAACGTCAACTGCCGAGTCGGGACTCCATCTGCGGACTCCTATATCCAGATGGGTCGTGCCAACGGCCCTCCGGATGATTTCACTCCTCCTCTCGCCGAACTTCATGGCCCGAGCGCCGCGTGCCAAAATGGGGATGTCATTACTGGAACGATCGTAGGAAATGTAATAACTGCTTACATTAACGGTAGAATGGCAATCCAAGCGGCGGATTCCGATATTACTTCGGGTGCGCCGGGCTTCGGCTTCTTCCACCAAGGCACGAAAGTGCAGAACAGCGATTTTGGCATATCCAGCTTTAGCGCGTCGGATATGTTTCCCGACTTTGGCATTACAGGGAAGGTTGAAAGTCCACCGGGTTCAAGACACCCTTGATTTACGTTGAAGCTGCATAATCTCTTTACACTGGAAGAGTCACATGAGAGTTCTTCTAACCGGTCATAAGGGTTACATCGGTGCTGTGGCAGCGCCTCTGTTGCGTGCCGCGGGCCATGACGTTGTGGGGCTCGATACTGACCTTTATGGAGGCTGCGACTTCGGAGAGTTGCAAACGATTCCAGAAATTTGCAAAGACCTTCGCGATCTAACGCCAGCTGACCTGGAAGGCTTTGACGCAGTAGTGCACCTGGCGGCGTTATCGAACGACCCCCTGGGGAATCTCAATTCCCAGCTCACGTACGACATAAACCATCTTGCATCGGTAAAGTTGGCGAAGCTCGCCAAACTAGCGGGCGCGAAGCGCTTTGTTTTCTCGTCGTCCTGCAGCACGTATGGCGCGGCGGGCGATGACTTCCTCGATGAAAACGGCGCGTTGAATCCGGTAACGCCGTACGGCGAATCAAAGCTCTTTGTGGAGCGTGACATTCGACCGCTGGCGGATACTAACTTCACTCCGACCTGTCTGCGAAACGCGACCGCTTATGGTGCATCCCCGCGATTACGGCTGGACATCGTTCTGAATGAGCTGGTGGCTTCGGCCTATACGACCGGCCGGATTCTCATCAAGAGCGATGGCACACCCTGGCGGCCGATTACGCATATTCGCGACATTATTGCAGCGCTTGTGGCGGTACTGGAGGCGCCGCGCGAACTGGTACACAACGAGACTTTCAATGTCGGTCGTACCGACGAGAACTATCGAATCCGAGAGTTGGCCGATATTGTTTTGAAAGTCGTTCCTGGTTGTCGGGTGGAGTATGCTCCTGGTGGCGGACCCGACAAACGCTGTTATCGAGTGACCTGCGATAAAATCCGCCGAGTTTTGTCGAATTTCCGCCCCCAGTGGACCGCGCAGAAGGGCGCACAGGAGCTCTACGATGCCTATCGCCGGGTCGGCCTCACGGCCGAAGACGTGGAACGCGGCCGCTACGTCAGGATTGTCCAGGTTCAGCGTCAGCAAAGAGCTGGCGCCTTGGACGACTCGTTACGTTGGCGCGAACGAGTAATAGCATGACAAATCGTCCCAGTTAACTCTACCCAAATGTATTCACTAGAGTTATCGAGTTCCGCCCCTAAAACCAATCGTCGTGGTGGCAGCCTGAGTCCACCGCGTTCTCTCTGGTTATGGCTAACTTTCATTGTGGTTGCAAGTTTCGCGATCCGTTTAGGGGCATGGGCGTACTGGCAAACAGGCACAATTGAATCTGAAGGCGCCGAGTATGCGCGGATCGCAGAGAACCTGCGCAACGGCGTCGGCTACGTTGGTCTGGTGACGCCCGGCGCACAGCTCAACTTTAACCCGCTCTTTCCGGTCCTCATCGCCGGCGCTTCCTTCATAACTCACAACTACGAGTTGGCGGCAAGATTGGTAGCGTTGGTGGTGGGAGCACTGCTCCCTTTGCCGGTGTTCGGCGTCGCTTCGCGGCTGTTTGATCGCCGGGTGGGATTCATAGCGGCGGTCTTAACCGCGCTCCACCCGTTATTGCTGAACCTGTCGTTCACCGCATTTTCCGAAGGTCCGTATGCCCTGCTGTTTCTCTGCGGGACGTACGTCGTGATTGTGGCCTTGGACCACGCCTCGCCGAGAATATGGTTGCTGGTGGGTGCAGTATTTGGCCTCGCATGGCTGGTCCGAGCGGAAGCTTCTGCCGCGTTCGCCATTGCGGTCCTCTTTGCGGTGGTAGCTACTGAAGGTGACTGGAGGATCCGATGCAAGCGGGCGGCCTCGGCGGTTGCGATGTTCCTGGTGTGCGCTCTGCCGGATATCATTTTCATCTACCGCTCAACCGGTGAAGTGCGGCTAGAGGTTAAGAGCCAGATTTTTTTCTACACGGGTAACCGGATACGAGCGGCGGAAGAGAATCCGGGTACCGACTACGAGTCGCCAGGCGGACACCACGAGGTGCCATCGCCGGAGCCAAACGTGGAATCGGGTGAGCGGTGGCAGGACAAATGGGCGTTTTATGGGATCGCCTCGGACGGGAAGGGAATGGGATTTCCTCTCCGGCGCCATACCGAGATCATCCAGGAAACGAACA
>Ga0209698_10001634_pt1 | contig 25833 bp, 27 predicted proteins | sample LitLauG_LLR_2012_FD_187203 | JGI IMG/M metagenome (GOLD analysis project Ga0209698, IMG submission 187203) | Freshwater sediment microbial communities from Pennsylvania, USA - Little Laurel Run_MetaG_LLR_2012 (SPAdes) (version 2) | ecosystem: Environmental > Aquatic > Freshwater > Creek >... | reverse complement strand
CCGCCACCCCGCACGCGACCGCCAGCCAGGGAGCGTCATGACACTGCAGCGCGAAGCCGACCTCGGCACCCCCGACGTCCCCGGCGGGGAGCCGGTGACGGTGTCCATCAACGGCGTCGGGGTTTCGGTGCCGGCCGGGATCTCGGTGCTGCGCGCGGCGGCGCTGGCCGGCCAGCCGGTGCCGAAGCTCTGCGCGAGCGACTCGCTGGAGCCGTTCGGCTCCTGCCGGCTGTGCCTGGTGGAGGTCGAGGGCCGCGCGGGCACCCCTGCGTCGTGCACCACCCCGGTCGCCGACGGCATGTCCGTGGTCACCGAGAGCCCCCGCCTGGCCCGGCTGCGCCGTGGGGTCATGGAGCTGTACATCTCCGACCACCCGCTGGACTGCCTGACCTGCCCGGCCAACGGGGACTGCGAGCTGCAGGACATGGCCGGGGTGGTCGGCCTGCGGGAGGTCCGCTACCCCGAGGCGCGGGCCACGCACGCCGACGCCCCGGTCGACACCTCCACGCCCTACTTCACCTTCGACGCCACCAAGTGCATCGCCTGCAGCCGGTGCGTGCGGGCCTGCGACGAGGTGCAGGGCACCTTCGCGCTGACCATCGCCGGGCGCGGCTTCGACTCCCACGTGGCCGCCAGCGCGGGGGAGCCGCTGTTCGGCTCGGAGTGCGTGTCCTGCGGCGCCTGCGTGCAGGCCTGCCCGACCGCCACCCTGCAGGAGACGACGGTCATCGAGCTGGGCCTGCCGACCCGGCACGTGGACACCACCTGCGCGTACTGCGGGGTGGGCTGCTCGTTCCGCGCGGAGCTGCGGGGGGACACCCTGGTGCGGATGGTGCCCAGCAAGGCCGGGGGCGCCAACGAGGGGCACAGCTGCGTCAAGGGCCGCTTCGCGTGGGGCTACGCCACGCACCGCGACCGGGTCACCGAGCCGATGGTGCGCGAGTCCATCGACGAGCCCTGGCGGGTGGTGAGCTGGGACGAGGCGATCGGCGTCGCGGCCCGGGGCTTCTCCGCGCTGCGCGACGCCCACGGGGCCGGCGCGATCGGTGGCATCACCTCCTCCCGCTGCACCAACGAGGAGGTCTTCGTGGTGCAGAAGATGGTGCGCGCCGCGTTCGGCACCAACAACGTCGACACCTGCGCGCGGGTCTGCCACTCCCCGACCGGCTACGGGCTGAAGCAGACGTTCGGGACATCGGCGGGCACCCAGGACTTCGCCTCGGTCGAGCAGGCCGACGTGATCGTGGTCATCGGGGCCAACCCCACGGACGGCCACCCGGTGTTCGCGTCGCGGATGAAGCGCCGGCTGCGCCAGGGCGCGCAGCTGGTGGTCATCGACCCGCGCCGCATCGACCTGGTGCGCTCCCCGCACGTGGCGGCCACCTACCACCTGGCGGTGCGCCCCGGTGCGAACGTCGCGATCGTCAACGCCATGGCCCACGTGGTGGTCACCGAGGGCCTGGTCGACGCCGACTTCGTGGCGCAGCGCTGCGAGGCGGACACCTTCGCCCGGTGGGCGCAGTTCGTGGCGGGGCCGGAGAACTCCCCGGAGGCGACCGAGGAGCTGACCGGGGTCCCGGCCAGCCTGGTGCGGGCGGCCGCCCGGCTGTACGCGGCAGCGCCCAACGCGGCCATCTACTACGGGCTGGGGGTCACCGAGCACTCCCAGGGCTCGACGATGGTGATGGGCATGGCGAACCTGGCCATGGCGACCGGCAACATCGGCCGTCGCGGGGTCGGCGTCAACCCGCTGCGCGGGCAGAACAACGTGCAGGGCAGCTGCGACATGGGGTCCTTCCCGCACGAGTTCGCCGGGTACCGCCACGTCAGCGACGACGCCGTCCGCGCGGTGTTCGAGTCGGTGTGGCACGCGGCGCTGGACCCCACGCCGGGCCTGCGGATCCCCAACATGCTCGACGCCGCCGTCGCCGGCACGTTCCGCGGGCTGTTCGTGCAGGGGGAGGACATCGCCCAGTCCGACCCCAACACCGCCCACGTCAAGGCGGCGCTGGCCTCGCTGGACCTGCTCGTCGTGCAGGACCTGTTCCTCAACGAGACCGCCGCGTTCGCGCACGTGTTCCTGCCCGGCACGTCGTTCCTGGAGAAGGACGGCACCTTCACCAACGCCGAGCGGCGGATCAACCGGGTGCGCCCCGTGATGCCCTCGCGCACCGGGATGCAGGAGTGGGAGGTGGCCTGCGCGCTGGCCACCGCCATGGGCTACCCGATGGGGTACGACTCCTCCGCGGCGATCATGGACGAGGTCGCGGCGACCACCCCCACCTTCGCCGGGGTGTCCTTCGAGGTGCTGGACCGCCTCGGCTCGGTGCAGTGGCCGTGCACGCCCGAGGCGCCGGCGGGGACACCGATCATGCACGTGGACCGGTTCGTGCGCGGCCTGGGCCACTTCGTGCCGACCCCGTTCGTCCCCACCGACGAGCGCACCACTCGGCGCTACCCGCTGGTGCTGACCACCGGCCGCATCCTGTCGCAGTACAACGTCGGCGCGCAGACCCGGCGCACAGCCAACGTCGCCTGGCACCCGGAGGACGTGCTGGAGATCCACCCGCACGACGCGGAGGACCGCGGGATCGTCGACGGGTCGGCCGTGCGGGTGGCCAGCCGGGTCGGGGAGACCGTCCTGCGCGCCCTGGTCAGCGACCGGATGCCCGCGGGTGTGGTGTACACGACCTTCCACCACCCGGTGTCCGGGGCGAACGTGGTGACCACCGAGTTCTCCGACTGGGCCACCAACTGCCCGGAGTACAAGGTGACCGCCGTGCAGGTCGGTCTGCTCGTCACCCCCCCGGCGGTTCCGGTCGCGGCGCCGGCGAGCGAGCCCGGCCCGCTGCCGGCCCGGACGTGAGCGGCGCGGGGGACCCGGCACCCGGCGAGGCGAGCCTGGTGAGGATGGCCAACCAGACCGCGGCCAACGTCACCGGGACCGACCCGAGCGAGGCGGCCGGCGCGGTCGCCGCGCACCTGCGCACCTTCTGGTCCCCGGTGATGCGCGGGGACCTAGCGCGCCTGGCCGCGCAGGGTCAGGCACCGCTGCGCCCCGAGGTGCTCGCCGCGCTGGCGCTGCTGGCCGCCCCCGCCTAGGCCTGCACCCAGGCCCTGCTACGGCCAGCTGGTCGGTGGCCCGTAGGTGAGACAGACTCCCGCCGCGGTGGCCAGCAGGAAGACCACGACCAGGCCGACCGCGGACAGGCGAAGCCAGCGCGGCCTCGTGGCCGCGCCCCCCATCGCGGCAGGCAGGTAGACCTCGCCGAGGCCCGTGCTGCCGCGCAGCTGCAGGTAGAACGGGTCGGCCACGGCGTCGTCCGCCGCTAGGGGTACGTCGGCGTAGGCCAGGTCAGGACCGCCGGTCCCCGCGCCGTCCAGCCAGGTCTCGGTCGGGCTGCTCATGTCAGCAGTGTGCGCCGCTTCCCCCCACCGGGCAACACCCGGCGGGGGACCTGCGGTCCTGGGCGGTCCCCTCTGCGTGCGCGAGACTGCGGTGCGGGAGGGCTGCCATGACGCGCGAAACGGGGGCCAGCTACGAGGACGGCCGCATCCGCGCGGGCCAGGACGCGCTGGTGGTGTCCCGGTACTACTTCCCTGCCGGCGCCAAGCGGATCCCCTACGACCGGATCCGCGGCGTGCACCGGGTGTCGGTCTCGCCGGCCCGCGGGCGGGGCCGGGTGTGGGGGACGGCCAACCCCCGCTACTGGGCCAGCTACGACCCCGGCCGGCCGCGCAAGTCTGTCGCGCTGGTCCTGGACGTGGGCGCTGCTGTCCGCCCCTACCTCACCCCCGACGACCCCGACGCGCTCGAAGCCGTGCTGCGGGCACGCTGCGCGCTGCCCCCCGACGTGGGCGCGGGGGAGCCTGGCCCCGTCCTCTAGCCCAGGCCGAAGCCGGGCAGCAGGTCAGGCGCGCGGGCGGCCAGCCCGAGCCGCGGCAGGCCGAGCAGATCCTCGGTGGCGCGCAGCAGCGAGTAGTGGGTCAGCGCCGTGGTGACCAGCAGGCCGCGGGTGCGGGTGCTGAGCACCAGGAGCGGCACGTGGCAGGACGGGCTGGTCGAGGTGGTGCAGTCCACGCCCTTCAGCGAGCCACCCCCGGAGCCCTCGTCCCACACCACGAAGACCACGGTGGACCCGTCGGTGAACGCGGGGCTCGCCAGCAGCGGCGCCAGGTGTGTGGCGAGCCACGTGTCGGCGGCCGCGACGGTGCCGGAGTGCATGTCGTCGTCCAGGTTCGGAGTCACGACGGTGAACGCCGCCAGGCCGCCTCCGGCGAGGCTGCCGGCCGGGGCGGGCAGTGCGACGTCGTCGGCGCGACAGGTCGCCACCGGGATGTCGGTGAAGTAGGTGACGGCGTTGTGCCGGGGCACGTACAGGCCGTTGGCGGAGGGCTGCATCGCGCAGGGCTGGGTCATCGACTCCTGGTAGGACCGCCACGTCTCGCCCTGGGCGAAGATGTTCGGGCCGGCCTGCTTGCAGGTGGTGCAGTCGCTGTGCGGCAGCGACGCCAGCGCCTGTCCGCTGGTGGCGCCGATGTAGTTCGGCGCGGAGGGGTGGGAGATGGCCCGGACGTTGGTGGCCAGCCCGTAGCTGTGCGCCAGCCCGTTGATGTAGGGGGCAGCGGCCGACCCGATGACGTCGCCGTAGGAGTGGTTCTCCTCCCAGATCCACACCACGTGCGTCACGGGCAGGGGGGCGGCGCTGCGCGCGGCGCGCACCGTGGGCGCCGGCGCCGCCGTGCCCGCCTGGGCAACCCCCGACCACGCGGACGCGCCCAGCGCGACCGCGGCGGCCAGCAGCCAGGCGCCCCGGTGCCTCACCACGACGCCCGCCCGTGCGGGAGGCGGCCGGAGGCCCGGGTGCGGGCCTCGCCGCGGTGCGTGGACCCGGGTCGACCGGCCCCCGCCGCGACGGTGGCGCGGTCCAGGCCGAGCAGGTCGCGACGCAGGTGCGCGGGCAGGGGGTCGCTGGTGCGGGTCAGGGCGGCGCGCCGCGGCGCGCGAACAAGGTTCGTCACGTACAGCGACGGTGCCGTGACGAAGCGTCCGGTTGCTGGCGGGGGGAGGCGTGGCGCGTGACCGGTCAGTGAACACGGGCCGGACGAGCCGCTGGAAGGAGTCGCGGCCGCGCTGGCGCGGTGGCCGCCGCGGCGGTGGTCCCGGGTCGCGTGCCGCCCGGTCACCTGCGCCCGCGTGGGGCGTTCGGCTGCCGGCGCGCCGCCGGGAGGGCAAGGATGGAGCCGACAGGGAGGGGCGAGACGTGGCAGAGCTGACGGTCGCCGACGGGGAGCTGCGGCTGCGGCTGGGTCGCTGGGAGGGCATGGGCGCGCTGCACCGTGACGTGGACGTCCCCGTGGCCAGCCTCGTCTCGGCCACCGCCGTGGCGGACCTGTGGACCGAGCTGCGCGGCATCCGGGCCCCGGGCACCGGAGTGCCCGGGGTGGTCATGCTGGGAACCACCCGCTACGAGGGGGTCAAGGACTTCTGCGTGGTGCACGGCCACGGCCCGGGGCTGGTCGTGGTGCTGCGTGACCAGGAGTTCGCCCGCCTGCTGGTGAGCGCCGACGCCGACCGGGCCGCCGAGCTGGCCGCCGAGATCACCGCCCTGGCGGTAGCGCAGGGCGGGCCCGGTCCGGACGGTCCGGCCGGCTGACGGGCGCTACGCCCAGCTCGGCGTGGTCGCCGTGCCCAGGTCGGTGCCGGTGCGGTCAGCGAAGGTGACCACACGGGGCAGGGGGCGGAAGCAGTGCCGGCTGGCCATGGCGATGTTGTAGCCACCGCTGCCCAGGATCGCGACCACGTCGCCCTCCGCGACCGGGGGCAGCGGGGCGTCCTCGGCGAACACGTCGTCCCCCTCGTTGATGTGGCCGGTGACGGTGACCAGCTCGCTGGGGTGCCCGGTGACGTCATGGGTGAGCACGATCTCGTGGCGCACCCCGTACACGAACGGGGAGCACAGCACGTTCCACCCGGCGTCCAGCCCGGCGAAGGTGTGGCCGTCGCGCTCCTCGACGGTGACGACCTCGGCGAGCATCAGCCCGGCCTCGTCGGTGAGGAACTCACCGGGCTCCACCCCCACCGCGACGCCCAGCGGGCCGAGGTGGCGGGCCAGCACGCCCGCGTACGCGTCGAGGTCCAGCGGGGTGACCCCGGGCTGCAGCGGGACCCCCAGTCCGCCGCCGGCGTTCACCTCCTCGATCGGGCAGCCGAGCGCCTGCAGCCGGGCGACCATCGCGGCAGCCTTCTCCACCGCGATCTCGAACGCGGGCAGCTGCTCGTTGAGGATGAACGCGGCCACGTGGAAGTGGGCCACCGTGACCGTCATCCCGTGCCGGTGCGCGGCGGCCACGGCCTGCTCGAGCTGCTCGGGCAGGATGCCGAACTTCGTGGGCCGGTCGGAGTGGGAGTACGGGCTCTCGCCGCCCTCGTGGCGGCTGGAGGCGCTGGCCCGCGGGTTCAGCCGCAGCCCGATCGACCGGCCGGGCGCCGCCCGCCCGAGCCGCTCCACCTGGGTGACCAGGTCGACGGTGATCCGCAGGTCGGGGTGGGCGACGAGTGCGGCGACGTCCCGGTCGGACATGTTCGTCCCGGTGTGGGACACCTCGGACTCGGCGAAGCCGTGCGCGAGCGCCCACGCCACCTCCTGGGGGGAGCAGGCGTCGATGCCGACGGCGTCGGGGGACCCGACCGGGCCGAGCGCACGGAACGCCGCCAGCACCTCCGGCTCCCGGCAGGACTTGATTGCCAGCCGGACGCGGGGGTCCAGGCCCGCGCGACGCAGCGCGTCGCGCAGCGCGACCGCCTTCTCCTGCGCCCGGGTGAGGTCGAACGCGTACAGCGGGGTGCCGTGGGTGCGCGCGATTGCCTCCGCGTCGCGGCCGGCCACCTGCAGGCGTCCGTCCGCCACAGTGAGGCCGCCATGGGTCCAGAACGGGGCGGTGAGGGTGCTGACCTGCTCGCTCACGCGACCTCCTTCTTCGCGCCGACGCCGTTGTCGGCAGGCTGCGCATCCTGCCACCTGTCGCCCCCGCCGCGGGATAGCGGGGACGGTGCGCCCGCGGCGACCGGCAGGCCCACCAGCAGCGCCAGGTAGCAGACGACCAGCGCCTCGTGCCAGGCGCGCACCTGCCACGCCCCACTCAACGGGTGCGGCGGGTGCGGCACCAGGACCAGGGTGAGCGCGTAGACGGCGCCGGCTGCCACCAGCCGCCGCCGCGAGCGACCGTCCCCGACCAGGATGCCGACCGCGGGCAGCAGCCACATGCCGTGGTGCATCCACGACACCGGGCTGACCAGCAGGCTGGTCAGCCCGACCAGCGTGGCGGCGGCGGTGAGGTCCCCGGCCCGCTGCGCGCGCTGGGCGCGGGCCAGCCCGACCACGGCCACCAGCGCGCAGCCGGCCACCCACACCGGCCCCGCCGCCCCCCCGAGCAGACGGTGGGTGCTGCCCCACAGCGACTGGTTGGCCACCTCCAGCACCGACCCGGCGCGGGAGGAGTCGACCACCAGGCCGTGCAGGAAGTACCGCGAGGAGTCCGCGGGCAGCACCGCCCAGGCGAGCGCCCAGCACCCCGCCGTGGTCCCCACCGACGTGGCCAGCGTGCGCCACTGGCGGGCCAGCGCGTAGTGCGCCCAGAACAGTGCGGGGGTCAGCTTCACCGCGGTGGCCACGCCGACCAGCACCCCGCGCGGCAGGCGGCGTGCCCGCCCGGTCACGTCAGCCAGGCAGGCGGCGACGAGTGGGATCCCCACCTGCCCGAGGCTGAGGTGCTCGGCGACCGGCTCGGCCAGCACCGCGGCCGCGACAAGCGCGCCGAGAGCCGCGGGGCGCCACACCGCGGGGACCCGGGCCAGCAGGCGAGGGAAGGACCAGGCGACCAGCACCACCAGGACGCCGACGCACAGCGCCGTCCACGCCCAGTACGTCGCCGTGGCGCCCGCGAGGGCCAGAGGGACCATCACCACCGCCGCGAAGGGGGGGTAGGTGAAGCCGTCGTGGAAGTGCGCCCGGGCCAGGAACGCCGGGGCGTACAGGCTGAGGTGGTGCAGCACCGAGGCCCCCGCGGCCCGGTACACGCCCAGGTCCAGGGGGGCGCCGGTGCGCGGGCGCCCGGCGCGCATCGGCACCAGGGCCGCCGCCACCACCGCCGCGCCGGCCAGCGCCGACGCCGCTCGGGTCAGCGCCGCCGCCGGCGTCCGGGCGGTTGCGCGCGGGACCGGCTCCACGCCGGCACGCTAGCCGGCGCGCGGGGGGCCGGCGTCCTCAGCGGGCGTCCAGGAGTCCCCCGCGCAGCGCGGCGGCCAGGGTGGGGGCCGTCGGCAGGCGAGGCAGCAGGGTGGCCTGCACGGGGTGGTAGAAGTCGGGGCGGCCGTGCCAGGTCCGGTGGCTGCGCCCGCCACCAGGCGCCACCTCGTGCACCCACCCGGGGCCATCGTCGATGAACGTCGCCCGGGCATGCGCCCACCACCGGGCGTACCACGCGGCGTAGCGCTCGTCCCCGGTCGCCTGGTATAGCGCATCCGCGGCGGCGATCGCCTCGGCGAGCACCCAGAAGAACTGCTCCCGCACCACCGGGGTGCCCTCCCAGTCGGTGGTGTAGCACAGCCCGGCGTCGCCGTCCCAGCCGTCGTCGACCGCCGTGCGGAACAACGCCGCGGCCGCCGGGCGCAGCCAGCCGGGCACCTCCTCGCCCGAACCCTCGAAGGCCCCCGCCAGCCCCAGCAGCAGCCGGGACCACTCCAAGCCGTGCCCCGGGGTGACCCCGAACGGTCGGAAGGGGTCGTCGAGGCGGTCGGCGTGGTACGCCGGGTCCGGCGTCCAGGTCGCGTCGTAGTGCTCCGGCAGTCGGCCACCCCGCTGCTCCCGTGCGGCGCCGTGGATGAGCAGGGTGGCGATCCGCAGCGCGCGGTCGCGCCACCGCACGTCGCCGGTCGCGTCAGCGGTGGCCAGGAAGGCCTCGACCGCGTGCATGTTCGCGTTCGCGCCGCGGTAGGGGTCGCAGACGGTGAAGTCCCGGTTCCACTCCTCCACGCACGCCCCCGCGGTCTCGTCCCAGAAGTGCGCGTCGATGACCGCCGCCGCGTCGCCGAGCAGGGCCGGCGCCCCGGGTCGCCCGGCGGTGGTGGCGCTGGCCGCGGCCAGCAGGACGAAGACGTGCTCGTAGGCGGTCTTCGACGCGTCGGGCGCCGCTGGAAGCCGGGCGTACCAGCCCGCGTGGACGTCGTCGCGGAAAGGCCCGGCGATCGCGGCCAGGCCATGGTCGGCGAGCGCCGCGTCGCCGGGTCGGCCCAGCAGCGCACCGAGACTGAACAGGTGCGTCATCCGTGCGGTGACCCACAGCTGGGTTCCTTGTGCCGGGTCCAGGTGCCCGTCGTCGCGCAGCCACCCGAACCCGTCGGGGACCAGGGTGGTCGCGGCGTCGTCGAGCAGGCGGTCGGTCTCGGTCGCCAGCCACGCCGTGGAGGGGGGCGCGGGTGGGGCTGCGGGCACACCCGCACGCTAGACGCATGTCCCGCCCGCGGGGGCCGTGCCCGGTACCGGGCTAGTGCGGCGGGGCGAGGACGCCGGCCGCCGGCACCCCCCGGCACAGCAGGTCGTGGTCGAGGGCGTGCCCGTCCGGCTCGGTGGCCACCCACTGCACCATCGAGGGACGCTGCCCGCCGAAGCCCGGCAGCGCGCACGCGCGCGTGCCCGCCCCTGCGGAGGTGTCGGACAGGGCCATCCAGGTGGGCAGGGTGGTGGCCACGTCCTCGGTGATCTCCGCCCAGCCGTTCATCCCGGCGTAGACCCCCACCGGGTGGCCCGCGGCGGCCAGCGCGGCCGCCGTGGCCGCTATCACCGTGCGGCGGTGGCCCAGGTCGGCGGTCCACCGGTTCGCGGTCTCGACGTCCAGCCACACCGGGACGCCGGCGGGGACACCCGCCCGGGCCATCCGCGCCAGCGCGTCCGCGGCGATCGCCTGCCCGTAGGGCACCGCCGCCTGGGTGCCGGGGTCGTCGACGTTGACGTAGACGGCCGACCCGCCCTGGGCGCGTGCCCACCCCCACTGGGCGACCAGGCAGGGGTTGGCGGTGAAGGGCGAGCCGCCGGTCACCCCGACCACGGCGAAGCTGGTGGCGGGCAGCACCCGGCCGCACTGCGGGAAGGAGGCGTCGGCGCCGATCCGCCCCGTAGGCCCGGCCCATGCGGCGACGTGCGGCTGGGTCACGCTGATCACCCGGGGGCCGGCACTGGGGGGGCCCGCCGCCGGGGAGGCGTCCGCTAGCCACAGCAGGCCGGCGAGGAGCACGGCGGCGACGACCAGGACCCCCACGACCGCTGCCGCGGTGCGCCGCCGGGCCCGCCGCACCGGCCGGACGGGCGGGGGCACCGGTCGGGTCAGCGTCGTCACCGCCCGCCCCCGCCCAGGTCGCGGGCGAGTCGGGCTGGCGCCAGGACGCTGACCTGGCCGCGTCCGTCCATCGCCCGGCGCAGCGCCACGGCGTGGTTGCGCCGCTCGACGGTGTCGTCCAGCGCCGCCAGGTGGACCGGCGCGCCGGCGGCACGCTCCAGGGCCAGGGCCAGCAGGTAGTCGGCCAGCGTGGGGTTCTTGGGCAGCACCGGCCCGTGCAGGTAGGTGGCCAGCACCCGCCCGGCGCGTGCGCCTTCGCTGCCGTCCTCGCCGTTGTTGCCGGCCCCGGCCACCACCGTGCCGAACGCTGCCGCACCGGGGCCCAGCCGGGTGACCCCCGAGTGGTTCTCGAAGCCCACCACCGTCGTGGTCTCCCCGCCCAGGTCGACCTCGACCGCCGCGTGCTGCATGAAGCGCGTCGGGCCGCCCCGGGTCTCCAGGTCGAGCAGACCCAGCCCGTCCAACGCCGGGCCGGCGGAGGGTACGTAGCGGTGGCCGAGCAGCTGCAGCCCGGCGCAGACCCCGAAGACCACCGCGCCCGCCGCCACCGCGTCGTGCAGGGCGTCGCGTTTGGCGGACAGGTCCGCGGCAACGACCTCCATCTCCACGTCCTGGCCCCCGTGGAAGAACACCAGGTCCGCGTCGGCCAGGCCGTCGGCAGCCCCGAGCCCCACGTCGGTCACCGCGGTGGCGTAGCCGCGCCAGGCGGCGCGGCGCACCACCGCCGTGACGTTGCCACCGTCCCCGGCCACGTTGAGCAGTGACGGGTACAGATGGGCGATCCGCAGGGGTCGCACGTCCGCGGGCGCCACGGTCGCCGCCGGCGTCGGGGGAGGGGTCGTCATCAGCTCTGCCAGTACCGGTTGGTCCAGCCCCGGCGGCGCATCGCCTCGCGGACCTGGATGGTGGGCGTGTAGCCGGCGACGACGACCAGCCGCTCGCCGTGCGGGAGCAGGGCCAAGGCGGCGTCCAGCGCCGCGACGGGGTCGGTGACCACGGTGGTCGCCGACTCCGGGACCCCCGCGTACTTCAGCCGGGTGGCGAGCTCGTCCGCCCGTAGGCCGGCGAGGGTGACGTGCTCCACCCGGTCGGCCAGCGGCTCGACGTCGACGTCCCACAGCCAGCCGAAGTCCTCGCCGTCCACCCCGGTGTTGCTCACCGCCATCATCAGGTGGCGGGGGCCGCCGTCCGCCATGACCGTGTGCAGGGTGGTGTTGAACGACGTCGGGTTCTTGGCGAACGCCAGTGCGACCGCCCGTCCGCCCGCATCGAGGGTCTCCAGCCGGCCGAAGGCCGGCCGCACGCCAGCGAGGCTGTCCGCGGCATGCGGGACCGCGACGCCCAGCGCCGCCGCGGCGGCGAGTGCGGCGGCGGCGTTGTAGGCCACGTGCACGCCTCCCTGCGGCAGGTCCAGGTCCACCGTTGCGTCCGGTGTGCGGACCACCAGCTGGGTGCGGTCGCTGCCCAGCACCCGCACCGCGGTGACGGCGACGTCCGGCTGGGGACGGGTGAAGCCGCAGGACGGGCAGTGGTAGTCCCCCAGGTGGGACAGCCACACCCGGGTGTACGTCAGGTCCACGCGGCAGCGGGGGCAGCGGATCGAGTCCGCAGCGCTGCTGAGGGCGTCGAGGGAGTCCGGCCCGTCGAAGCCGAACGTGAGCACCGGCAGCGACACCCGGTCGGCCAGGGCGGCGACCAGCGGGTCGTCGGCGTTGAGCACCAGGGTGGCGTCGGCAGGCAGGCGGGCGGCGGCCGCGGCCAGCGCGTCGGCGACGGCGTAGATCTCCCCGAAGCGGTCCAGCTGGTCGCGGAAGAGGTTGGTGACCACGAGCACCGCCGGGCGCGCCTGGGGCGTCACCTCCAGCAGGGCGCCCTCGTCCACCTCGGCGACCAGCACCCCGTCGGGCAGCCGGCCCGTCCAGCTCGCGGTGGACACCGCCAGCGCCGTGATCCCACGCGCCAGGTTGGCCCCAGCCCGGTTGTGGCCGACGCTGAGCCCCTCCCCGGTCAGCAGGGCGGCCAGGAGGCGGGCGGTGGTCGTCTTGCCGTTGCTCCCCGTCACGGCTGCGACCCGGGTCGCGGAGGCGGCGAGCAGGTCCCCCAGCAGGTGCGGGCTGATCCGCTCGGCGACGAGACCGGGCAGCGATGTTCCCCCGCCTCGCCCGGTCAGCCGGGAAGCCGCGGCGGTCGCCTTCCCGGCCGCCACGGCAGCGACCACGCGCGGGGCGGCGCTCATCGGCGGGTGGCGGGGCTCAGCGGGCACGGCACCATCGCAGACTATCCGCCGCGCCCGGCTGTTCCGGGCGCGCAAATGTCCCCGCGGGCCGGTGGCCCCGCGTCAGCGGGCTGGGTCGGCGACGAGGAGCACCGCCAGCGTCGGGCAGGCTGCGGCCGCCCGACGGGCGTGCGCCAGCTCCGCCGCGGACAGCGGCCTGCTGTCCACCATCGGGTAGCCCCAGTCATCCAGGGTGACCCGCTCGGGCAGCAGCTCGGCGCACAGGCCGTGCGCCACGCATGAGATCGGGTTCACCCGCACCCGGGTGCTCACAGCCAGTCCTGCTCGGTGCGCGGGGGCGGGCCCACCGGCAGCAGGGTCGAGCGCGATGCCACGCACGGGCCGTGCTGGGAGTGACGCTGGACCTCCTCGGCGAAGGTGGCCAGCGCGCTGGCGGCGAACGCGGCCGCGCCGTCCGGCAGCTGGCAGGCGCCCCGGCCGGCCACCATGCCGGCCCACCGCTGTGCCTGCGCGGCGGCGCTGGAGCTGCGTCCGGCCACGAGCCGGCTGAACGCCCCGGCGATCGCCGGCAGCCCGTGCGCACACGGCCCGCACTGGCCCGCGCTCTCCTGGGCGAGGTAGGCAAGCACCCGGGCGGACTCGGCCAGACCGCAGTGCCGCTGGTCCAGGACGACCACCACCCCCGCACCGAACGAGCTGCCCGCGCTGCGCAACGAGTGGTGCCCCAGCGGGGTGTCCCACACCGCGTCCGGGCGCAGCCAGGTGCCGTAGTACCCGCCGAGCAGCACCGCCGTCGGAGGGTGGGGCAGACCGCCGAGGTCGTCGCTGAGCTGGCGCAGCGTTGTCCCCATCGCCAGCTCGACCACCCCGTCGGCGGGGAAGGCGCCGGACAGTGTCGCCAGTGCGCTGCCGGGGTCCTCCGCGGAGCCCAGGGAGCGGAACCACTGGGCGCCGTGGCGGGCGATCAGCGCGATGTGCGCCAGGGTCTCCACGTTGGACACCAGGGTGGGCCGGCCCTCGACACCCTTCTCGAACGGCCGGGGCGGGGTGAACGTCGGCTTGGCCGGACCCCCGTTGACCAGCGACACCAGGGCCGTCTCCTGCCCGGCGACGTAGCGGTCCGGGGCGAGCACCACCTGGGGGCGGACCGGGTCCACGCGCGCCGCGGCCCGCTCGGCGAGCGCGCGGTCCAGGGATGCGCGGGCGTGGGTGCTGGCCGTGTGGACGTACAGGTAGGTGTCGGTGGCGCCCACCGCGGCGGCCGCCAGCGCGAGCCCGTCGAGTACCAGGTGCGGGGCGGTGGCCAGGAGCACCCGGTCCTTGCTGCTGGCCGGCTCCCCCTCCGAGGCGTTGCCGACGACGACGGCGCGGCGCCCGCCCGCGACCGCGGCCATCTTCTGCCCGGCCGGGAACCCGGCCCCCCCGCGCCCCCGCAGCCCGCTGGCCGCGACCAGCTCCCGCAGGGCGCGGTCGCCGCCGCGGCGCGGGCCCGGCATGGCCAGGGCCCCGTGGGTGGCGGCGTGCGCGGCCAGGTCCACCCGGGTCGCGCCTGGCGGCCGGGCGAGCAGGCGGGGCAGGCCGGCCGGTTGCTCGCTCACTGCGGGCGCTCCGTTCGTGGCGGCCGCCGCCGCGGCAGGCCGGGTGCTCATTGTCCAATCCGCGACGTCCGGCCGCCTGCCACGGCCCCGACCAGCTGGCGGCCCGGGGTCGGGCGAGTCGGCGCGGGGGTGTCACCGGGTCCGGAGTGGGTGACGAGCAGGCGCACCCCCACCGCCACCGCGACCACGCCGACGCACAGCCCGGTCAGGGCCAGCATCCACGGGGTGCGGGCGTCGGTGCCGGCCCCCAGACCGTGCAGCAGCGCCACCGGCCAGGCCGCGTAGGCCAGCCAGTGCACCGCCCGCCAGGCTCGGTAGCCCAGCCGGGCGCGCAGCAGGCTGGTCACCACCAGCGCGACGACCAGGTCGAACGCGACGGTGCCCAGCCCCACCCACAGCGGTCGGTACCCCGCGAAGAACGGGACGACCGCGTCCGCCACGGACAGGTGGACGTAGGTGTCGAGCACGCTGGACGCGATGTGCACGACCAGGAACACCACGGACAGCAGCGACAGGTTGCGGTGCAGCCCCTGGGTGAGGAACCGCGGCCAGCGCGTCCCCGTCATCCGGGACAGCGCGGCGACGCCCAGCGCCACGGTGGCGGTGAACAGCACCAGGGCACTGACCCCGGTGCCGCGCGCGGCGTACCACAGGGCGTGGGAGCTGCTCATGACCCACCGGTCGAGGCCGACCCCGACGTCGCCGTGCTCGAGGTGGGCGTCGAGGCGGACGAGCCGAGGCTGCTGGAGCTGGCGGCCGCGGCCGCTGCCTGCGCCGCTGCCGCCTGCGCCGCGGCTGCCTGCGCGGCCGCCGCCTGCGCCGCGGCCGCGGCGCTCGCCTGCTGCGAGGACGAGGCCGAGGCCGCATTCTGCGCGGCCTGCTGGGCTGCCGCCTGGGCGGCAGCGGCCTTGGCGGCCGCCGCGCTCGCCGCGCTGGAGCTGGTGGAGGTCACGCGGTGGGCGGCGGCCGTGGTGGTCCCGTTCGCGGCCAGGGCGGCCACGACACCGGTCCCGAGCACTGCGGCGGCGGCGACGCCACCGGTCAGGGCGCGCAGCTGGCGCAGACTCGCGTCGCGTCGGTCCTGGGGGGTCATCGGGTGTCCTCTCGGTCGGTGCTGACACCACGAACAGTGCCGGGTCCCGATGAGAGGGGACTGAGGCCGCTCTGGGGCCAGCCTGGGAGTCGCCTGGGGGAGTGCTGGGCGGGCCTCAGGCGAACGTGAGGCTCATCACAGTGCCGCCGCTCTCGGGCGACCGCGCGGTGATCGTCGCCCCGCACGCGTCGGCCACCTGCCGGACGATCGCCAGGCCCAGCCCCGAGCCGGGCCGCGCCCTGGCGGTGGTGGAGCGGTAGAAGCGGTCGAAGACGTGCGGCAGGTCCTCGGCCGGTATCCCCGGCCCCTCGTCGGTGACGACCAGCTCCGCGTCGGCCAGGCGGACGGCCACGGTGCCACCGTCGGGGCTCCACTTGCCGGCGTTGTCCAGCAGGTTGGTCACGGCCCTGTCCAAGGCGGCGGGCACGGCGCGGACCACCGTGCGCTCCAGGTCGGTGGTGTAGGTCACGGCGGGGTAGTGCCGGGCGGCGCGGACCACCGCGGCCTCCACCAGCTGGTCCAGCCGGACGTCGGCGGCGTCCGCCGCGCCCGCACCGGCGTCGCCTCGGGCCAGCTCGACGAGGTCGGAGACCAGGCCCGCGAGGTCGTCGAGCTGCGTCACCAGGTCGTCCACCAGCCGCTGGCGGTCCAGCGGGTCCAGCCGCTCCGCCTCGGCGAGGACCTCCACGTTGGTGCGCAGCGAGGTCAGCGGCGTGCGCAGCTCGTGGGAGGCGTCGGCCACCAGCTGCTGCTGGGAGTCCACGGCGCGCTCCAGGGCTTCGAGCATCGTGTTGATGCTGGCCGCCAGGCTGCCGAGCTCGTCGCCGCCGGTCACCGCGATGCGCACGGACAGGTCACGGGTGGCGGCCACCTGCTCCGCGGCGTGGGTCAGCTTGCGCACGGGTGCCAGGGCCGCGCGCGCCACCAGCCAGCCGAACGCCGCGGCGAGCCCCACGCCGGCGACCAGCACCCCCAGCAGCAGCTTGCGGAACGAGGCGACGATCGACTCGACCTCGGTCAGCGGGCGGGCGACCTGCAGGGCCGTCCCCGCGTCGGTTCCGGGCCGGGTGTAGACGCGCAGGTTCACGCCCCCGACGGCGATCGTCTCGAAGTACGGAGCGGAGGAGCCCTGCGCGACCTGGGCCGCCCGGGGCGTGGTCGGCCAGCTGACCTGCTGACCGGGCGGGGCCTGCGCCACCCCCGTCGTGGACACCTTCTGGTAGTAGGCGTCGGTCTGCGACAGGTCCCGGTCGGTGCCAGCGTCGGGGTTGGCGCCGACGCCCCCGTCCGGGCCGGTGTCCTGGTCGTCGTCGTCGTCCCTGTCGACCTGCGGGCTGGCCTGCGCGGCGATGATGTCCGCCCGCGCCCTCAGCCCGGCGTCCAGGGATGCCTGCAGGTCGTGCTGCAGGTGTGCGGTGAGCAGCAGCGCCGGGCCGACGATGGCGAGCAGCACGGCGGCGCTGGCCGCGAGCAGCAGGCGGGTCTGCAGCCTCACGGCTCCTCGCGCAGCACGTAGCCGACTCCGCGCACGGTGTGCAGCAGCCGGGGCTCCCCCCCCGCCTCGGTCTTGCGCCGCAGGTAGCCGATGTACACGTCGAGGGTGTTCGACGCCGGACCGAAGTCGTAGCCCCACACCCGGTCGAAGACCACCTCGCGGGACAGCACCTGGCGGGGGTTGCGCAGGAACAGCTCCAGGATCTGGAACTCGGTGCGGGTCAGCTCGATGGCCCGATCACCGCGACGTGTGGTCCACGCCAGCGGGTCCACGACGAGGTCGGCGAACCTCAGCGTCTCGTCGTTGTCGCCCTCCTCCACTGGCAGCACACGGCGCAGGAGGGCGCGTAGTCGAGCGCGCAGCTCGGCGAGCGCGAACGGCTTAACCAGGTAGTCGTCGGCGCCGGCGTCCAGGCCGGCGACCCGGTCGTCAACGGTCTCCCGCGCGGTCAGCATGAGCACCGGCGTGTGGTCACCGAGCAGGCGCAGCTGGCGACACACCTCCAGACCGCTCATGCCCGGCATGGTGACGTCGAGGACCAGCACGTCCGGGTGCTCGGTCGCGACGGTCGTCAGTGCGGTCACGCCGTCGCTGGCGGTGAGCACCGTGTACCCGTCCAGCCGCAGCGCACGCCCGACCGCGTCGCGGACCGCGTCCTCGTCGTCGACGACCAGGACCCGCGCGTCGGCCATCGTCGCCCCCAGCCTCGGTGTCACGGGTCCGCTCACGAGCCCACCACGCTAGCCAGCCGCGGTAAGGGTTGGCTAAGAGCCTCAGCCGACCAGTGCCCGCACCGCGGCCACGACCCCGACCACGACCACGACGGCGCGCAGCGCCTTGTCGGGCAGCTTCTGGCCGACGTGTGCGCCCAGCGCCCCGCCGGCCACCGAGCCGACGGCCAGCAGCCCCGCGATGGCCCAGTTCACCGGTGCGGCCAGCGCGAACAGGGCACCGGCGACCAGGTTGACCCCGCCGGCCACCAGGTTCTTCACCCCGTTGGCGGTCTGCAGGTCCCCCAGTGCCACGCCGAGCAGTCCGAGCAGCAGGACACCCTGGGCGGCACCGAAGTACCCCCCGTACACGCCGCTGAGGCCGACTCCCACAGGTAGCCACAGGCCCACCCGGGCACCGGGCTCCAGCACCGTCCCGGCCCGGCCACCGCGCCGGGCCAGCCAGCGGCTCAGCAGCGGCTGGACGGCCACCAGTGCGGCGGCGGCCAGCAGCAGAACGGGCACGGCCGCGGTGAACGCCGCCGCGGGCAGCACCAGCAGGGCGGTCGCGCCGACCAGTGCCCCGAGGCAGCCGGCGCCGACCAGGACGGTGACGAGGTGGCGGTGCGGTGCCACCAGGCCGCGGTAGCGCCACGCGGCGGACAGCGATCCCGGCACCAGGCCCAAGGTGTTGGAGACGTTGGCGGTCAGCGGTGGCACGCCGAGAGCCAGCAGCAGGGGGAAAGTGACCAGCGTGCCGGCGCCGACCACGGCGTTGAGCATGCCGGCCGCCACCCCGGCCGCCACCACCAAGACGTCCTGCGCCGGGGTCACTGATCCAGTGTGTCGGTAGGCCCGGGCGTGCACGTCGGCGCCGGGCCGGTACGGTGCGCGGGTGCAGGTGCTGGTGCCGGTCGAGGACCGGGAGGGTGAGCGCCGCGTCGCGGCCGTGCCCGACACGGTGGTGCGGCTGGTCCGGGCCGGTCTGGATGTCGTGGTGCAGGCGGGTGCCGGCGTGCGCGCGTCGCACTCCGACGCGGAGTACGAGGCTGCCGGTGCGGTGGTGGCCTCGGACCCGGACTTCTCCGCCGCCGATGTCGTGGTGCACGTGTCGCCGCTGTCGCCTGCGCGGGTGTCGGCGCTTCGGCGCGGAGCGCTCACGATCGGCTTCGCCGCACCCGGGGCGAATGCGGAGGGGCTGGCGGCCGCGGTGGCGGCGGGGGTCACGACGATGGCGGTGGAGCGGCTCCCGCGCATCTCCCGCGCCCAGTCGATGGACGCCCTGACCTCCCAGGCGCTGGTGGCCGGCTACCAGGCCGCCCTCGTGGCGGCCAGCCGCAGCGGGGGCTTCTTCCCGCTGCTGATGACCGCCGCGGGCACCGTCCCCCCCGCCAAGGTGCTGGTGCTGGGTGCCGGTGTCGCCGGGCTGCAATCGATCGCGACGGCCAAGCGGCTGGGCGCGGTGGTCTCCGCCTACGACGTGCGGCCGGCCTCGGCGGACGAGGTGCGCTCCATGGGCGCCACCTTCGTGCACCTGGACCTCGAGGCTCTGGAGGGCCAGGGCGGCTATGCGCGGGAGATGACCGAGGACCGTGCAGCGCGCCAGCGCGAGCTGCTGGCCCCTTTCGTGGCGGGCTCCAACGTGCTCATCACCACGGCGGCGGTCCCGGGACGGCGGGCCCCCCTGCTCGTCACCGCGGACATGGTCGCGGGTATGGCGCCGGGCTCGGTGGTCGTCGACCTGGCCGCGGAGACGGGTGGCAACGTCGAGGGCGTCGAGGCGGGCGTCGAGCAGGACCGTGACGGGGTGCTCGTGTGGGGGGCGCGGGACATGGCCAGCCGGATGCCGGCCGACGCGAGCCGGCTGTACGCCCGCAACGTGGCCGAGCTCCTGCTGCTGATGACCGGCGAGGGTGGCGTGGTCGAGCCCGACTACGACGACGAGATCGTGGCGGCCATCTGGCTGACCCGGGACGGCGCGGCGCGCGAGGAGGCGACGGCATGACCGAGGGCGTGGCGCTGCTGACGATCTTCGTCTTGTCGGTGTTCACCGGGGTCGAGGTGGTCTCCAAGGTCTCGACCACCCTGCATACCCCGCTGATGTCGGGGGCGAACGCCATCCACGGGGTGATCCTCGTGGGCGCCATCCTGGTGACCGGGGCCGCCACGTCGGGCTGGGAGCTGGCGCTCGGCCTGGTCGCCACGCTGCTGGCCACCGTCAACATGGTCGGCGGGTTCGTCGTCACCGACCGGATGCTGGAGATGTTCCGGGTGCGCAAGCCGGCGCCGCGCTCGTCGGGGTCCGGGGAGGGCTCAGCACCGTGACCATGCCCCCGGTGTGGGCTGAGCTGGCCTACCTCGTCGCAGCCATCTGCTTCGTGCTCGCCTTGCGCGGGCTGTCCTCCCCGCGCACCGCCCGCACCGGGAACCTGCTCGGCGCCGCGGGCGCCACGTTGGCCGTGGTGACCACCCTGGTGGTCGGGCACCTGCATCACCTGCCCGCGATCCTGGGGGCGATCGTCGTCGGCTCGCTCGTGGCCGTGCCGGTCGCGCGCCGCGTGGCGATGGTCTCCATGCCGCAGCTGGTGGCCCTGTTCAACGGGGTCGGCGGCGGGGCCGCGATGCTGGTCGCGCTCGTCGAGTTCATCTCCGCGCACGGCCACGAGGCGCACGCGGCGCTGGCCGCGACGGTGTTCACCGTCGTCGTCGGCAGCGTCAGCTTCTCCGGCTCGGTGGTGACCTTCGCCAAGCTGCAGGAGCTGATGACCACCCGTCCGGTGGTCTTCCCCGGGATGGCCGTGGTCACCGCGGCCGTGGCCACCGCGACGGTCGCACTGGCCGTCGCGGTGTTCCCCAGCCACTCCACCGCCGTGGTGCTCGTTCTTGCCGCGGTGTCCCTGGTGCTCGGGGTTCTCCTCGTGCTGCCCGTGGGTGGCGCGGACGTGCCGATCGTGATCTCGCTGCTCAACGCCTTCACCGGTCTGACGGTCGCCGCCTCCGGCTACGTGCTGAACAACGTGCTGCTGCTCATCGCCGGCACTCTGGTGGGCGCGTCCGGCACCCTTCTCACCCGGCTGATGGCCCAGGCGATGGGCCGCTCGGTGCTGTCGACGTTGTTCGGGGCGGTCGGGGGCGGGTCGACCCTGGGGGCCACGGCCGCGAGCAGCGACCGCCCCGTGCGCTCCGGGTCCCCCGACGACGTGGCGATCCTGCTCGGCTACGCCCAAAGCGTCGTTGTCGTGCCCGGCTACGGCCTCGCTGTCGCGCAGGGCCAGCACGTGGTCAAGGAGCTGGTGGACCTGCTCGCCGCCCGAGGGGTGGACGTGGCGTTCGGTATCCACCCGGTCGCCGGCCGCATGCCGGGGCACATGAACGTCCTGCTCGCCGAGGCGAACGTCCCCTACGACCAGCTGGTGGAGCGCGACGAGGTCAACCCGCGGCTCGCCACCACCGACGTGGTGTTGGTGGTGGGCGCGAACGACGTCGTCAACCCGGCCGCCCGCCAGCCGGGGACCCCGATCTCCGGGATGCCGATCCTGGACGTGGACACGGCGGCCAACGTGATCTTCCTGAAGCGCTCGATGCGCCCCGGCTTCGCCGGGATCGACAACGAGCTGCTCTACCAGCAGAACACCACGCTGCTGTTCGGTGACGCCAAGGAGTCGCTCACCAAGGTCGTCGCAGCCGTGAAGGCGCTGTGAGTCCGCTGCGCTGACCCCGTGGACGGCTTGCCCGCGGGCCGCGAGCGGGCAGGATGGGGGCTGCGACCCCGACCAGGGACCGCACGAGCGGGGCCGGGGGTGAGCAGATGTCGGACTGGGACGGGCAGGGTCTGCCCCCCGCGGCGGCGGCGCGCATGCAGCGCTTCGCGCAGGACCACATCGCCACCTCCCTGCTCGACGTGCGGGGAGAGGTGTCCATCGGTGGGGTCGGTCTGCCCCCGGTCGGGGAGGTGATGGGCTGCATCGTGGAGTCCATCGGCTGGCAGGGCTACGGCGGCTGCGGTGCGTACTACGGCGGGTACGGGGGCGGCTACGGCGGCGGCTACGGCGGACCGATGCAGACCGTCACGAGCGGGGCTGCAGCCAGCTACGCCGGGTACAAGCCCTACGTCGACGCCTTGTACCGCGGCTACGACACGGCCATCTCCCGGATGCTTGCCGAGGCGACCACCATGGGTGCCGACGGGGTGGTCGGCGTCTCCCTCACCAGCGCCGAGCTGGGGTCGAACAACCGGGAGTTCGTCGCACTCGGCACCGCCGTGCGGGCCACAGGCTCTGTGCACGCAGTGCGCCCGTTCGTCACCGACCTGGGCGGTGCGGACGTGGCGAAGCTGCTGCACGCCGGCTACGTCCCGGTCAGCCTCGCGTACGGGATCTCCGTGGGGGTGCGCCACGACGACTACAACACCCGGATGCAGGCGTCGTCGTGGGGGTGGAACACCGAGATCAGCGGGTACACGATGCTGGTCGAGCATGTGCGCTCCGACGCCCGCCACCAGTTCGCGCGGCGGGCCGCCGCGGCCGGGGCGGAGGGGGCCATCGTCTCCGGGGTGACGCTGCAGGTCGGCGAGATCGAGCCGGCGGAGAACCACCGCGACCACATCGCCGAGGCGACGGTGCGCGGCACCACCTTGGTGCGGTTCACCGCCACCGCCGCGCCGCGGACCAAGGCCCTGACCATTCTCCCGCTGCGGCGGGTCTGAGCACCGAGGAGTCCGCGTGACGATCGAGGCCAACGAGCTCGGGATCCCCGAGGACGCGCTGCGCCGGCTCTCGGAGATGCGGCCCGGTCAGAAGACCAGCCTGTTCACCTCCGACCTGTCGGTGAACGAGTTCCTGCTGGTGCGCGAGGCGGGCTTCCGCCCGCTCGGCCTGGTGCTCGGGTCGTCGATCTACCACGTGGGCTTCCAGATGGGCAGGTGGAGCAAGAACCAGGAGCTGGACACCCTGTCCCAGGCGATGTATCACGCCAGGGAGCTGGCGATGACCCGGATGGAGGCTGAGGCGGACGTGCTCGGCGCCGACGGGATCGTCGGGGTCCGGTTGGACATCGAGTTCAAGGAGTTCGGGTCCGACATCGCGGAGTTCATTGCGATCGGGACCGCGGTGAAGGCCGACGAGGCCCATGCCACGACGCCCGAGGGCACCACGTGGCGCAACAACCAGAACAAGCCGTTCACTTCCGACCTTTCTGGTCAGGACTTCTGGACGCTGCTGCAGGCCGGCTACGCGCCGTTGGGCATGGTGATGGGCAGCTGCGTCTACCACATCGCCCACCAGCGCTTCTGGCAGGCGGCCGGCAACAGCTGGCAGAACGTGGAGATCCCGCAGTACACCGAGGCCCTCTACGACGCCCGCGAGCTGGCGATGAGCCGCATGCAGGCGGAGGCGGAGGCGCTGGAGGCCGAGGGCATCGCCGGGGTGCAGATGCTCGGCCTGGCGCACCGGTGGGGCGGGCACACGACGGAGTTCTTCGCGATCGGCACCGCCATCCGACCGCTGCGCGCCGACCACACCATCGCGACCCCGCAGCTGGTGCTCCCGCTGACCGACAGCTAGCGGCGAGCGTTACCCCGCCGCCGGCCCGACCGTCCCATACAGCCGGTCCCCCGCGTCACCGAGCCCAGGGAGGATGTAGCCGCGCTCGTCGAGCCTCTCGTCCAGGCCGGCCGTGACCACGGACACCGCTACCTCGGTCGCGTCGAAAGAGGCGCGCAGCCGCTCGATGCCCTCCGGCGCAGCCAGCAGGCACAGTGCCGTCACGTCGTGCGCGCCACGGCTCAGCAGGAGTTCGATCGCGGCCGCCAGCGTCCCGCCGGTAGCCAGCATCGGGTCCAGCACGTAGATCTGGCGGTCGTCCAGGCGGGCGGGGAGCCGGTCGGCGTACGTGGTGGCCAGCAGGGTGGTCTCGTCGCGCACCATGCCCAGGAATCCCACCTCCGCCGTCGGCAAGAGCCGGGTCATACCGTCCAGCATGCCCAGTCCCGCCCGCAGGATCGGCACGACCAGGGGACGGGGCGAGGCCAGCCGGACGCCCATGGCGGGCGCCACCGGGGTCGTCACCTGGTGGGGTCGGGTCCGGACGTCACGGGTGGCCTCGTAGGCGAGCAGGGTGACCAGCTCGTCGGCCAGGCGCCGGAACGTCGGGGAGTCGGTGCGCTCGTCGCGCAGGGTGGTCAGTTTGTGAGCGACCAGCGGGTGGTCCACGACTGTGACGCGCATGGTGGGCAGGCTATCCGCGCGGCGGCTCGGGATCGACTGCGTGCCACGATGAGGTCGCCGAGGAGGAGGGGCGAGGGTGGACGATAGCGCCGCCATGCGGCTGGCCTTGGAGCAGGCGCGCGCGACGGGCGACGACGACGTGCCGGTCGGGGCCGTCGTTCTCGACGCATCGGGCGACGTGCTCGCGGCCGCGGGCAACGCCCGCGAGCTGACCGGCGACCCCACGGCTCACGCGGAGGTGCTCGCCTTGCGCGGCGCGGCGGAGGCAGCCGGGACGTGGCGGCTCGCGGGCGCCACGTTGGTGGTCACGCTGGAGCCGTGTCCCATGTGTGCGGGTGCGCTGGCGCTCGCCCGCGTGGACCGGCTCGTGTTCGGCACGTGGAACTACCAGTGGGGGGCCGTGGGCAGCGTGTGGGACGTGCTGCGCGACCCTCGCTCCCCGCACACGCCGCAGGTGAGCGCGGGGGTGCTTGAGGAGGAGTGCGCAGCGCAGCTGCGGGCCTGGTTCTCCGCCCGTCGGGTCCACCCCGGCCCGAGCGCGGGCTGACAGCGGCAGGTATCCTCCACGGCGGTGGCGTGTCCGAGCGGCCGAAGGAGCACGCCTCGAAAGCGTGTGAGGGGGCAACCCCTCCGTGGGTTCAAATCCCACCGCCACCGCCACGGCTCTTCTGTATCTCCGCAGGTCAGGGGCTTGCGGAGCCAGTTGATCAAGGGCTAAACGGGCGTCTGGTCACAGAAGTGGTCACAGAGCCGCTGCTACTCACCGTCGCCGGACACCAGCGCCGACACTCGGGCAGCAGCCGCGGCCTGCATCTGGATGTCAACGTGGGAGTACGTGTCCAGAGTGATCGACACGTTTGCGTGACCCAGGCGCTCCTGGACGACCCGGGGGTGAACACCCGCCCGTAGGGCGAGGGTCGCATGGGTGTGCCGCAGATCGTGCAGGCGAATCCGGGGCAGGGCGAGACTCCTGACCAGCCGGTCGAACCGGTAGGAGAACGTCTTGGGGTGGATGGGTCGTCCGTCTCCTCCGCAGACTACAAGGTCGCCATCGTCGTAGCCGGCCCCCACGACCAACCGTTCCTGCAGTTGGCGTGTTCGGTGAGTGCGCAAGGCTGCGACGGTCCTTGGGTCCAGGGCAACCTGGCGTCTGCCCTTCCCCGTCTTGGGTGTGCCCCACGCCATCCCGGGCTCGCCTTTGCGCTGTACGTCGGTCGTGATCAGCGTTCGGGAGATCATGAGCAGCCCCTGATCCAGGTCGACGTCCGACCAGCGAAGGCCGAGCACTTCGCCACGACGCATCCCAGTAGACGCCAGGAGCCACCACGCGCCGGCTAGGCGGTCGTCGCTGACCGCCGTGAGGAAGGCTCGTAGATCCGTGGCCGTCCAGGTGCGCATGTGAGGTGTAGCTGAAGGTCTCGGCGGGTCGGCAGAGTCGGCCGGGTTCCTGACGAGCAGCTGCCACCGGACGGCGTCCTTCAGGGAGCGGTGCACGATCGAGGCAACGTAGGCCACGGAGCGGGCGGACAGTGCGCGGTGCTCGTCGCCTCCTCGCATGAGGTCGGCATACAGCGCGTTCAGGTGAGCCGGCTCCACGTGTTGCAGCCGTCGGCGCCCGATCGGGCGCCCCGCCACGTGAAGTCTGACGTTGCGCCTGTACGACTCGAACGTCGACGGCTTGATGGTGTGCTCGATGGCCGGCAGCCACGTCTCGGTGAGAAATACCGCGAGTGTCTGCCGCTGCGGTGAGACGTACGCATTCTCCGCCAGCGAGGAGATGACCTGCGTCAACGCGGTCTGCGCAGCCTTGCGGGTGGCGAATCCTCGTCTACGGGTCTGTCGGCGGTGGCCGTCGGTATCCGTCGTGTCGACAACCAACGACCAAGTGCCGTTTGCCTCCTGGCGGACGCTGCCGCGCCGCCCCGTGGGCGTCGTCACGGTCAAGTCCTCTGGGGTGGTGTACGGGTTGTGATCCTTCGTCTGGGGTCAGGCTGTGAGGGCTTGCAGGGGTAGTTCGGTGGTCACGTCCGGGGTCGTGGTCGGGGCGTGCGATCGGGTGAGGACGTCGAGTCCGAGGTAGCG
>Ga0209698_10001633_pt1 | contig 25834 bp, 19 predicted proteins | sample LitLauG_LLR_2012_FD_187203 | JGI IMG/M metagenome (GOLD analysis project Ga0209698, IMG submission 187203) | Freshwater sediment microbial communities from Pennsylvania, USA - Little Laurel Run_MetaG_LLR_2012 (SPAdes) (version 2) | ecosystem: Environmental > Aquatic > Freshwater > Creek >... | reverse complement strand
ACGTAAAGACGATTCCCATCGACGACAAGTCCCCCGACCCGCTGCTTGGCCGTTTCTCGCTCGACAAGCAATATCACGGCGATCTCGACGGCACGGGCATGGGACAAATGCTGACTGCTGGAACGACCGTGAAAGGCTCAGGCGCGTATGTCGCGATTGAAAAATTCAGTGGAACACTCAAAGGTCGAACCGGTGCGTTTGTCTTGCAGCATACGGGATCGATGAGCGGTGGCAACTTCCAGTTGAACATTGCGATCGTTCCGGACTCGGGCACAGGCCAACTTGCCGGGATTTCGGGGAAGATGACCATCGCGATCGCCCCGGGCGGGAAACACTCGTACGACCTCGAGTACACACTTTCAAACTGAGTCATCGGGTAATTGAGCAAGCGTTTAGAATATTAAAATTAGGTTTCGATCACTCAATCGCCCGATCACAAAATCACTCAATGTCTAAATTCGCCGAACCCATGTCGCGTCTCATCGATGAGCTGAAAAAGCTCCCTGGCGTTGGTGCGAAAAGTGCACAACGTCTCGCCTTTCACATTCTTCGTTCAAGCGATGAGGATGCCGAGGCGCTGGCGGAAGCCGTGCGCGACGTGAAAGCAAAGCTCCGCCTGTGCTCGGAGTGCAACAACATCACCGACGTCGACCCCTGCACCTACTGCACCAGCCCGACCCGCAACCAGCGCCTGGTCTGCGTGGTGGAAGAGCCTACCAACATTGCCGCGATTGAAAAGACGAAGCACTTCAACGGCGTCTTTCACGTGCTGCATGGCGCGATCTCGCCTCTTCATGGAATTGGCCCCGAGCAGCTTCGCATTTCGAACCTCCTTTCACGAGTCGAAGCCGGCAACGTCGACGAAGTGATTCTTGCGACCAATCCTACGGTCGAGGGCGAGGCGACGGCGGTTTACCTCTCGCAGCAGTTGCGGCGCGAAGGCGTGAAAGTCACACGAATTGCCATGGGGATTCCGGTGGGCAGCGACATCGAGTACACCGACGAAATCACCATGCTGAAGGCCATGGAAGGCCGCAGAGACATGTAACGATCATTGTGGCCATGAACGACCAACCGGCGTCGTAAACTGATGTGTACAAAATGCGCAACACTTTGCCGTTCCGCGCTGCCTGGGAGCTCCAGAACGCCCGCGCATAGCCAAGTCTGACGGATACAAAGAATCTAATAATCAAGGGGTTAACAAGCTCCATGGGTGGTGCAGTTTGACCAGCGACAACTGGCACGCGGCTTGCACTGTACCCAGACTTAGTAGTTCGCTCTTCGGCCCTCCCTCAATCGATTTGACCAGCCTGGAGCACATACTCTCGGCCGTCATCCGCGCCGGGCCGCGATGTAACCGCATCCCTCGACGCAAGAAAAAACCGGGCCAACCAGCCCGGTTTTCTCTTTTGGGTAGTGTCCTTACGTTGTGTCAGCAGGGCACTTCCGGCTCGAGGAATACGTTCAGCTCCTCGTCGGTGGAGGTCAGACCCTCTGGCATCGTGCCGCGATTGTATTGCGCCATACGGTTCTTCCACTTGAGAAAGTCGGTGATGCTCTGTGGCTCAATCCGTACCTCGACGCGCCGCAGACTCGCCAGCAACAGATTCATCTCGGACCGGAATCCAGCCGCGGTCCGCAGATTTTTAGCCGATGTCTGGACTATCTCGATCCGTCCACGACGCAATTCGAGTAATCCCCAACCCGCAGGCAGTTCCTCCACCTTCATGAGTGACGGCGGAGTCAAATAGAAGCGTTCGCTGCCCACTCCCTTTTCCGGTTTCAGGCGAAACGGTTTGTCCCGATCGGCAAGGAAATCCGCGCGCGTCACCTTGCACTCGACCAGCACCGAATGGCAGGCCTGCTTCCACCCGATCGCATCGGGCATCTCACCGTTGAGGCAAGCCTGCTCCGACAACACTACGCCGCAGCGATACCGTCGCAGCCAGCGGACGGCTCTTTCCACTAATTGTGCGTGAGTCATAGCTGAATACGTTGTAATTGGGAGATCAAGATCGTGGAAGTAGCTGAGCAGTTACGGCCCGCCCACCCCGGACGGACAATTCAATAGATCGAAGAAGAGTGAGCGGCATTCATGTTGCGACGGCGGCGCTCTTCATCCCCTTCACCACAACCGGTCTTCGCAGTACCGTTTCCAATAAGAATCTTTCAGCCGCGATCCTTTGTGCAGTCGGTCTTGCAGGCGTATAGCCCTCGGCCGCGATTATCAACGCTTCGTTCTTCCCAAGACTGGCAGGCTTGCGCAAAAATCCATTTACCCGCCGCTTGGCCCTGTTCACGTTTTCAATCTCGACGCGCCGAATGTGCCCATCGTGCTCCGCATCCAGCGCATTCGCCAGTCGCAGGACGGCAGCCAGCTGAATCGTGATCTTCTGTTCCGCAGGCAGCAGATCGCGCAGGGCTTTATGACTGCGAGTGGGTAACGCGCCGCAATGGAAGCGCGCCACCAGCGCCGCTCGCCGCATGTCTGCTTCGTTCCATCCCAGGGGGGGGCCGTGTCTCTGGATCAGGTGCTGCGATTCCTTGTGATGTCCCTTGTTGCCGTGCGCCTTGCCTACGTCGTGGAGCAGCGCTGCGGCGTATAAACTCGCGCGCGCATCAGAACCGTTTCCATTCGCGTCGAAAACTGCCAACAATCCAGCACCCATGAGCCCGTCATACAACTCCAGAGCCAGCCGCGCCACTCGCTCCGAATGCGCGAAGTCGGGATCGAGCACCTTCGCCCACAGCTTCATGCGGCGCGTGGCCAGGTCGCGAATCTGTTTATCTCTCGGCAGGCCGGCACGCCAAACATTCCAGAGGGAATCCCGGCCGCACATCTTCTGCCGGTATTCTTCAATCCGCTTGCTTCGCTCCTCCACGATTCGCGCGTGCCAGGACTTGCGAGACGCGTCCTCGGGGAAGACATGCGAAGACAGCGCAGTCGCCCACAACACATCCAGATCGTGCACCTCCCCCAACAGGTCCTGCATGTGCTTCAGGTCGTTGCTCCACGCTTTGTGCTCGACGGGCAGGAAATTTTCTACGATGTAGCGAAAGCGTTTGATCCCAATGCGCAGCGTATGGAACGCCACTTGTGACCGGACCCGCATGGCGCGTGTGTGCAGGTCGCGCGCGGCCGTCCAGCGCTCCAGCGCCAGATGCTTGAACACCGCGCTTCCCGGACGGATTTTCGCCGCCCTCAGTGGCAGCGACTTGCTCCATTGCCGCCACTGTTTGCGATCGAATTCTTCCAGAGCGGCGCGGGCCTCGTGCTTTTCCTGGGTCTCGCGGTGAGTCAGGATGGCGAGCAGGGCGTGTGCCGCGGGGTCGCGCGCCTCGGAGTGCTCACTTGCCGATTCCGCTTGATGGTTGGGCTCTGCGGTTCTTTCACCTGCGTCTTCGTGGTCAGTAGGGGGCAGGAGTGCCCGCGCCACATGTGGCTCCTCGACACTGGCCGGGGAGGGATGCAGTTTCTCGATCCACTCCGTCATGATTTGCACATCGCGCAGCGCTCCCAGTCGCTGAAACAGGGCCTTGCCGGCCTTCTTCATGGCCTTCCAATCCGGGTCGGGATCCATGGCCATCATGCCGTCGGCCAGCGAGCGGCAGCGCCGCAGCGCAACCCTCAAATCGTGCACCGGATCGGCGCTAAAATTCGCCTGCACGTGATCGCACTCGTCGAGCACGCGCAGCATCCAGTAGCGCAGTCCGGTGGTTTTGGCGGGGTTCTTCATGCTCATTCGTATCTTAGTGGAAGAACAGTTTCGATGAAACGCATCGTATCGCCGTTTATGCCGGTTCTGCCGGCGGGTATATTTCCCGTTTATCGCACCGCGATGCGCTTTCCGAGGGGAAAAGATATTGGTGAGCCCGTGAATCGCGTGTAACTGTCGGTGAAAACCATGCCTGAGACCCAGCGGACGAAGGCTTAATCCTTTCGTGCGATGATGCCAAGCGACCAGGGCTGGAGAGCGGCGGGCTAGTGGGCAGTCGCCACCAATTTGAGGATGACCTGCAGGTAGCGACGATTCCATGCACACACGAATGGCGCGATGGCTAGCGGGCCAGGGAAACATTAAGTCGGGAATAACCGGCATCGGCCTGTCAGGCCACAGCACGCCGGCCACGTCGAAAATCAAGTTCAACTACACCACTAGGACAACGATGACGTTTTCCATGGCAGCAAAGGGGAGAAGCGTGATTCCATTCGAATCCGCCGATTCGACGTTCAATGAAAACCTACGCCAGTCCTAGGAAGTGCGCGATGTCCTCCACGCGTGCAGGTTCACGGCGCTGACCACCATGCAGAAAACGTTGGCGGGTATGAAGCCCAATTGAGCGGTCCGCAGGCCGATGACGCACATAATGACGCTATTTACGCCTGCCAAGGCCCAGCCTTCCCAGTGGCGCCGCCCGACCAGAATTGTGGATGCAATCGTCAGAACGCAAGAAAGATAATCAAGACGTAACACAGACAAAAAGCCCTCCGGACGCCATTGTGAGGGAGAACGTTTTGTTTGCATGTGATCGCACCGCGTTAGTACGTAACGAAGGTCACTCGATTCGAGCGAAAGGATCGAAATATTTGGCCCACGCCTGCTAGCGCGCCGGCCATGACTGTGGAAGCTCCAGATAGGACCGGTCCAGGGCGGTGATCGACGGGCAGCCGAGGAGGCGTAGTGTGCGCTCGATATCGGCTCGCAAGATCTGCAGCGCCCGAGTGACTCCTGCGTGTCCTCCGGCGCCAAGTCCATACGCGTAGGCGCGTCCGATCAGGACAGCGCGGGCTCCCAGGCAGATTGCTTTCACAACGTCGCTTCCTCGGCGGATGCCCCCATCCATCAACACTTCAATTTGTCCCTTCACGGCAGCGACGATTTCGGGCAGCGCCCGCAATGTCGACGAAACGGAATCAAGCTGCCGACCGCCGTGATTCGACACCACCACCGCTGCCGCGCCAAGATCAACCGCTCGTCGAGCATCATCGGCAATGAGCAAGCCTTTGACCACGATGGGCCCGGGCCAGAGCTCGCGAATCCAGTGCAAATCTTCCCAAGTGACGGTGGCCTGAGCGAGAGCCGCGCCGACGTCCACCAGTTCCATGGGACCTTTTCCCGGAATCACCACATTTTCCAACTTCGGCACGCCACCATCCATGAAGAACGCGGCCAGCCATCCGGGATGGGCCAGCAGGTTGGGAAGATAAGGAAGCTTTTGGAAAATTGATCCGCTCAGCAGTTCCTTCATGCCGTTGCGCCCATCGCGTTCGCGCATACCGGCCACCGGCGTATCGACGGTGATCACCAGGGCCGAGAATCCAGCCCGGCGGGCGCGGTCGATGGACCCTTCGGCGGCCTCGCGGCCACCCATCAGGTACAGCTGATACCAAGCCGGACCTTTGGTCGCGGCGCGCACATCTTCCATTTTGTGTGCTGAGATCGTCGACAGAATGTAGCCCGTGCCGGCCTCCCCCGCGGCGCGAGCCGCAGCCACCTCGCCGTCGGGATGCATCAGGCGGCTGTAGCCCACGGGAGCCAGCAAGAAGGGAAGAGCAAGGTCATGACCGACGACGCGAGTCTTGAGATTGCACTCGGCCACCGCCACCGCACTTTTCGGCCGGAAGGTTACGTCGCTGAAGGCGCGGCAATTCTCGACCAGCGTCAGCTCGGCGTCCGCGCCTCCATCCATGTAATCGAACACGGCGCGCGGCAGCCGCCGCTGCGCCAAGCGGCGCAAGTCCGAAATGTTGACGACCTGGGAGGATCGCAGAGAGCGAGTCATAGAGCTTCAGCGGGACAGTAATTGCAGAGGCTTGTGCCCGGCAGGTTCCGAAAATATCAGAAAGTGTATTGGCAGTGCCAGCCGCGATCCGCGGCCAGTCAGTTTCTTCCTGCGAGCGCCCTTTCCGCGAGGCGAATGGCCTCTTCGTGGAGCTCCCACGAGCGGATCGCTTTGCGACATCCTTCGCGCGCGAGTCTGGTACTCAGCTGCTTTTCGGCATTGTCGAAGGTTTCTTCGGCGTCCATCCTGGCGTGCCACGCCTCGTCGTCGGCTTCCTTGATCTGCCCCGCAATGCGGCTCGCATCCCCGTTCGCTCTGGGCGAGCCTTTCTTCGCGCCGTTTCCATTGGCAAGCCCGATGTATGCGGACTTTACCTCATCCTTCCATTGGTCTCCGATCGATTGCCGTAACCGATCGAGAGCTGCGTTTGCCTCGTCGGCGGTGCTGCGAACTCGTTTCTTCTCGCGCAGCCACCTCATCACAGACCAGTTGACGGCATCATTCATCAGGAGTTTGGCGGTTTGCACTTCCGGCAGTTCTTGCATGGCGTCTCGAACCCCCTATTAAGGCAGCGATGCTTCTCCTTATTAGAGATGGTCTTTGCCCTAAAACTTGGTGATTGCAATCACCGTGCTCGTTGATGGGGCGCACAAGAACTCCCGTGTGCTGAGCACTATATTTGTTTTTGAATGCTGCAATGCAGCATCGAGGGGACGAACATTATGCCGACGAATCATCCGCACGATCATTCCCCACTGGCCATCCTGACCGAAATGGCCGTAGAGGGCACTTCAACCCTGGTGGAGGCACAACGCGCCCTGCTGGATCTGGCCAAGCAGGAAAACGAAATCATCTTCAGCGGTCTAAAAGGCAAGATCGGCGGATTCACCCCCGCCGTGGCCGTGACCGATCTCGTCCGCCGCAGCGTCGACACCCTGATCGAGATGCAACAGGAGTTGCTGACTACGGGCAGCCGTCAGACTTTGCTCTGGCTGCAGTCTCAGGATGCCCGCGAGGGGGCGGCTAGATTTGCGGAGTTCGCCCGAGAAGGTGTGGAAACCTTTACCCGCGCGCAGACCAAGTTCCTCCATGCGCTGGAGCAGGAATCCACGAAGGCCACCAGCGGCAAACGCCATCAGGATGCGGGCGCTACGAAGAAGGAACTGACCGAGTTGGCGCGAGAGGCGGGACAGGCCTTTATCGAAGCGCAAAAAAGGATGCTCGATCTCGTTGGCCAGCAAATGAATGTGAACTTCGATCTTTCTGCGCGGGCTCTGGGTCTGATGCCGGCCACGGAACTGGCTCCTCTGGCGAACCGCGCCACGGCCAGTATCCGGGACTTTATGGCCACAGAAGGCGCCCTGATCGAATCCGTACTGAAAACGAAGAAACCTGTCGGAGGGGCAAAACCGCAGCGTAAACGGGCTACGAAGGCGAAAGCAGCGAAAGGATAACGAAGCACGCGGAGCGCCGCGGTCTCGGCGGCTGTCGCGGAAGGGGCTAGCTCGTGGGTCCAGCTCCCGCTCTAGCCTTTCCCGGGGAGATACCAATCCACCAGCGACTCTTCCCACCGCAGCCACAACCGCCCAGTGAACAACAGAGCGCTGCACGGCAGCGTAAGCCAGTCTTGCGTGATCAGCGGCGACCGATACACCCGGCGGTTTGCCAGCCAGTGCAGCGCGACATGGCGGGCGAGGGTTAGGCCCATCCCGCCCTGCGTTCCGCCAATATCCCCCAAAATTCCTTCCAGCGTGAACATCACCTTCGACAGCATGATGAGCGAACCGGGAAATCTGATGCCTTTCATGGCGACGCGCTCCAGCAGTCGCATGGAATCGGCGGCGCTGGGCAATTGATTCGCTGGAATTTCTTTCAGGAAATCCTCAGCCACGGCGCTAACCATGCGTCTGTGTGGTGAACTCACTCGCTCCGTTTGCTGACTCAGCGCCATAACTTCTCTCGCAGCGCCGGCGGGGTCGCGCAGCGTGACCATCAGGAACAGCAAAGCCAGATGCCGTCGCTGCTCTCGTCCCAGCCGCTCCTGCAGCGCCCAATCGATGATCGTCAGAACTCCGCTGGAATTTTCGTAGAGCAGGTTTCCGGCATGGGGATCGCCATGAAAGACGGCGTCTTCCGTTGCCGAAAAAAGCGGCGCGGCCACCAGCGCCTCCACCAGTTGCTCAGCGATCTCTTGCCGCATGGCAACCGGTGCGCGCGCTGCCGCGCTGGTGATCTTGATTCCACTCTCTTCCGTCAGTGCCGTGATGTGCGGCGTGCACAGCGGCCCGATCACCCGCGGTACCCGCACGCGCGGAAAGGACTCATACAGACTCCATGCCTCGCGCAGAGTCTCCTGCTCACGCGTGAAATTCACTTCGTGCCGCAGCAGCCGCTGCACCTTCTGAAACGTATCGGGAATCAGGTGCGCCGGGAACCCGTAGCGGTGGTGGCGATCGCCGAAATGCTGCGCCAGTCCGTGCAGATAATCCATGTCTTCGGCGAAGTACTCCGGAATGTGCGGCTTCAGGACTTTGAATACGCCCCGCTCGCGCTTGCCAGTCTCCGGATTCTTCCATCTGAATCGGATCACCGCGCTGACGCTGGCTTCCGACAGAATTGTCCTCGCAATTCGGACATCGAGAGTTATGACTTTCTCCCCGAGTTCCCGCTGAATGACGGCCCGGATCTCATCCGCGCTGACATCGCGGATTCCGTTCTCCAGTTTTGCCAACGCTTTGCGCAATGCCGGACGAAGATGCTGGTTTCTTGCAATGACCTGGCCCAGTTTTTGCAGTCCCGGCACTTTCGCGATGAGCCGCAGCAATCGTGCTTCGGCGGGCGTCTTGGCAGGAAGTTCGAGTTGCTCCAGCAATTTCGGAGCGAGCCGGGCCGGGGAGAGATGCGCCACCACGAACATCATGGAGTCGCGCACAGGAGGCCGCCAGGGTAGGTACGCTTCGGGCACAAGCGCGTCCACCGGAACAATCTCGTCGACAATCCAGCGCGCCATGGCATCACGCATCGACTGGCCCAAGGGACTGCGCAGCCCCGCTTCGATGGCGCGGATTTTTTCGTCAGGGCTCGCCCCTTGTGGCAGAAAACTGTTTACGACGGAGCGCAATTGATCCTTATCCAAATGTGCGAACCCCACTGCCGCTGAAGAACCAGCCATCGCCGTGCACCAGCCCCACTATCTGCGCCGCTGCAGGGAAGCGCAGTGACCGGCATCACCGGAGGAATTGCCAATGTGTGCGATAGTTCCGTGGGAGATCGTGCGTGCCGACTCTGAATGAAGTGTTCTCGAGCTTGTCCGTGAAGCGCCGCTATGAAGTCTGGTTTCTGCGCCTCGGCCTCAGCGACGCCACGGGCGCGTGGTGGCTCCGCTATCTGCTGACGAATCCTGGACGTAATGGATGTGCGGCAGACGCGCGGATCGCGCCGGTTCAGGTCTGGGCAACGTGGTTTCCCGCTGGCGGCAAAGCGCAAACGTTCATCCAGGGATTCTCGCTGGCCGACCTCGAACTTAGCGGCAAAGGGCAAAGCCCATTCCATTTTCGCGTTGCCGAAAACGGAGTCGACGAGAGTTCCTGCCGTGGCGCCTTGAACGTGGATGGACACGCGATCTCCTGGAATCTCAAGTATCGTTCGACATTCCATGTGACCCTCAGCAGCAAAGGCTGGATCGGGTTCTCGCGTACGCCTCACTCCGACGCCGTGTTTTCTGGCGATGTCACGCTCGACGGCAAACGTTTCTCGGGCGATCCTCTCGGATTCGGAGTGCAGGGACACAACTGCGGCTACCGCCACCGCAATTTCTGGACCTGGACCCACGCGTACTTTCCGCGATCGGGCAAGTCCGCAAGCACCTTCGAGGCGCTGGCGTACGAAATGCCCTTAGGGCTGGTGTTTCGCAAAGCGGTGCTCTGGCACGAGGGACGGCCACACGAATTCCGTGCCCTTCGCGAAGAGTGCAACGATCGCAAGAATATGCTGTGGGATTTTTCTTCCTCGGCTGCTGACAAATGGAGGGTCAAAGCTGCAATCGACGGCGGTGGCCCCAGCGTGCATCGTCTGCCGTACGTCAAGACAAACTGCTCGGGTACCTTCGAAGTCGCGAATAACAGCCTCGCGTCCGCCTCACTGGTGATCAGCAACCCGGGTGGAAAGGAAGAGCGCTTGGAAACGTCTACCGGCGCGGTGCTCGAGATGGTCGGCTGATAAGTGCGATGGTCTGCGCTTTCGCAAGGCGCTCGGCTACCACCGCATAGGCTGTCGGATTAAACGCCATCCCAATGTGCGTCCCAGAAACTTCGACGTCAACGTCCGGATTCATGGTGCGGCAATAGCGCCAGTCCACAATCCCGTCGTGTCGCGTGTAGATCGCGGTCTCGACCATCTGCTTGGGAACTTTTCGCCGCAAGGAATCGAGGAAATTGCAGGTGCAGCGTCCCGTGTAGCAATCGGGCAAGACTCCGCGGCCATGTTCCTGCAAAATCCGCAGGCGGACCGCCTCCGCCGCATGCAGCACGGTACGATTGGCGACTGTTCCGCGAATCGGCGCGACCAGCGTGGTCACCGAAGCCACGTCCTGCGGCCGCTGTCCGGCGACCGATCGCGCGATCACTCCTCCAAGGCTATGGCCGATCAGGTGAATCTTCCTTCCAGTGTCGTCCAAAGCCTTTTCGATGGTTTGATTCAGGCGCCGCTGGATGAGCAGGTTCGGGCATTCAGCATTCACACCGATACCCGAGAAGTAAGGCTGGTACCCAATGCGCTTGAGCCAGGCGTGAAGCTCCATCAGGTAGAGGTCAGTGCCAAGGAAACCGGGAATGATGACGACGGCCGATCCGTCTCCGTGAGGAACTCCAAATCCCCAATACACCGGACTGGCGTGCAGCAGAAGAATTTCCGCCCCGAACAGGGCCTCGGTCCAAACCGAAGTATCCGCTTCCGGATAACGGCGCGATTGGGCCTTGCGCCGCACGGGTGGGGAAGAGCGCGGTTCTCTTTTTGGTCTCGACGACAAGGTCGTGTGCCCGTCCCTCGTGGGACCACCGCATGCTGCAATGCAATAATTATAGCGCGGGCCCGGAATTGCGAAAAACTATTTTGCAGCAGGGAATCGTGGCACTTACGGGGGTTGGTTCTCCGTGCAAGTTTCTGCGCAGTTCCCTACGCTGTGCGATCAGCTCTTATCGTCTCCTCGTCCGCGCCTTCTCTGTAGGCTGCCGGCGTTTCGCGGGCACACCTTCGGACAGTTGTGCTTCCAGATCTGCCACGCGTTTCCGCAGCGCTTCCACTTCGGATTGATCGTTGTCGACCTGCGGTGGCGACGAGGTCCCCAGAAAGCGCTTCATCATGTCTACCGGCGAAAGGATTGCCGATTGCACTTCACTGAGCCGGTTCTGCACCGTGTCCTGCAGCTTCTGAAACGTGTCAAACGCTGACTTCAGATACCACATCAGGAATTCCTGCCGCACCTCGTCGGATGCCATGATCAACTGGCGCAGCAGTTCCAGCGGCAGTCCGGTCGGCTTGTCCTTCGCATCTTCCGTGATGATCTGCGTCAGGGTCACTCTCGTCAGATCACGCCCGCTCTTGGCGTCGACCACGCGTACTTCTTTTCCCGCGCGCACCAACGCGGCCAGGTCGTCGAGATTCACATACCGGCTGCCGGCGGTGTCATACAGGCGCCGGTTCCCATATTTCTTAATGAGCACGACTGAGGGCTTCATCGGGCGATCTCTGTTGCTCTGCACAACTCTGATCTTTATCTTGACACAAGCTCCTGACAGACGTATAGTTTAGCTGATGCTGCAATGCAGCAAATGGAGGTTCCTAATATGCCGGCTGCCGTAAAGCACGACTCCCCCCGCACCCAGGCCAAAGATTCCTCATTCGTATCCATTCTTTCCGGCTGGGCGCAGCAGGGCGCACAAACTCTTTTCGCTACACAGCGCATCCTGATTGATCTGGCGATGAAGCAAAACGCCAGCATTATGCACGCTGTGAAGCAACAGTTGACCGATCCACATCACTCGCCGACTGCCATTTTGAGCGAGGCCGCGGGCGAGGGCATCACCAATTTCATCGAAGCGCAGAAAGTCCTTCTCGATCTCGGCAAGCAGCAGAACGAGATCCTCATGAACGGAGTCAAAGAGCGCGTGGGCGATTGCCCCGTCCGCCGCGCCAGCGTCGACCTGCTGCGCCGCAGCGTCGATACCTTCGTCGAACTGCAACAGGAGTACCTGAAGATTGCCAGCAAACAGAGCCATGCCTGGCTCGACGCCGCAAAGTCCGGCAAGCCTTATCAGCCGGAGCATGTCATGGAGTTGGCGCGCGAGGGCGTGGAGAGCTTTGTGAAAGCCCAGAAGCGCTTCCTCGACGTCATCGACGAGGAGACCGGGAAGGCCATGAACGGCAAGCCCACTGCGGCGGGCAAGAAGATGAAACACACCGAGGTCCAGGAACTGGCCCGTCAGGCCGCAGGCTCGTTCATGGAGGCTCAGAAGCGCTTGCTCGATCTCGCCGGCAAGCAGATGAATGCCAACGTGAAGACCGCCACCAAGGCTGTTGATCTTGTGCGTCCCTTTCCGTTTCTTCCTCTCAGTGATCTGACTCGGGAGGCGGTGAAGAGCTATGTGGACGCGCAAAAGGCGCTCATGGACGTCATGGTCCGTCAGCCCGCGGCGAAAGTGGCACGCCCCACTCGTCGTGGAGTGAAGAAAGAAAAGATGGCTGCCGCCGCGGCGGTTGCTTAGTCGATCGAAGATTCGTCATTAACTCCGGGCCGATGCTTCAACAAACGCATCGGCCTTTTGTTTTCTTTGTGATCCGCTTGTGATTGCCATCACATCCCCCCGTGATACTCGATGCTGACCCCTCTACCCCCCAAGAGTTCTACTTTGGGAACGAGCGCGCAGGCCGCGCGGATTGATTGCTTCGCCACGTTCTGCGCCCCCGCAAAGTTGAGGGCCTAAAACCATGATTGCGACTGATATCAAAGAACGCGTGCAAATCCCCCTGGCCCCGGAAGTCCTCAGCGCTGAGCGGACCGCATACCTGGAAAATCTGGTCCAAGAGGCGCGTACCGCCGCCGCCGTCTTTACCCAGTTCACGCAAGAGGACGTCGACCGCATCGTGAAAGCCATGGTTCTGGCTGGACTGGAAAATTCTGCCCGCCTCGCTCGCCTGGCCGTGGAAGAAACGCACCTCGGCGTGATGGAAGACAAGGTCATCAAGAACATGGTGGCCAGCGAATTTGTTTACAACTACACGAAAGACAAACGCACTGTCGGCGTAATCCGCGAAATTCCTGAGAAGAACCTGCTCGAGATCGCCGAGCCGATCGGAGTACTGTTCTCGCTGTTGCCGATTACGAATCCGACCTCGACCGTGCTGTTCAAGTGCATCGTTGCCGTAAAGACGCGGAACGCGGTGATCTTCAGCCCGCATCCCAAGGCGTGGCGCTGCTGCTCCGAGGCCGTGAAGGTCATGTACGAGACCGCGGTGAAGCATGGCGTGCCGGAAGGCGTCTTCACGTGCGTCGAGTCTCCCACGCTGCAAGAGAACGCTTACCTGATGAAGCACAAAGATGTCGGCTTGATCGATGCCACCGGTGGCCCGGGCGTGGTCAAAGCCGCCTACAGCTCCGGCAAGCCCGCCCTTGGCGTCGGTGCCGGGAATACGCCAGTTTATCTCGAAAAGTCCGCAGACCTGAACACGTCCGTAGTCGACATCATCATCTCGAAGACCTTCGACAACGGCACGATCTGCGCTTCGGAGCAGACGGTCGTCATCGACGACGAGATCTACGATCAGGCGCTGAAGAAGTTCGCCGATCTCGGCGCGCACATCTGCAACGAGGAAGAGACCAAGATCCTGGAGCGCACGGTCATCGATCCGCAGACCGGCTTCATGCAGCCTATGGCCGTCGGACAAAAAGCCACTGACATTGCCCGCTTCGTTGGACTTTCGGTGAAACCGGCCACCAAGCTGCTGATCGCTCCCATTCAAGGCGTCGGGCGCGAGCATCCGTTATCCGTGGAGAAGCTGTTTCCCGTATTGGCTGTCTACCGGGCGAAGTCGGTGAACGAAGCACTTCGCGTCTGCGTGGATGTGAATCATGCTGGAGGTCTCGGCCACACCGCCGTGATTTTCTCACGCAATGATGGAGTTATCCGCAAGTTCGGCGAAATCATCAATGCCGGGCGCATCATCGTGAATTCGCCGGGATCGATCGGAGCGCTCGGCGCTGTCTACAACGATCTCGTGCCTACGTTCTCCTTTGGATGCGGCACCGGCGGGGGCAACAGCACCACCGACAACGTCAACATCTATCACTACCTAAACATCAAGCGCCTGGCTCGGAGGACCCAAAATCACATGTGGTTCCGAGTTCCCAACCAGATTTACTTCAACATGAATGCGGTCGAGAACCTGCGCCAGTTCCCCTCGCGCTGCACCATCATCGTGACCAACGCGCCGCTTGAGCAGATCGGTCACGTCGACATCGTCCGCCGCCACATTTGCCCCAAGACGCACATTCACGTGCTGGTGATCCCCGACGCCGAGCCGGAAGTCAAAGTCATCCAGCAGGGTGTGGAAGCGCTGAACTTCTACAAAGCTGACCAGATCATCGCTCTGGGCGGCGGATCGGTCATCGACGCGGCCAAAATCATGAAGCTGAAGTACGAATCGCCCGAAGCCGATCTGGAATATTTGGCCGCGCCGTTCCTCGATCTGCGCAAGCGCGTCGTGCAATATCCCACCGAGAAAACCAACCACGCCAGACTCGTCGCGATTGCTACCACCAGCGGGACGGGCAGCGAAGTCACGCCATTTGCCGTATTGTCCGACAAAGCCAGCGGCCGAAAAATCACGCTCGCCGACTATTCGCTGAGCCCTGACGTCGCCATCGTCGATCCGCAGTTCGTCATGTCCATGCCCAAGGGCCTCACGGCCGACACCGGCATCGACTGCATCACGCATGCGCTCGAGGCTGGAGTTTCGAACTACGCTTCTTCTTACACGGACTCCAATGCCATGCAGGCGCTCCGCCTCGCCTTCAAGTACCTGCCTATCGCGTACGAGAATCCGGAAAACGAAGAAGCACGGTGCATGATGCACAACGCCGCCTGTATCGCGGCAATGGCATTCTCGAACGCGTCCGTCGGCGTGAATCACGCCCTGGCCCACGCGTTCGGAGCACGCTTCGGCGTGGCCCACGGACGCGCCAATGCACTGATGCTGCCGCACGTCATCGCCTACAACGCCGCGGTGCCCACGAAGTTCATGCCGTCTCCCTATACGCAGGGATACATCGCCCACAAGAAATACTCCACCATGGCCGACCTGTTGGGTCTGGGCGGAAACACGGTCGAGGAGAAAGTCCAAAAGTTGATTGCCGCCGTCGAGCAGTTGCTCGACCGGCTGGCCTTCCCGCGCTCGATTGCAGAGCTGGGCATCACGAAGCAGGAGTTCGAGAAGGCCGTGCCGGAGTTGGTCGAAATTGCTTTCGCCGATCCCTCGTGGCGCTCCAATCCGCGCATGCCGCTGCTCAGCGAATTGGCCGAACTGTTCTGGAAAGCCTATGAGGGACGCGGGAAGCGCTGAAGTCTCGGGGGAACATCATGGTTCTGGAAATCGAAAATCAACGCATAGCAGCTACTCTTCAGGACGCAAAATCCAAGATCGATCCGAAGGCTGGTGAGACCGTACTGGATGTCTCGTCCGTCACACGCCTCGACACCTCCGGCTTGCGCGCCCTGGAAGATCTCGTCGCCGCGGCGGAGCAAAAGTCGGTCAAGCTCTCGCTGCGCGGCACCAACGTTGCCGTCTACAAAGTGCTCAAACTCGTCAAACTGACACGGCGATTTTCGTTCATCGATTAACGCCGGGAGAATGCGCGTGCAGACCCAACCACAAAGCGACCGCCTTTCCTGGGGAGACACGGTCTTCCTGCATCTTGAACGCGAGGGCATGCCCCTCAACGTCGCGAGCGTCTGCATCTTCGACGGCCAGCTCGTCTTTAAAGATTGCCTTCGGTCCATCGAATCGAAACTGCCGCTGATCCCGCGCTATCTTAAGCGCGTCGTCTCCCCGCCATTCGGCATCGGCCTGCCCACGTGGGAATACGATGCCGAATTCAAGCTGCGCCGCCACGTTCGTGAAGTCACCCTCAAGCACGGAACCGAGACGGAACTGAAAGCTCTTGCCGCTGCGCTCTTCAGCAAGGTCATGGATCGCCGACACCCCTTGTGGGATATCACCGTCGTGCACGGACTCAAAGGCAGCCGCAGTGCCGTCATCATCCGCCTGCACCACTGCCTGGCTGATGGCATCGCCGGCGTCGGCATCATGAACGTGCTCCTCGACGCGAGCCCCGAAGCCCCGCGCCTTCCCCGCAGGAAGCTGAAGTTTCGCGTGCCGCGCCCACCGGATCCGCTGACTTCGATCACCACCGGATTCGTTGATTCCTACTCCGATTTCGTGAAGCGCGTTCTCTCTGCGTTCACCGACTTGCTGGACATGGCGCAACGCGCCGGCGCCAACGGCGGCAACGGAAACGGCCAGGAGTTCGCCAGTTTCCTGCCTGAGATCACCGCATTCACCGAGCGTCTTCGCTTCAATGTGATCTACCGCGGGCCGCAGAAATTTGCCTGGACCGGGATGCCGCTGGCAGAAGTGAAAGCCATCCGCCACAAATGCGGCGCCAGCGTGAATGACGTGATCCTCGCAGTCGTAACCGCGACGATCCGCCGCTACTGCGAACTCCATGGCGACAAAGTCAAAGGGAAGCTGCTACGCATCATGGTGCCGGTGAACCTGCGCGGAAACACCAGCACGTCGGAATTGGGCAACCGCATCTCGCTGGTTCCCGTGACGATTCCATTGGATATTCGCGATCCTTTGAAGTTGCTCGCTGCGGCCCACAAACGCAGCGAGTTCCTCAAGCGCATGCACGCAGCCGAACTGGTCAGCCTGGCCGGAGGCCTCATCGGAATGTTTCCTAACTCGCTGCAAGGTCTCGCGGGACCATTCGCCAGCCAGTTGCCGATCACACCGTTCAACCTGGTGTGCACCAACGTGCCCGGCCCGCAGTTCCCGCTCTACCTGCTCGGCAGGAAAATGCTGGCCTGCTATCCGTATGTTCCGGTGGGCGGCGAGATGGCTGTGAATTGCGCGATCCTGAGCTACAACGGATCGGTGTACGTCGGCTTCAGCGGCGACGTGCACGCTGCCCCGGATCTGCCCCGGTTGGAAAAGCTGCTGCAGGAAAATTTCGCGGAATTGCGAGATGCTGCCGGGATCAGACCAGAGTCGAAGAAAAGGCCCAAGACCATGTGGAGACAGCCGCCTCGGCCGTCCCGCCAGGGCGAAGCCCGGCGGCACCGGTCGAAACGCACAGCCTCAGGAAAACGCAATCATCCGGCCACCGAAGCACAGCCGGAAACTGAACCAAAGCCGCCAGAGCCAGTGGCCACCGCCGAACAAGCCAGCGTGGTCACACCTGCAAGCGTTGCTTAACTTATACCCGGGGGAGAGAACCGCATTTCTCGCCTGCTGTATGCGCGAGAAGTGGGGCTTTTGATTTCCTTACGCCTGCGCCCCGAACCTCACCGACACCAGCTTCGACACGCCCGGTTCCTGCATTGTCACACCATAGAGCACTGGAGCGATGCTCATCGTCTTCTTGCTGTGCGTGATCAGCACGAACTGGGTCTGCACGCTCATCTCTTTCACCAGGTCAGTGAAGCGTCCGATGTTGGCTTCGTCGAGCGGAGCATCCACTTCGTCGAGGATGCAGAACGGGCTGGGCGCGTATTGAAAGATTCCCACCAGCAGAGCCAGGGCCGTGAGCGCCTTCTCGCCGCCTGAGAGCAGCAGCACGCTTTGCAGTCGCTTGCCCGGAGGCGACGCCACCACGTCGATGCCGCTTTCCGCGCTGTTTTCCTCGTCGGTCAGCTTCATGAACGCGTGTCCGCCGCCGAACAGCTTCTTGAACGTGGCCTGGAAATTCTCGTTGATCCTGTTGAACGCTTCTTCGAATTTCTGCCGTGAAATCTGGTCGATTTCCCGAATCGTCGCCGTCGTATTCTCAATCGACGAAATCAAATCCTTGCGCTGCGTCTCGAGGAACCCATGCCGCTCGGCCGTCTCCTTGTATTCCTCGAGCGCCATCATGTTGACCGGACCCATGGCTTCGAGTTTGGCCCGCATCTCGCGATAGAGCTGATCTTCTGCTGCCAGTTGTTCGCCGGTTACAGCCGTCAGAGTCGTATCGTCCATCAAGGCTGTCCGTTCAACGCCAAGTTCGTTCAGGCACGTTTCCGACATGTACTGCGCGTCGGATTGCAATTTGGCCGCAGCCGCCGATAACTCTCCGCGCCGATCGCGCGCCTGATCGAGCAGCAGCCGGCTGTTTCGCAGCAGATCGTCAATTTCGTTCAGTCGCGCCCGGAGCTGTTCGGTTTCAAACTGCAGCAACCCGTCGCGGGTCTGCGCCGCATTGCGTTCGGCATCGAGATCCGCAGCAGACTGCGCAAGCTGTTCGTTCTCAGCTTCACGCTGCACTTTTTCCGCGGCCGCGCCTTCGATTTGCGACTCGAGGGCGTGCACCCGCTCGCCCATCTCCAAGAACAAAGATTCGATGCGCTGCAACACCGCCGCCGCTGAGCGATGGCGTTCTTCCAAGGTTGCCACCCGCGCGGCGTGTTGTGATGTAGTCTGCGCGGATTCTTCCCGTCGCTGCCGCAGCAGAGTCAGCGACTCCTGTGCAGACGCGATCAACTGTTCGAGTTCGATGCGCCGCAGATCCATGGTTTCAATTTCCGACTGCCGCGCGCACAGGATCCCTTCCTGCTCCGCGCGCTCGGCCGCCAGCCGCCGCAGTTCCAGTTGAGCAACGGAAAGCCGCTCACTGACCCGAGCCATCTCCGCATCGAGTTGCTGCAGCATGTGGCCCGACGTCATCACCTGATGCTCAGCCTCGCGCTTTTCTCCGTCGAGCCGCTCGAGCAGGGAACTGAGCTCTTTGATTTCACGCCCGAGGGTGAGCACTCGCGTCTCTTCTTCGCGCAATGCGCGCTCCAGATCTTCCAACTGCCGCGTCACCTCGCGCAGTTCACGCTTCATCGAGAGCGGGCCTTCCGCGCGCTGCTTGCCGCCTGTCACTGTAACGTTGTGAAAACACTCGCCACCTTGCGACAGGAAGAACGCATCCGGATTCTCCAGCGCCAACCCGCGCGCCACGTTCGATTCCGGAACAATGTACCCATCCCGCAGCTTCGGCAGGATCACTTCCAGCGACTTGCCGAAGCCATTCAGCACGCGAATTGTATTCTTCAGCGGCACGATCTGCGCCGCCGGCGGAGCGCAGTGCGCCGCCTCATCCAGCACAAACGAAAACTTTGCCTGCGCATCTTCCGGGTGCACGAGGAACGTCGCTCGCCCGTCCACATCGGTGCGCAGCATGCGCAGCCCTTCATCGGCCGCGTCCCACGACTTGACGACAATGTAGTTCAGTTCATCACGCAGGAAATCTTCCACTACGCGCTCGTAGCGAGGTTCAACTTCGAGAAAGTCGGCGAGCACTCCCACCGGAGCCAATCCGCCCTGCATCACGCCAGACTGAAACAGCCGCCGCACCGACTCCGTCGAATATCCATGCTCGGCGATGACCGCTTCGAGCGAGCCCTTCTTGCCGACTGCCGTGGCATACTCCGCCCGCAACACGTCGAGGTTGGTCTTTGCCCGCGTTTCTTCGAGTCTTTTCGATTCGATCAGCCGCCGCAGTTGGCTGATCTCTTCCGTAATCCCGCTCACGCGCTGCGTGACGCTTTCAAACTCGAGCGCAAGCTGTCCGCGCTGCCCGCCGAAGGCCTCAACCTGTGCGTTGGCATTGGAGATTTCTGTTTCCAGCCGTCGCGCCTCGCGATCCGCGCCAGCCAACCGCTCCTCCGCCTGCGCCAGTTGGTTGCGCAGCCGCGAGGCAGCCGAAACCGTATCGAATATCGCGACCCGCGATTCTTCCTGCTGCCGCTCGATCTCTGCCAGACTCGCCGCTGCCGTCGCTGCATCCTGTTGGCACAGAGCGAGGTCACTTTGCGCCGACGCCAAGTCCGCCGCCGCCGATTCCAGAATCTGCCGGTTCGACTCGCGTTCCGATTCCAGCGTCGCCAGCCGATGCTGTGCCTGCGCCAGTTCCGCCTCCGCGGACGCCGCCCGCACCATCAGTTCCGCGCAGCGCTCTTCGTTATGCCGCCGTCGCGCATGCGCCCGATCGATCTCCAACGCGATCTGGCTGATCCGCTCGCGGTTCTCCCGCAGTTCGGTCTCAATCGCATAGCCACGCTGTGTGCGCTCGGAATGTTCGCCTTCCAGTTGCCGCACCTCTTCCGAGCGATGCTCCATCTCTTCGCCGAGCGCGTTCAGTTGCGCATCGAGTTCGGCGCTTTCCTGCTCAATCGCCGCAAACTTGCTGGCCAGCACCAGGCGTAGCTTGGCCCGCATTTCGTCTCGCAGCTTGGCGTAGCGCTCCGCCTTCGACGCCTGCCGCTTCAGCGAATTCATCTGGCGCGTGACTTCTTCAAAAATGTCATTCACGCGCGCCAGGTTCAGCTTCGCATCTTCCAGTCGCGCTTCAGCCAACCGCTTCTTCGTCTTGAATTTTGTAATCCCTGCGGCTTCCTCGAGAATGGCCCGGCGATCCGTTGGACGGCTGCTCAGAATCTGCCCAATGCGGCCTTGCTCAATCAGAGCGTAGGACTCCGGGCCAAGTCCCGTGCCCATGAACAGTTCCTGAATATCGCGCAGCCGGCACAGCTTGCCATTGAGCAGGTACTCGCTGTCGCCCGAGCGGAACAGCCGCCGCGTGACCACGATCTCTCCCGCACGAAACTGCTGCTGGTTGAATTTGCGCCGTCTGATCTTTAGAACCACATGCGGCGGCACCGTCCCCACCGCCGCGCCCGCCGCCGGAGCCGTCACGTTGTGCGCAGGCAAAGCAAAAATCGGCTCATCTTCGGGGAAGGCGATCGCGTTCGTGTTGATCTTCGACCGCGGAATCTCGACTTCTTCCGTACGGCCGGGCTGCGCTTCTTCCACCGCTAGTTCAGTCTCTTGGGCAGCTCGGGTGCGAATCGCGGCCTCATCCCACTCGTCGGCCACGTGAGCTTCCGCCGGCTCCGGCATGTCGTCCTGAATATCGATCTCGGTTGCTGCGTTCGCATCGGCCCCGCCGTACGCTTCCGGATCGATCAGCGTCAGCGACACTTCGGCCATTCCCGTGGGCTTGCGGTCGCGCGTGCCGGCAAAGATCACGTCTTCCATGCGCGATCCGCGCAGCGTCTTCGCTGACTGCTCGCCCAGCACCCACGAGATCGCATCCGAAATATTCGACTTGCCGCAGCCGTTCGGCCCAATGATGGCCGCCACACCGTCCCCATGGAACTTGAGTTCGGTGCGGTCGCAGAACGACTTGAACCCGAGAATCTGAAGTCTCTTCAGTTTGAGCAAAGCGTCAACTCCAATGGCCAGCGGTCGAGAAATCTGGGTGCCCCATGTCTTGCCGGTTTTGCGAGACGTGGGGATTCTTGTCGCGGACGCCCCATGTCTGGCGCAGCCTTTGCGCGAGAACTTGGGGAAGTTCGCTGTTTACTAGACGGATTCCTGCCTTACCCAGTTCGATGCTTGCAGGGTCCGATCCGTCATTGTTCTCACCCCAGGCTGGATAGGGCGAGCACGAATTTAAGCTACTGTAACGGTGAAATTCAGGCGGCGTCAAGCAATATAACACTATATGTAGTGTGGGGTTAGCGAAGACCGCTCTGTATTGCACAGACATTGCGACAAACGCTCAAATTGTGCCTGGAGACGGGAAGTGAGGTGGGAGAACCGCGAGAGCAGAATAAGGCTAACGCAGCGATCAAGCCCATGCAATCGATTTCGGCGCCAGCTACTTGTCAGAGCAGCCGCTCGCTACTCGCTTCGTCAGGCTCCTCCAATACGAGGGCAGGGCCTGCCACGGATTCGGCAAACCGAGATCGGTTACAAAGACCCAACCCGCGTTTCGCCGGGTAGATAGCGAAACAGCCTTCCGCATTTGTGCAGCTGTCGCTGAATAAACCAGGTGAGAGAACCGGATGCTCGGATAATAGAATGCCCACGATGGCACGGTTGCGGTCGGGTAGTTCGCATAGGAATCCTCGAACACATTTACGACGAGGATGGAATCCGACGGTACGCTGATATTGACGTAGGCCTCGTCCGGATAGACTCCTGGATTCAGCATCACGCCCGCGCCATCCCTCTTGCTGGTTATGAAATCCGCCAGCGGTTGGTAATACGAACTGACCAACGAAGCTGCCGAAGCCGTTTCGTCGACGAAGATCCCATCGACCTTGTACCAGGAATAGTATTTGTTGATTTCAGCCTCGACCTTGGCCAGCGAACGCTTCCCGTAGCTGGTGTGAACATACCCGTAGACGAGGAATCCCGCTCCCGCCGCATGAACCCTGCTGACCGCTTTGACATAGTCCGGATTACGTGAACCTCCGGGACCGCTGTTGGGGTTCATGATCAGGATTCGCGACCGGCCCTCAGGCAGCGGCGCATCGCTGACTGCGGTATTCCACTGTGAACTTGGTTGCGAGGGATAGAAATACGCGGGCACCGCTATGTTGGCACACGTTTGCGCCACGCAAAGAGTGGTGCACAGAAAGGCGCAGAGTGCCGCGAATCCGAGTCGTACCGTTTTCATTGAATTCGAACTCACAGAGCCTGGCTCCTAGTCACTTGGGTGCTCCACGTCTCGCCGATTCTGCGAGACGTGGGGATGTTACCCGGACGCAGGGGGCCCTACTGCTCGTACGCCCCCATATTGATCAACCCGCTGGAATTGACTCGCGGATTGCCGGCGTAATCCACGCTGCCGTAAATCGACGTCCCGCCGGCGCAGTATCCCACACTGCAAGTCAGCGCCGTGCTTCCCGCATTAATCGCCGGCGATCCCGACTGCAAATCCAGATTCGGCGGGTTCGTCGTCACACCGATGTACAGCGGATTCGCGTTCGGCGAATTCTTGTCCTCGCCCGTCTTCGTCTGGTACGCCGCATACGTCGCATAACTCGAGTTGTTGCCCCACGTGATCGAAGTTCCCTGCGAATATCCGGCCTTCGAGTAATAAAGGTTGTAGTTGTTGGTCGCCGTCGATCCGCTCACGCCGCTGTAAATCCAGGAGTTCTGCGAGCCCGCGTAGACGATATTGTTCTCGAAGAAGTTTGTCGCGGCGCTGGAATGGTACTGAATCTGAAACTCAGCGCCCTGGTTCTTCGTGTTGTTGTTGTAAAGCGAGTTGTTCACGATGACCACGTGATCGCTTCCGCCCACGCCACCGGCGTAGCCGCCGATCGAGACTCCCACGGTATTTGCGTTGTAGAACACATTGTTGCGGACCGTCACGTAGCTCGCATTGTGTCCCTTGTGCTCGCTGGCGACTTCAATGTTCAGGTCGCAATTGTGGACGTCGTTGCGTTCGAAGATCGTGTAGGCACAGCCGTCGCAATAGAGGCCGTCCGCCGAGTACTGCTTGCCGTATGCGGGATTGCCATACGAACTGATGTTGTAGACCGTGTTGCCGGCAACCAATCCGTACTTCGCCTGGTTAAAGCCCGGGGGGCCCACGCCCGGCTCGAACCCGATCGCGTCGATGCCGATGTTGTCGTTGTCATGAACGATGTTGTTCGTGATCGCAAAATGCGTCACGTTCCCATCCACATTCACCGACTCGCTGTTGCCGGTCTTCAGGCTGTAGACCTGGTTCCCGCTGATGGTCAGGTTCGTAATGGGAGTAACCGATGTGCCGTAGACCGCAATCCCAAAGGCGTTCCCGGCCGCCTCTGCTTTGGTCGTGATGTTGTGGACTTTGTTGTTGAGTAACTGCACGCCGCTGCCCGATCCCGTGATCCAGATGCCCGCCGGAGTCAAGTTCGCGTTGCTCGTCGTATAGTTGCGGATTTCGAATCCGCTGATCGTGATGTAGCTCTGATTGACGATGTTGATCAGGCCCTGCGTTCCATTCACGCCGAGTCCGGTGCCGTCAATTACGGCCGTTTCCGCGGGATAATTCGTGAAGGTGATGGAGTTCGAAGCCGTTCCCGAAGAGGGGAAGTTGACCGATTCTTTGTAGACGCCCGTCTCGACGTACACAGTCGCTCCGGCGGTCACCGTGTTGGCTGCGTGCTGGATGGTAAGCCAGGGCGCCGTGAAGCTCCCCGAGTTGCCGTCATTTCCATTCTTTGCGACGTAGAAGCTGGATCCGGATTGCGCGACGGCGGTAATCGAAGCAAGCGCGACGACCAGGCCTGAAAGCAGTTTCCCCAAACATTGCATGACCAATCTCCTCTCGAAAGTGTGTGCAGAACCAGGGATCGTTCCGAAAGGGCCCCAAAAACTTGACGAGACACTACTCTATTTACGAAAGCTTGTCAATAGTTTTCTTTTGTTTCGAATATGAGTTTAAGATGTTTCGATTTATTTCTAATTGGAAAGGGTGGGCGAAGCGCCGATACGTGCAGGCAGCAGTTCCCACATTATGCTCCAGAACATACGGGCACAAGTTTTACTCGAGCCGTAAGAGCCGTAACCAGTGTCGCGGCTTCGCCGTGTGGCTGAAAAATTTTGATTCCGCGCCCGTTTTGAAAGGGCGCGGCTTTCTGCCGCGCCGCACCCTGGGGTGCCCGTGCGCCCTAAATCACCAGCCCCATCCGCAGCAGGCTGCCTTTCGCCTGACTATCCGTCAGCGCGGTCTGATGCCGCATCAGCCCAGGTCCCGGCAGGTCAGGGTTCCCGTTCTCATCAAACGTCACTCCCAGTCGCGGCAAGGTCTTGGTGAACTCGGGACTGGTCGCCGTCTGATTCTTGATCTCGTCGATCACCTGTTGTTTCTCACTCGCCCAGTTGGGGCTCGGCGGAGAAAGAAGCCACCGCGACAGGTTGGGATACAAAAAGTCAAAGCAGGCGCGGTGATGCTCGTTGATGAAGTATTCCGGATAGCGCACGTAATCGGTCATGTGCTCGTTGATATCCCGCTTCCCAAACCCCAATCCGATCAGACGCTGCTTCAGCCCTGATTGTTTGATCTTGGCAAATTGCTTGTAGTTCAGCAGCACGTACGAATACTTTTCTAAATGGTCCTGGATGGAGAACAAATGCATCATCCGATCACAGGGCGTGCCGAAGAACCTCAGGAATTGGACCGCCAGCGACCAGCTGATCTGCGAAATCTCCAGCGCCTTGGGATCGTTGTTCTGCGCCGAGCTGGAGTGTTTGCCGGGAAAGGGCAGGAACATGACGTTCGAGGTGAGATCGGCAATGTGCACCCGCGCCAGGTCTTGCGGCTTGAACGTGTTCCGGTTCTCCCCCGTGGAAATGATCCCGAGGTAGTTCTTTACGTTGGGAGTAATCAGCCGGCGGCTTTCTGCGTTGGGACCGATCCCGGTGTCCGCGCCTGCGACTGGGTCAACGGCAAAGATGTTAACGTTGATCTGTCGAAACAAGCCTTCAGTCGTTGAAGGATCGAAAAGCAGGTTGGCAATCACCAGCGCCGTCACCGCCCCGCGGCTCCATCCAATCAGGTTGACCGTTTGCGGCAGAGGGTCCAGGTTCGCGATGGTGACGATGGCGTGCCTGGCGTTGTCTTCCACTCCAAACCCAGTGGCCGATGCCACCACCGCCGTCTTGGTCACCGGTCCGCCACCCTGTTCCAGCGGAGTCTTGCCCTTTGGCGCCTTGTTGCGGTCCGCCCAATTGAACGTGCCCGCCATCGGGTTGGTTTTTCCTTTTGGCGTGCCGCCGACCCCATCGAGAATCAGGTAGTCCCGATACTCGGTGCCTCTGGCTCCTCGGCCCAGGAACGCAATGATCTCCTTGTCAGGCTTGTCGCGGTGTCCCCCTGTGCCGTGACAGTAGATAGTGAAGACAGACATGGCCGGTATCCTCCCACAGATGCGGTTCGGCGATCTTAGCAAATACGCCGCCGGGCCAGCAT
>Ga0209698_10001631_pt1 | contig 25849 bp, 23 predicted proteins | sample LitLauG_LLR_2012_FD_187203 | JGI IMG/M metagenome (GOLD analysis project Ga0209698, IMG submission 187203) | Freshwater sediment microbial communities from Pennsylvania, USA - Little Laurel Run_MetaG_LLR_2012 (SPAdes) (version 2) | ecosystem: Environmental > Aquatic > Freshwater > Creek >... | reverse complement strand
GCTCATGGTCGGCACGAAGGCGGGAAGCGGACCCACCTCGAACTGGCAGCGTCCTCGTCGCGATCAGACGATCGTGCATATCGACGTCGACCCAGCCGAGCTGGGACGGGCCTACCCGGGAACGATCCCGGTCCTCGCGGATGCTCGGGCGGGACTTGCCGCTCTGTGTGATCTTCTGCAGGCCGAGACCCGCTCCGACCGCTCGCCGTGGGTGGCCGCTGTTGCCGATCGCGCCGCCGGGTGGCGCGCCACCCGAGATGCCGAGCGGCGTAGCAGCGACCGGCCGGTGCACCCGCAGCGGGTCCTGGGTGAGCTCGAGCAATTGTTGACGCCCGAGGACGTGGTCGTCTGTGACGCGAGCCTGTCCAGCGGATGGGCAGGGGTGTATCTCGAGCAGCGGTGGGCTGGTCGTAGCGTGGTGATGCCGCGTGGTCAGGCCGGCCTCGGCTTCGCTCTGCCGGCGGCCATCGGCGTCGCCATCGCGAAGCCAACGGCGCGCACCGTGGTCCTCACCGGTGACGGGGCGCTGGGTTATGCCGTCGGAGAGTTCGCCACCGTGATCGAGCAGCGACTGCCCATCACCGTTCTTGTGTTGAACAACAGTTCGCTGGGCTGGATTCGCTGGTATCGCAGGATCACCTTCGAGCGGGACTGGGAGTCAGAGGACTTTACCGACATCAACTTCAGCGCGGTTGCCCAGGCGTACGGATGGCACGCGGATCGTGTGGAGGACCCTGACGCCGTCCGTGCAGCATTAGCCAGTGCCCTGCGGCAAGCGGGGCCGGCGCTCGTCGACATCATCACGGAGACCTGGCAGACGCCCGTCGCCAGCCATCGCCGCGCATTGAGTACGGGCACCACCACCGGATACGGAGGCTGACGTCCATGCCACGCCACCCTGAACGGCAGATCGAGCGGCTGAGTCAGCCGCACGCCGCGCGGCTGATCTCCGGGAGCGGCGTCGCCGTTGTCGTAGCTGGCAGTGTGGAGCAGCATGGGGGCCACCTTCCCCTAGGGACGGACCTGTTTGCCGCGCTGTCCATCGGCGAGCGGGTGGCCGAGCGCCTGGACACCGCGGTGGTAAGCCTGGGGTCGGTGGGTGTCGCGCACTATCACGGTGCGTGGCCCGGGGGTCTCACCCTGCGCCCGGAGACGCTCATTTCCGTCTTCGTCGACCTCGCTGGCGGACTGCGGAACGCCGGGGCCGACCGTCTGCTGGTTGTGAACTGGCACGAGGGCAACTCCGCGACGCTGCGGCTGGCAGCTGACCGGGCACAGCGGGAGCTTGGCGTCCAGGTCGTGATAGCCGAGTCCCATGTGATCACCCACAGCTCCTTCCCGGAGGAGATGGAGTTCACGCACGCCGGGTCGATGGAGACGTCCGCAGTTCTCGGCTACGAACCGTCCCTGGTCCACCTGGATCGGGCGACGCCGGCCAGCGACCGAGTTCACGGAGACGAAACTCACGCGTTGTACCGCCAGCCTGATGTCTACCCAGTGATGAGCGACTTCCACTCGGTGGCGAGCACCGGGTGGTACGGCAGCCCTGAGACGGCCAGCGTGGACCGAGCAGAGGAGATCGCTGAGTACGTAGCCGACCACGTCGTACGCCGCGCTACTGCCATCTGGGAGTCCCTAGGCATCGCGGGCGGACCCGGGTCCGCCGAGTTCGTCCCGGCCGACGCGCCGGCGGGGGCGCTGTGATGCCGGCACCCTCCGCAACCATGCGCGCGGCCGTCTTGGCGGACTTCGGCTCACTGGACCTCGCGGAGATCCCCGTGCCTGTCCTGGAGCATGGTGAGGTCTTGTGCAAGGTCCTCGCCTGCGGCCTGTGCGGAACTGACCTGAAGATTGTCAACGGCGGTTTTCGCGGCACGTGGCCCCCCGAGCTGCCGTTCGTCATCGGCCACGAGTGGTCGGGTCAGGTGGTGGCCCTGGGACCGGGAACGGAGCGCAGCGGCCTCGCGGTCGGGGACAGGGTCGTCGCGGAGAATCATGCAGGCTGCGGCGCGTGCCGCCTGTGCCGAGCGGGCCGGTACAACTTGTGTGAGCGGGTCCGGGAACCAGGATTCAAACTGTACGGGCACACCGCGCCCGGAGCCCTCGCTGAGTACGCCGCCAGACCTGCCGTCGCGGTGCACAAGATTCCCGACTCTGTGAGCGACACGGCGGGGGCGCTGGTAAACCAGGCGGCCCTCACCGTGCACGCTGCACGCAGGGTCAACCTTCGGCCGGGCTCCACAGCTGTGGTGTTCGGTCCCGGTCTACTCGGGTTGCTCATGCTGCAGGTGGCGCGGGCGGCCGGCGCAACCACAGTGATCACGGTAGGACGGGGCCAGCGACTGACGACGGCACTGGAAGTGGGCGCTTCCGCGGTCGTTGACTACGAGGGGGTGGACCCCGTCGCCCAGGTGCGTGCTCTAACGGGGGGGCGTGGCGCGGACTACGTCTTCGACTGCACGGGCAACGCCTCGGTCGTCGAGCAGCTGCTGCGCAGCGCCCGGCGGGGCGGCTCGGTCGCCCTCTTGGGTCTGACCGGTGGCGCAGTAGCACAGATGCCGGTGGACCTCCTCGCCCTAGACGAGCTCGATGTCCTGGGGGTGCGGTCCAGTCCCAACGCCTACCCCGCCACCATCGAGCTCATCGCGTCCGGGGCCATCCAGACGGATCCTCTGACTCGAGACGTGTACCGCCTGGAGGACGTGGGCGCCGCGTTCGCGGCGCTGGAGAGCCGTAGCGTCATTCGGCCCATCGTGGTTTTGTGAGCTGACCGTGGCCACCATCCCAGGCGGAGTCATCGGCGCTCCGGTGACGCCCTTCACACCAGATGACGAGGTCGACCTGCCCAGGCTGGCTGAGCTGTGCGACCAGATGGTGGCGGACGGCATGCACGGGGTCGCGTTGCCGCTGCACACCGGAGAGTCGGTGAGCCTGTCCGTCGAGGAGAGGCGTGCCGTCGTGGAGTGTGCGGCAGAGGCCATCGCGGGGCGCGTGCCGATGCTCGTCCATGTGAGCATGCCCGGCACGCGAGAGGCGGTGGCCCTCGCCGAGCATGCTGAAGCTGCGGGAGCGTCCGCGGTCATCGCTGTCACCCCCTACCACTGGCGGCCTTCCCCGCAGGGTCTGGAGCAGCACTACCGCGCGCTCGCATCAGCGGTCTCCATCGGGGTCATGGCCTACAACTTCCCGTCGAGGCTGGGTGTGAGCCTCGCACCTGAGACGCTGGAGCGACTGATACAGACGTGTCCGAACTTCGTGGGGGTCAAGGACGCGAGCTACGACATGCAGTCGTTCACCGAAGCGTGCCGGCGGACAGCTGCTTTGCGCCCGGACTTCGCCATGATGACCGGCGTGGAGTACTTGCTCCCATCGATGACTGTCGGTGGGGCGGGCTGCTTCTCCCCGATGGCGGCGCTCGCCCCCCGGCTCGTGCTTGACCTGTGGGCAGCCTGCGTGGCGCACGACTGGCAGGTGGCCCGCGAGCTACAGCATGTGGCATCCGCCCTGTGGCACCTGCTCCGTGAGCTGGGCTACCCCGCCTCGGTGAAGGCTGCTCTGGCCCTTCGGGGCCTGCCGGTCGGGTCGGTGCGGTCGCCCCTGACTGACCTCACTCCCAGCGCCCGCGAACACTTGGCCGCGTGCTTGGACCAGCTACTCGCGGTCCCCTCCGCCGCCTCCGACGAGCGATGTGGCGGCGATCGTGTCCTTCATGTAACCCAAAAATGACGCCTATGTATTGACATCACAGGGCCGTGGCTCCTACTTTCCTGCAAACGATTGTTGTCCTGTTAGGCCAGATCTGTCCGACCGCGACGTCACCTGGAGGTTGACCGTGGAAAGTGCTCGATCCGTGAGGCCAGGATCGCTCGGGGGGGGCCGGCGACACCGCTTCATGCGGGGAGCTGCAGGCGCGGTCGCACTACTGATCGGTGCGGCGGCGTGCAGTTCCTCAAGCGGTACAGCCGGTGCGTCGGCGTCTCTGCCCCCGACCTCGACCCCGATCACGGTCGGTGTCTCCGTCTCGCTGTCCGGTGACTTCTCCAGCGACGGGCTGGCAACGAAGCAGGGATACGAGACCTGGGCCGCCTTCACCAACGCGAACGGAGGGATCCTCGGCCACCAGGTTAAGATGGTGTTCCTCTCCGACGGCTCCAGCCCCACCCAGGTAGTGACGAACTACCAGAAGCTGATCAACGTCGACAAGGTCAACTTCACCCTCGGGCCGTACTCGACTCTGCTGACCAAGCCTGCTGCGGTGATCACCAACCGATACGGGTACGTCCTGCTTGAGGGCATCGGCGGTGGCCCATCGGTGTTCACCCAGGGCCTGAAGAACGTCTTCGACGTGAGCGCTTCCGCCACATTTCAGATGGTGACTTTGGCCAAGTGGATCGCGGCGACCCAGCCGAAGCAGGCCATCGCTTACGCGACGATGGACGACCCGTTCATCAAGCCGACGACGGACGGCGCGCGCGACTACCTGACGGCGCACGGCTTCACCAGCGCCACGTACAAGGTGTACCCGCTGGAGACAACCGACTTCACTCCGATCGCCTCTGCCATCGTGGCATCAGGGGCCAAGATCGCGATCCTGGGAACCATGCCCCCGGACGGCTACGCCTTCATCCAGGCCTTCATCCAGGACAAGTACAACCCGCAGATCCTGGCGGAGGCCTCCGGACCTGACCAGGGGACGCAGTTCGTCAAAGCGGTCGGTGCCTCGAACACCGGCGGGATCATGGTTCCCAACACTTGGTACCCGGGCTCGACCTTCTACCAGAACTCCGGGATGGTGGCCCAGTACATCAAGATGTTCGGGGGCACCCCGGACGCCATCAGTGCAGATGTCGCCGAGGCGTTCTCCGCAGGACAGGTGCTGAACCAGGCAGTAACCCACAACAGGTCGCTCAGCAACGCCGAACTGCAGACCACGTTGCACTCCGGTACCACGTTCCAGAGCGTCCAGGGGCCGGTCACGTTCGGGCCGGACGGGCAGAACATCGGAGCGACGCCGTACATATTCCAGTGGCAGAGCGGCAACTTCGTGCCCGTCCTGCCGACCGGCAGCGCTGATATCAAGCCGATCCTGTTCCCGAAGCCCGCATGGGGCTCCAACGGCTGACATCAAGCCAGGACACTTGCTTGGGCCGGTTCGTCTCGACCAAATCGGGTCGCGGCGAACCGGCCCGTGTGAGGGGCCCTGAACCGACTGACCGAAGCGCGCTTCCCCGGGTACGCACAGGAGAGTGACTTGCTAATCACCCAAGCCGTCATCGACGGCATCTTGGTGGGGGGCTTCTACGCCCTCATGGCCGCCGGCCTGACACTGGTCTTCGGTGTGATGGACATCGTCAACTTCGCTCAAGGCGCACTTGTAGTGATGGGCGCGTACCTCAGCTACGCCATCGTCTCCCATGTGAACATCAACCCTTTCCTCACGTTGTTTGTCACCGTCCCGGCAGAAGCGTTGCTCGGTGTCGCCGTGTACTACTTGCTGATCAAGCCGATCAAGCGCGACCGCACCGTCATGTCGCTCCTGGTGATGTTCGCGGTAGCCACCCTCGTCGAGGGTGCGCTGGACCTGATCTTCACGTCCAACCTCGTGCAGATCCCCACGTCGTTCGCGACCTCCTCGATCCAGATCGGCAAGCTGATCTTCCCGACGGTGTACCTGTACTCCTTCGCACTCAGCGCCGTGCTGCTCGGCGCGCTGTACCTGCTGCTCTACCGGTCCCGGTTCGGCCGGAGCCTGCGCGCTTCGATGCAGAACCCGGTGGCCGCCCGACTGATCGGCATCGACACCGACAGGGTGTCTGCGCTCACACTCGGTATCGGCGTGGGACTGGCTGCCGCCGGCGGGATGATCTTCGGAACGACGAACTCCTTCAACGCGGCCAGCTCCTACGACCTGATCTCCCGACTGCTGGTCATCGTGATTCTGGGAGGCTTCGGAAGCATCGGGGGTGCCCTCGTGGCGGCCATGCTGATGCTGGTCATCCAGGACGTGGTCGCGGTCGTCTGGTCCCCGGTTTGGGGGCAGACGGTGTTCTACGTGGCGCTGTTCGTCGTTCTTCTGCTGCGTCCACAGGGTCTCTTCGGAAAGCAAGGGGTGCGTGCCCAGTGAGTACTGCAACGAGCAGTGCCGCGACGAGCGGTACTGCGGCGAGCAAGGTGCCGCCCCCCTACGAGCTGCCGGCACTAGTGCGGTTCGGGGCGCTGGCCGTGGTTGTCGCATTCGCGCTGTTGTTCCCGCTGATCTTCCCCAACCCTGCGGTCACCACCATCGCGATCTTCGCGCTTATGTTCACCCTGGCGGTCTCCGGGTGGAACATCTTCTCTGGCTACTCCGGGTACATCGCGCTCGGCGGCGCGGTGTTCTACGGGGTGGGCCAGTACACCTCCGCTCTGTTGATCATCCACCTCAACGTCACCCCGGGGTGGGCGGAGTTCTACCTTCTGCCCGTCGCCGGGATCGTCGCGGTCGTCGTCTCCGTCCCGCTTGGCTGGTTGCTGCTGCGGGTGCGCAAGCACACGTTCATCGTTCTCACCATCGCGTCGATGTTCATCTTCCAGCTCTTCGCCTTCAACTGGCGGGGGCTGACAGGTGGCTCGCAGGGCCTCACGGTGCCGCAACCGCTGTGGCAGGGCAGCTACTTCAACCAGCCCTTCTACTACGTGACCCTCGGGGCGGCCGCGGTCGCCATCGCCGCCTCATGGTCAGTGCGTCGGTCGAAGTTCGGTCTGGGTCTCCTGGCGATTCGCGACGACGAAGACCGCGCGCGCAGCCTGGGGGTGAACACTAGGCGGACCAAGCTGGTGGGCTTCGCCATTTCGGCCTTCTTCCTGGGGATGGCAGGAGCGATCTATGCCCCGTTTGTGGGGTCGGTGTTCCCCCAGTTCGCCTTCGACCCGACATTCGACCTGGCCATGGCAGTAATGGCGTTCACCGGGGGCCTGGGCACCATCGTTGGGCCGGCGCTCGGCGCCGTGTTCATCGAGTCATCCCAGCAGTACTTCCAGCTGCAGTACGGACAGGACAACGTCTTCCTGCTCATCTACGGCGCCCTGTTCGTGCTCGTCCTTCGGTTCCTGCCGGACGGGATCGTGCCGAGTCTGAGCCGGCGTTGGCGCGAGAGGGTGGCAGCCCGCGCCTCCGCGGCGGCAGCGCCACCCACGACGGGGCCCACCGCGGCGGTCCCGATCTCTTCAGCTGCTGAGCAGGGGGAGTTGCTGAAGTGAGCCTTCTGACGGTCAACGAGGTGCGCAAGTCCTACGGCGGCGTCAAAGCCCTGGGCGGATGCACCATGTCCTTCGCCGACGGGGCGATTAACGGGCTCATCGGGCCCAACGGGTCGGGCAAGACGACTCTCTTCAACGTAGTCACCGGCTACGAGAAGCCGGACTCCGGGACCGTGCATTTCCGCGGCAGGGATATGACGGGCGCTTCCCCCGACCAGGTGTTCGCAGCCGGCATCGGCCGGACATTCCAGCTCACTCGCATCTTCTCCAAGCTCTCGGTGCTGGAGAACGTGCACGTCGCGGCCCAGCGCAAGGGGACGATAAGCCAGCTGAAGAGCTGGACAACGGGGTCGGAGCACGAGAGGGCTGTCGAGGCGCTTGACTTCGTCGGTCTCACTGGTCTCTCCCGTGAGCCCGCGGGCAGCTTGTCCTACGGTCAGCAGAAGCTGCTGGAGTTCGCCTTCATCATGGTTGCCCAGCCGTCGGTCATGCTTCTCGACGAGCCGGCAGGCGGTGTCAATCCGAGCCTGCTCAAGCATCTCGCGGGCCGGATCAGGGCACTGAACCAGGAAGGCGTGACGTTCATCATCGTGGAGCACGACATGGAGTTCGTGATGGGATTGTGTGACCAGGTCTCAGTGATGAACAACGGGACTGCCCTGATGGAAGGACCCCCCGACAAGGTGCGCTCCAACCCCGCCGTGCTCGAGGCATACCTCGGCAGCGACCTGACGGAGGACGAGTGACATGCTGACGCTGACCGGAGTGGTCGCGGGGTACGGCGGTGGGGACATCCTGCGAGGGGTGGACCTCACCGTTCAGAAGGGGTCGATCACCTGCGTGGTCGGGCCGAATGGCGCGGGCAAGTCGACGCTGCTCAAGGTGGTCAGTGGGCTGCTCCGGCCGAGGCTCGGGACGGTGACCTTCGAGGGCAAGGAGATCGGCGGCAGGTCACCGCAGGCGGTGCTAAAGGCCGGCATCGTCCAGGTGATGCAGGCGCGCAGCCTGTTCCCCGAGCTCACGGTGCGGGACAACATCGAGCTGGGGGCCTTCCTTGAGAAGGACCAGGCCGTGGTGCGTACCCGATTCGATGATGTGGTCGACCAGTTCCCGATGGTGAAGGACCGGTTGGGCGACCGGGCGGGGTCATTGTCGGGCGGCCAGCAGCGCACGGTCGAGTTTGCTCGCGCGCTGATGCTGGACCCCACGCTGGTGGTCCTCGACGAACCATCCATGGGGCTGGAGCCGAAGGCTGCTCGGGCGATGTACGGCTATATCCGCCAGATGCAGGACAACGGTCGCACCGTGCTGCTGGTCGAGCAGAACGTGCGCGCGGGCCTCGAGCTAGCCAGCCACGGGGTAGTCCTTGAGGCCGGCAGGGTACGTCTGGAGGGGACCGGCTCGGAGATCCTGCACAACCCACAGATGCGTGTGCTGTACCTGGGAGGCACCCTCGAGGAGGGAGCCGAAGCAGCGGTCGTCGCCGACCCCAGTGCCTAGGCAGGTCGAGGAGTCACCATGGATCTGTCGCTGACCCCGCCGCAGCAAGAGCTCCTCGCCGCGACGAGGGACTACGCGCAGCGCGTCCTTAAGCCTGCCCGGGGTCGCCTTGAGTCCGTGGGCCGCCCGGAGGACTTCCCCTTCGACCTCATGCGTGAGGGCACCGCTTTGGGTCTGAAGTCCCTGCCGCTTCCCAGAGACCTGGGCGGCCGGGACGCCGACATGCTCACACAGTGCCTGGTGGCGGAGGAGCTCGCCGCGGGTGACCTGTCGTCTGCGTACTACTTCCGTCACTACTGGCGGTTCGCTCGTCTCGTCCCACGACTGCCCGAGGCTGTGCGAGCCCTAGTGGTTCGCGGGATCGCCGAAGACGAGAGGTTCGTGCCTGCCAGTGCGAGCACGGAGCACCAGGCAGGGAGTGACAACGCACTGCCCTACGACGCACCTGGGCACGGGGCCATGTTGTCCGCGGTCCGAGACGGTGACTCCTGGGTGCTGAACGGGACCAAGGCGATGATCACGAACGCTGGCATCGCCACGCTGTACTTCGTGCTCGCACGGACCGACCCGTCCGTGGGGATCCGCCGCGGTGCAACCATGATTGCCGTTCCGGCGCCTCGGGAGGGGCTTCGGGTGGGCCCGCTGTACGACAAGCTCGGCCAGCGAGGGTCCCCGCAAGCAGACGTGACCTTCGAAGACTGCCGCGTCCCCGCTGACCACGCGCTCAGTGAGCCGGGAGCGGGCTACGCCTCTACCGAGAAGGGGCTCACGGCGGCGAACGTCACCAACGCGGCCATGTGTCTGGGGGTGGCCCGCGCGGCCTACGAGGAGGCACTGGCCTGGTCGACGACACGCGTCCAGGGGGGCAAGACCATCTACGAGCACCAGCTGGTGGCACACGATCTGGGCCGCATGCGGTTGCTGCTGTCCGCGGCACGCGACCACCTGCACGCGGTGGCTTGGGAGTACTCCCACAGCGAGATCTTCAACCCCCAGCGCGCGTGGGAAGTGCGGGTATTCAGCTCAGAGGTCGCGATCGAGGTCACCCAAAAGGCAATGTTCCTGTTCGGCGGGTGGGGGATCATGAGCGACTTCCCCGTTGAGCAGCTGGTCAGGGACGCTTTGACCCTGACGCATGGCAACGGCACCAACGAGCTGATGACGATGCGGCTAGGAACCGCCCAGGCGGAGGACCACCGGGCTGCCGCACCGGTGGAGCACAACGGGCATGAGGCGCTGACGGGAGCGGGCCGGTGACTGACGATCGCCTGGAGTCGATGTACCGCCGCTTCACATGGCGGATCCTTTCCAACTCGGTGAGCCCTTGGGAGTTCGAGCAGCTCAAGGCGGACATCACCGACTACGAGCAGTGGTGCGCCAGGTGGTCCCAGCTAGCGCAGGAGCACCTCACCCGCGGGGACGAGGCCGCGTCCGCCGGGGCTAACCTCACCGCCGGGGAGGCGTACATCCGTGCGGGACTGTGCTTCCACTGGGCCAACTTCATGTTCACCCATGACCAGGTGCAGTTCGTCACAGCCCTCGACGGCGCAGCAGAAGCATGGCGCAGGGCCGCCCCGCTGGTCAGCCCCCCGATGGACCTGCTCTGCGTGGACTTCGAAGGGGTGACCCTGCCGGGATACCTGCAGGTGCCGCAGGGCGTGGACCGCCCGCCGCTGGTCCTTCTGCTGCCGGGCGCTGACTCGAACAAAGAGGAGCTCTTCGACCTTGCCCAGCACATCCTCAGGCGGGGCATGGCTGTGGCTGCGTTTGACGGGCCCGGGCAGGGCCCGGTCAGCCGGTCTATGAAGATGCGTGCGGACTACGAGCGGGCCGTCCAGGCGATACTGGACCAGCTTCTCGCCCGTTCCGACGTCAACCCCGAGCGCGTCGCCGTCGGAGGCATCTCCTACGGTGGCCTGTTCGCCCTGCGGACCGCGGCCGTCGACCCGCGGGTGCGGGCGGTTGTGTCAATCTCCAGCTGGTACTCACCCGCTGGTCGCTTTGCCACAATGGAGCCGCTGACCCAGAAGGGCCAATACCAGTACCTGGGCGCGGACCCCGCAGCGACGATGGAATCCATCAGCCTGGCCGGGGTGCTTCCCGCGGTCCGGGTGCCCGTGCTGCAGGTGTACGGCGCGCTTGACGCCATGTCCCCGCCGGCGCAGGCAGAGAAGATCGCCGCTGAGCTCCCGGGGCCGTCGACCACGCTGGTCTACCCCGACGGCGTGCACATCTTGAACAACGTGTGGTTCAAAGCGCGACCCGCAGTCGCGGACTGGCTCGTCACGACACTGGGAGGGCAGGTCTGATGCGGTACGACAGAGCAGCGGCCAAGCAGGCCGCACGCGAGGACTTCCAGGGCATCTGGGCCGCCATCACGACCCCTTTCCTAGCCAACGGAGGCGTCGACGAGGTGGGGCTGGCGCACGACCTGGAGTATCTGTCGGGTCCGGTGCGGATGGACGGCATTTTCTGCACTGGGGTGATGGGAGAGTTCTGGGCCCTTACGGCAGCCGAACGCAACAGGATCGTCAGCCTCGTGGTGCAGGGCTGCGCGGGACGCATGCCGGTGATCGCGCACACCGGCCACCACAGTGCTCGCGACACGATCGCGCTCACCCGGGCCGCCGAGGAGGTCGGTGCGGACTACGCCGTCGTCGTGACCCCCTACTACCCGACCGCGCCAGCGGAGGGGCTGGAGGCGTGGTTCACCGAGGTGCTGCGCGCCGTGGACATGGGGGTGTGGCTGTTCGACACGAACTACGCCACGGCACCGATGCCCCTGGACCTCGTGGACCGGCTAGCCGACGAGGAGAACGTGTGCGGGATCAAGGTGGGGCATGACCACGCCCACTACCTGAAGGTGCTGGACCGCGTGGGCGACCGAATCCTGGTTTGCGAGCCGAACGAGTCGGAGTGGCTGGGCGACGTGCGCGACCACGGGCAGCGGGTGTACATGTCCTCCTCCTCGCCATTCCTGTACCAGACGCCCCAATGGCAGCCGATGCGCGAGTACACCGACCTGGCCCTGTCTGGGGAGTATGAGAAGGCGGCCCAGGTCTCGGCGACCATGGACCCAGTGCGTCAGCTCGCCTCGCGATGGCTGCACGGTCGCTGGCACCGTGACCGGGAGAACCCGGTCCCCTACATCAAGGCCTGGTCGCAGGTGCTGGGAATGGCGGGCGGCCCAGTCCGCCCGCCACTTCCGCAGGTGCCCGCCGAGCAGATCCGTCAGCTGGCTGACGAGCTGCACGCGGTTGGCCTGGTGTAGCAAGGCTGACCGCGAAACCCGCCCGCTGTCGGTGACGGTGTTCCCATAACGGGGAAGTTGCGATGGCAACGATTGCTCGGGCCGCAGATCTCCCGCGCGCCGCGTGACACCGGGACGGTCGTACGCGGGTCGACCTGGAGACGGAGCAGATCTTCGCACCACGGACGTCGAGGCTGACTGGGTGACCTACCCCCGAAGGCGGGGACCCCCCCGCCCGCTACCACACGGGCAGCCTGCCCACATTTTCGTGATGGCCGGTTCGGGGACGTTCTGGGTCTGAACGAGACGTCCCCAAAGCCTCTGGTGTGGTGATCATGTCTGAGCAGAAGGGATGCACGCCACCCGTGGCCCGGGTTCGCGAAGCGTTCATCGAGATGTCGGTCCCCGCACCTGGCGGGACGATCTGCCAGGACCCCGAGCGCAACTGCCGTGGGCACCCCAGACGTAGGCCGGCCTGAGCCTTCGCTGTTGTCGCGAGCGTTTAGCTCAGACGGACAGGGAGCGCTCGCCGGGGCGTACCGCCGACCCGGCGACCACGTCGTTAATGTCCAGGCCGAGGTCGTGCAGCAGCACCGTGGCAGCGTTGCGCCCTGGAGCCCCCGTGATGGAGCCACCCGGGTGTGTGGTGCCGCCGGTTTGGTACAGGCCCGGAATCGGCATCCGGTGCGAGGCCCACCCGGGCGCGGGACGCAGTGGGCCGCTGAAAGCCGGACCGCGGTCTCCACCATGGAATGCCCCATGGATCATGTGCCGGTTCCACGCCTCAATGTCGCGGGGGGCCTTCACCTTGTGGGCGATGATGGCGTCGTCGTCGAAGGAGGGTGCGAACCGCCGCAGCACCTCCAGCTGGTGGCGGGCGTGCCGCTCCTTCACCACGTCCCAGTCCTGATCCGTCCCGGGCGGGAGCTCGTAGGCCTGCGGGCTGAGCAGCTTGACGGTGTGGAAGTCCCCTGGGGCCCGACTGGGGTCGACCAGGCTGGGCGTCGCCACGAGCATCCACGGCACGGTGTCGATGAACCTGCCCAGGCGGATGTCCCCACTGAGCTTGATCAGGTCCTCCGGCCAACCGACGACCCCCGCGGACACGGCGCTGATCCCTCCCTGCGGCGTCTCGAAGACAGGCGGCCGTTTGGTCGCGAAGTAGGCCGCGAAACCCGGGATGCCGATGTTGAAGGTGTCGACGCCGTACTGGAACTCCTCCGGCCAGACCTCGCGCGGTGCCATGTCGATCAGGTGCTTGACGTGGATGGTGGACAGCACCGCGGTGGAGGCACGGTAGATGTCGCCATCCTCGGTCTCGACGCCGACACAGCGGCCGCCCTCGAGGATCAGTCGGCTGACGACCTTGTCGCAGATGATCTCCCCACCGTGATCCTCCAGGTAGCCGACGAGCCCGTTGGTCAGTTGGCCTGACCCACCGAGCGGGATGGACCAGCTGCGGGACTGTCGGCCGAAGATCGAGTATGCGAGCATCCCCGTCCCCGGCATGTCATAGAGCACGAAGGTCTGGAAGGCCTGCCACAGCATGAAGGACTGGACATGCGGGTCGGAGAACTCGTGCCGGATGATGTCCCACGCACTCAGAGCGCGTCGACGGGCCCACACCCTGCCGTCAGGGTGCTCCGCCAGTCGCTGGTCCAGGCTCGGACCAAAACCGACCGGGGTGAAGTTCGCGTCGTTGAACAGGGCCTTCACGCTGTCGTACTGCCGCGACATCTGACGGTAGGCCTCGGCGTCCGCGCGGCTGAAGCGGGCGATCTCCTCGATCGTCCGCTCCTTGTTAAGCCACATGGTGAACTGCTCGCCGTCCGGGAAGCCGACGTGCGCGACGGGGTCTGGTTCCACGTACGTCAGCCCGTAGCGCGAAATCAGCCCGAGCTCGTCGTTGACCAGCAACGGATTGTTGCGGATGAGCGTGTGGCCAGTCGAGCAGCTGTCCAGGAAGAACCCCGGCTCCAGGGACTCCTCCGTGGCAGCGCCACCACCGGGAATCGGGCGCGCGTCCAGCATCAGGACCGAGTAGCCAGCCTTCGCCAGGTAGCAGGCCGCGATGAGGCTGTTGTGCCCCGCGCCAGCAACGACGACATCTACGGCCATGACGCCTCCTGTCCGTGGGCGGCATCATCGCCGCCGTGCTAGGCCAAACTGACCCTTGCATAACAATCGATTGCAGGCAAGACTCCCGGCGAACCTTGTCGGCCTGTGGACGAGTTGGAGGGCGGATGCGAGCGATCATCGTGCGCGAGTTGGGCGGCCCGCAGGTGCTGAAGATCGACGTGGTCGACACCCCCGTGCCAGGTCCGCGTCAGGTGCTGATCGCGGTCCGGTACATCGGGGTCAACTTCACCGACGTGAGGAACCGCATCGGGGACGGTCTGGGCAAGGTGCCGTTCATTCCGGGCATCGAGGTCAGTGGGTCGGTCGTAGGAGTGGGCCCCGGCGCGGGGCGGTACACAGTGGGCCAGGCCGTCGCGGCGTTCACGCGGGGCTCCGCCTACGCGGAGTACGTGGTCGTGCCCGAGGATCTTGTCTTCGCTATCCCCAAGGATCGGGCGGAGGACCCGGCGATGGCGGGAATGCTGGTGACGGTGCCGTTGGCGGTCACCGTCATCGAGCGTGCCGCGCGGGTTCGCCGCGGAGAGACCGTGGTGCTGCACGCGGCGGCCGGAGGGGTCGGCTGCATCGTCGGCCAGCTCCTCGCCCCGATGGATGGGGTACGCCTGTGGGGCACCGTCGGGGACATTGCGAAGGCCGCCTACGCCCGGGCGCATGGCTACAGCGAGGTCATGACCTACGAGGAGTTCCCGCAGCGGGTCCGCTCGCTGACCGACGGCGCCGGAGTCGATGTGATCCTGGACCCGGTGGGCGGCCCTGTTCAGGCCAGTTCTTTGGACCTGCTCGCCCCCTTCGGCCGGCTTGTGTCCTACAGCAACATCTCCCGCGCTCCGCAGGACCTTCCTGACGCGGAGTGGATGCGCGCGCACTGCGTCGGATACGTGGGGCTGTCGAACGGGTACCTGATGGGTCGGGCCCCCGAGCTCGTCCGCCAGACACTGGCGCGCGCGGTGGACCTTGTGACCAGCGGCGCCGTGACGATCGACGTGACACAGGTGCTGCCGTTGGAGCAGGCGGCGGATATCCACCGCGCATTCGAGGACCGGGCCGCGGTGGGGAAGTTCGTCCTGGCCGTCTGAGGCTAGTGGGCGTCGAACGTCATGGGGTCCGGGCCTACCCGGCCGGGCCCGTCCAGTTTGTCCAGCGTGCGCAGCTGCGCGTCGGTGAGAATTACGTCGACTGCCCCCAGGTTCTGCGCCATCCGTTCAGGGTGCACCGACTTCACGACCGTGACGTGGCCCCGGTCCAGGTGCCAGCGCAGGATGAGCTGCGCTGGTGAGCAACCCACCTCGACTGCTAGAGCCTGCACGTCGGGGCGGCCCAGCAGTGCGTCGCCTCGTGCCAGCGGGCTCCACGCCTCGGTGGTGATGCCGAGCTGTGCGTGCAGTGTGCGCAGGTCGTCGCGGGGGTACCCGGGGTGAAGTTCCACCTGGTTCACCGCGGGTACCAGGTCCGTCGCGGCGCGCAGCGCCTGCAGGTGGGCGGCTAGGAAGTTGGACACGCCCACGGCTCGCGCCCGCCCGCTCGCGGCAATCTCGGCCATGGCCGTCCATGTCTCGACGTAGCGTCCGCGTGCGGGCACGGGCCAGTGGATGAGGTACAGGTCCAGGTAGTCCAGGCCGAGCCGTTCGAGGCTGGCGTCGACGGCGTCGAGGGTGGCGTCGTGTCCCTGGTCGGAGTTCCCCAGTTTGCTGGTCACGAACAGGTCGGTGCGGGGGAGCCCCGACCCGGCGATGGCCCGTCCGACTGATGCCTCGTTGTCGTACGAGGCGGCGGTATCGATTAGGCGGTAGCCGCACATCAGCGCGGCGGTGACCACCGGCTGGGCATCGTCCACACGGAACACGCCAGCGCCCAGGGCTGGCATTGCCGCGCCGGTGTTGAGCGTCAGGGTCGGAATCGGCTCAACGGGCACGGCATCTCCTCGGCGCGGGGGCTTGGCCAAACCTAGCGAGCAATCGATTGCATCGCTATAGTCGGGACCGGCTTTTGGGCACCAGCTGGGGAGGTGCAGTGGCGGCGCAGATCAGCGCCACGAGGCCGGAGCCGGCTGCTTCCGAGACGGCGCAGGCCGCGATTGGGCAGCACGAGCGGTCCCGGCGGCTGCTCCTAGCAGGCCTGGCGGCGGGCGCGCTCCTCGTGGCCGCCAGCTGGTACCGGCACACTCCCACGACGCTGCCGCGTAGCAGTGACGTAGCGCTCGCCGCGGGCCGCCTGGCCGGGCTGCTCACTGGCTACCTCGTCCTGGTCCTCATGGTGCTGATGGCCCGGGTCCCCGCGCTGGAGCGGTCGGTGGGCTCGGACCATCTGGCCCGGCTGCATGTCCGGGTGGGCCGCTACACGGTTCTGCTGCTGGCCGTTCACGTGGTTGGTGTGATGTGGGGGTACTCCGGTGCCGCCCGGGTGGCGCTCGGGAGCGAGATCGTCGTGCTGCTGCGGGACTACCCCTATGTGCTGCTCGCGGTGGTGGCCGCAGGGCTTCTCGTCCTCGTCGCGCTCACCTCAGTGCGTGCCGTGCGGCGGCGTTTGGGCTACCAGACCTGGTACGCGGTGCACCTGCTCACCTACGTCGCTGTGGGCTTGGCCTTTGCGCACCAGATCGCGACCGGGTCGGACTTCGTGCACGACCGGCCGTCCCGGCTGACTTGGGTGGCTGCCTCGGTGGCCGCGGCGGCCCTGGTCGTCTACGCGAGGGTGCTGCGTCCAGCGGCGCTGGCCCTGCGCCACCCTGCCCGGGTGGCCCTGGTGGTCACAGAGCCCGGTGCGGTGCTCACGATCACCGTCAGGGTTTCCCCGGAGCGGATCAGGCAGGCCGAGGCCGGGCAGTTCTTCCGCCTGCGGTTCCTCACCGGGTGGGCATGGCTGGAGAGCCACCCGTACTCGCTGTCGGCGGCGCCGCAGGCCGGGCAACTGCGGTTCACCGTCCGCCCGAGTGGTCGGTACGCTCGCATGCTGGGCCGGGTGCGGGTCGGGGACGGGGTCGTCCTGACCGGCCCCTACGGCACGCTCACCGCGCGGCGCCGCCGTCGTCCGGGGGTCCTGCTGGTGGCGGGGGGGATCGGTATCACCCCGCTGCGCGCCTTGCTGGAGTCGCTGCCCGAGGGCAACACCCAGCCCGTGCTGATCTACCGCGCGAGCAGCGCGGAAGAAGTGCTGTTCCGCGACGAGCTGGACGAGCTGGCTCGGCGCCGGGACGGCCGGGTGGTCTACCTGGTGGGGCCCCGTGACGAGGCGGAGGACCCGTTGGGCCCGGACCAGCTGCGGAAGATCGTGCCCGATGTGGCCGATCGGGATGTTTTCGTGTGCGCGCCGGCCGGGATGACTGCCCACCTGCGGGACAGCCTGCACGCTCTGGGCGTGCGGGCGGGGCGGGTCCACGCCGAGACGTTCGATCTCGCCGACGCGACTCTGCCGACCGGTCGCCGTGTTTTGGTGGCGGTCGGGTCGGTGGCCGCCTTCGCGGGGGTCCTCGTCCTCCGGGTCGACACTGGCACCCCGCCGTCGCGGTACGGGGTGGCCACCCCCCCCACTCCCGGCATGGTGTCCGGGGCGGTGACCACCTCCCCCGACGGGACCGTGACCGTGCGGGGCCCGGTCGAGCGCACCCTGTTCAGCGACGTGGAGGTGGAGGTCGTCGCACGCAACGGTCGGGTGGTGGACGTCCGCGCGGTGCTGCTGCCCGACGTGGACGAGCACACCCGGCAGCTCTCGGCCATGGCCGCACCGATACTGCGCCGGGAGGCCATCGCCGCGGATGGTGCCACCATCGACGCTGTCAGCGGGGCGACCTACACCAGCGGCGCGTACATGGCGTCGCTACAGGGTGCGCTGGACCGGCTGCGCGCCGCCCCCGTTCCCCCGACCACCGCGGGCTAGGCGAAGATCCGGATAGGCGCCTCGACGAGGGATGCGAATGCCTGCAGCCACTGAGCCGCGAGCGCTCCGTCAACGGCCCGGTGGTCCACCGACAAGGTGACGCGCATGACCTGCCCGACGGCGAGGGCACCGTCATCGACGACGGGCTGCAGGCGCGCCGCGCCCACGGCGAGGATGGCCGCCTGCGGCGGGTTGATGATCGCGCTGAAGTCCTCCACCCCGAACATCCCCAGGTTGGAGATGCTGAACGCGCCGCCCTCGAGCTCGTCTTGGCGCAGACGTCCGTCGTCGGCGCGCGCCACCAGGTCCCGGACGCCCGTGGCCACCTCTCGGATCGACAGTGTCTCGACCCCTCGCAGCACTGGGGAGACCAGGCCCCGCCGGCTGGCCACGGCCAGCCCGATGTCCACGCGGCTGAACTGTCGCACCGCGTCCTCGGTCCAGATGGCGTTGACTTCGGGAACAATCACCAGGGCTCGCGCGGCCGCCTTGACCAGCAGGTCAGTGACCGAGATGCGGATGTCCACGCCCTCGTTGAGCTCCGCTCGAGCGGCAAGTAGGGCGTCCGCCCTACAGCTGGCGTGCAGGTAGAAGTGCGGCACCTCGTTGACACTTTGGGTGAGCCGTCGCGCGATGGCGCGGCGGCTACGGGAGTGAGTGACGTCGGTGTACGCCGCCAGCGGGTCGGCAGAAGGTCCCCCGGCCACGGCGGTGCTCGTGGCCGGGGGGGCGACCGTAACGGCCAGGGGCTGCTCGGTGGCGGGTGCCTGCTGGCCGAGTCGGAGCGCGGCCTCGATGTCGCGACGTACCAGCCGGCCCCCTGGGCCGGTGCCGGTCACCGTCGCGAGGTCCACACCCCCCTCCAGGGCCAGCCGCCGGGCGAGCGGGCTGGCGAAGATGCGCCCGCCCGCGTGCCCGTTCACCGCGGGGGCCAGAGCCGCCGGTGCGGCGGTGTCGGCCACCGGGTCGACCGGGCTTGGCGGGGCGTCCGGGGCTGCGGAGAGTGCGGTGACAGCCGTTGCTGCGCCGGCCTCGGCGCCGCCCACCCCCAGGGCGGCCAGGGTGGCGGGCAGGTCGTCGACTACCTCGCCGGGGTCGGCGAGGACGGCGACAGGGGCGCCCACCTCCACCGCGGCACCGGCTGGGACCAGCGTCATGACCAGCACGCCGGGCGCGTCCGCCTCCACGTCGACAACGGCCTTCTCCGTCTCGATGGTCATCAGGGTCTGCCTCGCGGTGAACCCCGCGCTCTCCTCGACCAGCCAGGCGGACAACACCGCCTCGGTACCGCCCGCGGCTACCTCAGGCATTCGGAGCAGCTTCGCCACGTCAGTTCCCCGCCAGCTCGGTGAGGGCAGCCTCGACCTCGGCTGCCTGCGCGATGGCGGCACGTTCCAGCACCTTGCTGATGCTGGGGCTCGCCTCACCGCCGGTGACCCGCTCGATGGGCGCATCGAGCCAGTCGAAGAACCTGCGCTGGATCTCGTCCGCCAGCCACCCCCCGTAGGAGGTGCCGACTGCTCCCTGCTCCGCGATCACGACGCGGTTGGTCTTGCGGATCGACTCGCCGAGAGTGTCCCAGTCCAGGCTCGCCCGGTCCAGCCACCGAAGGTCGATCACCTCCGCGTCGATCCTGTCCGCTACGGCGTCGGCGGCCTGAAGGGCGTAAGGGACCATAGCCAGGTAGGAGATGACGGTGACGTCGCTGCCGGTCCGGCGTACGGACGCCTTGCCGACGGGCAGGATGTAGTCGTAGTCGTCGACGGGACCCTGCCCGGTCGAGGTGTACAGATCGACGTGCTCCAAGACAAGGACCGGGTCCTTGCAGCGCAGCGCTGCGTTCATCAGGCCCACGTAGTCAAAGGGCGTCGACGGGGCGACGATGCGCCACCCGGGGGCGGTGGCGAAGATGCCGGCGGGGTCCATGGAGTGCTGGGAGCCGTACCCAGTCCCCATGGCGACCTTGCTGCGCAGCACCAGGGGGATGTCGCTGTCCCCGCCGAACATGTGGCGGGCCTTGCCGATCTGGTTGAACAACTGGTCGGCGGCGACCCACATGAAGTCGGCGTACATGAACTCGACGACGGGGATGAAGCGTCCGTCAAGGGCGATGCCGCAGCCCAGGCCAGTGAACGCGTTCTCCGAGATAGGGGTGCCTAGCACTCGGCCAGGGAACTTCTCCGGCAGCCCCTTGGTCGCGCCGTTGGTGCCGCCATTCAGCCGGTGCACGTCCTCGCCCATCACCACGATGCGGTCGTCGGTCTCCATACGGCGAGCCATGACGGCGGCGACGGCGTCGATGAACTTCTGCTCCTTCAGGCTCCCGGTGAAGGCGTCCGTGTCGGTGACTGCCACCCCTTCGAACTCGCTGAGGTCGCCGCGCAGGCCCATGTCCCTGGTGGCCGGGTCGGGCCACTCTTCGCGCCGGATCCGGCGCTGTCCGGGCTTGCCGCCCGGCATGGGCTCGAGCAGCACGTCGCCGGCCTCGGCCATCACAGCCTTGGCGCGCTGGGTGAACCCGACCAGCTCTTGGGGAGTGAGCAGGCCCCGTCGCTGCATATGCGCGGCCACCTTGTCGATGGGGTCGCGCTCGCGCCAGGAGCGCTCCTCCTCCTTCGTCCGGTAGCCGAACGCGCTGCCCGGGAACGGACCGTTCTGGTGGAAGTAGCGGTACAGGTCTGCCTCGATCAGCGTCGGCCCATGGCCACCGCGCATGTGGTCGACCGCCTCGGTCATGGCCAGGTGGACTGCGAGGGGGTCCATGCCGTCAACCCGCCAGCTCGGGATGTTGAAGGCTGATCCACGCGCAGACAGCCGGGGCTCGGCCGTGACCTCGGAGACGTGTGTCGAGACCGCGTACTGGTTGTTCTCGATGAAGAAACACACAGGCAGGTGCCAGGCCGACGCGAGGTTCAGGGTCTCCAGGGTGGAGCCGATGCTCACGGCGCCATCCCCGAAGTACGTCACCGAGACGGCGTCCGTCCCCGCCTGGCGATGTGCCCACGCGAACCCCGCAGCCTGCGGCACGCCGCCCCCGACGATGGCGTTGGTCCCCATCGCTCCCGCTTCCTTCCACTGCAGGTGCATGGATCCACCGCGTCCCTTGCAGAACCCCCTTGCCAGGCCGCAGATCTCGGCGAGACTTCGGAGCAGGATCGTGCGCACCTGCGGAGGGATCTCTTCGTCCAGGCCCAGACCCTGGGCGCTGACGTGTGCGATGGCTTTCGCCAGGAACTGGTGGTGGCCCCGGTGTGAGCCGTTCACAGTGTCCTCGCTGCGCAGGGCAAGGACGGAGCCGGCCGCTCCGCCCTCCTGCCCGATGCTGGAGTGTGCGGGCCCGTGGATGAGTCCGGCCGCCGCCAACTCCAGGACGTACTCCTCAAAGGTGCGGATCAGCAGCATCTGGGTGAGCAGCGCGGACAGCAGCTGCGGGGAGGCGGCATCCCAGTCCTCCTGCGTCGTCGCTAGCTCCACCCAAGGCGACGCCGGCGTGAGGGGGTTGTGCACGGCCATACCGACTCCTCGGGTGGAACGATCGCTACCGATTGGATCCAAGATAGGACATCGGTGCGTCAAGGGACAACCCAAAATAGTCTGTGATAACGGCTTAACCCTTCCCTCGATGCGCGCGTGCAACTAGCCTGGATCCAATATGACAACGGGAGGGTGGATGTCAGACGCGCCGGAGAGCCTGCCAGGGGTTGCCCGACTGGACCACGTCGGGTTCACAGTGCCGGACCTGGAGGAGGCACACCGCTTCCTGGTTGACGTAATTGGGTGCGAGTACATGTACACGCTCGGGCCGTTCATCCATGACGACGACTGGATGTCGGAGCACCTGAACGTGGATCCACGAGCGGTGATGCGCGAGCTGCGCTTTTTCCGCCTGGTGGGCGCGGCGATATTCGAGGTCTTCCAATACGAGGCGCCAGATCAGGTGCCCAGCCAGCCGCGAAACAGCGATATCGGCGGCCACCACGTCGCGCTGTACGTGGAAGACCTTGACGTGGCTGTCGAGTACCTGCGTGCCCGTGGGGTCGAGGTGCTAGGGGAGCCGACTGCGAGCCGGGGGCCGAGCTTGGGCCAGCGGTGGGTCTACTTCCTGACGCCGTGGGGTATGCAGTTCGAGCTGGTCTCCTACCCGGGAGGTAAGGCATTCGATCGCGCGGATGCGGTGTCGGGGACTGCCTCGTGAGCGTGGTTGCACTGCCGGCGGCCGAGCCGGCAACCCAGCGGATCGCCGACCTGCTCCGCGATGACATTCTGCGGGGAAGGATTCGTCCGGGACAGCGGATCCGGCAGGAGGAGATCGCAGAGCGATTCGGGGCTAGCCGCATTCCCGTTCGGGAGGCGCTGCGCATCCTGGAGGCTGAGGGTCTGACAGAGCACTCCGCCAACCGCGGCGCTCGGGTTCCCCTGCTGGATCTCGCCGAGGTCAGCATGCTCTACCAGATCAGGGAGCGGTTGGAGCCGCTGGCTCTCATCGACTCGATGCCGGGGTTGTCGGTGACCGATATGGCAACTCTGGGTGAATTGCAGAAAGGGATGGTCGACACTGAGGACGTGGACAAGTTCATGTCCTTGGACCGGCAGTTTCACCTGTTGACGTACCAGGCGTGCCGTTTCCGGCAACTGTCGGGGCAGGTGACGCGGCTGTGGAACTCTACGGAGTTCTACCGTCGACTGTTCGTAACCCAGCAGGGGCCCGCTCGGTCCTGGGTGGTGCATGCGGAGCACCGTCTCCTTGTGGAGGCCATCGGTCGTAGGGATGCGGTCGATGCTGAGCGGGTGTTGGCCGGACACATCAGACGCACCCGAGTCGAGCTTGAGCAGCTCCCCGGCCTGTCCGCTACCACCTAAGGAGCGGGCGCGGTTTGCCCGCGCTGGGCTGCCCTGCTCGAGTGTTGGATGCGTTGAAGGCACGGTTAGCGCTGGACACCGCACGGATCTGCCCGGTCAACACGTCATCGGCCTCGGCCCCGCCCGACGTCGAGCGAGATCGCCAGACGTAGAACCCCGTCGACTCCGTCACGGAGAACGCCGCCGCGGCACGATTCCCACCTGGCCGCCGAAAGACTGATCAGGTCGCCCTGGGTGGCTGTAAATGTCACGCACAGACGGAAGGGCAACAGGGCTGGACGACTAGACTTCGGGCGTGCCAGCCGAGCCGCAGGGGCCCTCCCGTGTGCCGGCTCTAGCCCTTGGTCCACGGATCCGCGCCGAGCGGCTGGCTGCCGGGGTTTCTCTGCGTGAGCTTGCCCGACGCCTGGCCGTCTCGCCGAGCCTCCTGTCGCAGATCGAGCGGGGACTCGCGCAGCCTTCGGTCGGCACGCTCTGGGCGCTGGTGTCCGAGCTCGGATTCTCTCTCGACTCGCTGTTCACTACATCCTCGGGCGCCGAGCCGGAACGTGCGGCCCGTGTGCTGCGCGCCGACGCGCGGCAGGCGATCGAACTCGACGGAGGGATTCGCTGGGAGGGGCTCACATCGCGCCCCGATCCCGACGTCGATTTCGCGTACGTCACGTACGCACCCGGACGGGGATCAGCGGCTGGTCGACCAGTCGCCGTCCACCGCGGCAGGGAGTACGGGTTCCTCGTCAGCGGCTGCCTCTCCATTGAGGTCGGTGATGAGGTGTACCAGCTCCGGCAGGGAGACACGATTGTGTTCGAGTCCGGGACCCCGCACCGATTTCGGGCGGTCGGAGACGAACCTGCGCGGGCGGTCTGGTGGAACCTCAAGTCGACGGGGTAACCTCCCCGCATGTTCAATCACATTGAACGCATCGGGTTCGCAGGTCTGGGGCAGATGGGTGCGGGCATCGCCCGACGGCTGGTAGACGGTGGGTACGAGGTCCTCGGGTGGAACCGCACCCTAGGCCGGGCGGACGAGCTCGTCGCGGCCGGCATGGGTTGGGCCGACACGCCGCGCGAGCTCGCAGCGTCCGTAGATGTCCTGTTCACGATGCTGACGAACACCGCGGCCGTCCAGGCGACGTCGGCCGGTCCTGACGGAATACTCGCCGGCTTGCGCTCCGGAACGATCTGGGCCGATCTGAGTACGATCGCCCCGGATGCGAGCGTGGCGATCGGCACGGAGGTTGCCCAGACGGGGGCAACGTTCCTGGACTGTCCCGTGTCCGGCAGCCCCGCGACGCTTGCCGCAGGTGCAATGTCCGTCATGGTCGGCGGAGATCGCGCGGCTTTCGAGCATGTGGAGGCGGTGCTGCAGACGATCGGCCCGAAGGTCACCTACATCGGTCCGAACGGCCACGCAATCCTCACCAAGGTGGCGATCAACCTCGCTCTCGTCGCCTCGGTCACGGCCTTCGCCGAAGGTCTTGCTCTCATCGAGAAGGCCGGGGTCGATCGCGCCCGGGCTGTCGAAGCGGCGCTCAAGAGCGTCATTGCCTCGCCGGTGCTCGGCTATCGCGCCCCGCTGCTGGTGGACGATACGGCCGTGTTCGCGGACGTAGTGCTCCAGCAGAAAGACCTCGTGCTCGCTCAGGACCTGGCACGGACCCTCGGCATGGCGGTGCCCCTGTGCTCGGCCACCAGCGACATGCTCAGCGCAGCGCGCAGCTCGCCGAGCTCCGACCGAGATTTCGTGGTCAGCGTGCACGAAGCCTATCGACGACTGGGAGGGCTCCAGTGACCAAGGCACCGTTCCGGACGACGATCAACGAGGTACCCCTGGAACCTGGCCTTCGTGCCGACGAAGGCTGGGTTGACATGAAGGTGCAGTTCCTCATCGACAGCCGCACGGCGGGTACGGACGACCTAGTGGTCGGGCGCACTGTCCTGCCGCCAGGCGCCCGACATGAGCGCCACCTCCATCCGAACTGTGACGAGTTCCTGGTCGTGATGGCTGGCAGCGGCGAGGTCTACACGAACACCGGGCGCGAGCCGTCCGGGGCGGGCGACGTGATCTACACGCCTCGGGGGAACTGGCATGGGTTCGACAACACCGGGACCGAGGATGTCGTGCTCATCTGGGGTTGGAGCGGAGCAGGATCGCTTGCGGCCGCTGGTTATGCGATCCCCGGTCACGAGATCATGTTCGACCGGTGAGGCCGACCGATGACCGGGTAGCAGGCGGGATGACGCAGCAGTTGGCAGTGCGGGACGCGCAGGTTCGCGACGGCGCGCGCCAGATCGGGTGGAAGCTAGGCTTCGGGTCGCCGACTGCCCTGGCCACGTTCGGGCTGGACCGCCCGCTGGTGGGGTACCTGCTGGATCGCGGAACCGTGCACGACGGAGCGACGGTCGCTTTGACAGGCTGGACCCAGCCGATGCTCGAGCCCGAGATCGCGGTGCACCTGGCGAAGGATGTCGACCCCGATGCGAGCTGGGAGACGGTCCGGTCCTGCATCCGCGGGTTGTCGGCCGCTATCGAGCTCGCGGACCTCTGGCCGGCGCCGACGGATGTGCGCGACATCCTGGCCGGCAACATCTTTCATCGCCACGTCCTGCTGGGCGCCGTCGACACCACCCGGTCAGTCGCCGCCGGGATCGGTGTGAGCGTGCGGCTGGACGGCCGCGAGGTCGCACGGACCCACTCGCCCGAGCTCCTGACCGGTGAGCTGGTCGAGATCGTGCGGCTGACGGCGGAGGGGCTCGCTGGGTGCGACGAACGCCTGCGTGCGGGGGAGGTGGTCATCACCGGGTCGACGGTGCCGCCGTTGCGCGTGGAGGCCGGATCGACCGTGGAGACTCAGACCGATGGTCTCGGCCAGCTCCGGCTAAGCCTCGCCTAGAGGACGCCTAGAGGGCAACTGTTGGGAGTCCGTTCGCGGATAGCGTGCCCTACAGGTTGCGTCGGTATTGGCCGCCGACCTCGAAGAAAGTCTC
>Ga0209698_10001630_pt1 | contig 25852 bp, 25 predicted proteins | sample LitLauG_LLR_2012_FD_187203 | JGI IMG/M metagenome (GOLD analysis project Ga0209698, IMG submission 187203) | Freshwater sediment microbial communities from Pennsylvania, USA - Little Laurel Run_MetaG_LLR_2012 (SPAdes) (version 2) | ecosystem: Environmental > Aquatic > Freshwater > Creek >... | reverse complement strand
CGGGGCGCGGGCAAGCGGGGGAATTGTCTCCGATATTAGGTCTCAGGAAGCGCGCGCGACCATGATTGGCGGGCGACGCCATTGTTTGCGTCGAGGCAGCAAGGGAGCGTGCTCGGCTTGGCTGTGATGAACGGTTTCAGCCTCAATGTTGGCGTCGAAGATCTCGCCGCAGCTGTTGCAGATCTTCAGAAATTCTCTGTGTGCGACGGACATAAGCGTCCTCCGTAGGCGGGAGTGCAAAGGGTCTCTCAGTCGCCAGCGCCCAATTTCCAAAGCCAGCGATGCACGAACTTTGCCCTAGGAGTTCGCCGGCCAACGTGCGGCGCCCGACAGAGCTCGGTTACAAATCAGGAATGAAGCAGTCTCAATTGATCTCAATCACATCGCTTCGGACGCAATGGTGAGAGCGTTTCCCGTTGGCCGTCCGCCGGACCGGCAAAAAACCGTTGATAGGAAGAACTAGATCATGAAAATCAAAGATCTCATGCACACCGGTGTTGCGGTTCACTCGCCAGATACGCCGATCTCCACGATCGCCAAGACAATGAAGGAGAAAGATGTCGGCGCGGTGCCAATCACGGACAACAAGCAGCTGGTCGGTATGGTCACCGACAGGGATATTGCGTTGAGAGCGGCCTCAGATGGCGCCGATTGGTCGAAGCTCACTGCCAAAGACGTGATGACCAAGGATGTGGCGAGCTGCCAAGACGGCGATTCTATCCATCATGCCGCGCACCTGATGGAAACTCGAATTGTTCGCCGCCTTCCCGTTCTCGATCACGGCAAAAATGTCGTCGGCATGGTAAGTCTCGGCGATATTTCCCACGGCGCGCCCCATGACGTCGCCACAAAACTCATGCAGGCCGTGTCGGCTCACCACGCCTAGGTTTCTCCGCGATCACGGGATAGCGTGAAGATTCGGCTGCACGTTGCGCACATCAAGACCAGCAGAGTTGCTAGCGTCTCATGCGCGGGACCGCAGTTTGGTTTTCCGTAGGATTGGCCCCTCTGTCCAAGAGCCGGGAGCTCGTTTTGCAGGGGCGCGAGCACGGGCGTTATCGCAACGCCTCGCAGCTCCACGCACGCGGTGGCGCTTCTATGCGCCAGCAGGCCAGAGGGCGCGTGCGCTGGAGCTGGCGCGCTCGCTCAAAACATTGGCTTTGCGCGCGGGCGCGCCCCCTTGCGTCAGGTCCCCCGCGCCGCCTGGGCGGGGCTCAGGCGGTTAGCATCCCTAGACAGCCACGCGCTCGCGGTCCTCCGCAATGGGCGCCTCCAGCGGCGCAAGTGAGGGTTTTTTGCGCAGCACGTCGGACAATTTCTCCGCAATCATAATGGTCGGCGCATTGGTGTTGCCGCCCACCAATGTCGGCATCACCGAAGCATCGATCACCCGCAGCCCCTCAACGCCGCGCACCCGCAATTGCCCATCAAGCGGAGCTCGGGCGTCCGCGCCCATCCGCACCGAGCCCACCGGGTGATAGATGGTCTCGCCATAGCGGCGGATCCAGGCGTCAATCTCGGCATCGGTGCGCACATGCTCGCCTGGGCGCATTTCCGGGCCGCGGAATTCCGCCATGGCCGCTTGGCCCACAATCTCGCGCACCATGCGGACACTGTCGCGCAGGGTCGCGCGATCAACTTCGCTACTTAAATATTTTGGATCGATGAGCGGCCCCGCAAACGGATCCTTTGAAGCGAGTTTGATCTCGCCGCGGCTTTCCGGTCGCAACTGACAAGAGTGAACGGTGAAGCCATCCCGATCAGCCTTTTCCTTGGCGTGATTGATCATCACAGCGTTGATGAAGTGCAGCTGGATGTCGGGGCGATCGAGTTCCTTGCGCGTTTTCAAGAAGGCGCCGGCTTGCAAATGATTGGTGCGTCCTGGACCTTGCTTGCGCAGCATCCAATCCAGGCCGACTAGCGGTTGTTTGAAGCCTTTGGTGAGAGAGTAAGTAGTGATCGGTTTGGTGCATTCCCAAATCAGACTGACGTCCAAATGGTCCTGCAAATTCTTGCCCACTTCGGGCGCGTCGCAGACGACTTCGACCCCGAGCTTTTTCAGCTCCTCGGCGGGTCCGATCCCCGATAACAACAGCAATTGCGGGGACTGGAAAGCGCCGCCGCAAACCAACACTTCGCGGTTAGCGTAGACGACGGCGGTCGGTTTGCCGGGTCCGGCGCCGTACTCGACGCCCTTTGCGGTCTTGGCGTCAAACACCACGCGCGTGGCGTGCGCCTCTGAGATGATCTTCAGGTTTGGACGGGTCGCCAGAATCGGATGCAAATAGGCGGCGGCCGCGCTCCAGCGCTCGCCGTCTTTGATCGTCAGGTGATAGGGGCCAACGCCCTCCTGCTGATAGCCGTTGAAGTCTCGCGTCACCGGATATCCAGCTTGTTTGCCCGCCTGGATAAACGCCTTGTAGAGGGGATTGCCCGGCGGGCCGCGCGATACCCACAAAGGACCGCCTTCGGCGTTCCAAGCATCGGCCCCGTCTTCGTGGTGCTGGGCGCGTTTGAAGTAGGGCAGCACATCAGCGTAGCCCCAGCCCGTGAGCCCCATTTGGCGCCATTGATCGTAATCACGGGCGTGCCCGCGGATGTAAATCATTCCATTAATGGCTGAAGATCCCCCCCAGCCGCGCCCACGCGGCTGGTACAAGACCCGCTTGTCCAGATGCGCTTGGGGCGTAGTCTCGAACCCCCAATTGTGAACACTTTTTTCGGCGATGAGATTGCCGGCGCCGGCCGGCATCCGCACCAACACTGAGTTGTTCTTGCCGCCGGCCTCCAAGAGCGCCACTTTAACGCTTGGATCTTCGCTCAACCGACTGGCCAGCACGCACCCGGCGCTGCCCGCGCCCACGATGACATAGTCAAAGCGATCGCCTGATTGAACTTCAGCCACGTTCCATCCCTCGCGTTCTTGCAAGCCAGTCTTGTGCGCGCTCGTTGCGGGCCCGCCAAGCCCTGCCCCGCCGTCAATGCTTAAGCAAAAGTTTACGATGAACGCGGCATTGATAAAGCCCATGAGCAGCTCTGCGCAAAAAATTGACCTGGCGGCTGTGGCCGGCAAACTCACCACCACGCGCATTCGCGCCCGCGAGCGCCGGCGGTTTTATCGCGCGCCGCTGGTGGTCGGGGGCCGCATGCGCGACAGCGCCGGCAATGAATATGACTGCCGGACCGCCGATCTCTCGCCTGGAGACGTCCGTATTGCCTCGCCTGAGCGCCAACCCGGCGTCGGCGAGCGTGTGGTGCTCTATCTCGATGGCTTTGGGCGTCTCTCCGGCAAAGTCGCGCGCCAATGTAACGAAGGCGAAGTCGCCATCATCTTCGATTTCAGCGCTCATAAACGCGAAAAGCTCGCCGAGCAGCTCACCATCGTGATCAACAAGGATCTAGGCATTACCATGCCGCAGACCGCCATTAGCCCCACGCGCGCCAACGCCGCGCGCATCGAACTCGAGACCGGCGAAGCCTATGAGGGCGAAATCCTCGACTTTTCTCTAGCCGGCATCACGCTCAAAACCCCCAAGCCTGCGCCCTTGGGCGCTTGGGTGCGGGTCGGGGGCGTCTATGGACGCGTCGCACGGTTAATTGAAGGCGGCTTCGCGGTTGATTTCGAGCCCCGCCGGCGCGGCTAACAAAGTGCTAAAATTGGACGGCACGGCGATTGCACTTCGCCGTTCAGGACGCACTCCGCAAAGGGCGGATTGCGACCTTCGAACGGAGCACTCCGGTGAGCGAAGTCGCCGCCCCCGAAAAAACGTCCGCCACCGGCCATTGGTGGGTGCAAGTGCGCGGCAAAGCTTACGGCCCCTATAGTTTGGCCCAGCTCCGGCGCTTTGCCGGCGAAGGGCGCATTCGCCCCGCGACCGCGGTGGCCGACGCCAAGGACGGCGCTTGGGTGGAAGCGCGCAAAGTGATCGGCCTGACCGACGCCTTCCGCGGCAATCAGGGCGCCGGCGACAACGCCCAAGGCGCCAATGTTTTTGTCCATGCCGAGATCGTCTCCGGGGCCTGGAACGCCTTCATGGCCGCGCTTGAGAGCATGGGCCATGTCGCTGACCTCGCGCCCGGCCTTTGGCTCGTGCGCACGCGTTTCTCCGCCGGAGTTGTGCGCAATACGCTTTCCCAAACGCTTGAGCGTGGCGATCGCTTCGTTGTTGTGGACGCCTCGCGCGACCGCCTGGCCTGGTTCAATCTCGGGCCTGAAGTGGATGTACGCATTTCCAAAGTCTGGAACGGCCCGCTCCGCGCCGAAGCTGCAAATCGCTAAGCGCGCGAAGGGACCAGCCGGTCTGCCCTAGTTGGAGCGGAATTCTACCGGCACTTCCACGCGCCCGCCGACAACCGAGCGACCATCCGGGGTGACCGGCTCCAGGCGGAATTTGCGGGAGAGCTGCTGGGCGGCGCGGCCGAAACCATAGCCCGCCGGGCTCTCCTCGCCGACCGCGCAGTCAAGCCAACCCCCGTCCGCGGCGGTGCACTCAAGACGCACGTGGCCACTGACGCCGTCAGTAAGCGCCCGCGAGGGATAGACTTGTTGGAAGTCGCGCTGGCTCGGCCGCTGCAGCCAGCGCACGCCGGAAAGGTCCGGGGCGGCGCTAGGTTGCGGCGGCGCCGGAGCTTGGGTGTCGGTATTCTCACTGGTGTCGATGGTCTGAGGGGGCGCGACAGGAGGAACCCGCGGGGCGGTAATCGGCGGGGCCACCGGCACCCCGACCACGGCATCCTGCTGGCGTATGAAAGCAGCGCCGTCATTCCACGCGATTGCGTACCAATCATCGCCTAAGCCGACCGACACGCGTCCGGTCACATTGAGGGCAATCCCCTGGCCAAACATGATCACAGCGGCGCTGTGGATGTCGGGCCTTTCATAAGCCACCACATGGTCGCTGGCGCTGATCAGTTGCGCCGGCGGCTTGTAGGGCTGCACGGTATAAGTGGGCCCAGCTATAGGCGTGCTGGACCCTGCGTTCAGCTGGGAGAGAGCAAACGCAAGCAGCAAAGCTGCGGCAATGGCCCCGCCAATTATCAACAGCACGCGCCTGGCGGCGCTGCCGGGGACCGCCGGCGCTGGCGGCGGCGAGGCGCTGGTTTTGGTCTCCGCGCGCTCAACTGGCGCCGGCTCGGGTGCGACCGCACCCGCCGCCCTCTCAGGGGGCTCAGGCGGCTCTGGCGCGCCTGGAGGCGTTTGCTCGCTGCTCATGGGCCCAATCCCGACATCAGCGTTGTCTAGCGATCCCCAGCCGAAGTGTGAAGGCGGCTCGGGCCTGAGTTTAGCTGAACTTGCTCAGCTTGAGTTCACGCCCGTAGCGCTTCCAGTTCTCGACATAATGTCGGGCCGAAAAGCCCAGCATTTGGCGCTGCGCTTGCTCAAGCGCGCGCACCGCGCGGGCAGGCGCCCCGGTGATAAGATGGCCCGTCTCGAAACTCTTGCGCTCGGTCACCAGAGCATGCGCCCCGACCAAACAATAGCTCGGAATAACCGCGTGATTGAGCACGCTCGCTTTAATGCCGATCAGCGAGGTGTCGCCAATAGTGCAGCCGTGCAGCATGGCCTGATGACCGATGGTCACGTCTTTGCCGATGTTGAGCGGGGCGCCCATGTCGGTGTGCAACACGCTGCCGTCCTGGACGTTGGAGTTTTCCCCCACCACGATAGGCTCGTTGTCGCCGCGCAGCACCGCCCCAAACCACACCGAGGCGTTCTTCTTCAATACAATCCGCCCTATCAAAACCGCCGTCGGCGCCACCCAAAAGGCGTTGGCGTCTTCGACCTCAAGATCGGCGTCCGCCAGGGCATAGATCGGCATCGTTTCGGCTCCCGCTCCGGCTGCGAATTTTTTGAGACGTTCCGCTTCCTCAATGCGTCGTTAACCGATCTAGCGTCTCATGTCGCTATCGGATCGGGTTTCCCTTCCGGGTTACTCGGCCACCCGTCTCCGGAGCGCTGGCGACAGCGTTTGCAATGTGGGGGAGAGCGTGGGCGCACGGCGCAAGATTAGCGCACTCGACATACCGCCGCCCGGCGCATCCTTCGACGACTCTTTCGACTTCCAACTTTTCTTCGACCCGCCTGGCAGAAGCCGCGCGGGAACGCGTCGCTCCAGCAAGGAGACTTTGATGGCCAAGCGCAGCACCAAGCGTCGGCACGCACAAGGCGTGTTGAACGTAGCGGAATTTCAGCGCGACGATCGGCGTCCGCGCAATTTGAAAGTGCTCGACGGGGGCTATCACCCCGCCAACGACATTCGCGACCAAAGCTTCATCAAGAACGTGCGGCCAAAGTCGAAAGGCCAAACCGCGCTGATGGAGGCCATCGACGCCCACTCGCTGGTGCTTGCGCTTGGGCCGGCCGGCACCGGCAAAACCTATTTGGCTATCGCCAAAGCGGTCGAAGCGCTGGATAGCGGCAAGGTTGGCCGCATTGTGCTCTCGCGCCCAGCCGTGGAGGCTGGCGAATCCTTGGGCTTCCTGCCAGGCGCTATGGAGGACAAACTCGCCCCCTATCTGCGCCCGCTGTACGATGCGCTGACCGATCGTCTTTCCGCCAAGCGGCTAAAAGCGCTGATGGCCGAGGGTCTGATCGAAATCGCGCCGGTCGGGTTTATGCGCGGACGCACCCTCAACAACGCCTTCGTGGTCATCGACGAGGCGCAAAACTGCACCTACGGGCAGATCAAGATGTTGCTGACGCGCTTGGGCTGGAGCTCCACCATGGTGGTCACTGGCGACCCCGCCCAAACCGACCTCTTGCCCGATCTCTCCGGTCTCTCAGCGGTCGCCGACAAACTCGAAGCTGTAAGCAACATTGCCGTGGTCCGTCTCAGCGAAGCCGACATCGTTCGTCACCCGCTGGTCGCCTCGATGTTGGGGGTCTTGTAACCGGCGCCCCAACCTCATGGGTTGGAGTTGTGTTGGATCAACGAAATTGCTTGCGGGCCTCAATCATGTTGAGGCCCGCTTTTTATTCCTCGCCCTCAAGATCGATGTCGAGCACCGACATGGTCAGGACTTGGCCTTCGTCTTCGTCAACCGAGACTGTGCCGACGAATTCGTCATGGACATAGACTTCCGCTGAATCGGTCTTGCGCGGACGCGCGCGCACGTCCAGATCAGCGGCGTGCAGCAATTGGCGCAACGCCGTCTGCAAACGCGCCCGCTCCGCATCGTCGATGGGCGCGCCCTTCTTGGCGCCAGGCGCCGGCGACAGGGCCAGGCTGATGGCGTAGCTCACTTCGCCTTCTTCGTCGTCGCGGATCACGTCGGCGGCGTGCTTGCCGTCGACCAGCATCTCGGCCTCTTCCTTGTTCAACGCGCGGACCGATACCGTCGGCGAGCCCAGCAATTTGGAAAGATAGGCGCCAAGGCGCGCGGTTTCGGAGGGTGTCACGTACGAAGCTCCTCTACGTCGGTGCAGAGGTCGCCCGTTCGCCATGCAACGTCAAGCAAACTGCGCGTGAAAAGCGCGCTAGTCGGCCTCCCAGTGCGTGGCTTGCCGCCGCAGATGCCGCCCGTAGAGGAAAAGAGCCACGCCAATCGCGACAAAAATGCCCATCAGCGTGGTGAAGTTCACCCCGTGCGCGGCAGCTTCGCTCAGCGAAAATGGCGTGTAGGCGACCAATAATCCCATCGCCACAAACAGTGCAGCGCCGGTGCGCCTGAACACCTCCCCCAAGAAGTAATTGCGGTCAATTTCCGCGCGCGGGCGCTGTTTGCGCTTGGGCGCGGCGGTGCGGGATTTGCGCTTAGCCATGACCGCGATCCTAGCCGGATTCGTTACCTGGCGGTGAACAAGCGCGGCGTGCTCGCCAAACGTTGGCGTACCGTAACAGACGCGCGCATGCGCGCGCCGGGCCGCCAGACGCGCCGGCGAGAGGCGGTTCACGCTAGAGCCACCATTTCCCCGCCTTGGCGCGGAAATTTGCCGCCTTCTCGATGGCGGCGCTCACCGCAAACACGCTTTCTTCGTCAAGCGCCTTGCCGATGATTTGCAGGCCAAGGGGCAAGCCCTGCGCGTCGGTTGCGGCCGGCAGTGCGAGCGCGGGCAATCCGGTTAGGTTGGCGGTCACGGTGAAGATGTCGTTCAAATACATCGCCACGGGATCGTCGCCCTTTTCCCCGAGCGCAAACGCCGCTGAGGGCGTGGCCGGGGTGAGAATTGCATCCACCTCCTCAAACGCCCGGCGAAAATCCTCGCTGATGCGCGCCCGCACTTTCTGGGCGCGCAAATAATAGGCGTCGTAATACCCAGCGCTCAGCACATAAGTGCCAATCATAATTCGCCGCTGCACTTCGCGGCCAAAGCCGGCCGCGCGGGTGGCTTCGTAGGTGTCGGTGAGATCCTTGCCCGCCACACGCGGGCCATAACGCATGCCGTCATAGCGCGCGAGATTGGATGAGGCCTCCGCGGGGGCCACGATGTAATAGGTTGGGAGCGCATATTTGGTGTGCTTGAGGCTAATCGGCTTGATTTGGGCGCCGGCGTCCTGGGCCCATGCGATGCCGCGCTGCCAGAGCTTCTCGATCTCTTCGGGCATGCCGGGCACGCGATATTCTTCAGGCACGCCAATGGTCATGCCCTTAATCGACTTCTCTGTCGCTGCCCTGAAATCCGGCGTCCGGTTCGGCAGTGAGGTAGAATCCTTAGGATCATGCCCGGCCATCGATTGCAGGAGGATCGCACAATCCTCCACGGTTTTGGCGATCGGTCCGGCTTGATCGAGCGAGGAGGCGAACGCCACAATTCCCCAACGCGAGCAGCGCCCGTAGGTGGGCTTCATGCCAACCGTGCCGGTGAAGGCGGCGGGCTGGCGGATGGAGCCGCCGGTGTCGGTGGCGGTGGCGCCCAAGCACAAATCCGCCGAGACCGCCGCCGCCGAACCGCCTGAAGAGCCCCCGGGCGTCAATTTCGCATCGCTGTTGCCGCGCCGCCAGGGACTAATCACGGCCCCGAAACGCGAAGTCTCGTTCGACGAGCCCATCGCAAACTCGTCCATATTGAGCTTGCCCAGCATGTGGGCGCCGTCACGCCACAGATTTGCGGTGACGGTGCTTTCATAAGTGGGCGTGAATTCGCCAAGGACATTCGAGCCCGCAGTGGTGCGCACGCCGGCGGTGCAAAACAGGTCCTTGATCCCGAGCGGCGCGCCCTCGAGGGGGCCGACCCGGCCCTTCGCGCGACGTTGATCAGAGGCGCTTGCGTGGGCGCGCGCAGACTGCGCCGTCACCGCCACATAGGCATTCAAATGTGGATTGGCCTTGTCGATCGCCGCCAAGAACGCGTCGGTGATCTCGACGGAGGAGAATTGTTTCTTGTTCATGGCGTCGAGCGCGGCGGCCAAGGTCAAAGCGGTCAGCTCAGTCATCGTTCACACAAACCGAAATCAGGCCGCCAGCGACTTGGCGTAAAACGCCGTCCACGGGCTCGGCGGATAATCCAACACCGGCTCGCACGCAACGAAACCGCCGCGCTCATAGACGCGTCTGGCGGCGTCGAAATTCGAGCCAGTCTCGAGCACAATGCGCGTGAGCCGTTCCTGTCGGGCCAAACTCTCGATGCGCGTCAACACCGCGCCGCCAACCCCTAGCCCGCGCGCCTCGGACCTTACGAACATGCGTTTGACCTCGCCCACGCCGTTCGCGTGGCGCCTGAGCGCGCCTATCGCGATGGCGCCTCCGCTTGGATCGCGCGCAACAAACAATGTTGTATCCGGGAGGGCCATTTGCTCCACCGTCATATGATGGCGATATTCGGCCGGCGTCAGCGCGACGGTGAATGCGTTCAACGCCGTCACCAGAGCCCGCACGTCGTCTTGCAACGGCGTCTCGACAGCGATGGTGAAACTCACTCCACCACCTTAGGCACCACAAAGAAGCCATGTTCAGACTTGGGCGCGTTCTTCAGCACCGGTTCGGGATCGTTGCCCGCGGTGACGACATCTTCGCGCATCGGGAGGCTCAAGCCTTCCACCGCGCTGGTCATCGGCCCGACGCCCTCGATATCGACCTCGTTGAGCTGCTCGATCCAGGCCATGATGCCGCTCAATTCCGCCCCCAACGACGCCACCCGCGCCTCGGGCAGCGCCAGGCGCGCCAGCTTGGCGACTTTGCGCACGGTGTTTTCATCGATTGCCATCGGGGTGGGGCTACCAGTCGCACCGGCGCCGTTCAAGAGCGGGCGACTTCGCGCGCCAGCGCCAAGCAACATTTTTGTCGCGCTGGCGTTTGGCGGCGCCGCGGCGGGGGTCCATAAAGCGGCGCCTTGGCCCTCCTCGATCTTCCCGCATTCGCCGCTCGCCTGGCGCCCACCGGCGCCCTATTGGGGCTTGACCCCGGCGAGAAGCGCATCGGCGTGGCGGTGAGCGATCCGAGCAGGCTCATTGCCTCATCGCTCGATACCGTCGTCCGCGCCAAGTTTTCGCACGACGCCGCGGCGATCTTCAAATTCTACGACCAACGCGCCTGCATTGGTCTGGTCATCGGCCTGCCCCTTAACATGGACGGCAGCGCAGGCCCGTCCGCCCAATCGGCGCGCGCTCTGGCGCGCAATTTACTGGCCGTGCGCGACACCCCGCTCCTCATGTGGGACGAACGTCTCTCTACGGCGGCAGTGACGCGCACGCTCATAGAAGGCGACGCCTCGCGGCGGCGACGGGGCGAGGTCGTCGACAAAATGGCGGCCGCCTACATGCTCCAGGGCGCCTTGGACGCCATGCAGGAGCAAAAAGCGTGAGCAACGTCGTTGCCGAACTCTTGCCGGTGTTTGGGTTGATCCTCATCGGCTGGGGCGTGCGCGCCAGCGGCATCATTAGCAGCGAAGGCTTTGGCGCGGTCAATCGTTTCGGCTATTTCGTTCTCTATCCGGCGTTTCTGTTCAATCTGAGTTCAAACGCCGATTTGGGCGCTGGCCAAGCCGGCAGGTTCATTCTGGGCTTGCTGCTTGGATTTGCGGTGATGTTTTGCATCGCGTTGGCGCTAAAGCCGATCTTCATGCGCCAAGATGGCCCTGCCTTCACCAGCGTGCTGCAAGGCTCGGTGCGCTGGAACGGTTTTGTGCTGCTGGCCGCCGCGCCCGCGCTTTATGGGGCAGCCGGGCCCCATCTTATCGGCATCGCGTTTGGACCACTGGTGCTGGTGGTGAACTTCCTGTGCGTGCTGGTGCTGGCGCGCTGGGGCGCCAACGGGGCCAATAGCGCCCGCGCCATCATCGATCAGGTGCTCGCAAACCCTCTTATTCTTGGCTGCGGCGCTGGCCTGGCGGCGCAGCTTTTTCATGTGCACGCCGCCGGTGCGGCCGCCACCGTGATCAATTTGCTGGGCGCGGCGGCGATGCCGATCGCCATCGTCTGTGTTGGCTCCGGTCTTGATTTCCGCGCCGTGCGCGCCGCGCGCGCCAAAGTGGCTGTGGCAAGCGTTTGCAAGCTCATTATCGCCCCCGCTGTCATGTATGGCGCTGCGCTCTTGATGGGCGCGCCGCCTCAGATCGCGGCGGTCGCTGCGGGGGTGGGTTCGACCCCGACCGCCGCCGCCGGCTATACGCTGGCGCGCGAGATGGGCGGCGATGCCGAACTTATGGCTGCCATCATCACCGCCACAACGCTGCTTTCCTTCATCACCATGCCGATCGCCATCGCGCTCACGCTGCACTGACGAGGCCCCTCATGGGGCAGCCTCCTCACCCCTCGCCGAAGGGCGCAACCGGCTCGCTGGGGCCGACGATCAGATCGCCATCTTGTTGATCGTCGGCTGCGTTGGCTGGGTCTGGCGCAAAGCGCTGCGATTGGGCGCGTGGTTCAAGCGGCGCGCTTTTGGCGATCTGCGCCTGCGCTTGGCCAGCGCCTAGCCCGGCCACCACGGCTGCGAGCGCAAGGCCCACGGGCCGCAGCGGAAGTACTTCTTCTTTCTTGGGGTGCTTCATCGCGCCCTCCTCGTTCACCGTGCCCCGAACCCGCCTGTCCCACCTTTGGAACAAAACCAGTACAGCACCGAGTCCAAGTCGGCAATGCGGCTGAAACGAAATTCTTCGTCATGGTCTCGCCACGCTTGCGGCAATTCGGACTCAGGGCTTAACAAGCGCCCATGGCGCAGCGACCGACTGGCGTGAAAAAAACCGAGCCGCGAGCAAGCCCCGTCCGTTTTCGCCACAAACACCTTCTGGCCATCGCCGACCTCAATCGTTTCGAGATTGAAAGCTTGTTGGATCGCGCCGAGGCGTTTGCGCCGCTTGCCGAAAAAAAGATCAAGAAGCTCGACGTCTTGCGCGGACGAACGCTGATAAATTTGTTCTTCGAGAACTCGACCCGCACGCAGTCGAGTTTCGAATTGGCCGGCAAACGCATGGGCGCTGACGTTGTGAACATGTCGGTGCGCGCATCGAGCGTTGCTAAAGGCGAAACCCTGATCGACACGGCCACGACCTTGAACGCCATGCGCCCTGACCTCCTGGTCGTGCGCCACAGTGCTTCCGGCGCGGTCGAATTGTTGGCCCAGAAAGTCGATTGCGCTGTGATCAATGCCGGCGACGGCAAGCACGAACATCCAACCCAAGCCCTGCTGGACGCCTTCACGATCCGCGAACGACTAGGCCAAATCGAGGGTCTGGTGATCGCCATTTGCGGGGACGTCCTGCATTCGCGCGTCGCGCGCTCAAATGTAGCGCTCTTGACCATGCTCGGCGCCCAGGTGCGTCTCATTGCGCCGCCCACGCTGATGCCCCAGGGCGCGCAATCGTGGGGCGCTCAAGTATTCCACCACATGCGCCAAGGACTTAAAGGCGCCGATGTGGTGATGATGCTGCGGGTGCAGACCGAACGCATGCAGGGCGGCTATTTTCCTTCGCCTCGCGAGTTTTTCTGGTTCTACGGGCTAGACGAGGACAAGTTAAAGCACGCCAAACCCGGCGCGCTGGTCATGCACCCTGGCCCCATGAACCGCGGCATCGAGATCGATTCCAGCGTCGCCGACAACCCCAACGTATCGCTGATTGAGACGCAAGTTCGCATGGGCGTCGCAATGCGCATGGCGGTGCTTGAAGCGCTTGCCGAAGGCGGCGCCAACGCGCCCGCAGAGCCATGACGCGCCCAACCCTGATCAAGAACGCCAAGCTGATCGACCCCGCCAAGCAGCGGGTCGAGGACGGCGCCATTCTGTTTGATGACAAGATCCTCGATGTCGGATCGGTGACCAGCGCGCCGGACGGCGCAAACATTGTCGACGCCGCCGGACATTACCTAGCGCCCGGCCTCATCGACATGCGCGTCGTCATCGGCGAACCCGGCGCTGAGCACAAAGAAACCTTTAAGTCCGCCGGCCGGGCCGCCGCCGCCGGCGGCGTCACCACCTTGGTGATGATGCCCAACACCACCCCGGTGATCGACGACCAGAGCCTCGTTGATTTCGTCCTCCGCCGCGCGCCCGAGCGCACCGGCGGGGTGCGCATCATCCCTGCAGCGGCGCTCACCAAGCATCTTGACGGCGCGCTGATGACCGAAATCGGCCTCCTCGCCGAAGCCGGCGCCGCCTTCTTCACCAATGGCGACGCTCCGATCGCCGACAGCCGCGTGCTGCGCCGCGCCTTGTCCTACGCTACCGCTTTTGGCGCCTTGGTCGCGCATCGACCCGAGGATCCGAGCCTCGCTGCAGGCGGGGTCATGCACGAAGGCGAACTGGCGGCCCGGCTTGGGCTGCCGGGAATAGCGGCCGCCGCTGAAAGCATCATGGTAGAGCGGGATGTGCAGCTGGCGGAACTCACCGGCGGGCGGCTGCTATTGGACATGCTGTCGTCGGCGCGTTCGCTGGGACCGCTTGCGCGCGCCAAACAGGCAGGCGTGCGCGTCAGCGCCAGCGTCAGCATCCATCACCTGGTGCTCAACGAACACGACGTCGACGGTTACCGAACATTCGCAAAGCTCTCGCCGCCGCTGCGCAGCGAGGAGGATCGCATTGCGCTCTGCCAGGCGGTCAGCGACGGACTTATCGACGTCATTGTCTCGGGCCATGATCCGCGTCCGGCCGAGGACAAGCGTTTGCCGTTTGAGGAAGCTGCGTTCGGCGCTGTCGGGCTTGAAACCTTGCTGCCCGGCGCGCTCTCGCTGCATCACAAAGGCGAGGCTGAGCTCAACACCATCTTCCGCGCCATGACCGCCAAGCCCGCCGAAATCCTCAATCTGCCGCAAGGTCGCCTCGTCAAAGGCGCGCCGGCCGACATCATCGAGATCGATATCGGCGCCCCGTTCAAGCTGGATTCCGACACCTTGCGCTCCAAATCGAAGAACACCCCGTTCGACGATAAATTGCTGCAAGGCAAGGTAGAGCGCACGTTCGTGTCTGGGCGCATCGTGTTCACAGCCGAGCGCTAGGGAGGGTAGTGATGCGGTTTCTGGTCTTTGGCGCCTTGCTCGTATTAACGGCCTGCCAATCGGGTCCGCTCGGCCCGGGCGGCATACTCAACCCAGAACCTGGTCCTGCACCCCTGCCGCAAAACGGCCCGATCGCCTACCGTTGCACGGACGGCACGCAGCTGATGATTGACGTCGAAAATTCGCAAGCGCGGGTTTCTATCGTCGGGGGCCCCTCGATGGTATTGCCGAGCGCGGGGGCAAGTACCGGCCCCTATTACACAAACGGGCGGTATGGCGTGCGCGGAGGCGGCGCCGACGTGCAATGGGAGGCAGGTCATTCCGCGCCGGTCTCTTGTCACGGCGGATGAGCGCGACCACCTGACGGTTGACCCTGTCGCCAGTTCAGCTATGGGGTCGCTCCCTCCTAAATTACCAAGGACGTCTGCGTGAGCTCCAAGCACTTCCCGAGTCTTAGCGATCGCGCCGCGGAAGCGGCCAAAGCGCGCCAAGCGGCGCTGGAAAAATTCAAGAAGAAGGCCGAGGACCCGGAGACCGCAAAGCGCCGCCGAGAGATGGCCGACGCGAGCCTTGCGCGCGACCAACGTCGCGCCGCCGCGGAAGAAGCGCGCCGCCAGCGCCTAGAGGATGAAAAGATCGAAAAGGCGCTAAAGGTCGAACAGGATCGCATTGCAGCCAAGAAGGCGGCCATGGAAGCCGCCAAGGCGGCGTTGGAAGCGGCCAAAGTGCAGCGTGAAAAAGAAGCCGACGAGGCGTTCATGGCGCAAGCGCGACGCGATTTGGCGCTGGCTGCCATGAAAGCGGCTGGGCGCAGAAAGTAAGCGCTGCGCTCCAAAACGGGGCCCAAGATGCGGGGGATTATTGTAGCGCTGAGCCTGACGTTGGGCGCTTGTGCGAGCGCCCCGCTTCAGCCGATCGATCCAGCCCCGCTTGCAGCCAATCCTGCGCCGGCGATTAATGTCGGCGCCGACGGCGAGGCGCTCATTGTGACGCTGTCGGGCGGGGGAGCGCGCGCGGCAGCCTTCGGTTTGGGCGTGCTGCAAAGCCTGCGCGAGGCCCACGCCGCCGACGGGCGCCCGCTTAGCGACCACATCGTCTTGCTCTCATCGGTCTCCGGCGGCTCCATCCTTGCCGGCTATTACGGCGTGCATGGCGCTGCCGGCCTCGATGCCTTCCGCGCCGACTACCTCGACAAGAATTGGACATCGGCGCTGCACACCAGCCCCGCCTGGCCGGTGAATTGGTGGCGCGCCTGGAACGGGGGCTTGAACGGCGACGCGCGCCTCGCCGCCTGGCTCGATCACGAAATCTTCCGCGGCGCCCATATGGATGCGCTCTGGCGCGCCGGCGCTCCCCAAGTCTGGATCAACGCCACCGACTTGCACAACGGCACCGCTTTTGCGTTTGCACCACTCTATTTCGACGCGCTGTGCGCAGATCTCTCACAGGTGCGCCTCGCCGACGCTGTCGCCGCTTCGATGGCGGTGCCAATCGTTTTCAAGCCGATCCTGGTTGCGCCGCAACGCCAGAGCTGCGCGCCCTTGCCGCAATGGGCTTCGGCGGCCCAAACCGCTTGGCCCGCGTTGGAGCGGGCAGCCGCGCGCGCTCTCAACAGCTACCGCGACCCAGCGACGCTCGGTTATGTGCATCTCGTCGATGGCGGGGTTATCGACAATTTGGGCCTCTCCAATCTTGCGCTGATGCGCGAGACTGCGGCCAACCCCTATGCGCCGTTCTCGCCGCAAGCGGCCGTGCGCCTGCATCGGCTCGCCGTACTGGTGGTCAATTCCGAACCCGTTCGCCGCGAAACCTATCAGCTGCGCCCCAACGCGCCATCGGGGCCGCAGATGGCCAACACCCTCTACGGCGTGGTGATCGAAGCCGCCAACCGCGACGTCTACGACAGCTTTCGCGCCGTGGCGGCGCTTTGGCAGCGTGAACTCGTCGCTTATCGCTGCGGACTGGGGCGCAGCGAGGTGAGCGCCATCGTCGGCCCTGGGCCCTGGAATTGCGCTGACCTCGCCATCAGCGTCGAGATGATCTCGTTCCGCGATCTCGACGCGCCAACCGCTGCGCGCGTCGACAATCTTCCCACCCGCGTCTCGCTGCCGCGCAGCGATATCGATGCGCTGATCGAGGCCGGGCGCGAGGCCGCGCGCGCTGCCCCGCTTGTGCAATCGCTGCAGCGCTAAGCGGGCAGCAAAAGCCCCCCAGCCGCCAGCGCTTTAAACCAAGCATAGCTTGCCTTGGTGGTGCGCTGACCGCTGACGCGATCCTGCGCAACCAGGCCGAATTTGGATGTAAAGCCCTGCTCCCATTCCCAGTTGTCGACCAGCGTCCAGTGAAAATACCCCCCCACTGGCGAGCCGGCTTCGATCGCGCTCAGAACCGGTTCGAGATGGCGGCGCAAATAGGTTATGCGAAATTGGTCATCGAGTTTGGCGGCGCCGCTGCTGAACGGATCCGAGCAACCGTTCTCGGTGATCACCACCGGGGGATTGCCATAATCTTCTCGCAGCCATTTCAAGATCTCCCACATGCCGGAGGGATCGACTTCGCGATTGAAGGCGTCGCGTTCGGTCCCCGCGGGGGGGTCCCCCGGGGCGATGTGCGAGGGACTTGAGAAATCGAACTTCATGTAGGCCGGCGCATAATAGTTGGCGCCAATAAAATCGATCGGCTGCTTGATGGCCGCCATATCGCCGGCGGCTACGACCCCGGCGACTTGCGCGCGCATCTGGTCTGGATATGTCCCCTTGAATAGGGGATCAAGAAAAGCGCGGTTCCAGATCTGATCGAAGCCCTTGGCCACAATCGCGTTCAGGCCCATGCCCCCAGGCGAGGGTCGTGACGGGGTCAGCGCCATAGTGGTGCCGACCTTGAGATCGCTCTTGGCCGCCCGCAGCGCTTTTATGGCAAGCCCTTGGGCCAGGTTCATGTGATGGGTTGCCGGGCCGATCAATTTGGCGTCGGTCAGTCCCGGCGCATGTATGCCGATCACGTGGCCAGCGATGACGTGTACGGCGGCCTCATTCATGATGATGAAGTGTTTGATGCGATCACCAAGCTTGTCGCCGATTACCGCGGCATAATCGGCAAAGCGCTTGGCGGTGTCGCGTTGGCGCCAGCCCCCGCCTTGCTGCAGCGATTGCGGCAAGTCCCAGTGAAACAGCGTGGCGTAGGGCGCGATATTCTTGGCCAGCAGCGCCTCCACAAGCCGAGCGTAATAGTCGAGGCCCGCTTGGTTCACCGCGCCTGCCCCGGTCGGGACGATACGCGGCCAAGCGATTGAGAAACGGTAGGCGCCGACACCCATTTCCGAGAGCAGCACAACGTCCTCGCCGTAGCGCCGATAGGAATCGTCAGCGACCGAGGCGTCTGAGCCATCGACGATCTTAGATTTCGGAAACACATCCCAAATGCTGGGCCCGCGTCCATCGGCGCTCCACGAACCTTCGATCTGAAACGCCGAGGTCGCCGCCCCCCAGACGAAAGCATGGGGAAACTGCCTTGACCGGGGCGCTGGAAACGTCGCCCGCGACGCGCCAGGCGCACAGCTTGTCAGCGCCGCCGCCGCCGCGCCCAATCCCAGTTCACGTCGTGTCAGCATGTCCCGCGCTCCATCTCCCTTGGGCCAACATTATGACGGGCCGGACCAAAGTCTCCACTCCACAGCGCCACGTTCGCCTGATAGAGACCAGCCGGTGCTGGTGTTTACGTTCGTCCTTGCCGCCTTGGGCGGCTATTTGCTTGGCTCGATTCCCTTCGGCCTGGTGGTGACCCGCCTGGCCGGCTTGGGCGACATCCGCAATATTGGCTCGGGCAATATCGGCGCGACCAACGTGCTGCGCACCGGGCGCAAAGACCTCGCCCTCGCCACCCTCTTATTGGACGCCGGCAAAGCCGCGATTGCGCTTTTGGCGGCGCGCGCACTATCGCAAGGTTCTCCCGACCAGCTGGAATTGGGCCTAGTGGCCGGCGCCGCCGCGTTTATCGGCCACTGCTTTCCTGTGTGGCTGCAGTTCAAGGGCGGCAAAGGCGTCGCGACCTATTTCGGATTGCTGTTGTTCGGCATGCCGCCGCTCGGGCTTGCCATTGGCGTTGTCTGGATCGCTGTGGCGATGATCTTCCGCTACTCGTCCTTGGCGGCGCTCGTATCGGTGACCGCCGCGCCGCTTCTGGCGCTTATCGGCAATTACTCGGCGCCGGAATTGGTTTTCCTGCTGGTCCTGGCAGGGCTCGTCTACTGGCGCCACGCCGCCAATATCGAGCGCCTGCGCGCCGGCGCCGAGCCGCGCATCGGCGCCAAGAAAGACCCCGACGCCGGCTCGAGCCCGGCCGCGCCGAGCCAAGCGGCCCCGCCGTCCGCCGAAAGTTAGGACGCGCCTCGAAAGTGCAACCTTTAGATGCGCCGAGCACATTAAGGCTGCAGCCGGCTCATAGGATTTTGACACCCGCCTAACCATATGAGTGGCAACGGAAATTTAGAAATCGGGTCGCATAAACGCCGCCTGGCGTCGTCTGCCTCGCGTTGACAAGGGCGGGGGGCGCACCCCAGTTACCCGCCGCTTCGGGGTCGAAGGACCCAGTCCAACCCGCTGAGAGCCACAGTTCCGAATGAACGTCGTCGTCGTTGAGTCCCCGGCTAAGGCCAAGACAATCAACAAATATTTGGGCTCGGACTACAAGGTCCTGGCCTCCTACGGGCATATTCGCGACCTGCCGCCGAAGGATGGCTCGGTAAAACCGGACGCCGATTTCGCCATGGATTGGGAAATGGATTCCAAATCCGCAGCGCGTGTGCGCGACATCGCTGAGGCGCTCAAAAACGCCGACCGCCTCATCCTTGCCACCGACCCTGACCGCGAAGGCGAGGCGATTTCCTGGCACGTTCTTGAGGCGCTGAAGAACCGCAAGGCGCTCAAAGACAAAAAAGTCGAACGGGTCACCTTTAACGCCATCACCAAATCCGCGGTCCAGGCCGCGATGGCGGCCCCGCGCGAAATCGACATGGAGCTGGTGGAAGCCTACCTCGCCCGGCGCGCGCTCGATTACCTGGTGGGCTTTAACCTCTCTCCGGTGCTGTGGCGCAAATTGCCGGGCTCGCGCTCGGCTGGGCGGGTGCAATCGGTGGCGCTGCGCATCATCGTCGACCGCGAGATCGAGATCGAAAAATTTAAGCCGCAGGAATATTGGTCGGTCGAGGCGGTGTTGGCCAACCAACGCGGCGAGAGCTTCCCAGCGCGCATCTCCGCCTTTCAGGGCAAAAAGCTAAAACGGCTGGATATTCCAAGCCAAGCCATAGCGTACGCCGCACGTGACGCGGTGCGCGGCGGCGCCTTCAAGGTTTCGGCCCTGGAAGCCAAACCCACCAAGCGAACCCCGCCGCCGCCGTTTACGACCTCGACTTTGCAACAAGAAGCGGCGCGCAAGCTCAGCTTTAGCGCCTCTCGCACCATGCAGGTGGCGCAGCGCCTCTATGAAGCCGGCCACATCACCTACATGCGAACTGACGGGGTCACCATCGACGACGGGGCGCTGAGCGATCTGCGCAACGCCATCAACGACCGGTTCGGCAAGGACTACACGCCCGCCGAACCGCGCCGCTACGCTTCGAAGATCAAAAATGCGCAGGAGGCTCATGAAGCCATCCGCCCGACCGACCCCGCGCGTCTGGCAAAAGATCTTTCGCTCGAAGGCGACCAGACGCGACTTTACGAACTGATCTGGAAACGCGCGGTAGCCTCGCAAATGGAGGCCGCCTCGATCGAGCGCACGACGGTCGATCTCGTCGAACCGCGCGGCGAAGTCGAATTACGCGCCACCGGGCAAGTCATCCTCTTCGACGGGTTCTTGAAGCTCTACCAAGAAGGCCGCGACGACGAGGAAGATGAAGAAAATCGCCGTCTGCCCCAGCTACGCCAAGGCGAAGCGGTGAAAGTGATGGACGCCAAGGCCGACCAGCACTTCACTGAACCGCCGCCGCGCTATTCGGAAGCCAGCCTTGTCAAGAAACTCGAGGAACTGGGTATTGGCCGCCCTTCCACCTATGCCGCAATTCTTGAGAAGCTGCGCGAACGCAACTACGTCAACATGGACAAGAACCGCTTCATCCCAGACGACCGCGGGCGACTGGTCACGGCGTTTCTGGAAAATTTCTTCCGCAAATACGTGGAATATGATTTCACCGCCGAGCTCGAAGAGAAACTCGACGAGGTTTCCGCCGGCGATCTCAATTGGAAGGCGCTGATGCGCGACTTCTGGAAGGACTTCAACGGCGCCATAACTGACATCGGCGAACTGCGCATCGGCCAAGTGCTCGACACGCTCAACGAAGTTCTAGGTCCCCACATTTTTCCGCCCAAGCCAGACGGCGGCGATCCCCGCCTCTGTCCGCTCTGCGGCCAAGGCATGCTCTCACTGCGCCTGGGTAAGTATGGCGCCTTCGTCGGCTGTTCGAACTATCAAGGCGAGCTACCGTGCAAATATACCCGCCCGCTCGCGCCAAACGGCGAGAACGATGCCCACGCCATTCCCTCTGAAGGCATTGAACTCGGCGAAGGCCCCAGTGGCGCGGTGACGCTCAAGAGCGGACGCTTCGGTCCGTATTTCGAGACGCCCAACCCCGACGATGCGGAAAAGCCCAAGCGCGCGTCGCTGCCGCGGGGCTGGTCGCGGGAAACCACCTCCCTTGAAAAGGCGATCGCACTTCTGTCGCTGCCGCGCGAAGTCGGTCGCCATCCAAGCGAGCACCAGATGATCTATGCCGGCATTGGCCGCTATGGGCCCTACCTGCAGATGAAGGACGCCGCCGCGGGCAAGGCGATCTACGCCAATCTGCCTGGCGTCGACGATGTCTTCGAGATTCAGATGAACCGCGCTGTTGCAGTCATAGACGAAAAAAAGGCCGGCGGCGGCAAAGGCCGCTTTGGGCGAGCAGCGCCCGCAGCGTTGAAAGAACTCGGCGAAAGCCCGGTGACCGGCAAGATCGTGCGCGTGCTCTCCGGCCGCTATGGACCCTACATCAATGACGGCGAAACCAACGCCAATGTGCCAAAAGACAAAAAGCCTGAGGAATTGACGCAAGACGAAGCGCTGGCGCTGTTGGCGGCGCGCGCCGAAGCCGGCGGCCGCAAAAAAAAGCGGAAAGCGCCGACCACCAAGAAGGCGTCGACTGCGCCGGAAGCAACGCCAAAGAAGAGCGCTGCAAAGCGGCCAGCCCAGAACAGATCCAAGGCGAAAGTTGCCAAACCTGCCAAAAAGTCGCCCTCTAAGAGGACGGCCAAAAAGAAGGCCGCCGCTGGCTAAGTCAAACGCGAGACGAGCAATAGCGGCAAGGCGCCAATGCCGCACCTCGATGGGAGCGCATCATTCCCGGTCTGCGAGCGAAAGCCGCCACCAAAAAAATGGCGCCGAGCCGGGTTTTTCAGCCGCGCCGCTGATGCTCGTCCCGCAAGCGGGCGCGTTCGCGGTCGGCAATCTCTGCCGGTGCAGATGTGAGAACGTCGCCTGAGCACGTGATAAGCGGCGCGGCGATTGGGCGGAGTGCGCGCAATTTGCCCAGCGCGCCCTTGCGCCGCGTGATGGGGCGTTGCCGCAAATCCATGCGCCAAGTCAATCTCGGCCTAGCGAAGCGATCGATGTACCCCTCGCCGTGGAGAGATGGCACTGTCATGACAAAACATGGCCAAGCAACGATCCCCTGAGCCCCTCACCCGCGAGCGCGTGCTGGAGGCGATCCGCAAGTCCAGCGGCGCCGCCCAAAAGCGCGACATCGCCCACGCGCTCAACATTGGTCCAGATCAGAAGAAAGAATTGCGCCAAATCCTGCGCGCGCTGGAAGCAGACGGCGATCTTGGCCGCACCGGCAAGAAACGCTACGCGGATGCGCACGCTCTACCCGAGAGCGGCGTCATGGAAGTCATCGATCGCGACGCCGATGGCGAACTGATCGGTCGCATGCGCGGCCCCGACGGCTTGTTCGGTCCACGCGTGCGCCTTGCGCCCGGCGAAGCCAGAAAAATGAAGGGCGAACCAGCCATTGGCATCGGCGACCGGGTGCTGGCGCGCATCCACCAAACCGATGACGGCCCCGAAGCCCGCGTCGTCAAGCGCGTCGGCCAGAGCGCACACCGCATATTGGGCGTCTATCGCGCTGCTAAGGACAATCGCGGGCGCGCGCTCGGCGGCGGTCGGGTGGCGCCGGCCGATCGCAAGGCTCGCCACGATCTGATTATCCTACCCGAGCATCTGGGCGCTGCGATGGATGGCGATCTCGTGATGGTCGAATTGGCGCGAGACGTGCGCGGGCATGGACCCAAACGGGGCATCGTGCGCGAAGTCATCGGCAAGGAAAGCGACCCGCGCGCCGCCTCGATCCTGGCCATGCACACCCACGGCATCAAAGCCGGCTTTAGCGAAGACGAAGAACGCCAAGCCAAGCTCGCTAAGGCGCCCACCCTCAAAGGCCGCGTCGATCTGCGCAAAGTGCCGCTTATCACCATAGATCCGGAGGATGCGCGAGATCATGACGACGCGGTGTTCGCTTCAGCCGACGACGATGCGAGCAACAAAGGCGGTTGGCGCGTTTGGGTGGCGATCGCCGATGTGTCGGCCTACGTAACGCCGGGTTCGCCGTTGGACCGCGGCGCCTACCGGCGGGGCAACTCCACTTATTTTCCCGATCGCGTCGCGCCCATGTTGCCAGAAACGCTCTCGGCAGATCTCTGTTCGCTGCGCGAAGCCGAGGATCGCGCCTGCTTTGCCGTGGAGATGGTCTTCAGCCCAGAAGGCAAGAAGCTGCGACACAAATTCGTGCGCGCCTTGATGCGCTCGGGCGCCAAACTTTCCTACGAGGACGCCCAAGCCGCCATTGACGGCAAGCCGAACCATAAGACCCAACCTTTGCTCGAGCCGGTTTTGAAACCGCTCTGGGCAGCTGATGGTGCGGTGTGGGCCGCCCGCCAAAAACGCCAGCCGCTCGATATCGACGCGCCGGAACACAAGATTGTCTTCAAAGACGGCAAGGTGGCGGGCGTGAAGCGGCGCGAACGCTTCGACGCCCACAAACTCATCGAAGAATTTATGATCCAGGCCAATGTCTGCGCCGCCGAGACGATGGAGAGGCACAATCGCCCGCTCATCTATCGCATCCACGATCGCCCCTCCGACGAGAAGATCGCGGCGCTAACCGATTTTCTATCGACCGTAGGCATGAGCTGGGCCAAGGGACAAAACATCACTGCCGGACGCTTTAACCACATCCTCGAACTCGCCGATCAGAGCCCTAACCACGACATCGTCAACGAAGTCGTGCTGCGGACCCAGGCGCAAGCTGTATACGCGCCCGACAATATCGGCCACTTCGGGCTCAACCTCGCACGCTATGCCCATTTCACCTCACCGATCCGACGCTACGCGGATTTAGTGGTGCATCGCGCGCTCATTGGCGCGCTCAAGCTGGGTGAAGACGGCATCACCCATGACGAAGAGCAGCGCCTGGAGGAGATTTCACAGCACCTGAGCGAAACCGAACGTCAGTCGATGGCCGCCGAGCGCGATGCGACGTCGCGATACATCGCTTCGTTCCTGGCCGATCGTGTCGGGGCAACGTTCGAAGGCCGCGTCACCGGGGTTACGCGGTTTGGGCTCTTTATAAGACTTGCCGAAACTCAGGCGGATGGATTGGCGCCGATATCATCACTCGGCGCTGAGCGTTGGATCCACGACGAAACCGCGCATGCGCTGGTCGGCGAACAATCCGGCGAGCGCTATCCGCTCGGCATGAAGCTCAGCGTGCGGCTCGAAGAAGCCACCCCGATCAGCGGCGGGCTCCTTTTTGCGGTGTTGAGCGACCCCCAACCGGCCCAGCCCGGTTGGCGCAAGTCCAAGCAGAACTTGCAAACCCGCGGCCAAGACCGCGGGCGCGAGACCCGCGGCAGACGTACCCCCAAGCGAAAGCGCTGAAATTTGGCCGTTCGTCGCCGCCCAATTGGCGCGATCACGCAATTGTGGCTTAGCTGATAAGGTTTGTCGCCTTGGGAACTTCACAACGGCGCCACACGTTTTGCCGGTGCGCAGGGATGTTGCCCCGCAGGAGAATACAATGCTGAAAACATTCACCGCCGCCGTGGCGGCGCTTGTAGTGACCGCGGCGCTGACAGCTTCGCCAGCCGAGGCGCGTATGTTTGGTCACGAACGCACCTGCCATAACGCCGGGACCGTGACTGGCGCTGTCGTGGGTGGGGTTATTGGCAACGCCGTCACCGGCCATAGCGCTGTAGGGACCGTGGCGGGCGCAGGCGTTGGCGCGGTGGCTGGCCACGGCATCGCCCAAAGCACTTGCCACCACGATGACCGCCGCCGCGGCTATTACACCTACTCTCACGGCCGCCGCTATTGGCACCGAAACTAGATCAGATTGCAAAGCGACGGCGGGCCGCGCTCAGCACGGGCCCGCGGCTTTCAATCCAACCGCTTGAATGGGGTGTGCTCGGCGAGGACTTCGACTTCGTCGATAATCGCTGGCGTTTCTGATTCGAGGTAACGCCTGACCCCATCGCGCAGGCCGGGATGGCCAATCCAGTGGGCGCTAAAAGTCTGTACAGGCGCGTAGCCGCGCGCCAATTTGTGATCGCCCTGGGCGCCTGCTTCCACCCGCGACAATTTGAGTTCGATGGCCAGATCGATGGCTTGATAATAACAGAGCTCGAAATGTAGAAACGGCGCCTCGGCGACGCGGCCCCAATAGCGTCCGTAAATCGCATCCGAACCGACCAAGTTGAGCGCTGAAGCGACAGGATGATTATCCTCCTCCGCGAGAAACAGCACACAATGAGCGCCCAAGCGTTCGCTTAAGAGCTTGAAGAATTTGCGGTTCAGATAGGGCGAGCCCCATTTGCGCGAACCTGTGTCCATGTAGCAGCGAAAAAAGAAGTCCCAATTGCGCTCGGTGATTTCAGCCCCGCGCAATCTTTTGATGGTGAGCCCCTCACGGGCGCGCTCGCGCTCGCGGCGCAGCATCTTGCGCTTCTGTGACGAGAGCTCGGCCAAGAAATCGGCAAAACTGGCATAGCCTCGATTGAACCAATGATACTGAATGCCGGTGCGGGTGAGATAACCTTGCGGTTGGAGATGCGCACAGAGGTCCTGGCTCGCAAACGTCGCATGCACCGAGGAAGCGCCGGCGCGCTGGGCAAGACCGATCGCGCCTTGCGCCAGGGCGCTCAACACCCGCGCATCTTTCGCCAAGATCCGCCGGCCAGAAACAGGCGTGAACGGCACCGCGCATTGCAGCTTGGGATAATATGCGCCCCCCGCGCGCATGAGCGCCTCCGCCCAGGCATGATCGAATACATATTCGCCGTAAGAATGATCCTTGGCGTAAAGCGGCATGGCGCCGACGGCGCCGCCGCGCGCGTCTCGAGCGATCAGGTGCGCCGGTTGCCAGCCTTTCGCGCCAGTAGCGCAGCCGCTCTCTTCGAGCG
>Ga0209698_10001629_pt1 | contig 25853 bp, 16 predicted proteins | sample LitLauG_LLR_2012_FD_187203 | JGI IMG/M metagenome (GOLD analysis project Ga0209698, IMG submission 187203) | Freshwater sediment microbial communities from Pennsylvania, USA - Little Laurel Run_MetaG_LLR_2012 (SPAdes) (version 2) | ecosystem: Environmental > Aquatic > Freshwater > Creek >... | reverse complement strand
GGAATACACTTCCCGCAGGATTCATCCATGCAGAATTCCATGAAGAAGCGCGCCACATCGACCATGCAGGAGGTTTCGTCCATGACGATGAGGCCGCCCGAACCCATGATCGAACCGATCTTGGCAAGAGATTCGTAATCAACCGGCAGATCGAGAAACTGTTCGGGGATACAACCGCCGGAAGGTCCGCCGGTTTGCGCGGCCTTGAAGGTGTGACCGGGAATGCCGCCGCCAATCTCGAAGAGAATTTCGCGCAGGGTTGCCCCCATGGGAACTTCAATCAGGCCGGTGTTGGCGATTTTGCCGGCCAGCGCGAAGACCTTGGTACCTTTGCTGCCGGCGGTCCCGATGCCGGAGAACCAGTCACCACCGCGCTCGATGATGGGAGGAATATTAGCGAACGTCTCTACGTTATTGATCAGGGTAGGCGCGCCCCAGAGTCCGGAGGCGGGTGGATACGGCGGACGTTGTCGCGGCTGCCCGCGTTTGCCTTCAATCGAGGCGATGAGCGCGGTTTCCTCGCCACAAACGAATGCCCCAGCGCCAATGCGCAGATCGATGCGGAACTGGAAACCCTGTTCGAGAATGCGCGTGCCCAGCAGATGCTCGCGTTCAGCCTGTTTGATAGCTGTCTGCAGCCGTTGAATGGCCAGTCCGTACTCGCCGCGGACGTAGATGTAACCCTGCTGTGCGCCGACGGCGTAACCCGCGATGGCCATACCCTCGAGCACGCGATGCGGGTCACCTTCGAGGACGCTGCGGTCCATGAAGGCGCCGGGATCGCCTTCATCGGCATTGCAGACGATGTACTTGGTGGGCTGGATCTGCTTGGCGACGAGTTCCCATTTGAGACCCGTGGGATAACCCGCGCCGCCGCGCCCGCGTAATCCGCTCTTCTTGACTTCCTCGACTACTTCTTTCGGCGTCATCTCTTCCAGCGCTTTGGCGAGACTCTGGTACCCACCGACGGCGATGTAGTCGTTGAGCTTTTCTGGATCGACGCGTCCACTGTTGGCGAGGACGATCTTGTGCTGCCTGGCGAAGAATGGGGATTCGAGATCAATGGAGCGAGAGGCGAGGTTTTGGCGATCGCTACTGAGCAATGCCGGCGCATCCGCGGCGGTTACGTTGCCATAGAGTTGCTGATCGGCCGAGCTGTACACGAGCGGTCCGCGGCCGCACATGCCCATGCAGCCGGTGCCGCAGACCTCGATATTGTCGCCGGTTGGGTGGGCTGTAATTTCCGCGGCCAGGGCGTGGCGAACACTGTCAGCCCCGCAGGAAATGCAGCCCGCAGCCGTGCAACAGAGAATTCGATTCTTGAGTCCCTGCTGCCGCGCGACTTCTTCCGCTTGTTTTTCGGTAAGTTCTTCTGCCGTCATTTCACGCCTATCTTGTTCAATTCCGCATCAAGGGCTTCTGGTTTCACCCGCGCTAGAACCGTTCCGTCGAAGATGACTGCGGGAGCGAGCCCGCAGGATCCGATGCAGCGCGCGGTTTCGACGCTGACTTTTCCGTCGGGTGTCGTTTGTCCCGCCTTGGCGCAACGCCGTTCCAGATTCTCGATTAACCCCAAAGCGCCGGCGACGTAACATGCGGTCCCGATACACACGACGAACCTGTGCTCGCCCTTGGGTTTCAGAGAAAAAAAGTGATAGAAGGTTGCGACTCCGAGGACACGGCTGGGGGGCAGCCGCAACTTCTGCGCAATCGTCTTCAACAACGGGGGCGACAGGAACCCGAACAGTTCCTGGGCGGTATGGAGCACCTCGATAAGCGCATCGCCCGAATATTGGTGGCGAGACATGGCGCGTTCAAGCAATTTTTCACGATTGTCTTTGACGTTGGCAGGGCTGGCGGGGGCCGGGCTGGTAACCACTACGAAAGCTCGTTTCTTGCCGGAGACTGGCTGTCCTCCGAAGCCTCTGGCAGTACTCACGGCTGCCGGTAGCCCGTGCGGCTACCTGCAGCGATGCCGGAAGAACTAGTGATTATAAGTGTGGATAGGAACCAATATTGTGACCCTAAACACATCCCGTAAAGAAATCAAGCGAGGGGGAAACCGTATCGGGAATGCAGGTGCCGCAGACCATCTCGGAAGGCAAAATGATGATGAAGAAGAGCTTTACCTTTTCGTCGAACAAATGAAGGAAAGTGTCAGGACAGACAGGACTTAGTGCCGTAATGGTCCGACGTGTTCCGAATCGAAGGCAACCAGGGGATCGCCATGAGAGGTAAGGGCTACCAAAGTGCCAGCGATAATTCGTCTGTCTCGCTTTACCTCAAAACACGAATCTGCAAGGAAGACACAGCGGGATCTGCGACGTCACGATTACGTTGCTTTCAGTCCGTTCGGGACCAGCGGCAGGGAACGCAGCCGCAGCCCGGTTGCGTCGAAAATAGCATTTGCGATCGCCGGCGCCAGGCCGATCATGGGACATTCGCCGGCACCTACCGACGGAATGTCCTTGCGGTCGAGCAAGACGGTCTCGAGCGCGGGGACATCACTAAAGCGCGGGACGCGATACTGTGACAGACGCCCATTCAGGACTTTGCCGTTTTCAAATTCGATGGCTTCAAAGAGCGCGCCACCGAGACCCTGTACATTCGATCCTTCAATCTGGTTGCGAAGGCCATCTGGATTGACGATCGCGCCGCACTCAAATGCTGAGACGACGCGAACGACTTTCACCTCACCCGTTTTGCGGTCAACATTAACTTCCGCGAAGGTTGCGACATTGCCCAGTTTCTCGTAGCCTCCGCCCATGCCGAAGCCGTGTCCGGCGCTCTTGCTCCCACCCCAGCCAAATTTTTTCGCCGCGGCTTCAAACACTGCACGCAGGCGTTCGTCTTTCAAATTCTTGAGGCGAAATGCGAGTGGATCCATCTTTACCAAGTGCGCCAGTTCGTCCATGTGGGATTCGCGCGCGAAGTGGTTGGCGGTGGCGGCTAGCGCACGATAGGAGCCCTGCCGCAATGGCGACTTCACAGAGTGGAAGATAATGCGCTGGTTCGGAATGTCGTAATAGGTGAGGATTCCGGCCGATCCGGAATTGTAGTTGTGGAACTCCCAGGCGGTGATGGTGCCGCCTTTGCGCGCGGCGCTCGTTACATCGATGACGCCTGCCGGACGGAAGTAGGCCCAGGTGAATTCCTCCTCCCGCGTCCATACGACTTTCACGGGACGCCTGGCCGCTTTGGCCAGTCGTGCGGCTTCAATGGCGGTTTCGCCGGTGTGCTTGCCGCCATATCCGGAGCCTGTGTCGGGCATGAACACCCGCACTTTGTCTTCCGGCAGGTGAAACGCTTCGGCAAGCTGCCCACGGACGCCGAAGGGACGCTGCGTTCCGGTCCAGACGGTCAGGCTGTCTCCGTCCCACTTCGCGAGCGCGGCGCGGGGTTCGAGCGGAACATGCGCGATGTAGGAGACCGTGTAGGTCTGCTGCAATTTGTGATCGGCAGAGGCGAATGCTTGATCCACCGAACCAACGTCGTGGCGGTCTCCGTCGCCGGTAGGATCCGTTCCTTGCGTCGTGTTCTTGCGCAGAAAGTCGAAGAGTTCTTTGTGCGATGGTTGCGGCTCGGACTTCCATTCGGCGTGAACGGCGGCGTGTGCGGACTTGGCCAACTCCTGAGTCGGTGCGGCCACGCCGACAAAGTCGCCGTCATGAACGACGACCGCTCCCATTTGCTCAGTTTTCTGCGAGTCCAGAGACGTCAATGTCGCACCGAACGCCGCCGGCCGCACGACCTGGCCATACAGCATGTCGGGCAGTTTCTGGTCGGAAGGGTATTTGTGCGCGCCAGTGACGAAGTCGCGTCCGTCAACCTTGGAAACAGATTGTCCTGCAACTTTCCAGTTCGCAGGCGGAATCAGGGCCTCATCTGACGCGACTGTTTGCGTGAGTTGCTGGCCTTTGGCGAGAGTTCCGTATGCGATCAAGCGATTCGACCGCGAATCGGCAATTTTTCCCTCAGCCGCGACGAGGTGCTGCCGGTCTGTGTTCCACTGCGTGGCGGCGAGACCGATCAGTGCTTCACGCGCCGCGGCGGCCACCTTGCGCAACTGAAGGTTCATGGTGGGTGTGGTGCGGCTGCCGAACGTTCCCATGTCGAAGGGTGTGAGTTGCGTGTCGCCCATTACCAGGTCAATCTTCTCGATGGGGATATGAAGCTCTTCCGACACCGCCTGGGTGAGTGAGGTGCGAATGTTCTGCCCGACTTCAACTTTGCCGGTATAGACAGTGATCTTGCCGTCCTCGCCGATGTGCAGCCAGGCGTCGATCTCCGGCGGCAGGGATTCGCCGCGCCGCCGGCTTCCTCCGCCGGACTCTTGCGCGACTACCGCCGGCTTCAACACAGAGACGACCAACACTCCGGCGCCCAGGAACTTGAAGAAGTCGCGGCGATCAAGGTCGAAGCGGTAGGGAGGTGCGGCCTTGAGTTCGTAGCGCTCTGGTTCCAATTTCAATGGTTCGATTCTGTTCGAGCTCATCGCCCCACCCCCTTCACATTGGCGGACTGGGACATAACCTTCGCCGCCTTCTGGATTGCGGTCACGATGCGGGGATAGGTACCGCACCGGCAGACGTTTCCGTCCATGAAATCGACAATCTCATTGGGGTTGGGTTGGGGATTTCTCTTCAGCAAGGCCACGGCTGACATGATCATTCCCGACGTGCAGTAAGCGCATTGCATGGCGCCTGCATCGAGAAAGGCAGCCTGCACGGGATGCAGTTGGTCCCCAGCAGCGAGACCTTCGATGGTCGTGATTTCTCGCTGACCAATTGCGCCAACGCGCGTGATGCAAGAGCGTGTTGCTTTTCCGTCAATCAATACCGTGCATGCTCCGCACTGGCCCTCGCCGCAGCCGTACTTGCTACCGGTCAGGTCGAGATGGTCGCGCAGCACAGTGAGCAGGCTGGTTTGAGGGTCGGTGTCGACGGTGTACGAACGTCCATTAATGGCGAGTCGAATGGGAGACATGGCGACTCCGGATGAAGGTGATTCGTATCTTATTCCCTGAATCATATACCTGTTGCGCTGCAGGACTCGAGGAGGGCGCCGTACATTGATTCAGTGCTAGAGTCATGGGTATCGTCGCTATGTCTTCACCAATCGTGCTTACGATGGAGTTTGCGGCCTGTGCAACCGATTCGTGCAGTTTGTGTTAAGGCGAGACAAGAAGGCAGTATTCCGCTTTGCGTGGTTGCAAAGCAAATTGGCCCGGGAGATTCTTGGGCGTCACGGTGCCAGTGCCGACAATCTCGACACCGTTTGCGTGGTGGGGCACTACGGACAGGCGGAGGAGTTTTTACTCTCCCGATCGGAGGCAGTTGCCTTCGTTCTGGGAGAGTTGGGCGGAGTTTGGGGATTGGCCGCACCTCTCCTTCGTATTATTCCCCGCCCAATCCGTGATTGGTTCTACAAGGTTGTGGCGCGCCACCGGTACCGAGTCTTTGGGCGGTATGAGAGTTGTCCTCTGCCAGACGCCGCGACCCGCGCCTTGTTTCTCGATCAGTAACAAACCGCAGAGTCCTTCACCACGGGCGGACAGGGGCTCTGAAAGGGCGTGTGATTCTGATCACATCGGCGGAACCGAGTGTAAAATACACTACTGCGAATTTCGTGCCGCCTCGCGGTGGGCGCGAAACCAAACTCCTCCACGCCGAGGTCTTCAACATGGCCGATAAAGCCGTCATCGATCCACAATCCACCAACATCGATTCCATTCTGCATGAACAGCGCAAGTTCGAGTGTCCTCCAGAATTCGCCGAGCGGGCGCACATCAAGAGCCTGGCCGACTACGAGCGGCTCTATAACGAATCCGTGGACGATCCGGACAAGTTCTGGTCGCGTGTCGCGAATGAACTGCACTGGTTTAAGAAGTGGGACAAGGTTCTCGAATGGAATTGTCCGTGGGCGAAGTGGTTTGTGGGCGGCGAGATCAACCTGTCGTATAACTGCCTCGATCGACATGTAACCACGCACCGCAAGAACAAGGCAGCGATCATCTGGGAGAGCGAACCGGGCGAGATCCGGGTGCTGACCTATCAGCAACTGCATCGCGAGGTGCAGAAGTTCGCCAACGTACTGAAGGGACTGGGAGTTAAAAAAGGGGACCGCGTTGCGATTTACATGGGCATGACGCCGGAGTTGGCGATCGCGATGCTGGCATGCGCGCGCATCGGCGCGCCGCACACAGTCGTCTTCGGCGGATTCTCGTCGAATGCGCTCATTGATCGCATTCACGATTCCCAGGCATCCACCGTCATTACGCAAGACGGCTCCTACCGGCGTGGTGGCGAGGTGAAGCTATTTCCGGCCGTCGAGGATGCGCTGAAGTCATGCCCCAGCGTGAAGCATGTTGTGATCTACAAGCGCACCGGAACGCCCATTAATATGCAGGCTGGGCGTGATCATTGGTGGCATGAGCTGATGGCCAAGGCGTCCGATGTTTGCCCGGCCGAGCCGTTGGATTCGGAACACCCGCTGTACATCCTGTACACGTCGGGAACCACAGGGAAGCCCAAAGGCGTGGTTCATACCACGGGCGGATATTCGGTGGGAACGTACCTTACGACGAAGTGGGTCTTCGATTTGAAGGATGAAGATACCTACTGGTGCACGGCGGACATTGGTTGGGTCACCGGACACAGCTACATCGTTTATGGCCCGCTGCAAAATGGCGCGACGAGCCTGATGTATGAGGGCGCTCCGAATTTCCCCGAGCCGGACCGCTTCTGGTCGATCATCGCGCGGCACAAGGTGAATGTTTTCTACACTGCGCCCACCGCCATCCGCACCTTCATCAAGTGGGGCGATGACTGGCCGAAGAAGCACGACATGAGCAGCTTGCGCTTGCTCGGAACGGTCGGCGAGCCGATCAATCCCGAGGCTTGGATGTGGTATCGCGAAACCATCGGCGGCAACCGCTGCCCGATCGTCGACACGTGGTGGCAGACCGAGACGGGACACATCATGCTGACGCCGATCCCGGGTGCGATTGCGACCAAGCCTGGATCGGCGACGAAGCCTTTCCCCGGTGTGGTGGCTGAGATCGTTACGATGGACGGTAAGCCAACCCCCGATGGCTCTGGAGGGTTCCTGGTGATCAAGCGGCCGTGGCCGGGCATGCTGCGTACGGTCTATGGAGACCCCGACCGCTACGTGAAGAATTACTGGTCCCAGATTCCCGGGATGTATTTCACCGGTGATGGAGCGCGCAAAGATAAAGATGGCTACTTCTGGATTATGGGCCGGGTCGATGACGTGTTAAACGTCAGCGGCCATCGCTTGAGCACGATGGAAGTGGAGAGCGCGCTGGTAGCCCACGAAGCCGTAGCGGAGGCGGCCGTAGTTGGGCGCCCCGATGACCTCAAAGGGCAGGCGATCTCGGCGTTCGTTACTCTCGAGCAGGGAAGACAGCCTACCAACGAACTGAAAGAAGAACTGCGCAAGTGGGTGGCGAAGGAGATCGGTGCGCTGGCGAAGCCGGACGACATTCGATTCACCGACACTCTCCCCAAAACTCGCAGCGGCAAAATCATGCGGCGACTTCTGCGCGAACTTGCTACCAGCGGCGACGTCAAAGGCGACACTACCACGCTCGAAGATTTCAGCATAATCGCCAAGTTGAAGGAGCAGGACGAAGCTTAAGCGAGATGGTGTGCGTAATCTTCCAGTTTGCTGGAGGTCTCGTCCTCGCGACTGCATTGCTGGGTTGTGCTGCGCGTGCTCCCCGCAGCCAGCCGCAACCGGTTATCGACCGCAGTTATGTCGACCTACAGCCCGGTTGGCGCATTCGAACCGTAAGTCCAATTCTGAGATCACCCATCTCGAAACTGGAGATCAAGGAAACGAAGCTGGCTGGAGGCGGAGTCGCATACGCGGCGGGGAATGATTTGCTCGGTTATGAGACGTCATTCTATGCGGTCACACGCGGCAAGGATTCCGGCGTAGCCATTGCGTTTGTTTCCTCTGAGGTCACAATCGACGGGAAGACGTCCAGCCAGTCCCATCCAAAGCTGAGCCTGTTTGAATTCCCGACTTGGACGCGGTACGTGCGTCTGGTATTTCTTACCCGCATCAGCAGCGCTGATCACAATCAGGCAGTTCTGGCAGCGTCAAGTTTGGCTGACTTGGACAAGCTCACCCAACGGGTTGAAGATGATCCGTCATCTGCCTGCGTATCGCAGGCAGAAACATACTGTGTATGGGTGCCCCAGGGAAGCGCCGTCCGGCCTGAAGAACGAGACCCGGCGAACCGAAGAAATTGGGTCCCGGTTCTATAGCTCCAGCTGAAGTCTCAGAATGTTGATCGTTTTGTACGGAGGTCTCTCGCACTTGCGGCACGCCCGACTGAATCGGCAACAAATGTTGCTGGTTTGGCTTTTGCTTGCGGCAGTGAGTGGTTTCACCCTTCAAGCCGCTCCTCCGCCGCTACATTTGAGCTCCGAGCAGGACCACCAGCGCATGATGGACCTGCTCCACATTCGGTCTCTTTGCCGCGGGCCCGATGGAGATCCCAAATCTCCCCATGCCGCGAACACCGATGAATCCAAAGTTCCGACTTATTCTTTGCCTGATCCGTTGGTGTTAAAAAGTGGCAGGAAGGTTACGACCTCGGACATGTGGTGGAAGCAGCGCCGTCCGGAAATCGTAGAAGATTTCGATCGCGAGATTTATGGACGTGTCCCCTCCAACACGCCGAAAGTTGGTTGGAAAATTGTTAGCAGCACGAACGAGACGCTCTTCGGCGTGCCGGTCATAACGCAGAAGCTCGCGGGGCATGTCGACAATTCTTCTTACCCGCTCGTAACCGTTGATATTGACCTGACGCTGACGACTCCTGCGAGCGCCCGGGGGCCCGTCCCAGTGATGATGGAGCTAGGCCTTGCTCCAGAGGTTCTGGCTGCGATCAAGAAGCGATTTACCGATGCGCAGTGGGCTGCCTTCAACGGCAACGCTCCACCTTGGCAGCAGCTGGTTCTGGCGAAGGGATGGGGCTATGCGATTCTGATTCCGACTAGCGCACAGGCCGACAGCGGCGAAGGCCTGACGCAGGGCATCATCGGCCTGATGAACAAAGGCCAGCCGCGCAAACCAGACGACTGGGGCGCATTGCGAGCCTGGGCGTGGGCCGCGAGCCGAGCGCTCGATTACTTCGAAACCGACAACGCCGTCGACGCGAAGCAGGTCGGCATTGAAGGCCTGTCGCGTTACGGCAAGGCGGCGCTGGTCGCGATGGCTTATGACTCGCGCTTCGCGATCGGGTTTATCGGCTCGTCCGGTGAAGGCGGAGCAAAGATTCTTCGTCGCAAGTTCGGCGAGCAGGTGGAAAACGTCGCGTCCACCAGCGAGTACCACTGGATGGCGGGAAATTTCCTGAAATATGCGGGCCCGCTCACCCCCGACGACCTTCCCGTGGACGCGCATGAGTTCATTGCACTGTCTGCGCCGCGGCCAGTGTTCATCAGCGCCGGATCGCAGCAGGTCGAGGGCGGGTGGATCGACGCGAAGGGAAACTTTCTTGGCGGCGTTGGAGCAGGGCCGGTCTATCGTTTGCTCGGGAAGAAGGATTTTGGGACAACCGAGATGCCAGCGATGGAAACCGCGCTCATCAACGGCGACCTCGCATTTCGCCAGCACAGCGCGGGACACACAACTGGACCGAATTGGCCGACATTCCTCGAGTTCGCCGTTCGCTATATAAAGGTCGCCACGCCCAAGGCGAAAAAGTAACTGTCCGAGTTACTTAGATTGCTCCCGCGGTCCTCGCAGACCTTGGAACGTTTTTTCCTTCTTCAATCGCTCCGGAAAGCTCTCTTCATATCCAGCTAAGCCGGGACAGATCGCGTGGTGAGTCCAGTCGAATCCGAACTGTTGCATCTCTTGCATCGCCTGCTCGGCAGACCAGCCTTGCTCGGCCATGCGGTATGCAGCCACTGCCATCCCGGTCCGATCATCTCCGAGACGGCAGTGCACGAAGACTTTCTTCTGCGGATTGTCTTCCATGATCTTCAAGAACTGAGCGAAAGTGGGATCTCTTGGAAAAGGGCAATGCCAGGGAATCTGGACGTATTGCATTCCCAGCTTTGTGACTTTTTCCTGCTCGCTCTTTCTGCTTCCAGTACGCATATCGACGATGATGGATATTCCCATCTTCTTCAATTCAGCAAGACCCTCATCGCTAGGCTGTGCGCCACGGAATAAATAAGGACTCACCTGGGCAAGCCTGGGGACTCCTTCGACCTGTAGCCAGGACGCTTGCGAGTGCGACTGGTTCTGATTGTTGTCCGACTGACCAGTGCCAGGCGTCGGAAGAACTGCGACCGTGACGACAAGAAGCAGCAGGCTTGCGAACCCGAGGCGGCGGACCCCAGCTCTATTCTGTGCAAACTGGGGAAGAGTGGTTGGCACTATTGGCTCATCTTGATCGCCAGTTGCCGTTCAGGCTGTGTCATTTCGCCCCAGAGCTTTTGTAAATCATTCTGCACTGACTGATTGTCGGGTTCCTTGCGCAGCGCCATCGCAAACCAGCGATAGGCCGTGGGCAGGTCGCGCGGAGTGCATAACCCGGCGGAGTACAGGGCGCCCATTTCGATCATCGCTTTGGGATCCGCACGGTCGGCTGCAGGCTTCAGCAGGCGAAGTCCACGGTCACAATCCTGCTTGGCGCCTTTGCCGTAAAGATATTTCTGCGCTTCGGCAACGGTCCCCGCCGACCGTTGTGCCGCTGATGGTTTCGGTGCAGTGTCGGCCGGCGCAGGTTTTGGCTTCGCTGGCTGTGCTGTAGGGGTATCTTCTGCGTCATCGGACGAGTCGGATGCATCGGCAGGGTCTTTCGCTTTTTTTGCCGGCGGAACTTGCTTCGTTTCGGCCGCCGGTGGATTTGCCTTTGCCGTCGTAGTGTCAGGCGCAGGCGTGATACTCGGAGTCGATGCGGGCGCAGGGTTCGTAGTTGAAGCACTCGCTGCCGAAGTTGAGGATGTGGAGTCCTGCGGCGATGTCGTTCCCGAATCGGCTGGAGGCGTCGTCGATGTATTCGATGACGCCTGCGGGGAAGACGCATTCGAATCCGTCTGATCTGCCGTTTGGTTCGCAGATGGTTTGTGGGTGTCCGAGATCTGCCAGGGGAACGGCTGATGCCGCCACCGCAGGTATCCAAAGCCCGCGGCCAACAGAAGCGCGATGAGGATGAGAATGTACTTTCCCGCACCTCCGTTGTGGGGTTCTTCGTCCTCCAGCAAATAGTCTAGATTGCCGGAACTCGGCGCCGCGTTGGGATCGATGCTGAGACTGCCTCGGCGTGGTTCTCCGCTCGGTGCAGATGGCTGATTCAGTCCAAGAAATGAAGGGCCGCTGATCGAAGGCTCCGGCTCCGGAGCCCGCACGGCGGTTCGGGACGCTGTCGTGCCAGGTCCAGGACTTGCCGGAGCAACGGTCGGCGGCGCTTGACCCGTAGCAGACGGACGCGATGCGGCCGTAGAAGCGCTCTGGGTCACTGGGATCGGGGCAGGCAGTAAAGTAGCTCCACACATCCCGCAAAAGCGATTGCTTCCCGGATTCTCATTGCCACATCGCGGACAGCGCACAATTCCTCCTCACAATAGATTACGACATCTTCTTGCTTGGATGCAGTGCGGGAACACCTGTCGTGTTACCGAAATCATTAACTGACATGCAACCTCTGGCGATCCGGGATGGGGCGCAGGCTTCGGGCCCCGGAGTGCAGATGGTGAACTGTGGGGCGAATCGCCTGGTTTGGAACGAGTTTACGAGCAATCGTTACCAGAAAAACGTCGGGAATTTTTAACACCTTTGTAACAAGCCTCTGCTACGGTGAATGCGAATGGCCAATCCAGCATTGCCACGGCCTGATATGCCCGGTCCGCAATCCGTAGAAGGGACGAACGTTGCCTCTGTTCCAGCGGTCCGGACGGCGCCTTTGCGCCACTATTCCAGCGGCGAGATTCCGGATCAGATTTTCAAGTACGCAATGACCGCTTGCGGTTTGGCCATTTTGGGCGTGCTGGTCTTGATCGTCTACGAACTGATCTGGCGCTCCAACCTTTCGTGGAAGGCATTTGGATTCAAGTTCTTCGCCGCGAGTGAATGGGATCCGGTCAACGAGCACTTCGGAGCGCTACCCTTCATCTTCGGGACAATCGTCTCGTCACTGCTGGCGCTGATCATTGCGGTTCCGCTCTCGGTTGGAGTCGCCGTATTTACGACCGAAATGTGTCCGAAAGTACTGCGGGGGCCGCTCTCGTTCTTTGTGGAATTGCTGGCCGCCATTCCCAGTGTGATTTACGGATTGTGGGCGATCTTCGTACTCGTGCCCATTCTGAGCCAGTACGTGCAGCCGTTCTTGCAAAAGACGCTCGGCTGGACCGGATTATTCGAGGGGCCTCCATTCGGATACTCGATGCTGGCCGCAGGCATCATTCTGGCAATCATGATCGTGCCCATCATTTCTTCCATCTCGCGTGAGGTTCTGGTGGTCGTACCCCAGCATCAGCGCGAGGCCGCCCTGGCGTTGGGTGCGACGCGGTGGGAGATGATTCGCATTGGTGTATTGCGCAACGCCCGCGCTGGGATTGTAGGAGCCGTTATTCTCGGGTTGGGCCGGGCACTGGGCGAAACCATGGCTGTGACCATGGTGATTGGCAACCGGCCTGAGATTGCGAAGTCGCTATTCGCGCCCGGTTACACCATGGCCAGTGTGCTCGCCAACGAATTCAGCGAGGCTACGGGAGATGTTTATCTTTCGGCCCTGATTGAGATTGGGCTCGCGCTGTTCTTCGTCACGATCGTGGTCAATGCATTGGCGCGGTTGCTGGTCTGGACCGTAACGCGCGGACAGCCTGTGAGGGGAAATGTCTGACACTACTCACGCGGTTCAGTCGGTACCTCCCATCAGTTTGCGCCGCCGCTTGACCGATCACCTCATGACGGGAGTAGCAGTGCTTACCGTGCTCCTTGTACTCCTGCCTCTGGTCGCGATTTTCGGCTACCTTGTTTATCGTGGTATCGGATCGATCAACTGGGCGTTCCTCACGCAAACTCCAAAGCCTGTTGGCGAAGAAGGCGGGGGAATGGCCAATGCGATTGTGGGATCGGCTTTCATTCTCGGAATTGCGAGCATTATCGGTGTTCCGTTTGGGATAGGCGCCGGAATTTATTTGGCGGAATTTGGACGCAACCGGTTGGGGAGCGCGATCCGCTTCACGGCGGATGTTCTCAATGGTGTGCCTTCGATTGTGATTGGCATCGTCGCCTACTCCATAGTTGTCTTGTATCAGAGACATTTCTCGGCCTTAGCCGGGGGTGTCGCACTCGCTATCATGATGGTGCCGACGATTTCGCGTACGACCGAGGAAATGTTGCTTCTTGTACCCCAGGCACTGCGTGAAGCTGCTTATGGATTAGGTGTCCCACGCTGGCGCACGACTCTTTCCATCACATTGCGAACGGCAACGTCGGGCGTTATTACCGGAATCATGCTCGCCTTCGCGCGCGTCGCCGGGGAAACGGCGCCCCTGTTGTTTACCGCCTTCGGCAACCAGTTCTGGAGTCTCCGTTACGATCAGCCGACCGCAGCGTTGCCGCTGCAAATTTTCGTGTATGCCATTTCTCCATACGACGAATGGCATCGGCAAGCATGGGCCGGAGCCCTGGTGCTGATTGTCCTGATTGTGTCCGCAGTCGCGGCCGTGCGCTACGTGGTGCGCCACGGCACGTTTGGAGCGGCATAACGAGATATGGGCGTTGGAATTAATGTCGAGAACCTGAATGCCTGGTATGGCAAAAGCCAGGCGCTGTACGGCATCAACCTGAAGGTCGCGGCGAATCATGCCACCGCGCTGATTGGCCCATCGGGATGCGGGAAGTCCACGTTTATTCGCTGTCTGAATCGCATGCACGAAACGATTCCTGAAGCGCGCGTCGATGGGCGGGTGCGGATCGGTGAAATTGACGCCTACAACGGAACGTCCCCAACCCAGTTGCGGCGCCGCGTGGGCATGGTTTTCCAGAAGCCCAATCCGTTCCCGACCATGTCGATTTATGACAATGTCGCTTCTGGGTTGAAGCTCAATGGTTTTCGGGACCGTCGCAAACTGGATGAGATCGTACAACGCTCGCTGGAAGTGTCGGCGTTGTGGGAAGAAGCCAAGGACCACCTTCACAAGAAGTCGGGAGCCAGCCTCTCTGGCGGTCAACAGCAACGTCTATGCATCGCCCGCGCTCTTGCGGTAGAGCCTGAAGTGTTGCTCATGGATGAGCCATGCTCGGCGCTCGATCCGATTTCGACCGGCAAGATCGAGGAGTTGATCTTCCAGTTGAAAGAGCGATATACAATCGTAATCGTCACGCACAACATGCAGCAGGCGGCGCGCGTGGCTGAATTCACTGGCTTTTTCCTCTTGGGCAAAATGGTCGAGTTCGACAAGACGGAAAAAATATTCACCAAGCCATCGGATAAGAAGACCGAAGACTACATCACCGGCAGATTCGGATAAGAAAAGCTCGGTTAAGGAAGGTTGGAAGCATGCGCACGCGTTTTCAGCAAGGGCTTGACGATTTGCGGCAACGGTTGCTTCGCATGGGAGGTCTGGCGGAGCAGGCCGTGGATCGTGCACGCCAGGCCTATACCGAGCGCGACCTCACACGCTGCCAGATGGTGCTCGAAGGCGAGAGCCTTATTAACACCGCCGAGCGCGAAATCGACGAAGCCGCTTTTGACTTGCTTGCGATGCAACAACCCATGGCAGTCGACCTGCGGTTCATTCTTGCCGTCACCAAGATCAATTCCGATCTCGAACGCGTGGGCGACCAGGCGGTGAACATCGCCGAGCGCGTGATGGATATGGTCGAACTTCCGATCGTAGACTTGCCGGTCGATATCGCACGTATGGGCACGGCAGTGAGCGCGATGGTGCGCCGCGCCCTGGAGTCGTTCATTGAAGGCAAAGTTGAACTGGCTCAGGCCGTCCTCGAAATGGACAACGTGATCGACCGCATGCGTGACGACGCTTTCATCCAGCTCGTTAAGGCTATGAACGAGCGGCCGGAGGTCGTCCGTCAGGCGCTGGATGCGCTGCTGGTGGCGCGAAACCTGGAGCGCGTTGCCGATCATGCGACTAACATCGCGGAAGACGTCATCTTCTGGGTCCAGGGTTCCGACGTTCGCCATAATGTGCATCCGGAAGAAGACGAGTCCAAGACTCCGACCACGCGCGCTTCAGGCCTCTAGCGCCGATTCACTCCTTTGACCGCTCACTGCGTCTTGCAGTACGCTCGTCATCTCTCTCGAATGGGATGATTTTCTTCGCGGAGGCCCCGTGATTCGCTCGCTTTGTGGTTTTCTCTGTGCATTCCTGGCTCTCTCACTCGTTCCTCTGTTTGCGCAAAACGCGGCGAACAATGGATCGAAGATCACCCTGCCCACGACGAAGTTGCTGAGCAACCCGTCGCCGGGACGGATCGGCAGCACCAACAGTTTTCCGGGGACGATGGTGTTAAGTCCAGATGGGAGTTATGCCGCATTACTCAACTACGGCTATGGGACGCAGGAGACGCTGGCGTACCAATCCATTGCAGTGCTGGACCTGAAGACAAACCAGATCGCAGATTTCCCGGATAATCGGCTGAGCGATCACGCTCTGCAGAGCTACTTCATTGGCCTGGCCTTTAGCTCGGACGGTAAGCACCTGTACGCTTCGCTTGGGTCCATCAGCGATCCGACCGGATCGAAATCTGGCGATACGGGAAACGGGATTGCGGTTTACAGCTTTTCTGAAGGCAAGATTAAACCGGAGAAAGTGATTCCCATTGCTCCGCAGCCTTTGGCCGCAAGTAAGAAGGTCGCGTATGGCTTGCAAAAGACGAGGGCACATACCGCGATTCCTTATCCCGCAGGAATTGCCGTGATCGCCGATTCCGGGCGCGACAAGCTTCTGATTGCGAACAATCTTGCCGACAACGTTGTACTGCTCGATCCCTCGACTGGAAAGATCTTGCAGAGCTTTGACCTCAGTACGAACGATCTAGTGCCGTCTTCATTCCCATATACCTGCGTGGCAACGAAAGACGGACGTCGAGCGTGGTGCAGCTTGTGGAATGCATCGCAGGTTGCGGAACTGGATTTGACCAGCGGCAAGGTCGCGCGCTGGATCAAGCTGAAGCAGCCGTCCGATCCTTTGGTCCCGGGATCGCATCCGACGGCGATGCTGTTGAGTCCGAACGAGGTCACGCTTTATGTGGCGCTCTCGAACGCTGACCAGATTGCGGCGGTCTCGACCGCGTCCGGCAACGTGGCGCGATTCTTCTCGACCTCTTCTGCCGCTCAGAGATATCCGGGCGCTTACCCCACGGCGTTAGCACAATCTGCCGACGGGAAGTACTTGTTCGCAGCCGATTCTTCCTTGGATGCCGTCGCCGTTTTCGATATCGGACAGAATCGCGCCGACGACACCATGATTCCGCAGCCTGTGCTTGGCTTTATTCCCACCGACTGGTATCCATGCGCGTTGAGTGTGCAGGGCGGCGACTTACTGATTGCAACCGGCAAGGGCGAAGGCACGCGCGCGAACAAGGACTTGGGGAAGACCGAGTATGAGGTCAAACACCATTATCACTCCTATATCGCCACATTGCTCAGGGGTTCGGTGGCGCGGCTGAATATTCCCGCGACGATCGAGAAACTTCCGACCCTGACGCAACAAGTCGAGGACGATAACCGGTTGCACAGCGATGCGGGAACGATCACATTCGCCGCGGGACAAAGTCCGATTAAACACGTCATTTATGTGCTCAAAGAGAACCGCACCTACGACCAGATTCTGGGCGATCTGAACGTTGGTAACGGCGATGCTTCGCTGAATATGTATGGCGCCGATGTCACTCCCAACGAGCATAAGCTCGCATTGCAGTTTGGCGTGCTCGACAATTTCTACGATAGCGGCGAGGTCTCGGGCGATGGCCACGTGTGGTCCAACGCGGCGATCACCTCGGACTACAACGAGAAGACCTGGCAGATTGCCTATCGCGGCAAGGAGCGCACCTACGATTTTCAGGGACAGGTCGGCGACGAATATCCCATCGAGCACAATGAGTCTGATGTCGACGATCCGGGAACCGGATTTTTGTGGGATAACCTCGCGCGCAACCACGTCAGCTACCGCTACTACGGGGAGTTCGTCAATGCCGAGTGGTGCAACGAGAAGGTCAAGGCCGCGAGCCCGAAGCAAGGCACTCCGTCGGGGCAGCAAGCGCAGTGTCCGCGGAGCGTGGTCGAGCAGGGTGGCAGTCTTCCTCCCAATGTCGGCGATCCGCACGGTGGTCCTAGTCCGTGGCCGTGGGCAGTGCCGCTGTTCAGCGGCGTGAAGCCGACTAAGCCCGCGCTACGCGATCACTTCGACCCCCTGTATCCCGACTTCAACACCGACTATCCCGACCAGCTTCGCGCCGACGAATTTCTCAACGAGTTCGGCGCGTACGTTCGCGCGCGTGAGGCCAAGGAGGGGCCCGAGTTCGAGTTGCCATCGTTCGTGCTGTTATATCTCCCCGACGATCACACGGGAGGGACACGTCCCGACCATGCGCGGCCGGCGGCGAATATAGCCGACAATGATTTGGCCCTTGGACGTGTGGTAGATGCGGTCTCGCACAGCCCATATTGGGATGACACGGCAATCTTCGTGCTGGAAGATGATGCCCAAGATGGTGCCGACCATGTGGATGCGCATCGATCGATCGCTTTCGTCATCAGCAAATACTCACCGGGATACTCGTCCCAGCCTCACGTCGAACATGGCTTTTACACGACCGTCAACGTTGTGCACACAATGGAGACGCTGTTAGGCCTGCCTCCCATGAATCAGAACGATGCTTTCGCGGCCGTGATGAGCCCGATGTTTTCCGGCAAAGGGGATCAGCCTCCCTACAAGGCGGACTACCGGAACCAGCGCAATGGATTGATTTACGAGAGAAACCGCCGCGATGCCCCCGGCGCGAAGGTTTCTCAGAAGATGGATTTCTCGCATCCCGACGCGGCCGATGCCGGGCAGTTGAATCGCGTGCTCTGGCAGGATCAGAAAGGAGCCCGGCCAATGCCGGAGCCGAAGCATACTGTGTTCCCGGCGAGCGGCGACTAGCAGACGATGAATCCACTCGAAATTTCGGCCGCTGAATTTCGGCGGCTCGTTGATCGCATTACCGATCTTGCCGCGAACTACATTGAAACCATCGACGATCGCCCCATCGCGCCGGCAACGACTGGAGCCGAGACGGACCGCCTATTTCGGATTCCGTTACCGGAGCAGGGATGCGGCCCCGAGGCACTGCGCGCTCTGGATGAAGTCATACAGCGCTCGCGCGTGCAGAACGGACGGTTTTTCGGATACGTCCTCGGATCGGGCGAGCCGGTTAGCGCCGCCGCAGATCTGCTGGCGAGCGTTCTGAATCAGAATGTCACGGCCTGGCGCTCCGGTCCCGCGGCGGTCACGATTGAGCACACGGTTGTCGGGTGGCTTGCCAAGGCAATCGGCTGTGCGGAGTTTCACGGGCACCTGACCGGTGGAGGCTCGTCCGCGAACCTAATGGGGCTGGCCCTGGCCCGCGAAGCCAAAGTGCCCGCGAACGAAGATGGCTTGTCTTCTCGGCCCGTCATCTACGCTTCTGAGGAAATTCATATGTCGATTCCTAAGAGCGCAGCCTTGCTCGGAATCGGCCGCAACGGTCTTCGGCTCATTCCCACTGACTCGTCCTTCCGCATGATTCCGGAAGAGCTCGAAGCATGCATCGTGCGGGACGAGAAAGCCGGAAAGACGCCCGTCGCAGTGGTAGCGTCAGCCGGAACCGTGAACACCGGGGCCGTCGATCCGTTACGCGCGCTCGCCGAGATCGCACATCAGCACGGCGCCTGGTTCCATGTGGATGGTGCGTATGGCGCGTTGGCCGCGATTGCACATCGCGAGAAGTTCGACGGGCTGGAATTGGCCGACTCGATTTCCCTCGATCCGCACAAATGGCTTTACCAGCCTCTCGACTGTGGGTGCCTGCTGTATCGGTCTCGCGAAGCCGCGCAGAAGGCGTTTGCGCACACTGGCGAGTATGCTCGCTCTCTGAGTCAGGATCCGGTGGAAGGTTTCTGCTTTTTCGAAGAATCGATCGAACTATCGCGGCGGTTTCGGGCGCTGAAGTTGTGGCTCTCGCTTCGCTATCACGGCATGTCCGCCTTCCGCGAATCGATCACGAACGATATTAAACATGCACATCAGCTTTCCAACATGATCGAACGAGAGCCGAGACTGGAACTGCTGGCGCCTGTGGAACTGAGTGCGGTCTGTTTCAGAGATCGGGGAACCGGCCAGATGACCGAGGACGAGCTCAATCGCTTCAACGCCGGGGTGCTGAAAAGCATTGTCCAACGAGGCCGTGTCTATCTGTCAAACGCCATGCTGCGCGGTAAGTTCGCGCTGCGAGCTTGCATCGTGAACCACCGGACCAAGCACTCAGATATTGAGGCCGTTATCTCTGAGGTGCTAGCGGCAGCGAAAGAAATCGACGCCAAGCGACCCTAGAATCGCATAGTGATGATCGACCATCCGCCGTGCGCTCCCGTCGTGCCATGTGCTACTTCAGAGCTATGGTCTCCTTCAGCGGCAAATCTTGCGACGATCCGCCCACCAGGAAGGTATAGTCCCCTGGCACGAGCTGCCAGCCATTCTGCTGCACGTTGAAGATGGACAGAAACTTCGAATCCACTTCCACGCTGACTTCCTTGCTCTCGCCGCCGTTGAGCTTCACTTTGCTCCAGCCGACCAGACGTTTGGGAGGCTCGTCAGCCGCGGCAGGAAGGGATGCGTAGACTTCCGCGATCTCGGCTCCGGCTCGGTTACCGGTATTGGTGACCGTGAAACTCACCGCCGGTTTCGGCCCCGCGGTCACTTTAATATTTGAGTAAGAATAAGTGGTGTACGAGAGCCCATAGCCAAAGGGGAAGAGCACGGGTTTTTTCTCAGCGTCATACCACTTGTAGCCGACCTTCACTCCTTCGTCATAAGTGATCTGAAACGCCGGCAGCCCCGCTGCAATTTGCTTCCATGGTTCGGGATCGTTCCGTGGCAGGGAAGTCTTCGGGGGTTTGATGATGGTTGGGTGCGGCAGATCAGCATTGCTCTTGGGGAATGTCAGCGGCAGTTTGGCAGTAGGAATCGCATCGCCAAATAGCAGGTTCGCGACGGCAGTTGCGCCGCGGCTGCCGGCGTACCAGCACTCGAGAATCCCGCCCACCTGGTCGACCCAAGGCATAGTCACCGGCCCGCCCGTCTCCAGCACAACAATCGTGTGCGGGTTCGCCGCCGCCACCTTGGCAATCAACTCATCCTGATGTTCGGGAAGAGAAAGACTTGGCAGATCCATATCTTCGCTCTCCCACTGATAGGCGAACACGATCGCCACATCCGCATTCTTTGCCAACGCGGCCGCTGCGTCCGGATCAGCGCCCGAATTGAAGTGGACCTGGGCGCCAGGAACTTTACCGCGGACTGCCCGCAATGGCGAAGTGGGAAACCAGACTGGTTCGAGCCAGCGAGTTTGTCCCTTACCCGGGGGCATGATTGCGTTTCCACCCGGAGGGTCAACCTGTGCGGAACCACCACCCGAGATCATGCCAACATCAGCGTGCGGACCAATTACCGCGATGCTATGAATCTTCGATGCGTCAAGGGGCAGCAGTTCGTGATCGTTCTTCAGCAGCACCGTGGTCTGCTCGGCGATCTTCTGTGCCACTTCGAAGCCACCCATGACATCGACGACGCTCTTTTGCGGGGGATTATCCACTACACCCGTAGCGAACATGGCGCGCAGAATGCGGCGCACGTGATCGTCGAGTTCCGCCTGAGGCACTTTGCCGGACTCGACCAATGTCTTGAGCGTATCGCCATAGAAGATCCATCCGGGCTCTTCATGATCCATACCCGCGGCCGAGGCTTTTGCCGCGCTGTGAGCGCCTCCCCAATCCGTGAGTACGAAGCCTTGGAAATTCCAGTCTTTCTTGAGAACGTCGGTGAGCAGGTATTTGTTCTCGCAGGCATAATCGCCGTTCACGCGGTTGTAAGAACACATGACGCCGGCAACGTCGGATTCCTTGATCCCAATTTCAAATGCGAGCAGATCGCTCTCGCGCGCGGCCCGCTGGTCGATGTTCACATTCACGGCATTGCGCCCGCTCTCCTGATCATTGAGCGCGTAATGCTTGATGTCACCCAGCACATGCTGTGCCTGCTCACCCCGGATTACGGAGGCAACCATTTTGCCTGCAAGTACCGGATCTTCTCCCATGTACTCGAACGTGCGCCCGTTGCGCGGTTCGCGAGTAAGGTTTACGCCTCCGCCCAAAGACATGTTGTAGCCCTGCGCGCGCAATTCGCGGCCGATGAGGGCTCCGTATTCGAAACCCGCGTCGAGGTCCCAGCTCGCGGCCCCGGCCAGATCGGAAGGCAACGCCGTGGAGTAGCGGCCGTTTTCGCCGCTCATACGTACACCGTAAGCGGCATCACACATCTGGATCGGCGGGATCCCCAGCCGCGGAATCCCCGGCACATAACCCGCGCAGCCGTTCGACTGCGCGATCAGGGGACTGAGTGGACTCAGACCAGCCATGCCCGTGCCATGCAGCATGCTGATCTTTTCGTCGAGCGTCATTTCCTTTACCACCAACGAGGCGCGCTCGTTGGGAGAAAGGCTAGGATTGGTCCAAGGATGGTTTTGCGGTCCGGTTCGCCCGAAAACCGCGGCAGTGCTTATGAGCAGGAAAAATGAAATAAGAAAACGTTGTGGGGGGATGAACTTTGGCAGGGGCACGAAACACCTCCTCCTACAAAATCGATATTGTAGCAGCATTGAAACGTTTTTCCACTCTATATTTCTCAGGGGTTAGAATCCCCCGGTACAACCCCCCAGAGAGCCCCCTGCTGTTCAACCTCAAAGGCGGAGCTTTACACTAATCGTGTGAAGGTCGCACTAGGTCAAATCAACCCCACCGTAGGCGATTTCGCGGGGAACGCCAGAAAGATCATCGAGTTTGCACATCGAGCTCAAAGCGCCGATGCAGGCCTGATTCTCTTCCCGGAGCTTTCCGTCTGCGGTTATCCTCCCCGGGATCTGGTTGAGAGGCCCTCGTTCGTAAAGCGGAACCGCGAGACCGTTGAACAGATCGCGGCAGAGACGCGCGGCATCTCGGTCATCTGCGGCCTGGTCACCCCGGCCGAAACCGATACCGGCAAGGCGGTGATGAATTCCGCTGCCTGGCTTATCGATGGCAAGGTGGCCTTCATTCAATCGAAGATGTTGCTTCCGACCTACGACGTCTTTGATGAGATGCGCAACTTCGCCCCCGCCAGGCGGCAGGAACTGTTTCCGTTTTGCGGGAATCGCATGGCGCTCACGATATGCGAAGACGCGTGGAACGACAAGCTGTTCTGGCCGAAGCGCTTGTACATGGTTGATCCGGTGGACTTGCTGGTGAAAGGAGGAGGCAATTTCATCCTTAACATTTCGGCGTCGCCATTCTGGATCGGCAAACGCGAACTGCGGCGCGATATGCTGGCCAGCATCGCACGCCAGCACAACGTCCCCGTGGCGCTGGTGAATCAGGTCGGAGGCAACGACAGCCTCGTCTTCGACGGTTCCAGCATTGTCCTGAATGGCAAAGGCGAGATTATCGCCCAGGGCAAATCGTTCGAGGAAGACCTGGTGTATTTCGATTCGAAAACCTTAACCGGCGAAATGCACGAACAGATCGCCGGAGACGATGCCAGTGCTTACTCCGCCCTCGTTCTCGGCACGCGCGACTACATGCACAAGTGCGGATTCCGGAAGGCCATTATCGGCCTAAGCGGTGGCATCGATTCGGCACTAACCGCGGTTATCGCGTCGGATGCGGTCGGTCCGGAGAATGTGATTGGCGTCGGTATGCCGGGTCCTTACTCCTCGCAAGGGTCGATCGATGACGCACGCACGCTCGCACAGAATCTTGGAATTCGTTTTGAATTGCTCTCGATCAACCCGGCCTACGAGGCGTATCGCGGCATCCTGAGGGATGTGTTCGCCGGTTGCCCGCAAGACGTCACAGAGGAAAACATTCAGTCTCGTTCGCGCGGGACCCTGCTGATGGCGCTTTCCAATAAGCTCGGCGCCATCGTGCTCTCCACCGGCAACAAGAGCGAACTCGGTGTCGGCTACTGCACGCTGTACGGCGACATGGTTGGCGGACTCGCGGTAATTTCCGACGTTCCCAAGACGCTGGTCTATCGCTTGAGTCATTATGTGAACTCACGGACGCGAGTGATTCCCCGAGCCAGCCTCGAGAAGCCGCCATCGGCGGAATTACGTCCCGATCAGAAAGACAGCGATTCGCTTCCACCGTACGAGATCCTCGACGCTGTTTTGGAAGACTATGTCGAAGACCTGCATACTGCCCAGCAGATCGCGGCCGATCACGGCTTTGACATCGATCTGGTTCGGCGAGTCATTCGCATGGTCGATCGCGCCGAATACAAGCGGCAGCAGGCTGCCCCCGGCCTGAAGGTTACTCCCAAGGCTTTCGGTTACGGGCGGCGTTTTCCGATTGCCGCGAAATGCGAAGCTTGAAGTATCCTAAAGAGGACGTCCCCGAAAGCCATTCACTAAGTGCGAAAGGAACTCATGAGTGTTCTGAAGGTGATTTCTGTTCTGGCGCTGGCTGGCAGTCTGGCTATCGCTCAAACCGCCGCGACCAAGCCGACCATGGCCAAGCCCGGAGAGAAACTCAGTACGCACGCCACTCCGAACCTGCCGTCCGAAACCACCGTTGATTCTTTCCTCCAGCAGATGTTCGGCTATGAGAAAGGTATCAGCTGGAAGATTTCCAGTATTCGGCCGTCCGGCGTCGCGGACCTGGCTGAAGTCACGGTCATTCTTGCCAACCAGCAGGGGCAGCAGTTGACCAGGTTTTTCGTGGCTCCCGACGGCGAACACGCGCTGGTAGGCGAGATCATTCCCTTTGGGGCACGGCCCTTCGATCCGGCGAAGAAGATTCTGGACAAGGGAATCACCGGCCCGGAAAAGGGGCCGAAGGATTCTCCGGTGACGATTGTCGAGTTTGGAGACCTGCAATGTCCCGCCTGCAAAGCGGCGCAGCCCACGATCGAGCAACTGGTGGCGGCCGAACCGACCGCGCGATTTGTCTTCCAGAATTTTCCCCTCGAAATGCACAACTGGGCGGCCAAGGGCGCTGCGTACGCCGACTGCGTGGGCCGCGCCTCTACCGATGCCTTCTGGAAGTTTGTTGCCAGAACCTACGAGACGCAGTCGGATATCACATCGGCCAACGTTGATGAAAAGCTCACTGCGATCGCCGATGGCGCAGGCGTGAAGGGGTCTGATATTGCTGCCTGTGCGGCCAAGCCCGAGACAAAAAAGAACGTGGATGCCTCCATGGCACTCGGCAAGTCGGTGGACGTCACGGGTACTCCAACACTTTTCATCAATGGCAGAAAGATCGGAAGCTTCGACGCTCGGCTGCTGGACGTCTACAAGAGCCTCGTCGAGTTCGCCGCGAAGGAAGGCAAGTAGAAGATAATTCGGGCTCTAGCGAATCGGCCGGTTTGGCTGGAGCCTGTCCCCCAATCGATATAACCCGCTCACTTCTCGCTGATCCAGATCTCAGGTGTGTTCGCATCGACGTTCGATAATACGTGCGGGGTCATGACGATCATCAATTCGTCTGAGTTGTACTGCTTGGTGTTGTTCACCATCGCCTGATTCAGCAGCGGGACATAGCCAAAACCTGGGATGCCGCTCATCGAAAGCGTATCGTTCTGCGAGATTTCCCCGGCGACGACCGCTGGTTCCCCGTCCTTCAGGTTGATGCTGCCTTTGTACTCCCGGTTCGAGATCACTGGCACGCCGTTGGCCGACTGGCCCGTCAGCGATCGCACCTGTAACTCGAGCTGCAGGCTGACGCTTCCATCCCGATGCACGACCGGTTTCGCCTTCACGTTCAGCCCAAGGTCCTCGTAACTTACAGAGGGAAATGGAGGAATGTAGCTTTGATTGCCGAGCACCGCAGAAATCTGTGGTGAATTGTAGATGGGTGCGTACGACGCATTCAGGATGGGAAACTTCGATCCCAGATGAAACGTGGCCTCGTTGCCTTGCGAGGCCCGCATATTCATCGATTCCAAACTGCGTACCCACGATTCGTTCAGGGAAAGTGCGGCGGAAAGTTGGTCGAGGCTGAGTCCCATGAAGGTGAGCCCGCCGCCGAAGGTGGCGAGCGGCTGGCTGAAAATCGAATTCTGCTGGCCGCCCAGTTGGGCCAAAAGTCCCGAGAGTGCCGAGCTTCCCGCCTGGTTGATGCCGCCCGATGCGATCAACTGGTTGATCAGGTCCTGGACATTCTGCCCGCCCAATCCCGCCAGCGCCGCCGCGGGAATGTTGTACATGTTGAACGTATTGGGAATATGCAAGCCGATGTTCCGCGTGAGTTGATGATTGATCTGATAAACCTGGACATCGAACATCACCTGTGGGCGCTCATTACCGAGTTGCCGTAGGAGGCGGGCACACGCTGCGAGAACCGGTTGCGGAGCGCGCACTTCCAGCGTATCCGCAGTCTGTCCCGAATTGATGAAGCGCAAATCAAACATATTGCGCATCGTGGTGACGAGGTCGGTCGACTCCTGTGGTGTCGAGTGCGGCGGCAGTTGGAAGGTCTGCAGCGAGAAGTGATCGAACTGCTTGTGGTTCTCCGGATTGTCGGCCGCCACGAGAATCTGACGCGCATCCAGGGCCGTCCACAT
>Ga0209698_10001628_pt1 | contig 25868 bp, 23 predicted proteins | sample LitLauG_LLR_2012_FD_187203 | JGI IMG/M metagenome (GOLD analysis project Ga0209698, IMG submission 187203) | Freshwater sediment microbial communities from Pennsylvania, USA - Little Laurel Run_MetaG_LLR_2012 (SPAdes) (version 2) | ecosystem: Environmental > Aquatic > Freshwater > Creek >... | reverse complement strand
GCTGCACATCGGCGGCCAGGGCGGCATGACCCAGCACATGATGGGTTCGCTGCAGGACCTGCCGCACGTCGACATGATGCGGCCCATCACCAAGTTCGCGGCGGGCGTGCGCTCCACCGAGCGCGCCGCCGACATGGTGTCCATGGCCATCCGCGAGGCATTCAACGGCGCGCCCGGCCCCTCCTACCTGGAGATTCCGCGCGATGTGCTCGACCGCGAAATCGACATCAAGACCGCCGTCATCCCCGAGCCGGGCCGCTATCGCTGCTCCACCCGCACCATCGGCGATCCGGCCGACATCGAAAAGCTGGCCGACCTCCTGGTCAACGCCGAGCGTCCCGCCATCCTCTACGGCCAGCAGGTCTGGACGGCCCGCGGCCACGAAGAGGCCGTGGCCCTGCTGCGCGGCCTGGACATCCCGGGCTATTTCAACGGCGCCAGCCGCGGCCTGTTGCCCCCGGAGGATCCGCACCACTTCGACCGCACGCGCTCGCAGGCCTTCGCCAAGGCCGACGTCATCGTCATCGTCGGCACGCCGTTCGACTTCCGCATGGGCTACGGCAAGCGCATCAGCAAGAGCCTCAAGCTGGTGCAGATCGACATGAACTACGCCACCGTCGGCAAGAACCGGGACATCGACCTGGGAATCGCCGGCCATCCGGGCGCCATACTGGGCGCCGTGCTGCAGGCCGCCAGCGGCCGCATCAAGAACGACAAGCGCCAGGCGCGCAAGGCGTGGATGCGCGAGCTGCAGGACGCCGAGAAGGTGGCAACCGAGAAGCTCATGCCGCTGTTCAAGTCCAACAACGCACTGATCCACCCGTACCGCGTGGCCTACGAGATCAACGAGTTCCTGGGTGACGACACGGTATACATCGGCGACGGCGGCGACGTGGTCACCATCTCGGCGCAGGCGGTGCGGCCGCGCCGCCCGGGCCAGTGGATGGACCCCGGTGCGCTGGGGTCACTGGGGGTGGGCACGGGCTTTGCCATTGCCGCGGGCCTGGCCAATCCCGAAAAGGAGGTCCTCTGCTACTACGGCGACGGCGCCTTCAGCATGACGGCCTTCGACATGGAATCGGCCAACCGCTTCAAGGTGCCCTACATTGCGGTCGTGGGCAACAACTCGGCCATGAACCAGATCCGCTACGGCCAATTGGCCAAATACGGCCAGGAGCGCGGCAACGTTGGCAATTTGCTCGGCGACGTCCCGTACGGCAAGTTCGCCGAAATGCTGGGTGGCTACGGCGAGGAAGTGCATGACCCGGCGAAGATCGCCGGCGCCCTGCTGCGCGCGCGTGAAGCCGTGAAGACGAGCGGCAAGTGCGCGGTCGTCAACATCTGGGTCGATCCCGCCGTATACGCGCCCGGCACGATGGCGCAGACGATGTACAAGTAAACCCGGACGCGGGCCCGCCGGGCCCGCGCGCAATCCGGCTGCGCGGTTTCGCAGCGCACGGGCCGGATACGAGCAACAACTGACGGAAGGAACACTGCAATATGGACATGCCTCTTAGCGGAATCCGCATCATCGACTTCACCCACGTGCAGGCCGGACCGGCGTGCACCCAGATGCTGGCCTGGTTTGGCGCCGACGTGATCAAGGTGGAGCGCCCGGGCTCGGGCGATGTGACGCGTACCCAGCTGCGCGACATCCCGGATGTCGATGCGCTGTATTTCACCATGCTCAACAGCAACAAGCGCTCGCTCACGCTCGACACGAAAAAACCCGAGGGCAAGATCATCCTCGAGAAGCTCATCAAGGAATCGGACGTGCTGGTCGAGAACTTCGGCCCGGGCGCCCTGGACCGCATGGGTTTCACGTGGGAACGCATCAAGGAACTCAATCCCAAGATGATCGTCGCATCGGTCAAGGGTTTCTCCGACGGCCACCACTACGATGACCTGAAGGTCTACGAAAACGTGGCGCAGTGCGCCGGCGGCGCGGCCTCGACCACCGGCTGGTGGGACGGCCCGCCGATGATCTCGGCGGCGGCGCTGGGCGACAGCAATACCGGCATGCATCTGGCCATCGGCATCCTCACCGCCATCATCGGCCGCATGAAAACCGGCAAGGGCCAGCGTGTGGCCGTGTCCATGCAGGACAGCGTACTCAACCTGTGCCGCGTCAAGCTGCGCGACCAGCAGCGCCTGGACCGCCTCGGTTACCTGGAAGAATATCCCCAGTACCCGCACGGCACCTTCAGCGACGTGGTGCCCCGCGGCGGCAATGCGGGCGGCGGTGGCCAGCCGGGCTGGATCCTCAAGTGCAAGGGCTGGGAAACCGACCCCAACGCGTACATCTACTTCACGATCCAGGGCCACGCCTGGGATCCGATCTGCAAGGCGATCGGCAAGCCCGAGTGGATCAACGATCCGGCGTACACCACGGCCAAGGCGCGCCAACCCCACATCATGGATATCTTCGGCACGATCGAGGCGTGGCTGGCCGACAAGACCAAGTTCGAGGCGGTGGACATCCTGCGCAAGTTCGACATTCCGTGCGCGCCGGTGCTCACCATGAAGGAACTCGAGCATGATCCCTCGCTGCGCGCCAGCGGCACCATCGTGGAGGTGGACCACAAGGAGCGCGGCAAATACCTCACGGTGGGCAGCCCGATCAAGTTCTCGGACATGAAGCCGGTGGTCACGGGCTCGCCCCTGCTGGGCGAGCACACCGACGAAGTCCTGAGCTTCCTGGGCTACACCAAGCCGCAGATCGCCGCCCTGCACGCCGAAAAGGCCGTCTGAGCGGGCGTGTCAATGCGTGCGCCTGAGGCCTGGGCAGTGCGCACGCCGGCAGCCGGATCAACCGCATGAGCAGCGATACGCACGGCGGCGTCGATCCGGCCCAACTCCTGTCGGCCGTCGGTGATGCGATTTGCGTCACCGACGGCGCCGGCGCCATCATCCACTGGAATGCCGGAGCCGAGCGCATGTTCGGATTCACCGCGGCCGAGGCTATTGGCCAGTCGATGGACATCTTCATTCCCGAGCGGCTGCGCAAGCGGCACTGGGATGGCTACCACGAGACCATGCGCACGGGCCATACCAAGTACGGCTCGGACGTGCTGCGCGTGCCCGCCATCGACAAAGCCGGCAGGTCGCTATCCATCGCCTTCACGGTTGCAATGATCAACGACGCTGCGGGTCATCCGCAGGCGGTGGTGGCGGTGATCCGCGACGAAACGGCGCGATTCCAGGAAGAGCGGCGGCAAAAGGCGCGCATTGCGGAGCTGGAGGCCGCGCTGCTGGCCGCGCAGGGCCCGCAAGCCAAGCCCTGAGCGTTCCGCCGTCGCGCGGCAAGGACGCGCGCAACGCAAACACCCGTCCTGCAAAACCCCACGCCGGTATCGACTTCATAATTGTTGGCGCAATCTGCATCCCGCCGGACGTTGCGCAGTACAGACGCGGCGCTCGCCCGGAATTGGCGGCCTTGCTACTGTGCAGGCACGCTGGCTGCAATACTGGCGCAGGCATCAACCCGTCGCCGCGCGCTCCCTGCACCGCCGGCACGGGAAACGGCCATGGGATCGGAACCGCGAATATTGCGAGCGAAGGACGTGCCGACCCAGCCGTGGCGCAACGGCGGCGGGCAGACACGTGAACTGCTGGTTTGGCCCGGACGCGGCCGGCCAGGCAGTGGCGGGGGCAGCTACCCGTGGCAGCTGCGTGTCAGCCTGGCCGAGGTCAGCCGCAGCGGTCCCTTTTCCGCGTACCCGGGCGTGCGGCGCTGGTTCGCCGTCGTCCAAGGCGTGGGCGTACGACTGGCGTTTCCGGGTGCCGTGCACCGCGTCGATGCCGGCAGCGCGCCGCTGCACTTTGCGGGCGAACTGCCGGTGGACTGCGAACTGCTCGACGGGCCCACCCGCGACCTCAACCTCATGACCGCCGGCGGCACCGGGCATATGCGAGCGGCGCGCACCGGCAGGCTGTGGCGCAGCGACCTGCCGCAGCGGGGCATCTTCACCCGCGTTGCCGGCGTCTGGAGCGACGACCGCGGTCGGCGTCGCTATCTGGCGGCATACAGCCTGCTATGGATGGATGGGGCCTCCGGCAGCGCGTGGGACTTCCTGCCCGGCATCGCCGATGATGCCGATCCGGAGGACGCGCTCGACTGGGGCGGCAGCGGCGACGGACCGCCCGGCTGGTGGCTGGGTTTCGGGCCCGGCGAAGGCATGGCGCAACAGTAGATCCCGTTTGGCCGAAGGCGTACCTGCGCATTTGCAGGCGGCACTGGCGGCCAGCCCGCGCCTGTTATTTCCTTGTTGGTCCCCGCGGGCGCGCAATTGCGCACCGCCACCGCAGACACGGCTACCGTACAGCCGATCCATCTGGCCGGTGCTAGGATCGTTCGAGCACGGGGTCGGCGAATCAAGACGCGCCGACCGCAATGGCTTTGGTCATGAACGCATATTCCTTTCCCCGCAACCGGAGAAGCACCATGGAAGCGACACGAGAAAAACTGGTCGTCGATATCAAAACCCTGCTGGCCGATGTCGATTCGCTGCTGCGGCAGGCAGCTGCCGCCACCGGAGACGAAGCACGCCAGCTGCGCCAGCGCGCGGAAGACCTGCTCGACCAGGCGCAGGAGCGCTTTGCGGGCGCACGCGAGGAAGTCGTGCGCCGTGGCAAAGTGGCCACCCGCGCCACCGATGATTGGGTGCACGACAATCCCTGGGGCGCCATCGGCATTGGTGCAGCCCTCGGACTGGTGCTCGGTTTCCTGATCGCCCGCCGTTAGGTCTTTCGTCTTGGCCGACCGGTCCTCCCGGGACGAAACGACGCCGTCCTGGCGACGGGCCGGGCAGTCGTTGCTCGCCCTGGCGCTGGCGCGCGCCGAATTTGCCAGCGTTGAATTGACGATCGCCGCGCAGTCGGGGCTGCGCTGGCTGCTGGTCGCGCTGGCCACCTGCGTCATTGCCATGCTGGCGCTCATCGCCCTGAGCGCCGTTGTCGTGGTGGCCTTCTGGGAACACTTTGGCTGGTACCCGCTGGCCGCCCTGGCGCTGCTGTACTGTGGCACCACCGCCGTTCTCGTCGGGTGGCTCCTGCGCAGCATCGCCACCGCACCGCCGCTCCTGTCCCAGACCTTTGCCGAACTTGCCAAGGACGGTGCGGCAATCCGCCATAGCGCCACGCCCAGCGCCAGCGGCTCAGAGCAGGCCGACGATGAACGCACCGGCTGATCATCGTCCCCGCGGCAATCTGCGCAAGCGCATGGAGATCCTGCGGGTGCAAGGGGGCCGCCATCGCCTGGAACTGGCAATGTCGCTGGACGCGCTGGTGAATGAAACCGGCAGCATCCGCCGCGGTGCGGGCGTGGTGTTGTCGGTCCTGGGAATGGTGGCCGGCGGCGGGCGCGGCAAGGGGATCGTGCGTACCGTGCTGCAAACGCTACTGCCCGTGGCGCTCAGCATGTTCACCGGTTCGCGTGCGGCCCGCGCCGCTGCCACGCTGCGCTCCACGCTGGAAATCGGTGCACTGGGGCTGATCGTCTACCGCACCATCCGTCGCGTGCTGCGAAGGTCCGATCCGGAACAGCAAGCGTCCGCAGCCACGCCGCCCGAAACTTGCGATGAGCCCGGCGGCCAATGACGATGCCGCCAATCTGCCCAACCCGATTGGTGGAAATCCGCCCCGGGGTATCTAGCTGTCCTGCCAGCTCGTCAGCAGCGCCCCAACCAGGTTCGCAGCCACGGGCAACGCCTGGAACACCGGCAGGGAAAGCGCCTCGCCCCACTCCCGGCGCTTGGGCTGAATGCAGACCAGTGCCCGCCTGACCGGTAGGCAGGCACGCTGCCACACGAGATCCAGCAGGTCGATCAGGCCGCGCTCCTGGATGGAGCGTACCCGCGTCTCGCGCAGGTAACCGTCCATGGCCCTGCCTTGCAGGACGTCCACGCTGCCGGGCGCGCGCCCCGTATCGGCGCAGTGCAGCAGCACCAGCGAAGAGGCTTTTTCCACGTGGGGATAAAGACTAAGGCTCATCAGGCCACCGTCCATGCACACGGCCGCGCCGGCACCCAGCGTCGCCTTGAGCTGGCGAGCCAGATGCACACCGGCACCGTCGTCGCACAGGTGCAGGTTGCCCAGCCCGATCACCAGGGGCAGGCGCGCCGCCTGGGTCGCGGGGGGCCGCAAAGGCGTGTCGCGCGTGCGCGCCGGAACCGCCACCGGGATATCGGCTTGCATGGTCATATCGGTGTCCTCCGGCAAGGGTAGGAATTTCAGCACCTGGCACACCTACCGTCTGTTCGATACCGAACGCAGCGCAGAGTGTGTTTCGCGTGCGCGAACCTTCGCCGTCCGCGTGCACACCCCATATGCGCAATGTCACGCAACGACAACATCGGGCCGGCCGGGCCGGGGTACGATGTCCCGGACCTTCGCTTCGCAACCCTTCAGCTGATCGCGAGCCAACATGACAAAATTGCATACCGATCCGCTGTTGAAGCCCGACCCCGCGATCGATCACGTGCTGGGCCCGGCTTCGGCGCGCGTCACGCTGATTGAATACGGCGACGTCGAATCGCCCGCGTGCCGCGAAGCGCATGCCGCCGTTCACATCCTGTTGCGGGAACACCCCAGGCAGTTGCGCTTGGTCTACCGCCACCTTCCGGAAGCGCAGATCCATCCGCACGCCGAGCGCGCCGCCGAAGCCGCAGAGGCGGTGGCGGCACAGGGGCACTTCTGGCCGTATCTGGAACTGCTGCTGGAATACCAGGATCATCTCAAGGAAAGCGCACTGCGCCAGTACGCCGACCGCGTCGGCGCCGACCTCGTGCGCTATGACCACGAAATGCGGGGGCGCATCTACCTGCAACGCGTGCAGGAGCACATTGCGGGCGCGCGGCACCTGGGCATACGGTCGATGCCGGCGTTCTTCGTCAATGGAGCGATCGTCGATGTTTCCTTTGGTCTGGAACACCTGGACCGCGCGGTGACGGAGGCGCTGGCGGTTCACGGCTGAAGGACCGGGGTCCTATAGTCCGTACGGCACGGACACGCCCAGTCCGAAGGTGCTGTGATGCTGGCGGTAGTCGATGAGACTCTCGCCGTAGCCGGTGAACAGCTGCACGTGGAACTGCAGTGAATTTTTCTTGGGCTTGCCCTCGTTGAGGAACAGCAGCGGCGTGGAAAAATCCAGCTGCGCCGAGCGGATCCGCGCGAGCAGGCTCACCATATTGTCGCCGTTCCAATAGTTGGCCTCGATGTCGCCATGACCCAGGTAATGGCCGATATCGGGGTTATTGTCGCTGTCCGCCGGCTCGCGTATGCGGTACCAGGGACGGACCAGCAGGGCCAGGCTATGGTCGTCGCCCAGGCGGTCCACCAGGCCCAGCTGCCCGGCTACGCGGTTCCAGCTGCGCGAACGCGGATCCGACTGGCCGTTGGACTGGTGCACAAGGCTCAGGTTGAAAAACAGCGGCTGCAAGCCGCGCCGCTCGGCCAGCGCGTCGCCAAAGCGGTGCGAAAAAACGAGTTCCGGCTGGTAGTCGCTTTCAATGAAGGGCCGCGAATGCGCGGCATCGAGCGCCTGCCAGTGCGACTGCTGGGTATAGGCAAACCAGATGCTGTTGTGCCGCTGCAGTATGCTGCTCGAGGCCACCATCGCCTTGAGGCTGAAGGCGAACTTGACCTCGGTATGCTGCAGGCCATAGCTGTAGGGCACGTTGTTGACGGGGTTACCGCTTTGCGGAGCATTGTCCGGTGAGCTGGTCTGCGTGAACATCACATAGCTCTGCCGGTACGGCAGGAAGCCAACGCCATCGGGCTCGGACCAGAGGCGTTCCAGCGGCGTGCGGGTGTCCGCCGGATCGGCCGCCGCCGCCTGGCCGGCGGGCAGCGCGCACGCAAGCAAGACGCCCCATGCCGCAATCGCCGCCCGCCCCGGTTTCGCGGTTATCGGCACACGCCCTCCCAGCCATTAGAATGAACTTCCAACGCAATGCCCCTGTGCCCAACCCGATGCCCAATAGTCTCACGCGTTTCCTGCTCCACTGGGCCGTCACCTCCATTTCGTTGTGGGCCGCCAGCTACGTCTTTCACGGCATTCATTTTGCCGATGCACAGGCCCTGGTGGTTTCCGCGCTGCTGCTCGGTTTTGCCAATGCCATCGTGCGGCCACTTCTCATCCTGCTGACCCTGCCGCTCACGGTTTTGACGCTGGGCATCTTCCTGCTGGTGATCAATGCCTTGATGCTGCTGCTGGTTTCTTCGCTGGTCACCGGGTTTGCCGTCGACAGCTTCTGGACGGCGTTTTTCGCCAGCATCTTCATCTCCGTGCTGAGTTTCTTCATCGGCGCCGTTCTTGGCACCGGCGCAAGCCCACGGTGAACCATGGCAGGTCCGCGCATACCGTTCTCCAACAGCTACGCACGGCTGCCGAAGCATTTTTTTTCGCGCGTCTCCCCCACGGCGGTCGTGCAGCCGAGCCTGCTCTTGTTCAATTCGGCACTGGCCTCGGAACTTGGCATCGAAACCGCCGGCGTCGATCCGGATGCCCTTGCAGAAATCTTCTCGGGCAACCGCCTGCCGGATGGCTCGGAGCCCATTAGCGCCATTTATGCGGGGCACCAGTTCGGGGGCTTTTCCCCGCAACTGGGCGACGGCCGCGCAATCCTGCTGGGCGAAGTGCTCGACCAGAGCGGCATGCGCCGCGATATCCAGCTCAAGGGCGCCGGGCGCACGCCCTACTCGCGGCGCGGCGACGGCCGCGCGGCGCTGGGACCCGTGCTGCGCGAATACATCGTCAGCGAAGCCATGCATGCGCTGGGCATACCCACGACGCGTGCCCTGGCCGCGGTTGCCACGGGAGAGCCGGTGTACCGCGAGGAGCGCCTGCCCGGAGCCGTGCTGACGCGCGTTGCCGCCAGCCATATCCGCGTGGGCACCTTCCAGCTGTTTGCCTCGCGCGGCGACACCGACGCAGTACGCCTGCTGGCGGCGCATGTGCTCGAGCGCCATTATCCGGAGGTCAAGGACAACGCCCTGCCCTGCCACGCGCTGCTGCAGGCATTCGCACAGCGTCACGCCGATCTGGTCGCGCGCTGGATGTCCGTGGGCTTCATTCATGGCGTGATGAACACGGACAACATGGCAATCTCGGGGGAAACCATCGACTACGGACCCTGCGCCTTCCTGGAGGCCTACGATCCGGCGGCGGTGTTCAGCGCCATCGACGAAGGCGGCCGCTACGCCTATTCCAACCAGCCCTGGGCGGCGCAGTGGAACCTGGCCCGCTTTGCCGAGACGCTGATGCCCATCATCGCCGATGACGCGGCACACGCCGCCGCACTTGCGCAGGCGGTAATCGATGATTTTCCCCGCCGGTTCGAAGCGGCGTGGCTGGCCGCAATGCGGGCCAAGCTGGGCTTGACGACCGCACACGCCGACGATGGGGAACTGATCGGCAGCCTGCTCGACGCCATGCACCGCAACGGCGCCGATTTCACGCTCACGTTTCGCCAACTCTGCGACGCGGCATCCTCTGGCAGCTCCCATTCAGGGACGGGTCCGCGCACGCTGTTCGCCGATCCGGCCGCCTATGATGACTGGGAGGCGCGATGGATGCAGCGGCTGCTCCAGGAGGACGTGCATCCGCAGGTGCGAGCGCAGGCCATGCGATCGTGCAACCCGGCGCGCATACCGCGCAATCACCGGGTGGAACAGGCGATCCGCGCCGCGGTCGACGCGCAGGACCTCGAGCCCGCCGTCGCGCTGCACAAGGCCGTATCCGCGCCCTACGCCGACGATGAGTCGCTGGCGCAATTCACGCTGCCGGCGGCGGCGGACGAGCGGGTCACGCGCACCTTCTGCGGCACCTGAGGCGAGGCTTCACTCCTCCTCGCTGGGGTCGCGATACTCCTTGGGGAGGTGATGCGCGATGCCCTTGTGGCAGTCGATGCAGGTCTTGCCCTGCTCCTGCGCCTGCTTGTGGTTCTTGGCGGCGGCGGACTTTTGCCGCTCCGTGTCCATGGCGGCGAAGTTGTGGCAGTTGAGGCATTCGCGCGATCCGGCTTTTTCCATCCGCGCCCATTCGTCGCTGGCCAGCCGCATCCGGTTGGCCTCGAATTTTTCCGGCGTGTCGATAACCCCGGTGATCTTGCCCCAGACTTCAAAGCTGGCCTTCATCTTGCGGGCCATCTTGTGCGTCCAGTCGCGGGGCACATGGCAGTCGGGGCAGGCCGCGCGAACGCCGGTGCGATTGGTGAAATGCACCGTCTGCTTGTATTCCTGGTAGACGGTATCGCGCATTTCATGGCACGAGATGCAAAAATCGAGCGTGTTGGTCGCTTCCAGCGCCGTATTGAACCCTCCCCAGAAGATGATCCCGGATGCGAACCCCAACGCCAGGAGCGTGACGATGGAGTACTTTGCGCTCGGACGGCGCAGGAAATCCATCAGCCGCCCGAGCCTGCCTGTACTGCTGCTGCTCATGAAATCCCCATTTACTGGAAGGTCAGGACGTAGGAGACGCCCACCGAACTGACGTTGTAGTCGGGCGACTGCGCCATGACCGGCATCACCGTTCCGGATGTGGCCGCCGGGGCCGTGCTCGCGTAGGTGTAGTCGCTCGTGGACAGGTGCTTGAACGCGTAGATGACGCGCACTGCGCTCGACTTGGAAAGCAGATAGGCGCTGCTCAGGCGCAGTTGCACGGCCGACACCACCACATCGGGCAGCGCGGCGGCATTGATGAAGCTCACCGCCGGCACGCTGACGCTGGCCGTGTTTGCGACGTACGCAGCCAGCGGATTGGCGTAGAAAAAGCCACCCGTGACGTTGTTGGTGGTCAGGGCGCGGCTGTAGCTCACGTCCCCGGCCAGGCTCAGCTGCGGCAGGAACAGGCGCTTCTTGCGCAAGGCCAGTCCCAGTGTGTCGGTGCGGTCGCGGATCTCCGACTGCCAGCCGGCGCACGGCGCGATCTTCGCGTTGTTGTTATAGAGCTGGAGCTGCGTGTACCCCGCGGGTAGTCCGGCCGCGCTGTCGCCGGCGCAGTTTCCGGCAACATTGCTGTTGTATCCGGTGGCACCGGTGGCAGTGGTGTAACGGGTGGCGCCCGAGGTCGAGGTGGCATTTCCCACCAGGCTGACGGACCCGTTGCTCGCCGGATCGTTGGCGCTCGTCTGGCGTTGCTCCTCGTGGGTGTAGTACCCGCTGATGCTCAGGTCGTCGCTGACGGCCAGGTCACAGTCGAAGTTCAGCGACCAGCTGCTGTTGCTCTGCAGGCCGTAGACGTCGTCCGGATAGTTGTCATGCCGGTAGTCCCCCGTGGTTTGCACGGTGAAGGCTTCGGTTGCGTGCCAGTCGAATGCGCCCCGCACGTGCTGGCGTGTGCGGTTTGCCGTGTTGTAGTAGTCCAGGCCCGGCCAGTTCTGCGTCAGGTTGGCATTGCCGTAATAGCTGTTGGACAGCCCGCCATTGCCGGTTCCAAAGAGCAGCTTGTAGTTTGCGAGCGTGCTGCCCGTGAAGCCGCTGGTGGCGTTTGCCGCAATCGGCAAGCCGTAGGGGGTGAGACCGTTGGCGCCAAGAAACCCGATCACCGAACCGGTGTAGCCGTTGGCAACGAGTCCTGGTATTCCCGTAGCTGCCAGGGCCGGATTGAGCGACATCCACGCGTTCGGGTTGTAATCGACCGTCCGGGAGCCGTGGTCATAGCCGACGTGAGCGCTGAAATTGCCGCCGGGTCGATAGCGGTATTCCAGCCGCTCGGTGGTCTCGCGTGACGTGTCCGCGCTGGCGCAATCGATCCATGTGCCGCTGCAATTGCGGTCGATGGACTGCCATTCCAGGCCGCCCTTCACCGAATGGACACGGGTTATGGCGTAGTCGGCGCTGGCGCTGAGGTCGTTGAGCTTCTTGCTGTAGGGCCGGTTGGCGACGATATTGACGCCGCCGTAGAGCGGCGTTGCCGCGGCGACTCCGGGGATGCTGGCGCCATTAAGTACCGAGCCCGGTGCGCCGAAATTCTTGGCGCCCACGTCGTACCAGGCGTAGGTGTTGACCGGCGTGCGGTTGTCCCGGTCATCATATTTATAGGCCACGTCCACGTTGAGCGGCGGCAGCGGATGCGCGCTGAGCTTCAGGTCCAGGGACTTGGTGATCACCAGGGCATTGGCAGAATTGGCCGGCAGCACGGTAGCGTTATTGACTGCCGCGCCGGCGGCACCGGTGGGCGTGGCGAAGATCGCCGGGTCGATCACGAAGCCCGAGTTCTGGGCGTTGCGCCCGTAGGCCGCGTCGGCCACCAGGCGCGTTGCCGGCGTGAAATTGTAGCCGCCTGTCAGGCGGAGCTGGTCGAACGTGCTGTTGGGCTCCTCGCTGATGGTTGCCGAGGAAACCCCGTAGGCCGTCTGCGAAACGCCGTTGTAGGTCCCTGCGCCATAGGGGTTGGCCACCGTCATTGCCGGGGCCTTGTTGTCGAACATCTCGCCGAAATACGCTGCGGTGAGGAAGCTCTTCTCGCCCTTGAAATTGAGCTCCGCCGTATATTGGTCGGTGGTGGTATTGATGTATTGCGGAATGATCACCGCATTCTCGCCGCCGTATCCGCCGCCGCCGGAATTCACGATTCCCAGCGGCTTGAGACCCTGCTTGTCTTCACGCTGCATGCCCAGATTCACGCTCCATGCCCGGCTAAGTTCGTACGCGACCCCGTACTTCTCCTTGACTCGCTTGGTCGAGAGCGCAATCGACTGGAAGTCGCCCAGGTCTGCATGGTTCTGCGCCAGCATCGCCGTGTTGGCGGCCGTTACCGGCAATCCCGTGGTGTAGGCGCCCAGGAACGACGCATTGGACGCGCAACCGTGTGTCGTCCCCTTGCACAGGTAGTTGGTACCCGTCACCAAAGGGCTGCCGTAGCCGGTAGCCGCAAGCCCAAGCATGCTCGCGACCGGCGCCGGGTAGGCGTTGCCGGTCCCCATGGCGGCGCTGGTCGTGTACAGCGGCGCAGCCCAGTTGCCCGGCAGGGAAAGCGACGTGCTGCCAGCACCCTGGTAGGGCGAGGCGATACTCTGGTAGACAGCCGAACCGTTGCGCAGCAACTCGTCGTAGTCGATATTGATGCGGTAGCGGCCCTGCGCGCCGTACTCCATGTGGACGTTGCGGGTCTCCAGGCCCAGGTTGGTGCCTGACAGGCGCCAGCGGGTGGCGTCATTCTCGTTGTAAGCGGCACCGCCGCGCAGGTCGATGTTGCCGATCCCGTACAGCCCCTGACGCCCGGTCCCGTCGTACTCGCCGGCCTTGGGCGACGCGCGGCTGACGCTGCCGGCGCCGACTTCCACCGTGTTGGTCGGTTGCGTGAGCTGGGCGACGCTGGCCTCCTCCGAGGTCGACTGCGCATGGACATATCCCGCATGGGCAAGCGCCAGCGCAATGAGCGTGCGCCGCAGCGCCCGTGGCCAGATCCGCCGACCCGACTGCCTGTTCCCAAAACGATTTCTTTTCATGACTCGTATCCCCGGTTCGATTCACTTACCGTTGAAATTTCGCACCCGCCGGACTGTTGGACCCATGGACCAGGGAGTGGCAGTTCAGGCAGTCCCTGCCGACGATCTGCGCATTGGGTGCCTGGTTCTGGAACGGCTTGGTCCCGTTCACCGTAGTGACCGCGCCGCCGGCCAGGTTGGCGCCGCTGTATGGAGTACGCGCGTGGTCGCCGCTGTGGCAGTCCTGGCACAGCCAGGGCAGGCGCGCCTTGAGCAGCGGTTCGTTGTTGGATCCATGCGGGGTATGGCAATTGGTGCAGTCGTCGGAGACCGGCTGGTGCTCCCACAGGAACGGCCCGCGCTTCTCGTCGTGGCAGTTCAGGCAGGTTTCGTTGACCGAGTTCTTGACGAGCAGCTTCGGACCGGTCGAACCGTGCGGGTTGTGGCAATCGGAACAGCCCATCTTGCCGGCCAGGACGGGGTGGGTCGAAATCCGGTGCAACTGGGCGCGCTGGTCCTTGTGGCAGGCAAAGCACACGTCGGGCTGCGTAACCTTGTTGAGCACCGGATCGCGCGAGATATGCACCCGGTGGCAGTTGACGCAGCTCAGATCCTCGCGCTGGTGCTGGCTGCCGGTCCAGTGGCTGCGGGCGCCGCTCTGGTGGCATTGCAGGCAGGTGTCGGCGATGGATGCCGGCGAATCGGGGACGTAGACACCGCTGCCCCGACCGAACACCATATCGGGCTTGGGGCGCGTGGCCGAACCCGACTCGCCCTTGACGTGGCGGTCGCTGTCGCCATGGCAGTCCTGGCAGGAGGGCGCCCGCGGATCAGCCTTGACGCCGTGGCGTGTCTGATAGATGGCCAGTACGGGGCGCGCCTCGCTTTCATCGTGGCACTTGGTGCACACCGCGTCCCGCTTCAATGCCTTTTCCGCCGTGGTGGGCTCGTTGGCCCCCGCAGGCCCCGCCACCGCGATGGCCAGCAGCCATGCAGCAAGGCCCAGGATTTTTCTCAATGTCATGACAGCATGCTCCCCGGAAAAAAGTCTGCCGGCGGCGCATCCGCGCAACCGGCGTCGCGCGCGCTCGGTTGCTGTTAAAGCGACAGGATCCAGTCGACGAGATTCTTGATGGCTGCCGGATCCTTGCTTGCCACGATCTTGTGATCTTCCTCGTGCCCATCCTCGAACTTGACCTTTTCACCGGAGGTGATGTGGTGAATCAGCTTGGCCTCCGCCTCGGGCTTGCCCTTGTACTTGGCGGCGACCTCCCGCCAGGGCGGCGCCTCCTTCTTCTTGTCGATGGCGTGACACTTGAAGCAGTTGCTCTGCCGCGCCAGCGCCCGTGCCGCCTCTTCATCCGCCGCCCAGGCCGGACCGAACAGGAACAAGGCACTGGCGGCCACCAGGCCACCCAACAACATATGACGTCCGTACTGCCGTGCGCGCATGGAAACCCCCTTCAAATGCAAAGCGAACCGATAAGCCTGCGTCGGGCAACTGCATCGACGCCAGATTGGTTCGCATTAGGCTCCCGCGAAATCAATCCGGTGTTGATGACTGTCAAAAACGATGCGTACTCTTCTATATGACATCGAAACCATGCGCTATTCAGCACGCACATCGGCCATGCGCGGTCATCGAATTCATGTCGTTCGCACGTCGCGGTGCTGCGGCGATGGTGTCCCGGGTCGCAGGGACGGACCCGCGGGCGTGAACGCCGATGCAATCCAGGCACTGCGCAACCCCTTCGCATTTGCCGGATGCAACCGCCATTAATGGGAATCACCTTCGCCGGTGGCGTATGTGACCGTTCGCTTTGACAAGTGTCTGTACGCTGTAGAACGCAATTCCCCCGGGGGCGCAATGGCGCTATTACCCGAACTGCCGCGGGCGCCTTCCATCGATGGACGCATATGCCGGGCGAGCAATGCCGCATGCGCCCATGGTGTCCACGCCTTCAACCGGCACGCGCTTGCATAGCTTCGAGCTAGGAAATGGGGCGGGTTGTTGATCGCCGTCAAACCTCGGGCTTGATCCGGTACAAGCCGCCGCATTTGAAGGCCGCTGCGCGACGCGCATGCAAGAGTTCATCTCGCCGCGGGCTTGCCAATGGCGCGATTGCGCAAATGCGCCCGGCAGATTTGTTGAACGGGACTCGGTTGACGCGCATCAACCGGGGCCTGATCAAAACGCAGTCCAATTGCCCACATACCAGACATTCAATTGAAAGCGAGCCGGAAGGCCAACATGCCCAAGCACATTGCGCGACTGCTGATGCTCATGGTCGCATTCATCGTCATTGCGATCGCGGCCAAATCGTTCTTCACGCGCGAGTCGTTCTACCGCTACGGCCACTACCGCGCCGACTCCGTGCCGGCGATCGCCGGCATGGCCACCTCGTTCCAGACGCCCAAGGCATGCATCAACTGCCATGGCCCGCGGCACGCCGAATGGTCGGGCAGCGTGCACAAGACGGTGATCTGCGAGGTCTGCCACGGCGCGGCACCCGGGCACCCGGAAAAACTCAAGGTGTTGATTCCCACCGACACATTGCGGCTGTGCTCGCAGTGCCATGAGCAGATGCCCGGACGGCCCACTGCGTCCATCCTTCAGGTGGACCTGCGCAAGCACTTCCCCGATGCGGGCCAGTGCATCGCCTGCCACAACCCGCATTCGCCGAAGATTCCGGCGGCCGCCCTGGTCGCGGACCGAAAGTCGGCCGAATCGGTGACGGCAAGCTGCGCGGCCTGCCACGGTGCCAATGGCGTGTCGACCAATGATGCCTGGCCCAACCTCGCCGGCCAGAACCCCGCATACATCGCCCGCGCGCTGGGCGCATTCAAGACCGGGGGCCGCGCCAGCGAAACCATGGGGCCCATGGCGCAGACCTTGGCCGACGGCGACGTGGCCAACGTGGCGGCGTACTTCAGCAGCCTGCCCTGCCGCACCGCGGGCAGCGGCCACGCCAAGGGTATCGCCGCGCAGGGCAGGAGTGTGGCCCGGCAGTGCAATGCCTGCCACGGCACGGCAGGGCGCCCGGTGAATCCTGCCTGGCCCAGCCTGGCCGGTCAGAACCCCGCCTATCTCGAGGCGGCGCTGACCGCCTTCAAGCAAGGGCAGCGCGTCAACGTGTTCATGACCCCCGCGGCCGGCGCGCTCTCGGCGCAGGACATCAGCAATGTCGCCGCGTATTTCGCCGAACTCAACTGCAGCGCACGCTCCCAATGAAGGACCACGAGATGAAGCCCGATTCCAGCACCGACATACCCGCGCGCCGCATCTTCCTGCGGAACGTCACGCAAGGCGTCGCCTGCGCAGGCGCCGCCGCCGGAGCTGCGGGGCTGCTTGCAGCAACCGCCAGCAGGGCCGCGGATGCCGACGCGCCTGCCACGCCTGCCGTCCGCGCGCCGGCCGGGGAGGCGGCATCCTTTCCCACCGCCGACTACGACTGGACCCGGCATCGCTGGGCGTTTGCCGTGGATGCCACCAAGTGCATCGGCTGCCTGCGCTGCGTCGAGGCCTGCAAGCGCGAGAACCACGTCGCCCTCGACGCCCACCACTTCCGCACCTGGGTGGAGCGCTACGCCTACGTCGACGGCAATGAAAAGCCGCAGATCGACAGCATGCCCGACAAGGAGAACATCGCCGCGGCCGGCTCGGAGACGGTGTACCGGTTCGCCAATAAATACCGTGACTCCAAGGTCGACAAGGCATTCTTCGTCCCCAAGCTGTGCAACCACTGCACGCACCCGGCCTGCGTGCAGGTCTGCCCGACCGGAGCCACCTACAAGACCAAGGACGGCTTCGTGCTCATCGACCATGACTACTGCATCGGCTGCCAGTATTGCGTGCAAGCCTGCCCGTACGGCGCGCGCTTTTTCAACCATGCCAGGGGAGTCACGGACAAGTGCACGTGGTGCTACCACCGCGTGACCAAGGGCCTGCAGCCGGCGTGCGTCGAGGTCTGCCCGGTGGGTGCGCGGATGTTCAGCGACCTCAATGACGGGGACAGCGTCGTGAGCCGGTTCATCCGCGAGAACCGTGTCCAGGTGCTCAAACCCGAGACGGGCAACGCGCCCAACGTCTATTACGTCGGCCTGGACAAGGAGGTGAGCTGATGGACCCGCTCTTCGAGGCCGCTCCCTTCACGGGCTACGTCTATCCCAACGAGACCGTGATTCCGTGGTCGGTGTTGATCGTCGTCTACCCCTACCTTACCGGCCTGGTGGCGGGCTCCTTCACCGTGTCGAGCCTGTTCCACGTATTCGGGCTCAAGCAGTTCCGGCCGGTGGCGCGCTTTGCCATGCTGCTGGCCTTGTGCCTGATGGTGTGCGTTCCCATGCCGCTGCTCCTGCACCTGGGCCGGCCGGAGCGCGCCTTCAATGCCATGATCACGCCGCACCTGACCTCGGCCTTTGCCATATTCGGCTATGCGGCCAGCTTCTACACCATCCTGCTGCTGCTCGAGAACTGGTTCGTCTACCGTGCACAGATCGTGCAGATCGCCACCGAAGGCCGTGGGCCGCTCAAATGGATATGCCGCATCGCCTCGCTTGGCTCCACCGACCTGTCCGAGCGCGCCATGCACTACGACCACAAGTGGATCTACGTGCTGTCCATCATCGGCATACCGGCGGCGTTGGGCCTGCATGGGTACGTAGGTTTCGTCTTTGGCTCGCTCAAGTCCCGCGAGTGGTGGAGTTCCGACCTCATGCCGCCGGTGTTCCTGCTGTCGGCCGTGATATCCGGCACCGCGCTGGTGATAGTCCTTTACGTGCTCACCAGCCTCGCCCGCAAGGTGAAGATCGAGGAGGCCTGCATCAAGGGCCTGGTCTATACCCTGTGGGGTTTCCTGATGTTCGCCCTGCTGCTCGAAGGCGTGGAGTTTGCCAGCCTGCTGTACCGCAGCCGCGAAGGTATAGACGTGATACTCACCTACGTGACCGGGCGGCTGGTAGTGCCCTTCTTCGTGCTGCAGATCGGGCTTGGCTCGGTGATACCGCTGATCACGCTCACCGTGCTCGTCATCCGCGGCACCCGGGGCCGTGCGCTGATCGCATCGGCCTTTGGCAGCGCGGTACTGGTGCTCGGCGCCGTGCTGATGATGCGCTGGAACGTCGTGATCGGCGGGCAGGAAATCGCCAAGACCGGCAAGGGGCTGCTCACCTACCAGCCAGAGCTCCTGGGTCGCGAAGGACTCCTGGCAGCCGCGGTTGTGCTTTGCATGCCCATGATCCTGATGTTCATCGCCACGCGGATCTTCTCGCCCTGGGCCGAGGAATCCCGTGCCGCCCTCCTGCGCGGCAGGCCGGTGGCGGCATAGGCATACAGGAACCAGGACACGCGCCCGTCCCACCATTCCAAGGAAAACCAGGAGACTCCATGAATCCGCACAGCAAAACACCTTCCCCGGCGGGAGCGCAGGCGCGCAACAACAGGCTCGGTACCCGGCCGCTGCTGGCCGCAGTCGCCCTGGCGCTGGCTGCCCTGGCCGCCCTGCCCGCGGGCGCCACGGATATGCCCGGCAAGGAGGTGGTCGACAGCACCTGTTCCAAATGCCACGCCACGGGCCTGAACGGCGCGCCCAAGATCGGCGACGCCACGGCATGGAAGAAGCGCGCGTCCCAGGGGTTGGAAAGCCTTACCCAGCACGCCCTGCTGGGCATACGCAAGATGCCGCCCCATGGAACGAATTTCGCGCTCTCCGACATCGAAATCCAGCGCGCCATCACCTACATGGTGAACCAGTCGGGCGGCCACTGGACCGAGCCCATCAGCAAGACGGAACTGCCCGCGGAGCGCAGCGGCGAGCAGGTGGTGGCCGCGCAATGTCACAAGTGCCACGAAGCGGGGCTGAACGGCGCGCCGCACATCGGCGTGAGCAGCGAATGGTCGCCGCGGCTGGCGCATGGCCTGGATGCCCTGGTGCGTTCGGCCATCAACGGACACGGCGGCATGCCGGCCCGCGGCGGCATGACCGACCTTACCGACGCCGAACTGCGCCGCGCCATCATCTACATGTACAGCAAGAACGACAAGGCGGCCCGGCAACCGTAGAAACCGCAAGCAATGTTCCCGGGCATGGCCGCGCCCTGGGCGCAGGCGCGGTCGTGCGCCCAGCCTGATTCCAACATTGCGGAGCCGGCAGCCGGGGGCGCGGCGACCCGCGCGACCTGCGTGGGCGTCATTGGATTTTCAGGGTGCTGACCATCCGATCCAGCAATTCGACGACATCGGCAAAATCGTCCAGAAAATAGCCCGCGCGCGATAACGGGTAATCGTTGCCTACGCGCACGGTCAGCCAGTTGGCGGGGGCCTTTGCAAATACGGTTTCGTCGTTGACGTCGTCCCCGACGAATACCGCCGTCGGGCAGTTCGCACGGCGCGTCAATTCGATGACGGCGTCGCCCTTGTCGGGCGCGCCGGCCAGCACGATATTGCGCACCATCCGCCCTGGAATCACGCTGAACTGGCCGGGCAGACCATCGAGCAGGTCATCGATAAGGGCTTGCGCCCGCTCGGGATGGGGCGCAAGCCGGTAGTGCACGGCAAGCGAATACTGCTTGTCTTCCACGCGGATTCCGGCAGCCAGCAAGACAACGGCGGCAGCGCGCAGGCGCTCGCGCACGGGTTGGAAGAGGCCGGGGTCAAGCGGTGCCGCCGCACCGCGCTGCTCGGCGCCATGGTTGCCGACGATGTACGCCACCGGAAAGCCGAGGCGCCGGGTGACGTCGGCCACCGCGCGCCCGGTCACGATCGCCAGCGGCCGCAGTTGTCCCAATTGCGCCAGGCGCCGGGCCAGCGGTTCCGGGATACGGGCAGTTTCCGGACGCTCCACCAGCGGCGCCAGCGTGCCATCGAAGTCGAATGCCAGCAGAGGCTGGTCCCGCAACGCGGCAGCCAGGGCCTGCAGGCCCTGCGTGTCGAATAGTCGCCTCATCTGCTGCATCGCCGCTGCGGCCCTGCTTGGGGGGCTTGACGCGTCACGCGTCGTGATGGCGCTGCACCCGTGCCTCGACACGCTGGTGCATGCGCCAGCGGCCCGCATCGGTGAGCATGCGTCCGGCCCAGCGGTAGACGTTGAACTCCCGCACCGTCATGCGCAGGCTGGCCATGCGCTCGCGCTGTTCGGCCTCGGGCATTGTCAGCGCTCTTTGCAGTGCATCGGCACATTCCTCCACGTGGTAGGGATTGACGATGAGCGCCTCGGTCATCTCGCGGGCGGCGCCGGCAAAGCTGCTCAGGATGAGGACTCCGCGCTCGTCGTCGCGCGCCGCCACGAATTCCTTGCACACGAGGTTCATGCCATCGTGCAGGCTGGTCACCAGGCAGACATCGGCCGCGCGGAACAGCTCATTCACGGCTTCGTGCTCGTGGTGGCGCGCCAGCAGGTGCACCGGCTGGTAGTCCGCGCTGCCGTAGCGCGCGTTGATGCGCTCGCTCAGCTTGATAAGGCGATCGTGGAACATGCGGTATTCGTCCAGCGCCTCACGCGACGGCGCTGCCACCTGAACGAAGACGAAATGGCCTATCCATTCCGGATGTTTCTCGAGAAGTCGCTCGACGGCGTTCATGCGCTCGAGTATGCCCTTGGTGTAGTCGAGCCGGTCGACGCCCAATGCAAGCTTGGACCCCGCGGGCAGGCCCAGGCGCGCGAAGACGCTGGCGCGGCACTGTTCGATGGACGGCTGCGCCGCGGCCGCCACCGCCAGCGGCCACTCGATGGAGATGGGATAGCTCTGGACGAGCGTGTCCTCGTTGCGGTACGAGATGATGGAATTCTCGTGCTCGATGCGGGCCTCCACGTAGCGGTCCACGGTTTCGATGAAGTTCTTGCAGTGAAAGCGTGTCTGGAAGCCCAGTATGGTGCTGCCCAGCATGCCTTCGAGGATCTGGCTGCGCCACGGGCAGATGCCGAAGGATTCGGGATTGGGCCACGGTATGTGCCAGAAGCTGAGGATGGTGGCCCCCGGCAGCCGCGCGCGTATCATCGCCGGCACCAAGGCAAAATGATAGTCCTGCACCAATATCACCGGGTCCTTGCTGCGCGCCTCCTGGATTACGGCGTCGGCAAAGCGCTGGTTCACCAGCCGATAGGCCTGCCAATCGCTTTCGCGAAAGACCGGCCGCACATGCGCCACGTGGCATAACGGCCAGAGCCCCTCGTTGGCGAAGCCGTAGTAGTAGCCCTGCTCTTCCTCCGGGGTCAGCCAGAGACGCCGCAGCGTGTATTCCTTTCTGCCGGGCGGCAGCCAGACATGATCCTGGGCATCGACCACCATCCGGTCGGCAGTGCCGTTGCCATGGGCGATCCAGGTCCCCGAGCAGGCCCGCATCACGGGCTCGACCGCCGTCACCAGGCCGCTGGCCGGGCGCTGGACGACGATCCCCGACGGCGTGCTTTCGTGGATATAGGGTTCCCGGTTGGAAACGACGATGATCTCGTCGCCGCGCAGGGTGGTTCGCAGCAACGATCGCAGCCGTTCCGGATCCCAGGGGGCACTGCTGCTGTTGGCCCGGCGTATCTCGTCCTCCAGGTCGCGCAGCCGGTTGCGCAGGTCTGCTGCAATCGGCTCGAGTTCGGGGTTCGGCTGCATCAGCGGCCGCAACAGGCCCTCGCCGCGCAACAGCGCCCGCGTGCCCGATACCCAGCCACGCCAGCTCAACTGCGCAACCACCACAGTGATGAGGGCGATGGTCGCGCCCAGTACGGCGATCAGGATGACGAGATAGCGGCGCGTGTCCTGGCTGCGACGTTCGATGAAGCTGTGATCGTGCAGCAGTACGAGATCGGCAACGTGCCCCGACTGTGCCGTTACGGGGTAGACGCCAACCTGTACCGAGCCGCCTTCGAGGCGCAAGAGCGGCTCGCTGCCGGCGGCCGTCTGCTGCGCCGTAAGGCAGGTCAATGACGCCGGAAATGCCGCCGTGCGATTGAGCAGGCGCCCGTCCACCGAGCACAGGCCGATTGCCACGAGGCGCTCATCCTGCACCGCCCGGTTGAACAATTGCTGCAGCTGGGTGGCCGCGGGATGCGCCAGCGCGTCGGCAACCGAATCGGACAGGGCGTTGGCGACGAGGCTGCCGCGTAGCACCAGATCGCGCGTGTACCAGCGCAACGTGAGCTGGTCCATCAGCGGCAAGGCGAGATAGGCGGCGGCCACCAAGGTGAACACCAGTGGCACGAGAAACCGCAACTGCAGGCGCAAGGTGTTCATGGTCACGCGCCGGTCCCCGGTCACGGGCCTGCGGCGATCGTCCCGCAGGTCTCCGGCATCGAACTTAAGTTTTCCGATCGGTACGGTCTGTGCGCCATCACACGAACCGGACCGCGCGTGCCCGCGTCTCAGACAACGCTATCCCATGACCGCGACAGCCGAACGGCGCAGTTGATGATGCCAACCATGGAATACGTCTGCGGGAAATTGCCCCAGAGCTCACCATCGGCCTGCGCGATATCCTCCGAGAGCAATCCCACGTGGTTGCATCGGGACAGCAGCGATTCGAATATGACGCGCGCTTCAGCGGAACGGCCGGTGCGCGCCAGCGCGTCGATGCGCCAGAAGGAACAAACGTTGAACGCCGTCTCCGGGCGCCCGTAGTCGTCCGGAGCCTCGTAACGGCGCATATAAGGCCCGTCGCACAGGCTCGATTCGAGCGCCTGCAGCGTACGCACGAAGCGGCTGTCGCCGGGATCGATGAATCCGACCTCGCCCATGAGAAGCACGCCGGCATCGAGGTCTTCTGCGCCGAAGGCCGCCACAAATGACTGCCGCCGTTCATTCCATGCCTGCTCCAGGATGCGCTCCTTGATGTGTGCGGCCCGCACGCTCCAGACTTGGGTGCGATCGGTGCGCCGGACCGCCTGGCCGATCTTGGCCAGACGGTCGCAGGCCGCCCAGCTCATCAGCGCCGAGGACGTGTGGACCCGCGCCCGCGTGCGCAGTTCCCACATGCCGGCGTCGGGCTGCTCAAAGCTTTCCCAGGCGCGCTCGCCCATGCGCTCGAAGGCGGCAAAGTCGCTGGCATCGGCGCGGCGGAACAGCCGGTGGTCATGGAAGGCCTGCGAAGCGCCCAGGACCACGTTGCCATAGACATCGTTCTGGATGTGTTCGTGCGCCTGGTTGCCAACGCGAACCGGACCCATGCCACGATAGCCGTTCAGGTTGGGTACGGTGCTTTCGGCAAGATCGCCTTCCAGGGCGATGCCGTAGAGCGGCTGCAGGCGGCCATCGGCGGCGGCGCGCACCACATCGTGCAGCCACCGCAGGTATTCCTCCATGGTTCCCAGTTCCGACAGGCTGTTGAGCGCACGCACGACGAAGAATGCATCCCGCAGCCAGCAGTAGCGGTAGTCCCAATTGCGCTGGCTGTTGGGCGCTTCGGGAATGCTGGTGGTCATGGCCGCGACGATCGCACCGGTTTCTTCGTACTGGCACAGCTTGAGCGTGATGGCCGAGCGTATGACCGCCTCCTGCCATTCATAGGGCAGCGCCAGGCGCCGGGTCCAGTACCGCCAGTAGAGCCCGGTCTGCTCCTCGAACTCGCGGGCCGTCTGCTCGATCCCTCCATCAAGGGTCTCATCGGGCCCCAGCAGCATCGTGACTGGGCCGAACAGCGACACCCAGGTTTCCTCGACCACATAGCTGAGCGGCGCATTGGTCGTGAGGCGCAGCGTATTGCTGGCCCCGACGAAACGCAGGTGATTGCTGCCGCGGGTGACGACCGGCTTCGTCGCCCCCCACTGGCTGCGTGGCCGCACGATGAAGCGCACGCGCGGGTGGCCGCGCAGCGGACGTATGCGGCGCACCAGTTGCGCCGGCCGGAATACGCGGTCGCGCGTCAGGAAACGCGGCACAAAGTCGGTGACCTCGATGCCCAGGCCCTGGGAATCGAACAGCCGGGTGCGCACGATGGCCGTGGCGTGGTCGTAGCTTTGTTCGGAGCGTGCAAAATCTTCGAGTTCCACGGCCATGGTGCCGTCACGCCCGAGTCCCTGCGCTGAATCGACTAGCGCGTAAAAAACCGGATCACCGTCAAGTCGGGGCATGCAACACCAGACAATGCGTGCCTGGCGGTCCAGCAGCGCGCTGACCGTGCAGTTGCCGATCACGGCCAGATCAAGACTGGCCGGCAGTGCGCTGGCGGTGGGATCGACCGTGCTCATGGGCTTCCGTCGCAATAGCAATCCCCGCGGCGGCTTGCCGGAGCATTGTCAGCGCAGACTACCCCGGCAGGTGCGCCATGTCCGTCTGGCGGATGACAGAAGGCCGCGTGCAGTTGCGGATCCAGGCCCGCCAATATTCAGAAAGTGCTAGGCCTGTAGCAATCGGCTTGCCCTGCGCGGGGCCGCGGGCCGGTAATAGCAGCGGCGACGCTTCGTCGGGCAGGGTCGACGCCCGGCGTCACTGCGCCGGGCGCGGCGGACGGATATCGATATCAACGGCCATGCGTCCCGGTATGCCCAGAGGATCGAAAAGCCATTTGGCGAAGACCTGCTCCATTTCGCGGTCAAAGACGTCCGGCGGCACGGCGCTCAGGAGCTCCACCCGCGCCACGCGGCCCTGCGGATCCACGTGCAAGACCACGGATACGTGCCCGCTGGTTATGCCGCGGTCACGTACCGCCTTGGGTATCTCCGGCGCAATCTGCGTACGCACGTGCAGCGTGCGGGCGGCGGCGGGTGCGACCGGCGCCGGCGCCCTGCCGGCCGTTGCCGGATCGGCGGGCAGGCGGATCGTGCCTGACGATGATTCCGCGGGGGCATTGGTAACGGTACTGGTACTGGCGGGCGCCGCGGCCGGCGGGCGGCTCGCACGCGAAGGCGGGGACGGTGGGGGAACAGCAGAGGCCGGCGTCGGCAAGGCAGCAGCCTTTTCGGCGGTATCAAATTGTGCAACTGCCGCCTGAGCGGGCGGTGCGGCCACGGGTTCAAGCGCAGGCGCTGTGCGCGGCAGCGGATCGTCCGCTACGAATTCGCGGGCGCTCAGCCAGACGGCAAAGGCGATGATCGCACCGACGACGATCGTTGCGCTTGCCCATAGGGGCAGCGTTCCCGGACGCTGCCAGACGATCGGCTTCACCGTGGGGCGGGATGCCGCTTGCGGCGCCGATGAGGACGAGGACGACACGAACGGGCGTGCGGGAAAGGCGGCGCTTGGCGCGCTTGGCGCGCTTGGCGCGCTTGGCGCGCCTGCCGCGCGACTGGCGGTTACCGGGCCAGCAGGCGATGGCGGCCTCAATGCGGCCTTTGCTGCGGAATCCGCCGCGGTGGCACCTCCGACCGCCGCCGCCACTGCCGGCGGGTAATTGACCGAGATGGTGTCGGGCTTTGATTTTTGGCCTACGGGTTTGCCGATGGCAACGGGGACCGGAAACGCGGGCGCGCGTGCCGGGGCAGCAGCCGGCCGCAAAGTGGCGGGGGGCACCGG
>Ga0209698_10001627_pt1 | contig 25879 bp, 21 predicted proteins | sample LitLauG_LLR_2012_FD_187203 | JGI IMG/M metagenome (GOLD analysis project Ga0209698, IMG submission 187203) | Freshwater sediment microbial communities from Pennsylvania, USA - Little Laurel Run_MetaG_LLR_2012 (SPAdes) (version 2) | ecosystem: Environmental > Aquatic > Freshwater > Creek >... | reverse complement strand
ACGCCCTGGTGGGCTCGGTGGTCGAACTGGGACACCTGACGCGCACGCCCACGCCGCACATCGGCACCGTGTACGCGCTGACCAAGCTGCTGGCCCGGATGATCGAAGAGGAGCGCTTGGCGCCGCGTCAGGACAGCGGTGCGGGGATCTGAAGTTCGTCCGGGCGCTCCGAATGCTGCGCCAGCTCGCGCGCGATGATCCAGGCCAGCAGCTGATCGGCCGGCATCGGCCGGGCCAGTCCGAATCCCTGCGCCTGGTGGCACCCGAACTGGCGCAGCAGGTCGATCTGGTCCGGGGTTTCGACGCCCTCGGCCACGACCGTGAGCCCCAGGTTCTCCGCCAGCGCCACCGTGGAACGGATGATGGCGCCGTTCTTGGACTCGCGCCGCAGGCTGTAGATCAGCGACCGGTCGATCTTCAGGCAATCCACCGACAGCTGGGACAGGTACGACAGCGCCGAGTAGCCGGTTCCGTAGTCGTCGATCGCGATCCCGATGCCGAGCTCGCGCACGCGCGCCAGGATCCTGGTCGCGTGCTGGGGATCTTCCATCAGCGCGCTTTCCGTGATCTCCAGGCTGATCAGGTGGGGCGGCACGTCGTGCCGCCGTATGGCCTCGATCAGCAGGTCCGGCAGCTCGGCGCCGGACAGGTCGCGCGCCGACACGTTGATCGCCACCGGCACCTCGATCGCCATCGTCAGCCAGACGCGGATCTGTGCCAGCGCGGCGTCGATGGCCCAGCGCGTCACATGGCGGATGAACCCGGTCTGTTCGGCGAACGGGATGAACTCCGACGGCGGTATCGAGCCGCGCACCGGATGAACCCAGCGGACCAGTGCCTCGGCCCCGTTGATCTCGTCGGTGCGCAGATCGATCTTGGGCTGGAAGTGAAGCGTCAGCTCGTTGCCGTCGATCGCCTGGCGCAACTCGCCCAGCAGAGACAGGTGGTGCTGCCGATGGCGGTCGATCCGGTGATCGTATTCCTCGACGCCCTTGTGCTCGCGCTTGGCCACGTACATGGCGACGTCGGCGCGGCGCAGCAGCGTCACGGCATCGGTGCCGTGGCGCGGGAAGTGGGCGATGCCGATGCTCACGCCGACATCCAGGCCCTGGCCATCGATCAGCACCGGCTGCTGCAGGCAGCGCAGCATCTCCGCGGCCAGCGCGGGCGATTCGAGGCGCTGCTGCGGTGACAGCAGCACCGCGAACTCGTCGCCCCCGAGGCGTGCCAGCACGTCCTGCTGGCTCAGGGTGGACCGCAGGCGGGTCGCCACTTCGATCAGCACGCGGTCGCCCGCATGGTGCCCCAGGGTGTCGTTGACGAAGCGGAACCGGTCCAGGTCCATCAGCAGCACGCTGAACGCGTGGCCGGCCCGGCCGCAGTCGTCGATCGCGCGCTCCAGCACCTGCAGGAACAGGGCCCGGTTCGGCAGATCGGTCAGCGGGTCCTGGTAAGCCAGCCTGCGGATCTCGGTCTCGCGCTGGGCGATCGCTTCCTGCATGTGGTCGAAGGTGGCGGCGAAGGCGCCGATCTCGCCGCGGCCCTGCACCGGCACCGCCGAGGCGTAGTCGCCGGCCTGGATGCGCAGCGCGGCCTGGGCCAGCGACCGGATCGGGCGCGAGATGTTGCGTGCGATCAGGACCGATCCGACCACGGTGGCCGCGATGCACAGCAGGCCCAGCAGCCCCAGGCTGGCGCGCAGCAGCTTGAACGGCTCGATCGCCTCGTCCAGGGACTTTTGCAGCACGATTTCGATGGTCCGGTTCGCCACCGGAGGCAGCGCGCGCACCCGGGTTTCGAGCTGCCGGCGGCTCAATGTGACGGCCTGCCCGGCCCAGGCCGAAGCCGCGGGGGGCGCCGTTTTCGCCAGCTCGGTGCGCACGTCGGAGGCGAGCGTCGACGCCACCACGGTGCGCTCGCCGCCCGAGGGCGTGCTCAGGAAGGAAAGCTCCAGCCCGGTCAGGCCGCCGAATTCCCTGGCCACCGCATCGTCGACCCGGAATCCGATCGCAACGTACGCCTTCGGCTCCGGCGCCAGCACCGGCACCACCACCAGCTGGTACAGCAGGCCGTCGATCACCACGGTGGAGGCCGCGCGACCGCTGTCCTGGGCCGGCGCGAGCAGGTCCGGGAATTCGAAGTTGTGCGTCGGTCCGGCCGGATGCAGCGAGTCGGCCAGCACGCGCCCCTCGAGCGATACGGCGATCATTGCGGCCGCGCCGACGCGGGTCGCGTGGTTGGCGAGCACCGACAGGATGGTGGCGCGATCGTCGCTGGCGATCGCCTCGCGCAGGCCGAAATCCGCAGCGAGCACCGCCGCCTGCTGCTCGAGCTGCGCGTTGTTCTGGGCCCACAGGCGCTCGAACACGCGCTCGCCGACCTCGAGCTGGTGGTTGACCGTCGTCTGCGCGATCTGGTCGCTGCGCAGATCGATCGAGACGAACAGCGCCAGCTGCACCAGCACCAGCAGCGAGACGAAGAAGATGATCATCCGGGCCGCGATGCTGTCCAGGCGCAGGCTGGGAATCTTCATTGGTAGCGCAGCGGATCCAGCGGCGGCTTGTAGCGGGGCTTGCGCGGGGCCACGTCGATCACGAAGCGCAGCGGCTCCGGCAGATCCCCGGGCAGGCTGATGCGTTGCAGGGCGACCTCGACGCGCTGGCGCGGATGCCAGACGCGTGCCTCGTAGTCGCCGTCTCCGACCGCATCGATCCGGACCCGCCCGTCGGCGCCGGTCTTGCCGAACCAGGGGGTGTCGACCACGAACAGGTAGCCGAGCATCCAGTCGTGCACGTTGCAGCCCAGCGTGACGATGCCCGGCCGGTCGAACACGATCGGATCGGGTCCGTCGCCCGCGTACAGCTTGATCTCGAATTTCTTCGGCTGCGAGAACGAGTAGACGTGGTGCTGGATCGGGTCCTGGTTCGGGAAGGTGACCGCGGCGCCGGTCTGCACGACGGTCAGGTACGGGACGAATTCGCGGTCATGTTGTGCGATCGAGGCCGGCGCGGGGGCGTGCGCGGCCGCTTTGCGGTCGGACACGGGATGCAGGAACACCACCGCATCCTCGACCGGCGCGCCGTCGGGCCCGACCACCTGCGCGTTAAGCGCCGGGGCCGCTGGCGTCGGACACGAGAGCGCCGCGGCGGCTAGCGCGAACGCAAGTCTCGAGGCGAGCTGGCGCATGGGCGCGGCGTTTCGCACGGCGAAGGATTACCGGGTTGGCCGCATGTATTTCACGGCATCGTCCGAAGGTAACGGAGTTTCCAATGCGGTGATCCGGAAAACTGCCCTTTCCAATGCCCGTACTTTGCCCACTGCGGCCGCTGCCGGCGGCGATGCGCCGGCTGCTCGGCCCGATCGGCCTGGCCGCCGCGGCCCTGACCGGGTCCGATCTGGCGGCCCAGCAGGCGCCGGCCGATTCGCTGGCCGACGCGCTCGCCGGCGGACGCCTGTCGCTCGAGCTGCGGCCGCGCTACGCCGACATTTGGGACGGCGACCTGGAGCAGCGCGGCCACGCCTGGACCATGCGCTCGATCGTCGGCTGGCAGACCGCGACGTTCGAGGACTTCCGGGCCGTGATCGAGGGCATCCACACCGACGTGGTGGACCCGGTTCGCATCAGCACCGACGTGTCGCAGTACGGAAGCTCCCCGCACCCGCTGCTGCCGGACCCGCGGGAGACCGACACCAACCGGGTCTACCTCGAATACCTGGGCCTTCCCGATACGCGCGTGCGCCTGGGCAAGCAGCCGGTGCGCCTCGACAACGAGCGCTTTTTCAGCGACGTCGATTTCCGCCAGACCCCAATGCTGTTCACCGGTGTCACGGTGGCCAACACCAGCCTGCCCGATAGCGAGGCCTATGCGGCGCTGCTGGACCGGATCCGTACCGTGTTCGCCACCCAGGTGCGCACGCGCATCTGGCTGCTGCGCGTGGCCTACAGCCCGCTGCGGGACCAGTCGGTCGCGGGCTATGCCTATGGCCTGAATCAGCCGCAGGACGGCACCGACACCTGGTTGAACGACAACTCGCACGAAGTGTTCGGACTGCGCGCCGAAGGCTCCGTGCCGGCCGGCCCGGGATGGTCCGCGCTGTACACGGCGGAGGCCGCGCACCAGCGGCATTACGCGGGCGGCGACCCGCTGATCGAGGCGAACTACTGGCGGCTCGGCGGCGGCCTCGTCTGGTCGCGCCTGGCCGGCCTCGGGGTCCGGGTCGATCGCGAGGTGAAGACCAGTAACCGGGGGCTGTACGGTTTCCAGATGCCGTACGAGGACACCTATGCGTTCAACGGCTGGGCGCTGCAGTTCACCACGACGCCGCCGACCGGCTTGCGGGACAGCTGGGTCTCGGTGCGGGCCCAGCCGTGGCGCCTGGTGCTGGTGGCGGAGGCGCACCATTTCACCGCGACCTACGGCAGCGCCGATTACGGCAACGAGATCGACCTGCGCGCCACCTATGCGGTGACCAGCAGCCTGGTGCTGAAGCTGCAACATGCGCGCTTCCACGGCGGCGCGCCGGGCGGCTGGGTCGATTTCTACGACGTCACCAAGACCTGGTTGTCGCTGACGTACGACTACTGACGGGCCGCCTTACCGGAAGTCGTGGCTGTCCACGACCAGTCCGCCCAGCAGCGCGGAATGGTCGACCAGGCGCGTGGCGATCAGGTGGATGACCGCGCAATCGGGCGCGTCGACCCGCTCGATGTGGCCATACACCGTCAACAGCGTGGAGCCGAGCAGCTCGCGGCGGAACCGTTCGGCCGTGGCGCGCCACACCACCACGTTGGTCCAGCCGGTTTCGTCTTCCAGCGTCACGAAGGTGACGCCGCTGGCGGTTCCCGGCCGCTGGCGGCAGGTGACGATGCCGGTGGTCCGCACCCTTTGCCGGTGGCGCGCTCCGGCGATGCCACGGGCGGTCCACAGCCGCATGCGCTCGAGCCGCTCGCGCAGCGGGGCCAGCGGGTGGCGCCGCAGCGTCAGGCCCGTTGCCTCGTAGTCGGCGACGATGTCCTGGCCTTCGGTCGGGGGCAGCAACTGGACCTGGCGTTCTGCAACCGGCAGCGCGCCCGTCAGCGGTGCCTGGCGCAACGCACCGGCATCCACTCCGAGCACGCCCCACAGCGCGGCTCGCCGGTGCCCGGCCAGTTGCGACAGCGCATCGGCGGCGGCCAGGCGCGCCATGTCGCCGCGGTCGAGCCGGGCCCGGTGTGCCAGGTCGTGCACGTCGGAAAAGGGCGCCTGCCGCCGGGCCTCGACAATGCGCTGACCGGCCGCTTCGTCCAGGCCGCTGACCTGCATCAAGCCGAGCCGCACGGCCGGCTGCGGCGCAGAGCTGGAACCGAGCGCCCTCACCCCCGGCCCCTCTCCCACTGGCGTGGGAGAGGGGAGAAGATCCTCCCCTCTCCCCTTGTGGGATGAGGGAAGAAGTTCCTCCCCTCTCCTGCTTGCGGGAGAGGGGTCGGGGGTGAGGGCGCTCGGTTCCGGAGCGCTCGGCTCCAGCCTGCAATACCAATCGCTGACCGTCACGCACACCGGCCGCACCGTCACGCCGTGGTCGGTCGCATCGCGCACGATCTGTGCGGGGGCGTAAAAGCCGAGCGGCTGGGAGTCGAGCAGGGCTGCGCAGAACGCGGCCGGCTCGTGGCATTTGAGCCACGACGAGACGTACACCAGCAGCGCGAAGCTCGCCGCGTGGCTTTCCGGGAAGCCGTATTCGCCGAAGCCCTGGATCTGCCGGACGATCTGCTCGGCGTACTCGCCGCGGTAGCCGCGCGCCAGCATGCCGGCGATCAGTCGGTCGCGAAACGGTCCCAGGCCGCCCTTGCGCTTCCACGCCGCCATCGCGCGGCGCAGGCGGTCGGCTTCGCCCGGGGTGAACCCGGCCGCAACCACCGCCAGCTGCATCACCTGCTCCTGGAAGATCGAAACGCCGAGCGTGCGTTCGAGCACGGAGCGCACCGCGTCGGACGGATAGGTGACCGGCTCCAGGCCCTGGCGCCGCCGCAGGTACGGATGCACCATGCCGCCCTGGATCGGGCCCGGCCGCACGATCGCGGTCTCGATCACCAGGTCGTAGAAGCGCTGCGGGCGCAGCCGCGGCAGCATGTTCATCTGCGCGCGCGACTCGACCTGGAACACGCCCAGCGAGTCGCCGCGGCACAGCATCCGGTACACCGCCGGATCCTCGGCCGGGATGTCCTGCAGCCGCAGCTTCGTGCCGTTGCAGGCGTTCAGGTGGTCCAGGGCCCGCCGCACGCAGCTGAGCATGCCCAGCGCCAGGATGTCGATCTTCAGCAGCCCCAGGGCATCCAGGTCATCCTTGTCCCACTGGATCACGGTGCGGTCGGCCATCGCGGCGTTCTCGATCGGGACCAGGCGCGACAGCGACTGTTTCGCGATGACGAAGCCGCCGCTGTGCTGCGACAGGTGGCGCGGAAAACCGATCAGCTGGTGCGCCAGCTCGATCAGCTGCGCGATCACCGGGTTGTCCGCCTCGAAGCCGGCCTCGGCGAGCCGCTCCGGGCGGATCCGGCTGCCGTCCCACCACGACATGCTCCTGGCCAGCCGATCGACCTGGTCCAGCGACAGGCCCAGTGCCTTGCCCAGGTCGCGCAAGGCGCCGCGCGGCCGGTAGGTGTGCAGGGCGGCGGTCAGCGCGGCCCGATGGCGGCCGTACTTCGAGTAGACGTACTGCATCACTTCTTCGCGCCGCTGGTGTTCGAAATCGACGTCGATGTCCGGCGGCTCGTTGCGTTCGCTGCTGACGAAGCGTTCGAACAGCACGCTGATGCGGTCCGGATCGACCTCGGTGATGCCCAGGCAGTAGCACACCGCCGAATTGGCCGCCGATCCGCGGCCCTGGCACAGGATGTTGCGCTCGCGCGCGAAGCGCACCACGTCGTACACGGTGAGGAAATACGGTTCGTAGCGCAGCTCGCCGATCAGCGTCAGCTCGTGCTCGATCAGCGCGCGCACCTGGTCCGGTACGCCCTGCGGATAGCGCGCGGCCGCGCCCCGCCAGGTCGCGCTGCGCAGGTAGGCGGCCGGCGTCTGGCCGTCCGGCACGATCTCGTCCGGGTATTCGTAGCGCAGCTCGTCGAGCGAGAAGCTGCAGCGCTCGGCGATCGCCAGCGTCTGCGCCAGCAGCTCGGCCGGGTAGATGCGGCCGAGCCGGTACAGCGGGCGCAGGTACCGTTCCGCGTTCGGCGCCAGCTGGCGGCCGCACTGCGCGAGCGGCGCGCGCAGCCGCACCGCCGTCAGCGCGTCCTGCAGTTTCTTGCGGCTGCGCACATGCATGTGCACGGCGCCGGCGGCAACCAGCGGCACGCCGGCGCGCAGGCTGATTTCCTGCAAGGCGGCCAGCCAGCGCGCATCGTCCGGGCCGCGGATCAGCTCGCAGGCGATCCAGCTGCGCCCGGGCAGCAGCTGCTGCAGCCAGCGCGCCTGCTGCTCGATCCCGGGCTTGCCCTCCGAAGCCCCGCCAGGGGCGAAGGAGGGCACCAGCAGCGCCAGCGTGTCCTGCAGCAGATGGGCCTGCGCGGTGAGGTCGGCCGCTGTCAGCCGGTATTCGCCCTTGGGCGCGGCGCGCCGCGCCAGTGTGACCAGTTCCGACAGGTTGCCGTAACCGGCGCGCGTCTGCGCCAGCAGCGCGAGCTGCGGGCCGTCGGCCAGCCGGATCGTGGTGCCGTGGATCAGGCGGAACTCGCGCGCCTCGGCCAGCTCGCAACGCGCTGCGCGCAACGCCAGATGCGCCCGCACCACCCCTGCGAACGAGCACTCGTCGGTGATCGCCAGTCCCGTGTAGCCGAGTGCCAGCGCGCGCTCGACCAGCTCTTCCGGATGCGAGGCGCCGCGCAGGAAGCTGAAGTTGGAGATGCAATGCAGTTCGGCGTAGGACGGCTGCATCGGGGTCAGGGTCGGCGGGACGCGATACTGAATAAATATACAGTATCCGGTCCGACCCCCGATCCGACTGCGGTACGCTGGTCCAACAACGAGCGGGGGCGAATTTGCGAGCCGGAGTTCTCAGCAGGAGCCTGGGGCGATTGCTGATCGCCGCATTGCTGATCGCAACGGGCCGGGGCCAATGCGAGCAGGACGCCAGCGACCCCGCGCCCGGTGCCGATGCGGTGCAGGACGACTGCAGGTCGGTGGTCATGGTGCGCTGCGCGCCGCCCGAGGCGACCGCGGGCCAGGCCGCTCAGGCGGGGGAGTTGCGCCGCGCGGCCCGCAAGAAGCTGCAAGCGCGCCGGCTTCGACAGATCCAGGCGCAGGCCGGCCTGAACACGATCGAAGTCACCGGCGAGCCCTCGACCGAGCGCACCCCGGACCCGTGGGAATCGTTCCGCCAGTCCCTGGCCGGCGCCGCGGTGGCCTCGTGCTTCAGCCAGGAAGCGGTTCCTGCCGCGCAGGGGCTGCTCAGAGTGCCGGTGCTGCTGGGCGCCGCGGCCGCCGGAAAGTGCCGCTGAGCCGACGCGCCCGCTCGCGCGCCCTCACCCCCGACCCCTCTGCCGCAAGCGGGAGAGGGGAGACTAAGAGGTGACCGATCGCCCCTCGCCCGCGCAAGCGGGGACGGGGGTGAGGGCGCGCGGTTTTAAAACGGCCCGCCCGCCTCGCGCAACCGGTCCGGCAACCCGTCGTGCGCTCCCATCGGCCGCGCTGCCAGATCGTTCCAGTGCTCCTTGCCGAGCTGCGCGTTGCGGGCCGGATGCTTCGGGTAGTGGATCCGGTTGTCGTCGCGACGGCGGTCGCCGACCACCAGCAGCCGAACATTCGCGCCCGTGTTGTTGATGAAGGTGTGCGACAGCCCGGTGCCGGCGGGGAACCCGACGCCGTCGCCGGGGGCGAGCCGGACCAGCTCGCCGTCCAGCCAGACGTCGGGCGTGCCCTCGATCACGTAGATGAATTCGTCCTCGGTCTGCTCGCAGTGCGGCCACGACGTGCGGCGGCCGGGCGGCACCAGCTCGTGGTGGATGCCCAGGCGGGCGAAGCCGAAGTGGCGTCCGAACGGCGAGCCGATCGACAGCAGTTCCCGGCTGCCGGGATAGTGCGAGTTGTCGGGCTCCTGGAGGTCCTGCCAGTGCTTGATGCAGTCGGGACGGGGCATCGTGTCGTCTCCGTGTGAGCGGCCGGTGGCGGCGTTTCAGAATACATCGGACGGCGGAACGGGCGCGTTCACGCTGCGCAGGTAAGCGGCCATGGCGCCGATGACCGGCCTTACCGCGGGGCGCTGCCCCACGCGCGCGCGCCACGCCAGCAGGCGCGGATGCGCCTGGGTCATCGGCACGGTATGCCGGGCCGCGAAGAACTGCGCCATGTAGAAAGCGATGTCCGCATAGGTGAACACGCCGGCCAGGTAGGGGCCAGCCGCGAGCGCCCGTTCCAGGGTCGCGTAGTAGCCCTCGATGCCCGCGCGGGCCTGGATCCACTGCGGGGAGTCGACCGGATCCGGATCGGCGCGCAATCCCATCAAGCGGATCACGTGAGGAAAAAACACCTCGTCGGAGGAAAGCTCCAGCAGGCGGGCGCGGGCGCGCTGCGGCGGCGAGCGCGGCCACAGCGGGGGATCGGGCCAGCGGTCTTCCAGGTACTCGAAGATCTGGGTCGAGTCGAAGATTTCCAGCTCGTCGTCCACCAGCACCGGCACCTGGCGCTTCGGGTTGATGCGCAGCACCTCGGGGTGCTTGGGCTCGTAGCCGCGCTGGCGATCGAAGGGGACCATCTCCAGCTCGAAATCGATTCCCTTTTCACGCGCGGCGATCTCGACCTTGGCGCCGAACATGCTCAGGCATCCGGAATACAGTTTCATGGCGCGCGCGTCAGGTCGATGATCCAGTTGGTCTCCCAGGAGCGGCCGCCGTCCGTCGAAAAGGCCTGCTCCCAATGCGCGCTGCGCGCGCTGATGTCGGACCACCGGAATCGCACCCGGATCGGGCGGCCCTCGTCGGTATCGTCGCCGAAGAACTCGCCCACTCCATCCTTGAAGCCGCCCACCACGGGCGGCTGCAGGATGCCGTCGCGGCTGTTGACCCAGTAGATCGACCAGCGGTTCGTGTTCACATCGAGGGTTCGCAGCGTCGACCCCGACCACCCCAGGGTCGGGAAGACGTTCTCGTCGACGTTCATCACGCCCCCCAGCAGCAGACGCGCCTCGCTGCGGCCCGGGAACTCGTGCCAGTCGGTGCTGCCGACGTGGCGCTGCTTCAGGCGCCGGTTGCGCATGTTCCACGTTCCGGCCAGAAAATCGAAGTCGTGCAAAGCCGATGTCATTCGTTGTCTCCCGCCAGTCCGAACGGCAGACAGCGTAATTGCGATATAGGACAATATCCGACCTATATCCGGCCGACCCCCTGAAGATGCCCCAGAGCGTGCGCCGGTCGACGTCAGCAGAAAAATCCGTGCAGGTACCACCCGCGCGGCTGCTTCAGCTCGCGGTATATCCACAGCGTCTGGCCGCGCCGGTTGCGCGCGACGAAATAGTCGCGGTGCACGGTCGGGCGGTGCGGGTCGCCGAAATCCCACCACCCTGCCTCGATCCGTTCCGGCCCGGCCACCAGCGCGAGCCGGCCGCCATAGCCCGGATGCCCGTCCTGCTGCGGCAGCGGCTGCGGCGCGGGCAGGATCAGCAGCGGGCGCTGCGGCGCGAACGGTGGAATCGGGACCTGCAGGCCGTCGCGCTCGGCGGCGAGCGGCACGATGCGGATCGCCTGCTCGGGCCGGTGGTCGTCGACCGCCTGCAGTTGAAATACGCGCTCCGAGCCGAGCCGTGCATGCAGGGTTTCGCCCAGTTGCAGCCAGTCCAGCCCGCTGCGCACGCCGTCCTGCGACGGCGGCAGCAGGCTCGCGTTCAATGCCTGGAACGGCGCCAGGCGCTCCACCGCGAGCGACAGTTCGACGGCGGGCTCGGGCAGGCTGACCCGCGTCAGCCGCTCGGCCAGCAGCTGCGCCAGCCGCCCGGCGTCGCGCTCCGCAGCGGCCAGTGCCAGCGCGATGGGCGTTGCGGTCACCGGCCGCGCGCCGCGCGGATTATGGTGTGCGGTGAAGATCAACCCGGCCGCGCCCGCGTCGCGGCCGCGCAGAAAACCCTCGAGCGAACGCAGCAGCCGGTGCGCCGGAAACATCAGCTGAGCCGACTGCGTCACATCGGCCGGCAGTTCGATGCGGGCGGCAAATCGGGCCGGCGGCGAAAACTCCGGCTGCGGATCGGGCCGCAAGCCCAACGCCCGATCCAGCGGGTCGAGCCGGCGCGCGCCGAAGCGCCGCGCGAAGGCATCGCGCGGCAGCTCGAGCACCTGGCCGATCGTGGTCAGGCCCAGCGCGTGCAGCGTGTGCGCCGTGTCCGCATCCCATTCGAGCGTTGTCAGCGGCAAGGATGCGATGGCGGCGTGCAATTGACCATCGGCCCGGGCATCGCGCGCGGCCAGCCCGCCGGCGCGTGCGCTGCCGATCAGCCAGGCGGCCGCTGGGGTCGTGGCATAGCCGAACGCGGCGTGGTATCCGAGGCTGGCGAGTCCGTCCCGGATGTGCCGGTGCAGTTCGCAATGGCCGCCGAACAGGCGTTCGCTGCCGCCGGTTTCCAGTATCAGGCCGCTGCGGCCCTGCCCGCCGAAGCTGCGCAGCAGCGAAGGCGGGTGGATCGTGATCCGGGCGCTGAACTGGTAGGCCCAGCAGGCCAGCTCGTGCAGCGCGTCGCGCTCACGATCGGGATTGCGCGGCACCGCCGCCAGCGTGCGCGCCAGCGCCTGCGCCGCGGCGAGCTTCATCGCCGGCGCGATCCCGGCGGCACGGGCCGGCTCGTTGCAGAACGCGATCAATGGCCGCTCGCACGGTCCCTCGACAACGGCGAGCGGCCCGGCGCACGGCGCTGCGCGCTCAACCAGCTGCAGCGGCAGCGCAGGCAGGCACAGGGCAAGCCAGAGAGCCATCCGCAGGGGGCCGAAGAGCTGCCGCACGCCATGGCCTCGGAACCACCTGCAGTACGACCGGCTCGATCAGGGGGCGGCCGCGCCGCTTCAGGATTTTCACGGTCAGTTGCCCGTCGTCGCAGCCCAGTTGCAGGCGCAGCACGGCCGGCGAGGGTGCGCCGGCGCAGCGCGACGGGCGTATCGCGAACACCAATGCGCGATGCCGCTGCGCCAGCAGGTGCAGCCGGCGCAACGCGCGGAAATCGGCGGGGACGCTGGAGGTCGGCAGCCAGCCGATCAGGGCACCCAGGTGCGCGGCCCGCAGCGATTGCTCGGCCGCCCACCAGGCTTCGCGCGCAGCAGCGGGCCTGACGAAGATGCTGCAGGACAGGTCGATCCCGGCTTCCACCAGCGCCGGCGGATACGGCAGGGCCTGTCGCAGTGGCCCGCCCGCGGGCCCGCCTTCGGAGGGCAGGATCCAGACACAGGCGCGGCCGGCCCGGGCTTGCGCGGCCAGCGCGGGAGCCAGCAGGCTCAACTCGCCGATGCCGGGATCGTCGTACAGCAGTTCGACCAGCTGGCCATGCGGCCAGCCACCGCCGGGCAGCTCGGCATCCAGTGCCGCGAAGCCGCTGGGTGTGCATTCGGCGGCCGGGGCTGCGAGCGCCGGATCATCGGCGTGCCAGATGCCCGGCAGGCCAGCCGGCCCGGCCGCGCGCAGCAGGGGAATCAGATGGGCAGCTTGCATACGTTCCCGCTCGAAGCTCCTGTCCACACAGCTCCCCTCTCCCACGCCAGTGGGAGAGGGGCCGGGGGTGAGGGCGAGCCCTGTTTGCCGGCTGTACACATTCGTTTATACGGACGATCGGATCACGCCGACCGCCAGCCCTTCGATGGCCAGCGCTTCGCGCTTCAGATCCACGATGATCGGCGCGTAGTCGGGGTTCTCGGCGATCAGCTCGGCGCGCGTGCCCTTGAGCCGGAACCGCTTGACGGTGACCTCGTCGCCCAGCCGCGCCACGACGATCTGGCCGTTCAGCGCCTGTTCCTGACGATGCACGGCCAGCCAATCGCCGTCCAGGATGCCGGCATCGCGCATGCTCATGCCGCGCACTTCGAGCAGGTAGTCGGCGCGCGGTTTGAACAGGGCCGCGTCGATGACCGGACGCTTGAGCACGTTTTCCTGGGCCAGGATCGGGCTGCCGGCGGCCACCTTGCCGATCAGGGGCAGACCGAGTTCGCGAGCCGCCGCCCCGATCGAATCCTGCGTGTCGCCTTTCAGGCGGATGCCGCGCGAGGTGCCGGCCAGCAACTCGATCAGTCCTTTTCTCCGCAGCGCCTGCAGGTGCTGCTCGGAGGCGTTCAGCGACCGGAACCCGAAGGCGCGCGCGATCTCTTCGCGGGTCGGCGGCACCCCCCGGGTGCTCAGCGCATGGCGGATGAACTCGAGGATCTCGTTTTGGCGGACGGTCAGGGCCAGGGCGGGGTCGGTGCTCATGGGGGCTCGGGGGCGCGGTGCCGAACGGCAGATACTGTGAATATATACAGTGCCGGGCGGCGGTGCAAGCCCGGCCTGGACCCGGAGGCTGCGCCGCGTGTTTGCATGCGTTAACCGCGCGTGTCCAGGTCATTTCGACTGTTTGTACCCGGGAAGTCGCGTGATACACTGCCCCGCCATTCGGAAGCCGCTGAGCTGCTGCTGACCGCGGCCATATTTAACGGAGCGCGCCGACTATTTAGGGTGAAGCGCGCGGACCCCCAGATGCTTCCGGGTCGTCCCGTTTTCTGATCGTACGTACGTCCAGCCACGACCGTCCCTGTGCGGCGGGTGGCATTGATTACCGGATCCGGGATTTTGTTCGGCAACCGCGTCGCATACGCGATCCGGCACGACGGCCGGGCCGATCGACTTGAACGGAGAACATGAACGCGCACGAGGCGAGAATCGTCCTGGAGGCAGCGCTTCTGACCGCGCCGCAACCGCTGTCGCTGGACGACATCGGCAGGCTGTTCGACGGCGAATTCGACGCTGCAACGTTGCGAGCGTTGCTGGACGAGCTGCGCGGCAGCTGGCAAGGGCGGGGGGTCGAGCTGGTCTGCCTGGCGTCCGGCTGGCGGTTCCAGAGCACCCCGGCCATGCGCACGTACCTGGAACGCCTGAATCCGGACAAACCGGCGCGCTATTCGCGCGCCTTGCTCGAGACCCTGGCGATCATCGCCTACCGGCAGCCGGTGACGCGCGGTGATATCGAGGAAATCCGCGGCGTGACGGTGTCGACCCAGCTGGTCAAGACGCTCGAGGAGCGCGGCTGGATCGAGACCGTGGGGCACCGCGAGGTGCCCGGGCGGCCGGCGCTGCTGGCCACGACGCGCGCCTTCCTCGACGATCTGGGGCTGCAGTCGCTGAAGGAGCTGCCGCCGCTGGCCAATGACGATGCCGCACCACAACCACTGGAGTTGGAGTTGCCGATGACACACGCCGCACTGATCCCGCAGGCCGGCGCCGTGGCGCCGGCGATCCACGCGGTCGAACCTTCTTCCTCACTGGGCTGGCCCGCATCATGAGTCAACCGTTGGCAACCGAGGTCGCGCCGACCGAACCGTCGCAGCGCACCGAAACATCATCCGAAGTGGCCGCCTCCGCCGGGGCATCCGCCCCGGCTACGGCGGCCATGCCGGCGGGAACTGTGGCGGAGGTGGCTCCGGAGGCCGTGGCCGACGCAGCCGGAGCGGATGCCCCGGCGGAGGCGGCCGATTCGATCGATTCGGACGGGCCACCGCGTTCCGGGCCGCCTGGCGGGGATGGCGAGCGCCGTTTGCGCGGTCCGCTCGGACGGCGCCGTCGCGGCCGGGGCGAGCGGGCTCGCCGTGACAGCGCGCCCGTGGAGCCGCGCCAGGCCGAGCCCGCGCTGCCGCTGGCCGATGGCGATGACCTGAGCGTGGAGGCGATGCCGGAGCAGCCGCTGCCGCGCGAGATCCTCGAGCGCGGGCGGCGTGCCGCCCAATCGGCGCTGAATGCGCAGTCCGACAAGCTGCACAAGGTGCTGGCCGACGCGGGCATCGGCTCGCGGCGCGAAATGGAGGAGTTGATCCTGGCCGGACGGGTGTCCGTGAACGGGCAGCCGGCCCACGTGGGGCAGCGCGTGCTGCCGACGGACCAGGTCCGGATCAACGGCAAGCCACTGCAGCGGCGCCAGCCCGGCAAGCTGCCGCGCGTGCTGATCTACCACAAGCCCACCGGGGAGATCGTCTCGCACGATGACCCGCAGGCGCGGCCCTCGGTGTTCGAGCGCTTCCCGAAGGTGTCGGGCGCACGCTGGATTTCGGTGGGGCGGCTCGATCTGAACACGGAAGGCCTGCTGGTGGTGACCACGTCCGGAGATCTGGCCAACCGGATGACCCATCCGCGCTTCGAAGTCGAGCGCGAGTACGCGGTGCGCGTGGTTGGGCAGCTGAGCGACGAGCAGCGCCAGCGGCTGCTCGATGGCGTGGAACTGGACGACGGGGCGGCGCGCTTCAGCCGCCTGGAGGACGCCGGCGGCCAGGGTCTTAACCACTGGTACCGGGCGGTGATCAAAGAGGGTCGCAATCGCGAGATCCGGCGCATGTTCGAGGCGGTCGGCCTGCAGGTGAGCCGCCTGATTCGAATCCGCTTCGGTTCGATCGCCCTGCCGCGCTCGCTGGCGCGCGGCCGCTTCCTGGAACTGGCGCCCGGCTGGGTCGAGGCGTGGCTGCACGATCTGGGAATCGGCTCCGAGGTGATGCGCAAGGCTGCAGGAGGAGGAGGGCCACGTCGCCCGGACGGAGCCCGGCGCGGCAAGCCGTCCGGCGGGCGGCCGGGTGGTGGCATGCGTCAGCCGGACCCGATGACCAGCACCGTCAACTACATCGCCAACGGCACCCACCCGCACAGCCCGCGCGCCAATCCGGGACTGCAGAACCGGTTCCGGCGTCCCAAGCCGCCGGGACGCGGGTTCGGTTAGAGCGCGGTGGGCGGGGCGCCGGCGGGCCGCGGTTTCCCTCTGGCCTACAAGCCTATATAATTCTCGTTTGTCTGGAAAAGACGCACTTGGCGCAAGCCGGGTGGGTCGGACCGATTCGGTTCTTCCGCGCGAACGCGGAATCGAGCGCTGCCGGTCCGGCCGATGTCGTCGTGCGATGGCAGCCGCATTCGGCGCGGGGATCCGGGGAGGGTTCCGGCCGTAGACGCGGCGCCAGCCTGTTGGGACTAGAAAAAATGGGCAGTGGGCCCATTTTTTTTTGGGGCTGCATTTCGCGAGCGGGTGCGATGCAGCGGTGGTGGTTTTCAAGTGCGAGGTGGATGAGCGCTATGCGGACGAACGCGGCGGAGGTCGACCCGGTGGGCCGGCGGGCGGCGCCGAAGCGGCGCGCGACCGACCCGGTCGCGGCGCCGGGTCCGAGTTCGCCGGCAGCGGTGCGCGCGCTGATCGAAGCAACCGTCGGCGGCCTGGGCTACGAGCTGGTCGACCTGCAGCGCGCCGCGCACGGTCTGCTGCGGGTCACGGTCGACACGATGATGCCGCCGGGCGGAATCGGGCTGGACGACTGCGAGCGGATCAGCCGCCAGTTGACGCACCTGCTGGCGGTCGAGCAGGTCGATTACGAACGGCTCGAGGTGGCCTCGCCGGGACTTGACCGCCCGCTGATGCGGCCGCGCGACTTCGTCCGCTTCGCCGGCGCGCGGATCCAGCTGCAGCTGCGGGTGCCGCTGCTGGGGCGGCGCCGCTTCCAGGGGCGCCTGCTGGGGCTGGACGGCGAGTCCGGCGCCGAGCGGGTCCGGTTCGAGGTGACGACCGACGCCGCGGCGGCGCGCGGTCGCGCCAAGGCGGCGCGGGTTGCGATGGGGCAGCCGCAGACGCTCGAAGTGCCGCTGCAGGACGTTGAAAAGGCCCGGCTGATACCAATGTTCGATTTCCGGGCGGGGAAGAATGGAGATGAGTAGAGAGATTTTGCTTCTGGTCGATGCGCTGGCGCGCGAGAAGAACGTGCCGAAGGAAACCGTGTTCGGCGCGCTCGAATCGGCGCTCGCCTCGGCGACCAAGCGGCTGTTTGCCGAAGAGGACGTCGACGTGCGCGTGGCGGTGGATCGCGAGACCGGCGAGTACGACGCCTTCCGGCGCTGGCTGGTCGTGCCGGACGAGGCGGGGCTGCAGGAGCCGGGCCACCAGATCATCCTGTCGGACGCGCGCGATCAGATCGCCGACATCGAGATCGACGAGTTCATCGAGGAGCAGCTGCCCCGGCAGGACCTGGGGCGCCGCTTCGCGCAGGACACCAAGCAGGTGATCCTGCAGAAGATCCGCGATGCCGAGCGCGAGCAGCTGCTCAGCGAGTTCCTGGCCCGCAACGACGCGATCGTGAACGGGACCGTGAAGCGGATGGACAAGGGCGACGCGATCATCGAGATCGGCAAGGTCGAGGCGCGCCTGCCGCGCTCGGAGATGATCCCGAAGGAGAATCTGCGCGTGGGCGACCGCGTGCGCGCGCTGGTGGCCAAGGTGGACCGCCAGCTGCGCGGGCCGCAGATCATCCTGTCGCGCACCTCGCCCGAATTCCTGATGAAGCTGTTCGAGCTCGAGGTTCCGGAGATCGAGCAGGGGCTGCTGCAGATCAAGTCGGCCGCGCGCGATCCGGGAGTTCGCGCCAAGATCGCCGTCTGGACCAACGACCGCCGCATCGATCCGATCGGCACCTGCGTGGGGATGCGGGGCTCGCGCGTGCAGGCCGTGACCAACGAGCTGGCGGGCGAGCGGGTCGACATCGTGCTGTGGTCGGACGACCCGGCCCAGTTCGTGATCGGCGCGCTGGCGCCGGCCAACGTGTCCTCGATCCTGGTGGACGAGGACAAGCACGCGATGGACGTGGTGGTCGACGAGGACAACCTGGCGATCGCGATCGGGCGCAGCGGCCAGAACGTGCGGCTGGCCTCGGAGCTGACCGGCTGGCAGATCAACATCATGACGGCGGAGGAATCGGCCAACAAGCAGGAAAGCGAGCAGACCGGGATCCGCGACGTGTTCATGAAGCGGCTGGACGTGGACGAGGAGATCGCCAACATCCTGATCGGGGAGGGTTTCTCGAGCCTGGAGGAGATCGCCTACGTTCCGGTGGCCGAGCTGCTCGAGATCGAGGCTTTCGACCAGGACACGGTCGAGGAGCTGCGCACGCGCGCCCGCAACGCGCTGCTGACGGAGGCGATCGCGCGCGAGGAAAGCCTGGACCAGACCGAGCGGTCGCTGCTGGACCTGGAGGGCATGGAAACCGAGCTGGCCATCAAGCTGTCGTCCAACGGAGTGCGCTCGCGCGACGAGCTGGCCGACCTGGGCGTCGACGAGCTGACCGAGATGACGGGCATCGATGCCGAACGGGCGGGGCGCCTGATCATGGCGGCGCGCGCCCACTGGTTTGAATGAGCACGGAAGGGCCTCGACCAACATGCAGCAGAACACAGTCGCGCAATTTGCAACGGAGCTGAAGCTGGCGCCGCAGGTGCTGCTGGAGCAGCTGCGCGCGGCCGGTGTCGACAAGCGTGCCGAGACCGACTCGCTCAGCGAGGACGACAAGGCGCGGCTGCTCGAGGCTCTGCGCAAGGCGCACGGCGGCCTGGACATCGAGAAGCGCAAGATCACGCTGACGCGGCGCCAGACTTCGGCCATCAAGCAGGCCGACTCCAGTGGCAAGGCGCGCACCATCCAGGTCGAGGTGCGCAAGAAGCGCGTGTTCGTGAAGCGGGACGTCGAGTCCGAGGTCGAAGCCGGTCCGTCGACTCCCGTGATCGACAACGAGGAGCTGGCGCGGCGCGAACAGGAAGAGCGGCACCAGGCCGAGCTGGTGGCGCGCCAGGTGGCCGAGGCGCGCGAGCGCGCCGAGCGGGCGCAGCGCGAGCTGGAGGAAGCCGACCGGCGCCAGCGCGAGGACAGCGAGAAGTCGCGCTCGCAGGAAGAGGCGGCGCGCGCCGAGCAGGAGCGGCTGCAGGCGGAGCAGGAAGCCGGCCGCCGCGCGGCCGAGGCGTCCGCGACCCAGCAGCAGGTTGCCACCCAGGCGCACGAGCGCGCGCGCCGGGTGGTGGACGAAGAGGTCGCTGCCATCAAGACGATGATGTCGGCCAAGAAGGTCGTGAAGGCGCCGGCTCCGGAAGGCACGCTGCACCGGCCCGCGACCAAGGCCGAGGCCAAGCCCGAGGAGAAGAAGGAGGAGAAGAAGACCGGCGCCAAGGAGGTCAAGTCGGTCAAGCTCGCCTCGAGCTGGTCCGAGGATGCGGCCAAGCGGCGCACCATCAAGACGCGCGGGGACGCCGGCGCCGGCACGGCCGCCTGGCGCGGGCCCAAGGGCCACCGGCGCAGCGACGAACGGGACAAGTCGGCGGCGATGGCGCCGGCCGAAAGCGTGGTGCGCGAGGTGTCGGTGCCGGAAACGATCACGGTGGCCGACCTGGCGCACAAGATGTCGGTCAAGGCCTCCGAGGTGATCAAGGTCCTGATGAAACTGGGCCAGATGGTGACCATCAACCAGGTCCTGGACCAGGAAACCGCGATCATCGTGGCCGAGGAGATGGGCCACAAGGCCTTTGCCGCCAAGCTGGACGATCCCGAGGCGTTCCTGCTCGACACGGATGTGGGGGGCGGCGCGCCCGCCGGCGAGCCGACCGCCCGTCCGCCGGTGGTGACGGTGATGGGTCACGTCGATCACGGCAAGACCTCGCTGCTCGACTACATCCGGCGCGCCAAGGTGGCGGCCGGCGAGGCCGGCGGGATCACGCAGCATATCGGGGCCTATCACGTCGAGACGCCCCGGGGCGTCATCACGTTCCTGGACACGCCCGGCCACGAGGCCTTCACCGCGATGCGCGCGCGCGGCGCGCGCGCCACGGACCTGGTGATCCTGGTCGTGGCGGCCGACGACGGCGTGATGCCGCAGACGATCGAGGCGATCCACCACGCGAAGGCGGCCAAGGTGCCGATCGTCGTGGCGCTGAACAAGATCGACAAGCCGGAAGCCAATCCGGAACGGGTCAAGCAGGAACTGGTGGCGCAGGAGGTGGTCCCCGAGGAGTACGGCGGCGATTCGCCGTTCGTCCCGGTGTCGGCCAAGAGCGGACAGGGCATCGACGCGCTGCTGGAAAACGTGCTGCTGCAGGCCGAAGTGCTCGAGTTGAAGGCCGTGCACGACGGCCCGGCCAAGGGCCTGATCATCGAATCGCAGCTCGACAAGGGGCGCGGTCCGGTGGCCACCGTGCTGGTGCAGTCGGGAACCCTGAAGCGCGGCGACGTCGTGCTGGCCGGCAGCAGCTTCGGGCGCGTGCGCGCGATGCTGGACGAGGCCGGCAAGGCGATCCAGAGCGCCGGCCCGTCGATCCCGGTCGAGATCCAGGGGCTGTCCGATGTGCCGGCCGCCGGCGACGAGCTGATGGTGCTGGGCGACGAGCGCAAGGCGCGCGAGATCGCGCTGTTCCGGCAGGGCAAGTACCGCGACACCAAGCTCGCCAAGCAGCAGGCCGCGAAGCTGGAGAACATCTTCGACGACATGACGCGCGAGGGCGCCAAGACGCTGACGCTGATCATCAAGGCCGACGTGCAGGGTTCGCAGGAGGCCTTGAGCCACGCGTTGACGAAGCTCTCCACCGACGAGGTCAAGGTGAACATCGTTCATGCGCAGGTCGGCGGGATCACCGAGAGCGACGTGAACCTGGCGCTGGCGTCCAAGGCGGTCATCGTCGGCTTCAACGTGCGCGCGGAGCAGACCGCGCGCAAGCTGGCGGAAGCCAACGGGATCGACATCCGTTACTACAACATCATCTACGACGCGGTCGACGAGGTGAAGGCCGCGCTGTCCGGCATGCTGACGCCGGAGCAGCGCGAACAGGTGCTGGGCCTGGTCGAGGTGCGCCAGGTGTTCCGGATCTCGAAGATCGGGACCGTGGCCGGTTGCATGGTGCTGGACGGGCTGGTGCGGCGCACGTCGCGCGTCCGGCTGCTGCGCGACAACGTCGTGATCTGGACCGGAGAGCTCGATTCGCTGAAGCGTTTCAAGGACGATGCGCGCGAGGTCAAGGCCGGGTTCGAGTGCGGCCTGTCGTTGAAGGGCTACGACGACCTGAAGGAAGGCGACCAGCTCGAGATCTTCGAGGTGCAGGAGGTCGCCCGCTCTCTGTAGCCGCGTGTCGTAGAGGCGGCGCGCGGACTCGTGGCTCCCCTCTCCCGCTCCGCGGGAGAGAGGCCGGGGGTGAGGGTCCATTTCGCATGAAGACGTCGAATCGTAACCAGCGGATCGCCGACCAGGTCCAGCGCGACCTGGCCGACCTGATCGTGCGCGAGATCCGCGACCCGCGCATCGGACTGGTCACGATCAGCGGGGTGGAGGTTTCGCCCGACCATGCACACGCGCGCGTGTACTTCACGGTGATCGGGTCGGTGGCCAAGGAGGCGGCCGAGGGCTTGAACGCGGCCGCCGGGCATCTTCACAACCTGCTGTTCAAGCGCATGCACGTGCGCACGGTGCCGCGCCTGCATTTCGTCCACGATTCGTCGGTCGAGCGCGGCTTCGAGATCGACCGGCTGATCAACGAGGCGGTCGGCCGCCACGGGCCCCGCTGAAGCGGCCACGCCCATGCGCAACGCTCGCTTCGAGGCGGTCGACGGGGTCCTGCTGCTGGACAAGCCGGTCGGGGTCAGCTCCAACGCGGCCCTGCAGCGCGCGCGCCGGCTGCTCGGCGCCCGCAAGGGCGGCCACACCGGCACGCTCGACCCGCTGGCGAGCGGCCTGCTGGCGCTTACGCTGGGCGAGGCGACCAAGTTCTCGGCCGACCTGCTGGACGCGGACAAGTGCTACGAGGCGCGGCTGGCGCTGGGAACGTCCACCACCACGGGCGACGCCGAGGGCGAGGTCGTCGAACGGCGCCCGGTCGAGGTGACGCGGGCGGGTTTCGAGTCGATCCTGCCGCGCTTTACCGGAACCCTTTCGCAGGTGCCGCCGATGCATTCGGCGCTCAAGCGCGACGGCCAGCCGCTTTACCGGCTGGCGCGCCAGGGCCTGGAAGTCGAGCGGCGCGCGCGCCCGGTGGCGGTCCGCCGCCTTTGGACGATCGCCTGGGACGGCCTGGAACCGGTGATCGGGGTCGAGTGCGGCAAGGGCCTGTACGTGCGCACGCTGGCCGAGGACATCGGCGCGGCGCTTGGCTGCGGCGCGCACCTGGCCGCGCTGCGCCGCACGCGGGTCGGCGGTTTCGACCTGGCGGACGCGATCGGACTCGAGGACCTGGAGCATCTGGCGCCACCGCAGCGGCGCGAGCGCCTGCTGCCGGTCGACGCATTGCTGCAGAGCCTGCCGCGCATCGATCTGGACCCGGGGGCGTGCGAGCAGTTGGAGCACGGACGTACCATCGCCTGCGGCGCCGCCACCGCCGAACGGGCGCGCGTGTACGGTCCGCACGGCCGCCTGCTCGGGGTGGCCTCGGTGGACCAAGGTCAGTTGATTGCCCGCCGCCTGTTGAGCCAGGCGCGGGCGCTGGAGTCGGAGCCATGAGCGCCAGGGCAATTCGAAACATCGCGATCATCGCGCACGTCGATCATGGCAAGACGACGCTGGTGGACAAGCTGCTGAGGCAGTCGGGCACGTTCCGCGACAACGAGACGGTGGTCGAGCGCGTGATGGACAGCAACGAGCTGGAGCGCGAGCGCGGCATCACGATCCTGGCGAAGAACTGCGCGGTCGAGTACGAGGGCACGCACATCAACATCATCGATACGCCGGGTCATGCCGACTTCGGCGGCGAAGTCGAGCGCGTGCTGTCGATGGTCGATGGCGTGCTGCTGCTGGTCGATGCGGTCGAGGGGCCGATGCCGCAGACGCGGTTCGTCACGCGCAAGGCGCTGGCGCTGGGACTGAAGCCGATCGTGGTGGTCAACAAGATCGACCGGCCCGGCGCACGCCCCGACTTCGTGGTGAACGCGACCTTCGACCTGTTCGACAAGCTCGGCGCCAGCGAGGAGCAGCTCGACTTTCCGGTCATCTACGCCTCGGCGCTGGCCGGTTACGCGGTCGAGCATCTGGCGGACGTTCCCGCCTTCGCGCCGGGCGGCGCCACGGCGGGCTCGATGCGGCCGCTGTTCGAGGCGATCCTGCACCACGTGCCGGTGCGCGACGAGGATCCGAACGGCACGCTGCAGCTGCAGATCTGCTCGCTCGACTATTCCAGCTACGTCGGCAAGATCGGCATCGGCCGCGTGCGCCGCGGGCGCATCCGCTCGGGGCAGGAGGTGATCGCGCTCGACGGACCCGAGGGCACCCCGGTGCGCGGCCGGGTCAACCAGGTGCTCACGTTCGAAGGCCTGGAGCGGCAGCCGGTGCAGGAGGCGGTCGCGGGCGACATCGTGCTGGTCAACGGCATCGAACAGCTGAACATCGGCACCACGATCTGCCAGCTGGACGCGCCCGATGCGCTGCCGCTGCTGCGGATCGACGAGCCCACGCTGCTGATGAACTTCTGCGTCAACACCAGCCCGCTGGCCGGGCGCGAGGGGCGGTTCGTGACGAGCCGCCAGCTGCGCGAGCGCCTGGAGCGGGAACTGAAGTCCAACGTCGCGATGCGGATGCGCGAGACCGAGGACGAGACCGTGTTCGAGGTCGCCGGGCGCGGCGAGCTGCACCTGACCATCCTGATCGAGAACATGCGGCGCGAGGGATACGAGCTGGCGGTGTCGCGGCCGCGCGTGGTCTACCGCGACATCGACGGCGTCCGCTGCGAGCCCTTCGAGCTGCTGAGCCTGGACGTCGAGGAGGCGAACCAGGGGGCGGTGATGGAGGAGATGGGACGCCGGCGCGGCAGCCTGATCGAATTCCAGCCGGACGGGCGCGGAAGGGTCCGGCTCGAATACCGGATCGCCGCGCGGGCGCTGATCGGTTTCCAGGGCGAGTTCCTGACGATGACGCGCGGCACCGGCCTGATGAGCCATGTCTTCGACGAGTACGCGCCGGCCCAGCCCGGCGACCTGGCGGAGCGGCGCAACGGCGTGCTGGTGTCCCAGGACGACGGCGAAGCGGTGGCGTACGCGCTTTGGAAGCTGCAGGAGCGCGGGCGCATGTTCGTGTCCCCCGGCGACCCGTTGTACCAAGGCATGATCATCGGCATCCACTCGCGCGACAACGACCTGGTGGTGAACCCGATCCGGGAGAAGAAGCTCACCAACGTGCGTGCGGCCGGCAAGGACGAGCACATCGACCTGACCCCGCCGATCCGCCTGAGCCTGGAGCTGGCGGTCGAGTTCATCGCGGACGACGAACTGGTCGAGGTGACTCCGGCCAGCATCCGCCTGCGCAAGCGCTACCTCAAAGAGCACGAGCGCAAGCGCGCCCAGCGCGCGGTCGCCTAGCCGCCCTGGGCTTCCCGGCCCGCTCTGCCGTGCGTGTGAACGGCCAGCTCGCCGGGAAATTCCGCCCTCTCCAGCCCGCCGCCATCGAGCCAGCGCCGGGTGCTCTGGCGGGAGGCGGCGATCAGAGCCGCCCCCTGAGAATAATCGTACGGCGACTGTGACAGCGGGCACAGAGGCGGCACGAGGCGCAGTTCCACCCGATCGGCGAAGTTGGCGAAATCGCTGCGCAATTGCCGCGCGCCCAGCAACGAGAAGGCGTGCATGGCGCGCCCGACCGGGTGCCGGGGAATTGCACGCTCCACGCAGGTAAATCCGCAAGGGACGACGATCAACCGCGTCGCACCCAGCCGTGCCGCGGTCGCGATGGGCGTTCCGGTCGCCACCACGCCGTCGACCAGCGCCTGTCCCGCAACCGAAACGGGCGGATACACGCCGGGGATCGCCGTACTCGCGAGCACCGCCTCGATGACGTCGCCTGCCGAAAGCACGACCTCCTGCCCGGTGCGCTGTTCGGCTGCGACCACGTGCAGGGGTACCCGGGTCGCTTCGATCTGCCGGTACGGGAGTTCGCGCTCCAGCAGCCGGCGCACGCCCCGGGAGTCGGCCAGGTAGCCGCGAAATCCCAGAATGCCCAGCAGCGTGCCCAGGGAAAACCCGAGCACATCGCGGGTGCGCACGCTGGCCCAAAGCGCGCACATGCGCTGGATCATTGTGGCGGTCGGGTCGTAGGCGAGGAATGCGCCGTTCAGGGCGCCCGCCGAAACTCCTACGATCAGGTCGGGCCGCAAGCCGTTGGCGACCAGTTCTGCCAGCATTCCGACCTGCACCGCCCCGAGGCTGCCACCGCCGGCCAGGACAAACGCCTGGCGGGATTCAGTGGCCCGCGCAACCGTCATCGGATTGCCTCTCGCCCGGGATCAGGATTCGGCAGCCACTTTGAGCCGCGTCAGCCAGCGCTGATCGCTCTCGAGCAGTTCACTTGATGAATAAAACAAGGAGATGAGCCAGCCATCCATCGATTCGCGTGTCCTCACCAGGGTCCGGGCGTCGGGTAACGGGCTCAGCGTCCAAAGGTGGATGGCATGGACCTGTAACGCGCGACCCGTCCACCCGAACGCCCGGTCGGGGTCGAACAACCGTATGGTCGAGTCGATCGTCATTCCGCCGGTAGACCAGGAGAAATGAACGCCCGCTGCGGGATCGCGCTGAATCGCGGTCTTGGCAATGTCGGGTTGCCACTTGGGCCAGTCCTTGATGTCCGTCAGAAAGCCCCAGACCTTGCTCGGCGGCGCCGCGATGATGATCTCTGCTGCGGCCTTCACCGGAGCTTCTTCCTCGATCAACCCTTGAGCGGCGAGCGTGTCCCGGTGCGCTGCTGAAGTGGCGCAGCCAGTCAGTACCACAGTCAGCGCATACGACAGAGCGAATCGTCTCACTGGCACTGTTGTTCCGAGCATGACTCCCGCAGGTTACATGATGCACGATGTGCGGCCGGGCTGATGGGTGACAGATCAGACCGGGATGATGGGTAACAGTATTTCATGTTCCTTCTTAACCGAGCGGGGGTGCGGGGGGCGCAGCC
>Ga0209698_10001625_pt1 | contig 25890 bp, 23 predicted proteins | sample LitLauG_LLR_2012_FD_187203 | JGI IMG/M metagenome (GOLD analysis project Ga0209698, IMG submission 187203) | Freshwater sediment microbial communities from Pennsylvania, USA - Little Laurel Run_MetaG_LLR_2012 (SPAdes) (version 2) | ecosystem: Environmental > Aquatic > Freshwater > Creek >... | reverse complement strand
GACGATGAGGGAGAATCCAGTGGACCTGCAGAATTCCGATAGTCGTCCGATTGGCGACCCCGGAGGGAGTCGAACCCCCAACCCTCAGATCCGAAGTCTGATGCTCTATCCAGTTGAGCTACGGGGCCGCATTTGTGCCGGCAGGTTCGGAAGGGCGGTCAATTTGACGCCGTCGAACCTACGCGCCGATTGTACACACGCACGCGCCGGTTGCAAGCGGGAGAAGCCTGCCATTTCTGCCTGAGGCGCGGTTCCTAAGACTGCACGATGATGCTGCCGGTCATCTTGGGATGCATGCGGCAGTAGTATGGCAATTCTCCGGGCTCTGTAAAGCGGAACTGGAACTTCTGGTCGGTATCGAGCGCCGCGGACTTGAACTTGCCCTGCGTGCTGTCGACGGTATGCGGGATGTCGTCATGGTTCGTCCACGTCACCTCGGTGCCTGCTTTCACGGTGAGGGCTCCGGGGGTGAAGGCGAAGTTGTCGATCTTCACCTCAGGAGTTGTCCCGGCCGCCCCGACTGCTGCGGCTTGCGGCCTTTCCGAGGCGCCTCCGTTCCCGGCAGTCGAAGTTCCGGAGCCTCCAAGCGGCGAATCGACGATGGCAAGACTGCTGCCGCTTACCAGGTAGTTCACATCCGTGATTCCCAGAACTCGCTGCAACTGGTCGGCGGGCACCTTCATCGGGCCCGCCGAGGGAGCAGATCCAGGCGCAGGTTGTGGAAACGCGGTTGACATCGCGGTATGGAAGGAGACCTTCCCTTCGACCTTCTGCATGACCTGGTGAATATGGCCGTTCAGCACCGTCACCGAGCCAAATCTCTTCACGTACGACAGGGCTTGCTCGCTGTCGTCGGTTCCCCAGCCCCAATCCGGATAGATCGTCCACAGCGGAATATGAGCAAACAGTACGATGGGTGTGCTTGCTGAACGAGTCTTGAGATCAGCCTCCAGCCACTCCAGTTGCTCGTGACCGAGTGATCCCAACCCTCCGGCCTTCAAGTTGGCGACGTTGACCAGACCCAAGAAATGTACGCCCCTGTGGTCGAAGCTGTACCACCCGTTGCCCTTCGTTCCCTTGCCGTAGCGCGCGAGGTATTGCTCGCCGTTGTCGGTCAGCATGTCATGCTCGCCTGGCACAAAATAGAGTTGTTGCGGCGATACGCCCTTCAGCGCCTGGTCGAGGGTATCGAATTCACTGGGCTTCGAAAGCTGGGTCAAATCTCCGGTGTGAATGATGAAGTCCGGCTTTTGAGGCATCGCGTTGATCTTGGCGATCGCGGTCTGCAGAGTAGCGGTAACGTCGGGGTTTGCCGGCTTGTTGAAACCGATGTGGCTGTCGCTGATCTGAACGAAAGTGAAATCGGCTCCTTTGGTGTCTTTCCCAGCACTCTTGCCGAATGCCCGGGACACCGGAATTCCACCGGCCAAGGTCCACACGAGCCCAGTGCCCGCCCACGCCATACATTTCAGAAACCCGCGGCGGTCGACACCGTCGTTGTCTAGGTCCTGCAACCTCTGGTCGATAAAGTCGTTCTGCTGGTCCATGTGTCCTCCGAAGGTAGTGGGCTTCGGAGGTATAACTGGCGAGGCTTCCTTTTATTCCCAGCTGGGAGAGAACGAATGTCCAGTGAGGACGCTCGAAGTGGTGCTGCTTCCGGAGAGTGGTCGGCAGGCGCTAACTGAGCCCGTTCACGCCGCTCAGGAACCCGCCCAGATGTGCCGTCAAGGCAACCATAGAACCAGCGAACAGTTCGATCGGCAGGCGATAGCTCGGCAAGGTTTTGCTTCGGCGGCGTGCCCGGAAATGCACCCACCACACCAGCCAGATCATGGTGCTCGAGACGCATGCCAAGACCAGATGCAGCCGCAGGATGCCTTTCAATTTCTGGCCCTCTAGTTGAAACTGCCAGGCCAGGATGCCGGTCGCCAGAGCCGGGACCGTTGAAATTGCGGCAACAAGAAAGTTGTAGTAGGTCGTATCGGCCAAGCTGCGGCGCTTCATCCAGTGGGAGAGGAGGTCAAATGCAACCGCAGTAAGAAACACGGCGATGGGAAAGTGCACCAGCACCACGTGCTGCGCGTGCTTGGCCAATATCGTCGACTTTAGATCAAAAGGATGCAACGCCGTCCGCCTTCACCGCTCGCACATCGCGCCGGGGTGGATCTCGCTTCCCCACGAGCAGTCAAGTCCAGAACTCGATTGGACGGCGTTTTATTCCCGCGAGACGCTTCCGTTTATCAAACAACTGGTTCGCCTTGTCTAGTTCTTGAACCCGATACGAAAACAGTACGCAAAGCGACCCGGGGCCGACCCGGGAGGGTGAATGTGCAGCCCGTCGGGCACTTGGTGAAAATCGAGCTTGGCATCGGACCCGAGCAGAACAACCGACCCGACCTTCAGGCCACCGGCAGCTTCGCTCCCCAGAGAATGGATGACCACTTCACCGGTAGAAGGCCAACCCAATTCAATCGCGTACAGGGTGTTTCCCTTTGCAGTGAAGCGGAAGTCGTCCGGCGTGTAAGTTGAGGTATCGATGTCGTGAAACGAACCGGCGGAAACCTTAGTAGGACCCTCACCGTAAATTCTCCAGGGCCGCGTGCCATAAATCGCGTCGCCATTGACTTTCAACCAGGCACCAACCTCCCGCAACACCTGCTGCACTTCCCCGGGGATCGTTCCGTCCGATCGCGGGCCAATGTTCAACAGCAGGTTCCCGTTCTTGCTCACGATGTCGATAAGTTGGTGAACGATGAACTGTGGCGACTTGAAGGTGTCATTCTGAATGTAGCCCCAGGACTTGTTACTGATCGAAGTGTCAGTTTGCCAATGCAGAGGACGTATATCAGCGAGCTGGCCGCGCTCCAAATCAAGCACCGCGGACTGCTCCTGTATCGCGTAGTCCTTGTAATTGATCACACCGATATGGTCACCGTAGTTGAGGGACGAATTGTAGTAGAAGGCCACGAAGCGAGTCAGGTCTTCACGAACGGAGGGCTGCCCGATCCACCAATCGAAATACATGATCTCGGGATGATAGTTCTGGACAATTTCCGCTGAACGCGCCAGCCAATCGTGCGTCCACGATTTCGAAACGAAAGAAAAGTCATTGGACAACGGCGTAGTTCGTTTGTTTTCGAGCCACTGGTGTGCAGGCCCGTAGAATACAGCGTACGCAGGATCGTTTATATCGGACGGAATCGCACGTCCGACACCCAGGAAGAAGTTGTGTTCGACGCGATGGGAGGAGGCTCCCAGGTGCAGCCCTTCGGCGCGAACGGCTTTGGCCAGATCCCCCATCAGATCCCGATGCGGCCCCATTTTTGCGGCAGTCCAGTCCGAAAGGCCGCTGTCGTACATGGCGAAGCCGTCATGATGCTCGAACACCGGAACCACGTACTTTGCACCGGCCTCTTTGAACAGTCGCGCCCAGGCAGCCGGATCAAATTTCTCGGCTTTGAAGGACGGTATGAAGTCCTTGTACCCGAACTTGTCCTGCGAGCCATACGTGGCCAGATGATGCTTGTATTCGTCCGAGCCTTCGATGTACATCAAGCGCGGGTACCATTCGCTGCCGAACGCAGGCACCGAATAGACACCCCGGTGAATAAAGATGCCGAACTTCGCGTCCTCATACCAGTCGGGCACCTTGTAGCTCTTGAGCGACTCCCAGTCAGCGCGAAAGCGGCCTTCCCGATTGATGCGATCCACGTCCTCGAGAATGGCAGAGCGCGCAGCGTCATACTTCGCACTTGCTTTCTGCCAGGTCTGGTCGATGGTCAACGGGTCTTCGGAGACTGTCGGAGCGGTGGGAGTTTGGGCGAGCATGCCCCGAGAAATTCCAGCCAGAAGCAACATCGCCAGGAAAAACGAAGAGGACCGCATGAGACCTCGTAGAGACATCGACTAAACGCCTCCTGAGACGAAATTTGCTAAACCTTCAGAACGCTCCGCTCGGGTTACCGGTAGGCGGACCATTCGCAACGGCGACCCGAGAGCTGCGACTACTATCCTCTGTCCAAAGAAACGATGATCTTTTTGAAGCGCGCAGGATCGTCACTCCAGGCTTTAAGGGCACCTGGAGCCTCTTCGATAGGGACAACAGAACTGAGTGCGTCTGCAACCGGGAAGCGATGCTCTTCAAGCATTCGGATCACTCTATGGAAATCCTCTGGCAAGGCATTGCGCGAGCCCAAAATGTCCAACTCCTTCTGCACGAATAGACGGGTCTCGTAGGTGACCAACTCTTTGGCATAGCCGATGTAGACGACCCGACCAGTGAACGCCACTTCTTCCACTGCCGCGCGGAACATCTGCGCTGAGCCGACCGCCTCGATCACAACATCCGGCCCGAGGCCATTTGTCAGTTCGAGAAGGGTCTCGTGCAACAGCTGACTCCTGGTATTCACAGTGTGGTCTGCGCCCGCCTTCCTAGCGAGACTTAGTTTCTCGTCGCTTACGTCCACTCCGATCGTCCTGGCCCCGTAACCATGTGAAGCGGCGATTACGCCGAGTCCAACGCCGCCACAGCCAAACACGGCTACCGAATCCTCGGGCGCCACCCGTCCCCGGGCCGCGGCGTGGAAGCCCACCGTCAGAGGTTCCACCAGGCACAGTTCCGTGAGTGTCAGCTGGGCTGGATAGAGTTTTTCCGCAGGCATCACGATGTATTCAGTCAACGCTCCATCCCGCTGAACACCAAGAGTCTTATTGAACTCGCAAGCATTCGGCCGGCCGCGAAGGCAAGAAGCGCAACGGCCGCAGTTCGTGTACGGCGACATGGTCACATTGACTCCGGCCCCCAAGGTCGCGTGCTGCTTGCTTCCTTCGACGATTGTCGCCGCCACCTCGTGGCCCGGAATGCGTGGAAACGCAACCAGTGGGTTCATCCCCCGGAAAGAATTCAGGTCGCTTCCGCAGAGCCCAATCATTCGCACCTTCAGTAGAAGACCCTCGTCGGTGACCGCAGGCTCGCCAATCGTTTCCACGGCCGCTTCGCCCGGTTTCTTGATGACGACCGCTTTCACTCGCCTGCCCTCCGTGCCGCGGCATTCGCCCTGAGCCGATACACCTCAGTGGCTGTTCTTCCCAGGATGCGGTCCTGTTCAGATACCGAAAGGCCACCGATCAGGGCTTGCAGCGTGTCGACCCATTTTCGATACGTGGATGCCAGCAGGCAAACCGGCCAATCCGATCCAGCCATGAGCCGACCCGCGCCAAACGCGTCCAACACGACGTCAACATAAGGTCGCAGATCTTCTTGCGTCCACGTCGACCAGTGTGCTTCTGTTACCATGCCTGAAATCTTGCAGTAGACGTTGTCTCTTCGCGCGAGCTCGCAGATGTTGCGCCGCCACGGATCCAGAATGCGATCGCGAATTCGCGGCTTGGCCACGTGGTCCAGAATAAACACCTGTTGTGGGTGTCGATCGACGAACTGGATGGCGGCAGGCAGATGCCGTTCGAAGATCAGAATATCGTAGACGAGACCGGAGTCTCGCATGGCTCGGATGCCTTGATTGAATTCGGTGCCGAGAATAAAGTTCTCGTCCGGTTCGTCCTGAATGATGTGGCGGAGCCCTTTGAGCTTTGACTCCCCGCGTAGACGTTCCAGTTCGGCCGGGAATTGCGGGCTGGCAATCGGTGCCCAGCCAACCACGCCTGCGATAGCCTGCGAACCCGCGGCCAATGACAGGAGCCAGTCCGTTTCCTCGCGGGTCTGCTTGGCCTGCACCGCCACCGCTCCGGCGAACCCGGCCGCAGATAGTTCGCCCTTTAGGTCCTCGACCAGGAAATCGTGTCGCAACTGCGGCATGTTCTCACCTATCCAGGCATACTCCTGTGGTGAGTAACGCCAAAGGTGGTGGTGAGCATCGATTTTCTCAGCCATGCTTCTCAGGGAGACTTACTTATTGGGATCCGCTATGAGTGGCTGTCGGTCTCGCTTCCACTCGGCGGCCGTTGTTAGCAGATTCACAACTCCGAAGGACAAGGACTCCTTCGCCAGAAGAACGCCTCTTTGCGTCGACGATAGCCCAGCTGCGTCTCAAATGGCGCATTCCGGTGGCCATGATAGAGCTTTTGACGCTCTTACGGCAGCCATATTTCGATCGAGAATCGCGCCAACGGCGCGCCTATACCCTCGCGAACGGATCTTAAAAGGCTTCCAAAAAGCTGCACGAGGCGGCCGCCAGACCACGCCGGGAGTTCTCCGGTGAACAGTTTGTAGGCCGTGAGGTCTGCGCTGCCTGCCACGGACAAAAAAAAGTGCTCGATCCAGAACCGCGATGCGCACGCTCTACACAGCACCGCCGCGAGTGCCTTGCTCCGGTCCCACCCACAGATGACCTTTCGATCAGGATCGTACTCGTACGAGATCGTAAGCCATGGCCACAAGATTCTCTATGGCGTAAGCAGTGGCAAAGAGACACTGAGTGAACCGGTACTCTACGCGTTCGGAGACGCGCACATCGCCCGAACATACGTCTGTCGTCACAATGGAAAGCTGTATGAAGGACGTGTCAGCTACTACAACGGAATTGACGGGTTGGTTGGACCATCGGGGATGCGTTGAACCCGCCGCCGAGCCTTGATGAGGCCGCTGGGCATGACATCAACAGTGACGAAGCGCGCGACTGTTTCAGAATCACGGCACCCTCGCCACGGTCGGGACCAAGCTTCACCTCGACGGATTGGTCCCCAGCGGTATCACTTTCCCATATACCTTATACGCCAGATCGAGTTAGAGCCATCGTCGGTAACCAGCAACGAACCATCTGGAGCTACCGCGATGCCCACCGGACGTCCCCAAACGTGCTCGTTGTCGATGACGAACCCGGTCATGAAATCTTCATACTCGCCACTGGCATGGCCAGTCTGATGCAGCGGCACGCGAATCACTTCGTAGCCCACACGCGTCGATTTGTTCCACGAGCCATGCTCAGAGGCAAAAATATCCCCCTGGTACTCTGTCGGAAACGATTTGCCCTCATAGAACGTCATTTCCAGCGACGCGTTGTGGGGCTGCAATATGACATCCGGGGTTATCACTTTGTCCTTGAGCTCCGGGTGCTTACCCTCATGCCGCGGGTCCTGATGGCCGCCCATGTACCACCACGGCCAACCATAGAAGCCGCCGTCCTGCACATGGGTGATGTAATCCGGAACCAGATTGTCCCCGAGGGCGTCGCGCTCGTTGACCGAGCACCACAATTCTCCTGTTTGCGTGTTCACCGCGAGCCCTACGGCGTTGCGAATACCGGATGCATAGATCCGCATCTCCGAACCATCCGGGTTAAATTCCAGGATATCGGCACGATTCTTCTCCTGGGGCGTTGTGTCCGGGTCGTCCACATTCGATCCTGAACCCACCGAGACAAACATTTTCTTGCCGTCCCGAGTAAATTGAATGTCCCGAGTCCAGTGGCTATCGCCTGCAGGCACGTCGGCGATGTGCTCGGCTTCTCCGCGAGCTTTCGTGTCGCCGTTCCGATACGGGAAGCGCACAACCGAACCTGTGTTCCCCACGTAGACCCACTGTGGATCAGGGCCCGGCGGATAGAAGTTGATACCAAAGGGCCGGTCCAGGCCGCTGGCAAAAACTGCCATCAGCTCGGGCTTTCCTTTGCCGGTGATGCCTCGAAAGACACGGATGTCGCCCGCACGGCTTTCGGCCACGAAGAAATCGCCGTTCGGAGCAGTGCGAATCAACCGGGGCTCATCCAGCCCCGCGGCATATTGCTCGACCTCGAAGCCCGCCGGGACCTGAGGCCACGCACCTTCGGGACGCGCTACTACCTTCGGTCCGTTGCCTGCCGAAGGCGTGGTAAAGGGAGGGGGAAGGTCGTTCAGCGTAATTTTGCGAACATTCCCAGGCTTCTCAAAACGGTAATCCGTGAAGGGCGGCTTGGGAGGCGGGGCGTTGGACCCCGCGCTATCGCTGGGCGATGCCGCGGCAACTTTGCCCGGAACCGCCTTGGAACTCGCGAGCGCCTTTACATAGGTAATGATCTGCCATCTCTGCAGCTTGGGCAGCGATGCCCAGGCCGGCATTCCGTTCGGCACGTCGCCCTTGGTGATAAACCAGAACAACTCACCCGAAGTCACGGAACCGATCTTCCCGTGGACGAAAGAGGGGATGTTCCCCGATCCTTCTCCCTTCTCACCGTGGCATCGTGCGCACCGCAAGTGGTACAGCGGCTTGCCAGCCACCGCGGCTTGCGGGTCGTTCTCAAAAGGGTTGACCGTCTCCCTTGCTGAGGCAGGAGCGTTGTGGAAACTGGAATTTTGAGCTTTCGACGAAGGACAAAGGGTTGCTGCAATAACAATCGCTGCTGCGCATGCGAGAGAGCGCGAGTTCACTTTCAACATTGCCTCCAATGTCTGAAAAGTCGCTGTGCCAGTCTGGGCGCTTCGACCTAGTACCCCTTCACCTTGACCACAACATAATCGAAATCGTGAGAGCCGTCGAGCAGGACCTGGTGCGGCACGCGCGCCGGAATGCGGATCACATCCCCGGCGGAGATTTTCCTTCGGACGCCGCCCTGGATGGTCCCGTTCCGCTTCTCGTGGGGACCAACGGTTTCCCCATTGAGTAATGTTCCGCCAATCAACAACGTCGCAGAACCTGACTGCACAAAAAAAACATCGATCTGAGTCTCGTGCCATTCCACCTGACCGTCTGCCTCCCGATGCACCAGCAGGAAGCTTTCGTTACTGTAGTCGGAAAGCTGCCGTACGGCGAAGTGGTGGGGATCGCCAGCGACTTCCGGGCTCATTGATGATGCCAGCTGCTTTAGCGACGCAGGGGTCCACTGCTCGAAACCGGGGGGCCCTGCCTCCTGCGCTGTGACGACAAGAACCAGAATCACCAGCCAACCGAGTAGCCAAAGTCTTCTCATCGGTTCCTCACTCGCAAACCTCGCTTCGCGGCGTTAACGCGCACCGCGACGCGTCTTGTCATTCAAAGAAAGTCTCGGCACCTTCCACCTCCAGTTGCGCCGCACCTCGGAAAGGGACCGTCAGTGTCCCACTTTGCGAGTCAAAATGATAGTCGCTTCCCACGCGCAGCGTTGTTCCGTTCTTCCTGACTTGAGCCGTCTTCCGGCAGTGTGCCTCCAGGGTGCCATTCGCTCCCAAGTCGCCGAGCTCAATCGTCAGTCCGCCGCTTCTGGGCGCCGATTTTATGATCTGCACCCCGCTTCCGGTAAAATAGGAAATTCACTTGCCTGTTTCGCCGAGGGAAAGACTTCGATTCGTAACTTCGGTTCCCAGTTCGCATCCCAGTTGTTGTTGAGCTTTACGATGTCACCACGGGAAATGATCGAGCCTTCTCGCACGAACAGCGGAATCATCCCTAAGAAAACGATGTGACCCCGCGAGTTGTGATGGAAGCCGAGGACACCGAAACCATCAAACGGCTGGTGGAATCAGGCTTCGGCAATTCGATCCTTCCCGAGCACGCGCTCCGCCAGCGCACTCGTTTCTTTTGGACTTTCAGGGTTGAAGGCCACCACTTGACGAGAAGCCTGGCACTGGCAACGGTGAGCACGGACTATTCACGCAAGCTCACGGACTCTATTGCAAATTTTCTGCTAACGCTCCTGCGAGATTGAGGCTCGCCTGGCAGGATCGGGAGGAGGAGTTAGTCTGCGCGGCCGTTGGTCCAGTGTGCGAAATTCTCGCAGAAAAGACGATTCACGTCACGCTCGATATCCTTTCGACTCACGCTGCCTCCGTCCCTGTATAGCAATCGATACGATTCGGTGAGAATGGGCGCCATAGTCGCGCGAGTGTTTCGCCATTTGTAGATCACTTGTTCCAGGACGCGGGCATCGGAATGTTGCGGGATGAAGCTTGTGCCGAGCAGTTCCAGACGCTCGCGCGTGATCTCTTCGACGATGGAAGGATTGTTGAGGAACCACCAACATCCGAAAGGCATCAGGTTGCTGAACTTGCGCGCATAGACGCACAGTTCATGCTGATTCTCACGGCTCAGGACGCTCACCAGAAACCGGTTGTCCGGATAGTCTCGACACAAATTCTCGAGCGCAACCAGATCCGCACGACCGACAGCATCGCCCGCCAGTCGAATCCTTGGATTCACCTGGCGCCTTACTCCGATCATGAGCGAGAGCGGCAACCCGAACTCGCGGCATGAGGGCAGGACGGATTCACTCAACAATTTTCCAAGAACACCGTCTTCCGGGAACTGGAACGTGAACGGCAGTGAAACCGCCATGTAAACCGGTCGCATCCGGGCATACCAGTCCACCAGAAACCTGCGAACCTCTGCGATCGACTTGCCTGAAGCTCGCTCGTCTACGGCGTAGCCCTGAGCGGCAAGCTGTTGCCAATGATTTGGCCACCCCCACAGAATACGGTCCAGACGCAGGACGGCTCGAAACTGAGAATGGCCCTCGACTCCGTTCAACCAGACCGGTCCCTCCTCCGAATCCAAGGGATCGTTCGTCATCACGACTGTCCTCACCCCAGACATCTCAAGTACTTTTCGGATGTGCGAGTCCACCATTTGCGCCTGGAAGAACGAACGCGCCTCTTGCAGGTCAGGGCTCTCGGTGGGCAGGTCGAAGGCCTTGAGCACTGACACGACTCCGCGGGTGGCTTCGGAAATCGGACTGTTCTCCACGAACAGGGCTTGCCAGATAGCGCCCGCCTGCTCTCGCTTGCTCAGCGACCAGTACCGCTCGGGCTTCATGTCTGACGAGCGAAAGAACTCCGCCTCCAGGTAATGATAGGTGAGCAGTTCGTCGATACCCCACAATCCCAACTTGCCGAACTCGGCGGGATACAGGTGAGTGTGCATGTCGATGAACTGGGTCGTCGACAAGACCTCTTTGACCGTGGCTTGGAGACTGTCTGCAGAAAGCGCATCCGTCGAGCGCTGCGCCGTTCCCGGAGTCGGATGCTTAAAGGATGTGGCTTCCATTCTTATCCCTGCGTTTGTGCTCCGAGAACGTTTTCTCTCATGCCGATGAAAGCCCAGAAAAAGCCCCTGGGGGCCTAGATTGCCGGAATATAGGGCCCGCCCGCCAGCGTGTCAAAGGAAAAAAACTGAAAGCTGGATTCAGCGAGACTTGACGAAAGCGGCGCCCACAGCGCACAGACCGGGCGTGCCGGGCAGCAATCACAGGATCTACAGAAACAGAAGTATCGCGTGAACGGGTATCGGGTTTTGCTCACTCGAGCAAGACACGGAATGATCATTTATGTTCCCAAGCCAGATCGCTCGGATTCGTCGCGACTCCACGTGCAACTCGACGCAACTGCGCAGTTTCTGATTCAATGTGGTTCGGCGGACTGGTCACTCCATTGACCTGGAACGGATGACCTATTAATCCTTTCGCTTCAGCTCTTCCATCACGCTCTGAATCAGTTCCTTCGCGTCGGCCAGGCTCTTCATCACCATCTGCACGTCCATCACCGGCTTCCCCGGCCAGCGCTGGCTCTGGCAATAGACGCCGTGCTGCCCCACCAGCGCCATTGCGTCGGTCACCAGGTCCATTGTGACCGCGAGACGCCCGCGCGGAACGCCCATCATCGTTTCGAAATGCTCCAACTCTTCCTGCTTCTCGTCGAATACCGGCATGGCTCGATTGTAACGTGCGTGCCCACTGGAGGATAATAAACACGGCAAGAACGCACATAGCATTTGGCATTTGGCCTCTTCAGATCGTGCCGCAGCCCTACGATCACACAACGTCGTTTCGAACGTCCAATGGTTAAGACCGTCGAACCAGGCTTCTCGTAATGGAGCCTGAACCGCTAAATGCCAACTGCTAAGTGCCAATTGCTCCAAAGGAGATTCTCATGCAGAAACGAATCGCATTCCTGATGTGTACCCTCCTCACGCTCACTGTCTTCGTCGCCGCTCAGCGCCCCAGTCCTGCCGCCAGCGCGCAGTGCAAATTCGCCGACGGCAAGAGCATCAAGGTTGCCTACTCTAGCCCCCGCGCCAAGGGCCGCCAGATTTACGGTGGTCTTGTTCCCTACGGCCAGGTGTGGCGTACCGGCGCCAATGAAGCCACCACCTTCGTGACCGACGCCAACCTGAGTATCGGCGGAAGAGACATCGCCGCCGGCAGTTACACCATCTTCACCGTCCCCAACCAGGACAAATGGTCGCTGATCGTCAACAAGAAAAATGCCGAGTGGGGCATCCCCTACAAGTACGAAGCCGATGAACTCGGCCGATACGACATGAGCGTCTCCAAGACGGCCGCCGCGGTCGAGAACTTCACCATCTCCTTCCACGAGATGGGCACCGGCTGCCACATGTACCTCGACTGGGAAAACACTCGGGCGACCATCGAGATTTCCGAGAAGAAATAACTGGCATCGACCAAAACAAGCGGATGACGAACCACTAGGGACACAAGGCCGCACCTTCGCTTATCTCCTTCGTGCGCCCTTGGTGTCCTTCGTGGTTCTGTGTTTTTTCGCGCTTTGCCCTCGGCACGACCGCGGCTCTTCACCACGACAAGGAACCGTTACGTCCCTCCGTGCCCCTCTGTGTCCCCTGTGGTGAACCGTTTTTCTTTGCGTCCTCTGCGCCACCTCCGCGCCCTCCGCGGTTAAAAGCTCTCGCCTTTTTCCGCCGCGCAAGTCACATATTGTTTTCAAAGAGAAGGACTATAATCCCCTCGTAAAACCCACCAGCATTCCGCGGGAGGTTCCCATGCCCGTGTACGATTATCTCTGCCACGATTGCCACAAAGAATTCGAGAAAATCCTCACCCTGAACGAGCACGACAAGGAGAACATCACCTGTCCGCACTGCGGCAGCAGTAACGTCGAGCAGGAAGCCAACGCATTTTTCGCCGTCACATCCAGAAAAAGCTAACCCCAAAAGCAACGGGGATTTCCGTCCTCCAATTGCCATTCGGCAATCGCGAAGCGAAAATCCCCGTGTCCTCTGTGGTTAAGTTTGTGCGGACTAGCCCTGCCTCGGCCTCCACCGCAGCACCGGCTTGCGTGCGGCTGCCGTCTCATCCAGCCTCGAAACCCGCGTAGTGTGCGGCGCATCCAGCACCGTCTGCGGGTCTTCTTCCACTTCCTGCGCGATCGACTTCATCGCCTCGATAAACAGGTCCATCTCCTCTTTGCCTTCGCTCTCCGTCGGCTCAATCATCAGCGCACCCGGCACAATCAGCGGAAACGCCGTCGTGTACGGATGAAACCCGTAATCGATCAGCCGCTTGGCAATGTCCATCGTCTTCACGCCCTTTTTCGCCTGCACTTTGTCGCTGAAGACGACCTCGTGCATGCTGGGCGTCGCATAGGGCAGATCGTAGACTCCCTCCAGCCCCTTACGGATGTAGTTCGCGTTCAGCACCGCGTCTTCGGTCGTCTGCCGCAACCCATCCGGCCCATTCGCCAGGATGTACGCCAGCGCCCGCACAAACATTCCAAAATTTCCATAGAACGATCGCACTCGCCCTACCGACTGCGGCCGGTTGTACTCGAACCCCAGCGTCCCGTCTCCCTTGAGCACCACCACGGGCTTCGGCAGGAACGGCTCCAGCGGCTCCTTCACCGCCACCGGACCCGACCCCGGCCCGCCTCCGCCATGCGGCGTCGAAAACGTCTTGTGCAGGTTCAGGTGCATCACGTCCACGCCGAAGTCTCCCGGCCGCACCTTCCCGACCAGCGCGTTCATATTCGCGCCGTCCATATACAACAGGCCGCCCTTGGCATGCAGGATCTCGGCGATCTTATGAATCTCCTGCTCGAACACACCCAGCGTATTCGGATTGGTCAGCATGAGCGCAGCCACGTCTTCGTTCATCTGCGCTTCCAGCGCCGACACCTCCACCATGCCCCGCTCGTTCGACTTCAAATTCTCCACTGAGTAGCCGACCATGGCCGCCGTGGCGGGGTTCGTCCCGTGCGCCGAATCCGGAATCAGAATCTTCTTCCTCGGGTTCCCTTTCGCCTGGTGATACGCGCGCACCATCAACAACCCCGTCAGCTCGCCATGCGCGCCCGCTGCCGGCTGCAGGGTGATGGCATCCATCCCCGTGATTTCCAGCAGGCAATCACTCAGCGTCTGGATAATGCGCAACGCCCCCTGCGAAATCTTCTCAGGCTGGTACGGATGCCCGTTCGCGATCCCCTCCAGACGTGCCACCACCTCGTTCACCCGCGGGTTGTACTTCATCGTGCACGACCCCAGCGGATACATACCCAGATCGATCGCGTAATTCCACGTGGAAAGCCGCGTGAAGTGCCGGATGATTTCGATCTCGCTCACCTCCGGCATATTCCCCAGATCCTTGCGCTCGGACGCGCCCAGCAGTTCCGCCGTGTCCACCTCGGGCACGTCCAGGGGAGGCAGCTTCCATGCCGCCTTCCCGGGCGACGATTTTTCGAAGATCAGCCCTTCGTTCTGGTTCACGTGGCGCGTCGCTTTGCGGGTCATCTGCTTCATCGCGCCACCTCCTCCACCACGTGCTCGCCGCTCGGCTCTTCCGCTTCGCTCTCCGCCAGCAGGCCAACCGCGGTGTCGATCGCGCTTCGCGTCGTCATCTCCGTGCAACACCACAGCGCCGCATTTCCCAGTTCCGGATAGAACTTCTTGAGCGGCAACCCGCCCACCAGCTTGTGCCCCAGCAGACGGCTATTGATCACATAAGGATCTTCCGTGGTCCGCACCGCGAATTCATTGAAGCGCGGCGCCCGCGCGAATAAGACCTCCGCATGCTTACCGAACTGCTCGGCGGCGTAGGCCGTCTTCGCCAGGTTCTGCTTGGCTAGTTCCCGCAAACCCACTTTGCCGTAAACGTTCATGAAGATGTTCACCATCAGCGCCACCAGCGCCTGGTTGGTGCAGATGTTCGACGTTGCCTTCTCCCGCCGGATGTGCTGTTCGCGGGTGGCCAGCGTCAGCACGAACCCGCGCTTGCCGTTACGATCCGTCGTCTGCCCCACCAGCCTTCCCGGCATCTGCCGGACAAATTTCTCTCGCGTGGCGATCACCCCGCAGTACGGTCCACCGAATCCTAGCGGCACGCCGAACGACTGCGCCTCCATCGCCACGATATCCGCCTCACGCGGCGGCTCCACGATCCCCAGTGACACCGCCTCCGCAATTGAGACCACCAGCAGGGCTCCGTTCTTGTGCGCCACCTCGGCAATCGCGGCCACATCTTCGACCGTGCCAAAGAAGTTCGGCGACTGGATCAGCACGCAAGCCGTGTCCGCCGTAATGGCCTGCTCCACTTCTCTCAGGTTCAACCGCCCCGTCTCCGCGTAACCAGCCGTCGCCACCGGCAGCCCCTGGTTCTGCGCGTAGGTGGCCAGAACCTCGCGGTACTCCGGATGCACGCTCTTCGCGATCACCACCGAGTTCCGTCCAGTCACCCGCACCGCCATCATCGCCGCCTCGGCCGCCGCGGTCGAACCGTCGTACATCGAGGCGTTGGCCACTTCCATCCCGGTCAGCTCGCAGATCATGGTCTGGAACTCGAAAATGGCCTGCAGTGTTCCCTGCGAAATCTCCGCCTGGTAAGGCGTGTAGGCAGTGAGAAACTCTCCGCGGGAAATCAGGGCATCGATGATCACCGGCCGGTAGTGCATATAAGCGCCCGCGCCCAGGAAGCTGGTGTACTCGAGCCCGCTTTCCTTCGAGCGCTGCCGGAACCAGTCCACAATTTCGGACTCCGCCATCTGCCGCGGAACCTTCAGATCGCGATTCAATCGGTACTGTGCGGGAATGGGCGCAAACAGATCGTCGATAGAGCCCGCCCCAATGGCTTCGAGAATGGCTTTCCGGTCCGCGGGAGATTTCGGTAAATAACGCATAAGATGTCGATAAATTTAAGATGTCGATATAGATGTCATGAACGGTCCGAACGATTGCAACTCAATCCGCTGGCTATCAGCTACCAGCCAATATCAATGTCCGCCTTCTTCACTCACGAACTTCTCGTAGTCCGCCGCCGATAGCAGCCCAGTCAGTTCGCCGGGATTCTTAAGCGTGACCTTAATCATCCAGGTGTTGTTCGCGTCCTTATTAATCTTCTCCGGGGCGGTCGCCAGTTCCCCGTTGACGTCCGTCACCGTTGCAGTGGCGGGCGCGTACAAGTCCGATACCGCCTTCACCGATTCTACGGTCCCGAACGTCTTCCCCGCTGTGATCTCTGCACCTACCTTGGGCAACTCCACGAAGACAATGTCGCCCAACGATTCCTGCGCGTAATGCGTAATACCGATAGTTGCATTCGCGCCATCGACTTTGATCCACTCGTGTTCCTTGGTGTACTTCAGATCACTTGGATAAGGCATGCGATAGTTAACTCCTGGCTCTGGCTTGTAGATTCTGGTTTCTAGCTCGTGGCTCTCGGCTCGAAGCTCGCAGCTCTCTTCGGCCTCTTATAAAACGGCGTAGGCACGACCTGCGCCTTCACACCCTGCCCCCGGATCTCCACCTTCACTGTAGTACCTATGTCCGCAAATCGGGGACGCACGTAAGCCAACGCAATATTCTTCTTCAGAAACGGCGCCGGAGACCCGCTGGTGACATACCCTATTTCCGCACCACTATCGTCTAGAACCTTGTAGCCGTCGCGCGCAATCCCCCGCTCCACCATCTCCAGGCCGACAAGAGTCCGGCCTAGCCGGTCCGCCTTTGCCTTTGCCAGCGCGTCGCGCCCGATGAACTCCGGCTTCTCCATCTTGCAGAAGCGGTCCAGCCCTGCCTCCCACACATTAATGGTGTTGGAAATCTCGTGCCCATAAAGAGGCAGCTTGCCCTCCAGCCGTAGAGTGTTTCGCGCACCCAGGCCGCAAGCAACTACCCCAAATTCCCCGCCTGCTTCCAGAATCTCGCTCCAAACCCGCGCGCTAGTCGCCTCGTCCGCAGGAATGTAAATTTCGAACCCGTCTTCCGCCGTGTAGCCCGTGCGCGCGATCAAGATATTCTGAAGTCCGCAAACCGTCCCCCGCGTCAGCCAGTAAAACTTCACCGCTGCCAGATCCGCGTCCGTCAGCTTCTGCAGCAGGTTCACGCCCTTGGGTCCCTGGATGGCAATCTGCGTGAAGTCGTCCGAAAGGTGTTCCACCTTGCAATTGAACTGGCGCGTGTTGTCGCGAACCCAGTTGAAGTCTTTCTCCCGCGTGCCGGCATTGATCACCAGCAGGTAATCGTCCTCGCCCAACCGGTGCACGATCACGTCATCGACAAAGGTCCCCTGCGGATAGAGCAGCGCCGAATACTGCGCCTGGCCGACGGCCAGCCGGGCCGCGTCGTTCATCGAAATGTGCTGGACCGCCGCCAGAGCCTCCGGGCCCGCGAGCCGGATATCGCCCATGTGGCTGACGTCGAAGATCCCGACCCCGGTGCGCACCGCATTGTGCTCAGCCATGATCCCGCCCGACGACGGGTATTCCACCGGCATGTCCCAACCATTGAAGTCAACCATCTTCGCGCCCATCTGGCGATGGACGGCGTTCAGCGCGGTCTTGCGGATGGTCGGCGTCGTCGCCTCGACTGCAGGCAAAGGAAACCCTCGATCAGATGCGCAGTTGGCTGGGCTGCGGAGTCGTGGAACTGTTAACCCTATCACGCAGTTTTTTGTGGGGTCAAACCGGTGAAAGGCCAGGTTCTAGGCTCTGGGGCTTGGTACCCGCAGACGAAGGGAAACCAGTACCGTGCCTGAACTCTCGCTCAACGCCTGTCCTTAATATGTGTTCCGGAAAACTCGGGGTCAGAGCTAGAGTTCCAGAGCCTGTTCCAGGTTACCAACGGAACGTTCCCCGCTCGCCCGAGCAGCGCTAGAGTATCCCCATGGCGACCAAGACCAAAGCCCGTTGCGGCCAGTGCGAGCAAATCGAAGAACGCTGCGAATGCGACAAGTACTGTTCCTTTTGCCAGGGACAACTCGATGTCCGCCTCTGGGAAGATGGCCTCTACTACTGCGGCGCCTGCCGCGAAGCCTGCGACTACAAAGTCCACGACTAGCAGCGATCTAGCTGGCGCCAATCACCCATTGGCGTATTTCTCAAAAAACGGGACTTCGGCGTAGCCCGTCACTCGGGTGCAAACTCGACAGCCCCGAGGTGTAAAATCGGCCCCGCATCCATTCAGAAGCAAGGCCACTGACCACTGCCCGGCTCCTGGGAGGCTTCATCTGATCGGCCGTACGCTCGCCCACTACAAGATCACCGCCACGATCGGCGCGGGCGGCATGGGTGCGGTGTATCGCGCTACCGACTTGAAGCTTAGTCGCGATGTAGCCCTCAAGATGCTGCCCGCCGAGATGGCCCGCGATCCCGAGCGCCTCGCGCGCTTCCAACGCGAGGCTCGCGCCGTGGCTGCGTTGAATCACCCCCACATCGTCACCATCTTTTCGGTCGAGGAATCCGAGGGCGTCCACTTTCTCACCATGGAACTGGTCGACGGGCGATCGCTCGACCACGGCATTCCCGAAGGCGGGCTGCCTGTCGAGCGAATCGTCGAGATTGCCAGTGCGCTGGCCGTGGCGCTCGCCGCGGCGCATGAAAAAGGAATCGTGCATCGTGACTTGAAGCCGGCCAATGTGATGCTGACCGACGACGGTCGCGTGAAGGTGCTGGACTTTGGATTAGCGAAAGATGTGCGCGCGAACAAATCCAGCGACGCCACGCTGACCTCGGCTGGTCACACGCAAGAGGGAATCGTGATGGGGACTCCGGCCTACATGTCTCCCGAACAGATTTCGGGCCGCGCGCTCGACCACCGCTCCGACATCTTCTCGCTGGGCGTCGTGCTTCACGAGATGGCGACCGGGCGGCGGCCCTTTCAGGGACATGCGTCCGCCGAGCTGATCTCGTCGATCCTGCGCGATACTCCGCCGCTCGTCACCGACGTGCGGGCTGACCTGCCGGGTGATCTGGCCCGCATCATCCGACGCTGCCTGGAAAAGGATCCGCATCACCGCGTTCAGACGGCACGAGATGTCGCCAACGAATTCCGGGACTTGGCCGACCGCGCGCGGCCTCCGTCAGGGGCCTCGGCTGCGGCCGCGACGGATTCCGGACCTTCGGTCGCGGTGCTGCCCTTTCAAAACCTGAGCCCTGACCCCGAGAACGAATATTTCAGCGAGGGTTTGGCCGAGGAGATCCTGAATGCGCTCAGCCAAGTCGAGGGCCTGAGGGTGGCCGCGCGGACCTCGTCGTTCTATTTCAAAGGCAAGCCTGCCGAGATGAGTGAGATCGCGTCCCGACTCCGAGTGGCGAATCTGCTCCAGGGTAGCGTCCGCCGCGCCGGCAACCGGGTCCGTGTCACGGTGCAGTTGGTCGACGTCAAGAATGGCTTCCAGCTGTGGTCCGAACGCTACGACCGCCAGATGGAGGACATCTTCGAGATTCAGGACGATATCGCCCGGGCGATCACCGAGCGGCTCAAGGTCACACTCGGTGCAGGGACCAAACGGGCGACGAACAACCTTGAAGCCTACGAGCTGTACCTCAAGGGGCGCCACCATTTGCACCAGCGATCGCCGGCTACGCTGCGCGCTGCCATTCAGTGTTTCGAGCAGACCATCAAGCTCGATCCTCAGTACGCTCTCGCCTATGCGGGTCTCGCAGACTGCTACGGAATCCTCCGCTTTTACGGCTGGATGTCGAACCAGGAGGCCCGCACGCCAGCTCATGCCGCCATGACCCAAGCCATGGCACTTGCACCCTCGCTCTGGGAAGTAAACTTCTCGCGTGCCTTCTACACCTTCTACTTCGAGCGCGCCTGGCGCGAGGCCGAGCCGCATTTCCAGAAGGCCATCGCCATCAATCCACGCTCGTCCCTGGCCCAGGTGTATTACGGCCAGTTTCTGACGACAGCGGGGCACCCGGAGGACGCGGTCAAGCTCGCCACGCTGGCCTGCCAGCTGGACCCGCTGTCGCCCTTCATCCGCTGCCTGGCTTCATCGATTCAGTCCACCCTGGGGCGCTTCGAGGCGGCCGAGCAGGCTGCGCAGCAGGCGCTCGAACTGCAACCCGATTATCTGTTCGCTCTGTGGCTCCGTGGGCTGGCGCTTTGCGGTCTTGGACGCAACGAAGAGGCGGTCGAACCCCTGGAGCGCGCCGCCACCCTTTCGCGCGCCCCCATCTTCGTGGGTCTTCTGGGGCTCGGTTATGCGCGCGCTGGGCGTGGCGACGACGCCACCCGCCTGCTTCGCGAACTGGAAGATCGCGGCAGTCGCGGCGAGTACATCCCGGGGTGCGCGCCGCTGGCCATTTACGTCGGTCAGAACGACCTGCCCGCGATCCGCCAGGCTCTAGCCAAGGCGATCGCGGAAGCCACCCCGCCGCTTACGCTCCGCGTCACCATGGGTCAGTTCCTGGAAGCGTTGCGAAGCGATCCCGAGATTCGCCGCTTGCACTTCGAACTGTACGGCTGGTGAGTACACTGATCATCGCAATCTTGCAACCGTCCGGATCACCGTCGCGGGCGGCGTGCGCGAGACTCCCCGTGCGCGAGGCTGCTTATGGGTTAAGCTCCGGCCCCAAAATAAAAGGCCCCGGGGCACGCCTTCCAAAACTCAGAAGGTTACCGTCGAGGGCCTAAAGCTCATCAACCCCAACGCCTCTACGGAGTCACCGTAAAGATCGTCGTCGCCTTCAAGCCCGACGTCCGTCCGATCCCGGTGATCGTAATGATCCCCGACAGCGGCCCCGGCCCGATTAGCGGATGCGGAGCACCCACAAAACTTCCCGTGGTGTCCGTGGTGTACGCGAAGAATGGCCGGGTCTGCTTATAAATAGCCACTTGCTCGTGTGGCGCAAACCCTTGCCCGGTAACCACCGTCACCGTGTGATACGGCCCGGAATTCGGTGTGATCTGGATCGCAGGCGCCGTCGCCGCGCTCGCGGGTCGCGTAGCACCCGATACTGCCGAACTGCTGACGAATGCCAGCAGCACCAGCAACCCCAGCGCAACCAGCACAGAGAACCGCGTAGACATATTTCGAGACTTCCGCTCTTGCATCGTCCGACTCCTTAGGTATTCAAGATGGTGAACCTGAGACCTGTTGAGACGGGGGAAGGGCCTTGCTCTGGGACTTGGGGCAATTTCTGGGCGCTGTGAGCCTAATCGATTTTGTTTTGAAAGAAACCATCCGAACGGAGGAGCGCAGGTAAATTTTGGCTTACAAAACCCGTAACGCTTCACCGCGCGGCTGCACTATCATGACGACGCGGGCGGACAGGAGCTCGTGGGGCGCTCTCCGAAATTCCAGTGGCGTCAACCCGGGGCAGGTCATCATGCTCAAGCTTTTTTCGAGTCTGAACGTGCTGGAAATTCTGAGGCTGGGACTCTCTGGCCTCTGCTTCCTGCTGTCTTTCCTTGCCTTCTGGCTCATCCATCTTGAGCAGCAGCGCACTGGCACTCCTCGCCGTGGGATCCTCCACGCCATCTACACCTTCATGGGACTCAACCTGCTCGCCTCCGGACTGGTGGTGGCCTCCGGTTACTTCGTTCCGCCCCAGCCCAGCGCCAGCACGTCATCCCTGGCCATCGACACCTATCTCGTCGACCACACTTCTTACTTAGTCGATCTCACCCAGTGGACTCCCACCACCCTCGGCCCCGTAGTCGTAACCCGCTCCGACTACGTACAGAAGGTTTCCAACAAGCAGGACGACTACATCCTTCCCTACTTCACCACCGGCAAGAGCATCGACTGGAAGCCGCTCACTGACTCCGCCGAACAGAAGTTTTTCATGAAGTCTGATCCCGGCACCAGCGGTGTGCACTACGACTATCACCTGTTCATCGGAAAACAGCCCGCCGGCTACAGCCAGATGGTCTCCAACCAGTTCACCTTCCCCACCGGCTTCAAGAAACCCGACCACGAGTGGTGGCAAGCGTCCGCCGCGTATCCTTCCAAGGTGATCTCGGTGGTCATCCGCTTCCCGCAGGACAAACCCTGCAAACAGGTGGAAGTCTCAAAAATCGCCGGCATCAAGGCCAAAGAACCCATCACCGACAACGTCCCTGTTCGCACCGACGGCGGCCACGTCGTCACCTGGGTCGGCCTCAACGTCGAAGGCAACTCCCGCATCCAGTTCGATTGGGATTGGTAACAGGATCTGTTCTGCCTGCGAAATCTGCGACCTGACAAACTGTCAGTCTCTTCGCCACGTTCACCTTCTTCTCCCACCTCCGTCCCACATGCGATAGGATGTCACCCTCGAAAGGCACCACCATGGCCACAACCATCTCCGCCACCGCTCCTTTTGCGACAACCACTGTCACCGCTCCCGTCACCCGCATCGTCTCCCTCGACATCTTCCGCGGCTTGGTCATGGTCGTTATGGCCCTCGACCACACGCGCGACTTCTTCACCAATCTCCGCTTCGAACCCGAAACGCTGGCCCAGACTTACACCGTCCTGTTCTTCACCCGCTGGATCACGCATTTCTGCGCCCCCATGTTCTTCTTGTTGGCAGGCACCGGCGCGTTTTTCTACGGCCGCCGTCACACCCCCGCCGAGCTCAGCCGCTTCCTTTGGACCCGAGGCCTCTGGCTCATTTTCCTGGAATTCACCGTGGTCGGAACCGCCTGGACCTTTCAAATTCCCTTCGGATTCTTCGGCGTGATCTGGGCCTTGGGCGCCTCCATGGTCATCGTGGCCGCGATCGTGCGCCTGCCCATCCGCTGGGTCGGAGCGCTCTCGATCGCCATGATCGTCGGCCACGACCTGCTCGACCCGTTGCGCCCCAGCCAGTTCGGCTCTCTCGCCTGGCTGTGGACCCTCCTCCACGCCCGCGGCGGAGTCATGCTTCCCTTCCACATCGGCAACTTCGTCCTGTTCCCGCTGATCCCCTGGGTCGCCGTGATGTCTGCCGGCTATGGGTTCGGCCAACTCTACCTGCTGGAGCGCGAACGCCGCAGAAAGCTGCTGACGATCCTGGGCTCAGTCCTGATCGCGGCCTTTCTCCTTCTGCGCCTGACCAACCTCTACGGCAATCCACCGGTCGGCCAGGGCGGAGTTTCGCAGGGCGACTTCCACATCCAGCCCACGCTCGAAAAAACCGTCATCCTTTTGCTGGACGTCGAAAAATATCCGCCCTCGCTGCAATTCCTGCTCATGACCCTCGGCCCATCTTTTCTGCTGCTCGCCTGGCTCGATCAGACTGACGTTCCCCGCGGCCTCGGACCGTTGCTCATCTTCGGTCGTGTCCCGATGTTTTTCTACATCCTGCATCTGTATGTGATCCACCTGCTGGCCGTGGCAGTGGCCGCGCTGCAGCATCAACCCGTTGGCTGGCTGTTCCACGGGGCATTTCTCGCAGGCTCGCCCGACGGCTACGGCTACAACCTGCCCTTCATCTATTTGATGTGGATCACAGCGGTCGCGATCCTGTACTTCCCCTGCCGCTGGTTCGCGGCCCTGAAGCAGCGAAGGAAAGACTGGTGGCTGTCGTATCTGTGAGCTTTGAGCTCGAGCCACGAGCTACAGAACCAAAATAAATCTTCCCGCCACCCAGATTGAAGGGGCGCGAAGGCCTTCGTTTCCCTTCGTGCCCCCTAACTGTCCGTTGGCTCGAAGCTCAGAGCTCAAAGCTCGTAGCTCATCACTCCGGCTTCAACAACACGCTGCTCCCCGCCACGCGCTTGGGGCTGGTGGCCGCGCCCGCCGCAGCCGCCGCGGCCGCGACCGGCACCGGATTCACCGCCGGAGGAACTACCGCCGTCTCCACTCTCGCCGGCTCCGGTTCTTTCACGCTCTTCACCGCCGCTTGGATCTCCACACTCCCGCGCAGCACTGCGCCATCGTCAATCCGGATCCGCCGCGACACGATGTCTCCCCGGATCGTGCTCTCCGCCCGCACATCCAGCAGATCGCTGCAGTGGATATTTCCCTTCACCGACCCCATCACCACCACGTCCTTCGCCGTGATGTCGGCCGTCACCTGGCTTCCCCGACCCACCGATACGCGGTGGTCGGGAAACCGGATCGCCCCTTCCACCGTCCCATCCACAAACAGCGCCTCCTGCCCGCTGACTTCCCCTTTGATCACGATCGAGCGTCCGATCGTGGCATGTTCGGTCGCGGGCCCCGCGAATGAAGTTGCTGGGTTGGCTTGGCGAATCTCAGGCTTCCAGAGGTCAGACATGGCGCGCACTTCTTTCTCGATGAAGTTGGCTCCGCCGAGCGAACTCAGCGGCAGCTATAACCTTCCATCGGCCCCTCAGGAAAAAGATTGAGACGTCTACGTCCCTTCGTTCTTCGCCCTGCAATGTGCCGTTGGCAGATACCCCCCTCCCCCTGGTCTTGTGGAATGAGACACATGCACGCGAGAGCCGGCCAAAATCTTTGGTTTCAAAGAACTTATAGACAAAATATTCCGGACAAAGGACTTAGCGTCCGGAGGTTCTGTCGCCGAGAGCTACGCGCGGCGTGTTAGCTTTATGGGAACGCATGGGGGCAAAGATAGGACCGTGATTACGCGTCGGTGTGACGGGTGAACATTTCGTCCCTTCGAGGTCCGGCGAAGAATGCGTTCGTGCCCACCGGAGCCGCGCAGGGGCGGCTGAGAGATAGCCCAGAGCGTAAGCTTCGGGAAAGCTCGGGATGGAATCCAAGTGCCGCAGGGACGACACACCCCGAAGCGCGGCGTAAACCCGCGAGCCACCAGGTGTGGCGGACACCAACGAATGCGTCGCCCGTCCTCGATCGACTCAGTGGTTTGTGACTCACGAACCGACGTGGGGTGCTGCAGGGAGCATCTCTGGGATGAAGGGTCCCGAGTGCCCACCCTTCGAAAAGCGCGAAGGGTAGGGCAACCATGGTTAGGGTTGTGGGACCATAAAGGGTGAGCCAGCCTCCCTCTTCGGAGCATTTCATGAGGAATAGGACCAGCCCTCCGCGCATCATTTTCAAGTTTTTCATCTTCAGGTCTTTCACCTTCCTGTTTCTTGCGGCCGCAGCGTTCGCACAAGGACAGAAAACACTCTCCGCGACTTCGAACTGTGGAATCGCACTTGTTCACCAAGCGGTTGCCATCGATGACGGAGGACACCACTCCATCAGTCTCGACCAGCGGGAATGCAGCTTTCAGAATCCGACCGAGTTGTCCGGTTCGCGAATTGCAAGATACGTCTCATCAGGTGTTGACGATGTACAGTTCGACCAGGCAAGAGATCAGGGCTACGTCGTCGGGGAAACCGCTAACGGTGACAAATACTTCCTTCGCTACGAAGGAACCGCTGCCCTAAAAGATGGCATTCCATTGCATCTGGAGGGGACCTGGAAATTCACCGGAGGTACGGGCAGGTTGCGAGGCCTCTCCGGCCAAGGCACCTACCGGGCCCAGCCAACTCCCAGTGGCGGAATGGTGTTTAAGCTGGAAGGTAGCTATCAAGTTGAGGGTCAACCGTAGCCTGCCACCTTCTTGAATCCCGATGCATCCGCCGGATTGTTGGTGGAATGGCGATATTTCGCCAACTATCGTTTTCCGCCGGGGTCGTCCGATTTGGAGGGCGCTGTCCAATCAAGTGGTTTCGGCCAGTATCCCGCGTTCTTATTGGCATAGTCTTCATCAATACTGCTCAATCCAAAATGACAAATCAACAGAACGGCGATTGAGGCGACAAACACGAGCACCTGCGTTCCGGTACGCAAGGGGCACAGCCAAAAGACGACTGCGGATAGCCCCGCCAAATACTTGATCGCAGTCACAACGAATCGCTTCGTCGGGCTAAGAGAAGGCGTATTGAGATCGTGGTCGCTTGAGGCAATCAGGGAAGAGGGCGCTCTGAGCGCAGCCCCACACTTCACGCAAAAGATTCGTCCAGCATCAATGAGACTGCCGCATTGGGGGCAGGCTCTTCCGGCGGTGTTTCGATCTGTGCCGTCCATCCTCCGATATCATACCGTCAGCTTAGAT
>Ga0209698_10001624_pt1 | contig 25891 bp, 20 predicted proteins | sample LitLauG_LLR_2012_FD_187203 | JGI IMG/M metagenome (GOLD analysis project Ga0209698, IMG submission 187203) | Freshwater sediment microbial communities from Pennsylvania, USA - Little Laurel Run_MetaG_LLR_2012 (SPAdes) (version 2) | ecosystem: Environmental > Aquatic > Freshwater > Creek >... | reverse complement strand
GGCCGGTGGTGTGCTGGTCGGCGGTGTGCAGGCCGGCGGTGTGCGGGCCGGCGGCGCGCAGGCCGGCCGCGTCGCCTCAGCGGCAGGTCCCCGCCGGACGCCCCTGTCGCGCGGGGCGACGCCGCCACCCATGTCGCCGGCACGCTACCGGGTGGCGCCGGCCCCCGTCGAAACCCCGGCGACGACTACCCTCCGCCCATGCCGATCGCCGGAGCCGACAGCGCGCGCGCCGCGGCGCCGGCGATCTCCCGGCGGTGGCGGTGGCAGCTGGTCGGGCTCGGTCTGGCCGCGCTCGCGGTGCGCGTCGGCTACGTGCTGGCCTTCAAGCACCCGGTCTTCGTGGGCGGCGATGCCTACTGGTACCACCACGGGGCCAACCTGCTCGTCGATGGGCACGGCTTCATCGACGCGTACCGCTACCGCAACGGGGTGGTGGCGCAGACCGCCGACCACCCGCCGGGGACCATCCTCGTGCTCGCTGCCGCGTCGCTGCTCGGCATGCGCAGCTTCTTCTGGCACCAGCTGGAGATGTGCGTCCTCGGCAGTGCCACGGTGGTCGTGATCGCGGTCACCGCGCGCCAGGTGGCCGGCCGGCGCGCCGGCCTCGCCGCCGGAATCATCGCCGTGCTGTACCCGAACCTGTGGTTCAACGACGCCCTCGTCATGTCCGAGACGCTGGTCCAGCTCACGACCGCGCTGGCCGTGCTCGCGGCCTACCGCTGGTGGATGCGGCCGTCGCGCCGGAGGGCGGCGTTGCTCGGTGTGGCGGTCGCGGCTTGCGCGCTGACCCGGGCCGAGGCGGTGCTGTTTGTACCGCTGCTCGTCGCACCCCTGATCCTGTTGCGACGTGACCACGCCTGGCGCGAGCGCCTGGTCCAGGCCGCGCTGTGCGCCGTGGTGGCCGGGCTCGTGATCGCGCCCTGGGTGGGCTACAACCTCTCTCGCTTCGAGCAACCGGTGACCATCTCGACGGGCTTCGATCCGACCGTCGCCGTGTCCAACTGCGACAAGGTCTACTACGGCAGCCTCCTCGGCTACTGGTGGCGGCCGTGCATCCTCGACATCCCACCCCCCACCTCCGGCGACGTGTCCACCCAGGAGGCGTACTACCGCCGCAAGGCCTTCGTGTACATCCGGGCCCACGAAGGGAGGGTCCCGGTCGTCGTCGTGGCCCGCGTGGCGCGCACCTTCGGCCTGTTCAAGCCGGTGCAGCAGATCCAGCTCGACCGCATCGAGACGCGCGAGCTCGGCTTCAGCGAGGTCGGCCTCGGCATGTACTACGCCCTGGGGATCGGCACGCTCGCCGCCGTGTGGGTGCTGCGACGGCGCAAGATGCCCGTGTCGCCGATCGTGGCGACGATCGCCGTCGTGGTCTTTGCCACGGCGATCACCTTCGGCCAGACCAGGTACCGCGCGTCGGCCGAGGTCGTGCTCGTCCTCGGCGGTGCGATCGCCCTGGCCGCGCTGGCGCGCCGGGTGCTCGGTCCCGATCCCGACCCGGGTCCGGCGTTGCTCGAGGACCCGGCGCTCGGTCCGGACACGCCCGCCGCGCCCGAACCGCCCGCCGTCGCGGCCTCTGAGGTCGTGGCCGCTGAGGTCGCGGCCGCTGAGGTCGACGAGCCGGCACTGCCCGCCGTCGTGGCCGCTGAGGTCGTGGCCGCTGAGGTCGCGGCCGCCGAGGTCGACCCGCCGGCACCGCCCGCGGTCGCGCACCGGAGGTTTCCCTGCTTCGACGGTTTGCGCGCCATCGCCGCGGTGACGGTCGTGGTCGTGCACACCGCGTTTCCGTCCGGGTTCAGCACCAACCAGCACCGTTGGGGCGCGTACACGGCGCGCCTGGAGATCGGCGTCGCGGTCTTCTTCCTCATCTCCGGGTTTCTGCTGTACCGGCCGTTTGCGGCGGCGCACCTCGCCGGCCGGGCAGGCCCGCCGCTGCGCCCGTACTTCACCCGCCGGCTCCTGCGCATCGTGCCGGCGTACTGGGTCGCGCTCGTGTTCGCCGCGTACGTGCTCCACGTCGTCACGCCCCAGATCGACGACTGGCGGTCGGTGATCGTGTACTTCGGCTTCCTCCAGATCTACTCGAGCCACTACGTGCTGCACGGCATCAGCGCGGCGTGGACGCTGTGCGTCGAGATGAGCTTCTACGTGTTCCTCCCGGTCTACGCCTGGGCCCTGGCCCGCTGGTCCCGCCGGCGCGGCCGCCACCCCCTGCGCGTGGAGCTGGTCGGCCTGGCCGCGCTCGTCGTGGTGAGCGAGCTCTACAAGGTCGCGGTGTACGCCAAGCCGACCGGTCAGCAGACGGGGGCGGGGACGTGGCTGCCGGCCCAGCTCGACCTCTTCGCCCTCGGCATGGCGCTGGCCGTGGGGAGCGTCTGGTGGAGCGAGCACCGCCCGGAGCCCGTCGCGCTCTCCCACCGCCACCTCCCGGCCCTGTGCTGGGCCGGCGCGCTCGGCGCCTTTTGGGTGGTCAGCACCCAGGCCGGGCTCCCGAGGGTCCCCGTGTACCTCGCGACGCTCGGCCAGGTGCTCGGCCGCCAGTCGCTCTACGGGGTGTTCGCCTGGCTGCTCATCCTGCCGGCGGTGTTCGGTCCCCAGGACGCCGGCGCCATCCGGCGGCTCCTGCGGTCCCGCCCGTTCGTCGCCGTCGGCTTGGTGTCCTACGGGATCTACCTGTGGCACGAGCCGTGGATGCTCCAGGTGCTGGCGTGGAGGAACCGACCCCTCTTCACCATGTCCTTCCTGACCTTGACCCTCGAGGTCGGCGGCCTGGCAATGGCGTGCGCGACCGCCAGCTACCTGGTGGTCGAGCGCCCGGTGCAGCGCCTCGGGCACGGCCGCCGTCGGGCGGGGGCTCTCGCGGCGCGTCGGACCGTTCCGTCCCCCGCCGCCGTGACCGCCCCCCGCTCCGCCAGCCGTGTCTGAGACTGCGACGGCTGCGGCGCGGCCCGCCACCGGGCGGCGGCACTACGGCGCGATCGACGGCTACCGGGCCGTCGCCGCGCTGGCCATCGTGGTGTTCCACGTCGCGTTCCTCTCCGGCCTCGGCCTGCGCCACCCGTGGCCGGGCCTCTTCCTCGCCCGCTTGGATGTGGGGGTGGCGCTGTTCTTCGTCCTGTCGGGGTTCTTGCTCTACCGCCCCTTCGCCGTGGCCCACCTGCGGTCCACGGCGACACCCGATCTGCGGCGGTTCTACGGGCGGAGGCTCCTACGCATCGTGCCGGCCTACTGGGTGACCCTGGTCGTGGTGGCCTACGTGCTGCACCAGAACCCCATCCGCGGCCCGGGCGACGTGGTCACCTACTTCGGCTTCCTCCAGATCTATTCCAAGAGCCACCTCAACGGCGGCATCAGCCAGGCGTGGAGCTTGTGCACCGAGATGAGCTTCTACCTCGCGCTGCCCCTGTGGGCGTGGGCGGTGCGCGGCGCGGCTTGCCGGCGCGGGACGAGCGCGCTGCGAGCGGAGGTCGCCGGGGTCGCCGGCCTCTACCTGTCGGGGCTCGCGTTGCGCGCGGCGATCGCGCTCGGCGGTCTCCGCCGCCCGATCGACATCCGACTGGACTGGCTGCCGCTGACCGCAGACCTCTTCGCGCTCGGGATGGCGCTCGCGGTCGCCACCGCGTGGGCGGAGGGGGGCGGCCGGCTGCCGGCGCCGGTCGACGCCATGGCCCGCAGACCGTGGGCGTGCTGGTCGTGCGCGGGCGCGGCGTACGTGGTCGTGGCCATGGTCGTGTTCCGCCGCCGCGACCTCGGGGAGCCGATGACCGCCGGCCAGGTGATGGGCCGCGAGGTCCTCTACGGCGTGGTTGCGGTGCTGCTCGTCCTACCCGGTGTGATCGGCCCCGAGCGGGCCGGCGCCATCCGGCGGGGTATGCACTCGCGGGTGCTCATGTGGCTCGGGCTCATCTCCTATGGGATCTACCTGACCCACAACGCCGTGCTCGACCAGGCGTTCACCTCCGGCCACCTCCGCCCGATGGACAGCACGTTCGCGCCCTTGCTGGCGGTCACCGCGGGCGGCGCCGTCGTCGCCGCGGTCGCGCTGCACTTGCTCATCGAGCGCCCGGCGCTGCGGCTCAAGGAGCGGTTGGAGCGCTGAACGGCGCTCAGCGCACGTAGGGTGACCGGCGGTCGACCAGGTGGGCGTGGTGTGCCATCGCCAGCAGTTCCCGGTCGCCGACGCTGTCGCCGTACGCCCACAGCTCGACGTCGGCTCCCGGCAGGTGGGCGTCGAGCCAGGTCCGCAAGCGGGCGGCCTTTTCGGGTCCCCGGCAGTTGGCACCGAGGAGGCGACCGGTGAGGCGACCGCCGGCGTCCACGTCGAGGCTGGTGGCGAGCACCGCGTCCACGCCGATGTGCTGGCCGAAGGGGACCAGGTAGACGTCGAGGGACGCCGACACGAGCACGACGCGGTGTCCCTGCTCGCGATGCCACGCCAGCCTCCGCCGCATGGCTGGGCGGACCCGGCCGGCGAGCTCGGCGCCGTAGGCTGCGCCGGCGTCGGCCAAGTCGTCGGCCGAGATGTCGCGGAGCAGCCGCTCGACGAGGATCTCCTTGGTCGCGTCGCGGTCGCGCCCGCCGCCGTAGGCGCCCACGATGGCCGGCGCCGAGGTGAGCGTCGTGCGCCAGAAACGGCGGCCGCCCGCGACGCGCATCAAGAACGGCAGGAAGCTGTCGGTCGCCAACAAGGTGCCGTCGACGTCGAAGCCGGCCACGCCGGCACGCTCGCCGCCGCGCCCCTCGCCGGCGGGGTCACCGGTGCCGGCCGCCGCGCCCGCTCCCTCCTCGTCCCGCGGCATCGTCGATCTCAGAACGGCAGCCGGCGGAACACCGGGGTCGGCAGGTGGCGCACCAGGCTCAGGACCGGCCGCAGCAGGGCCGGGACCCAGATGATCTCTGCGCCGCGCTGCAGCGCCCGCTCGGTGGCCTGGGCCACCGCCTCGGCGGTGGTGGACAGCGGCACGGGGCGCATGCCCGCCGTCATCTTGGTGTGCACGAAGCCGGGCCGCACGATGAGGACGCGTGCGCCGCTGCCCGCCAGGGCGTGGCCCAGTCCCTGCGCGAACGCGTCCTGCCCGGCCTTGGACGAGCCGTAGATGAAGTTCGCACGGCGCACCCGCTCGCCGGCCACCGAGGAGAGCACGACGAGGGTGCCGTGCCCCTGCGCCCGCAGGCGACGCGCCACCGCCAGCCCGGCGGACACCGAACCGGTGAAGTTGGTCTGCGCCAGGCGGGCGGCGCCGTCACCGCCGGCCTCGTCCGCCTCCTGGTCGCCGAGGACGCCGAAGGCCATGACCACCACGTCGAGGTCGCCGATGCGCGTCGCCACCTCCGCGACCACCTGGTCGTGGGTCTCCGGTCGCTCCGCGTCGAAGGAGGCCGTCTCGACCCGTCCCGCCCCGGCTGCAACGAGGCGCGCGATCTGGGCGCCGAGGTCGTCGGGTCGGCGGGCGGCGAGGACCACGGTGGCCCCTCGGGGCGCGGCGAGGCGGCTGGCGATGGCGACGCCGAGGTCGGAGCTTCCGCCGAGCACGAGCACGGACTGCACGGCGCCGAGGGCGTCCTTCATGGCGATGGTCGGTCTCCGGTGAGGGTCCACAGCCGCCGGGCGAGGTCGGAGTGGAGACGGTGGTCAGGGTCGAGCCGGGCGCGCACCGCCTGCCAGCGTGGCAGGTCCGGGTACATCGTGCCCAGGAGCTCGGGTCGGAGGCGGGAGTCCTTGGCCAGGTAGACCCGCCCGCCGGCGTCAGCGACCAAGGTGTCCAGGCCATCGAGGAGGCAGGCCAGGTCCCCCGTCGATGCGGGGATGTCGACGGCGAGCGTCCAACCCGGCAGGGGAAAGGAGAGCGGGCCGGGGTTGGCGGCGCCGAAGCGCTTGAGCACGGTGACGAAGGACGCGCAGCGCGCCCGGCTCAGCCGTTCGAGGATGGTGCGCAACGCTGCTTCCTCGCCGTAGGGCACGACGAACTGGTACTGGACGAAGCCCGGTCGCCCGTAGACGCGGTTCCAGTCGGCGACGGCGTCGAGGGGGTGGAAGAACGCGGCGATCGTCTGCAGCCGGCCCTCCTCCCGGCGGGGGGCCTTGCGGAACCACAGCTCGTTGAACCCGGCGACCGTCCAGCGGTTGAGCAGGCCGGGCGGGGCCCACGACGGGGCCCGGAGCCGCTCCGCGGCGGTGAACTCCAGGCGGCGGTCGCGACCTCGCCGTGCGGCGGGCAGGTCGTGGGCCGGCGCGTGGTCGCCGCGGGTGAGCACGGCGCGCCCGAGCGCGCCTCGGTGGGCGAGGGAGTCGATCCACGCCACCGAGTAGCGGTAGCGGTCGTCGGAGTCGAGCATGCGGGCCATGAGCGCGTCGAGGTCGCCGATGCGCTCGGTGTCCACCGCCATGAGGGAGGTCTCGATCCGGAGGAGCTCTATGGTCGCTTCGACGATGATGCCGGTGAGTCCCATCCCGCCCGCCGTCGCCCAGAAGACGTCGGGGTCGGCGATGGGCGATGCCTCCACCCGTCCGAGCGCCGGGGTGTCGAGCGCGAGGCGGATCACGTGGCTGGCGAAGCTGCCCTCCACGTGGTGGTTCTTGCCGTGGATGTCGGCGGCGATCGCGCCCCCGATGGTCACCTGCCGGGTCCCGGGTGTCACCGCGGGGAAGAGGCCGAGGGGGACGAGCAGCTGCATCAGCCGGTGCAGGCTCACCCCGGGCTCGACCCGGGCCGTTGCGGCGGCGAGGTCGACGTCGAGGATCCGGTCGAGGCGGTCGGTGCTGAGCACCCGGCCGCCGGCGTTCTGCGCCGCGTCGCCGTAGGAGCGCCCGAGCCCGCGCGCGATCAGCCCGCGCTCGGGTGCGGCGCGCAGCGCCTCCGCCACCGCCCCGGCGTCGGCGGGGTGGGCCATCTCCGCGGCACTCGGTGAGGTGCGCCCCCACCCGCTGAGGAGGATCGCTGCGGCTCCCCCCGGCGACGGGACGTCAGCCATACACCCCGAGGGCGAAGATCACGACCCAGGCGAGGCCGAGCAGCTGGAGGGCGCGGTCGCCGAGGACGACGTCCTCGGGCGAGCCCCCCTGCCCCTGGTCGAGGAGGAAGGCGTAGCGGAGCACCGCCAGGCCGAAGGGCACGATCGACAGCTGGAACCAGATGCCGCCCTTGGCCGCCTTTTGGCTCTCGAAGGCCCACAGGCAGTAGGCGGTGACCGCCACCGTCGAGGTCAGCGCCAGGACGTAGCGGAGGAAGGGGAGGCTGTAGCGGGCAAGGGTGGGCCGGTGCGCAGCCCGGTCCGCACCGAGGGCGCTGTGCTCCGCGCTGCGCTTGCCCGTGACCACGAACAGGCTCCCGAACATGGCCACGATCAGGAACCACTGCGAGATCGGCACGCCGGTCGCGACCCCACCGGCGATGGCCCGCAGCACGAAGCCGGTCGCGACCGCGGCGAGGTCGAGGATGGCCTCGTGGCGCAGGTAGAGGCTGTAGGCGAACTGGACGGCCACGTAGACGGCCATCACGACGACCATCTTCCACCCGAGGACCGTGCTCAATCCCACGCCGCCGAGGATCAGGAGGCCGCCGAGGACCTCGGCCAGGCGGACGCCGACCACTCCCGCCGCGATGGGCCGGTTGTACTTCTTGGGGTGGCGGCGGTCCGCTTCGACGTCGATCGCGTCGTTGAGGAAGTACACGCCGGCGGCGGTGATGCAGAACACCACGAAGGCGAGCGAGGCCCGGGCCAGCGGTCGGGCCTCCGACAGCACGCCGGCCGCGCCCGGCGCCGCGAACACCAGCAGGTTCTTCAGCCACTGCTTGGGCCGAGCGGTCCGCAGCAGCCCGCCGGGCAGGGTGACCCGCCAGCCGTGGAGCGGCTCGGGCTGGCTCCCGCGCCCCGGGAGCCCGGGTTCGTCCGCCCCCCGGGTGGGGCCACCCGTGGTCAGGGTGGGCGCGGCCGCGTCTCGCCTGCTCATGCCCCGCCCATGCTAGGCCAGCCGGGCCGGCGCTCCCGGGCACCGGCCGAGGGGAGCGTGGTATCAGTCCTGCTTGGAGAACATCACCACCGAGATCGCGAGGCACACGCCGGTGACGACCGCGATCATGAGCAGCTCCAGGCTGGTCGGCAACCGCCACGTGCCCCAGTGGAGGCCGGGGCTGTAGGTGTGGCGCGCCGCGGCCGAGATGTTGATGTGCCCGAAGACGGCGCGCCGCATCGGATCGACGATGTAGGCGAGCGGATCGATCTTGGTCAGCACCGAGAGCCAGGTGGGCAGGTCGGTCAGCGGGAACACCGCGCCGGCGAGGAAGAACATGGGCAGGACGAAGAGCTGCATCACGACCTGGAACGACTCGACCTGCTGCATGCGGCTGGCGGCGAGGACGCCGATGGAGGTGATCATGAGGGCGCACAACCCCATGTAGGCCACCATCTCGAGGAGCAGCACCGGCTTGTACGGGACGTGCACCAGCGGGCCGAGGAGGAGCATCACCACGCCCTGGAGGGTCGCGACGGTGGCGCCGCCGAGCGTCTTGCCCGTGACGAGCGCGCCGCGCCGGATGGGTGCGACCATCATCTCCCGGAGGAAGCCGAACTCGCGGTCCCACACGATCGACACGGCCGAGAAGATGGCGGTGAAGAGGATCGTCATGGCGATGACGCCCGGGTACATGAAGGTCTTGAAGTCGATGTGCGGTCCGGTTCCGGTCTTGATGATCGGCGACAGCCCGCCCCCGAGCACGAAGAGGAAGAGGATCGGTTGCGCCAGGGAGGTGATGATCCTCACCCGGTTTCGGTAGTAGCGGATCAGCTCGCGCTTCCACACCATCTTGGTGGCGCGCAGATCGTCTTTGATCGAGCCGCGCGCCACCGAGACGCCGACGACGTCGGAGGCTCGGGGGCCGAGCGGGGCGGTGGTCGTCATCGTGGCCTCCTCGTCAACGCCGGGTCCTCGCCATCGGCGACGAGCGGAGTCGCTCCGACGCCGACGCCTCCGCATCGCGGATCGTCCGCCCGGTGTAGGTCATGAACACGTCGTCGAGCGTCGGCCGGGCGACGCGGACCGACAGGATCGGGATGCCGAGCTCGGCGAACAGCTTGGGCACGAACTGCTCCCCGGCGGCGACGTGCACCGTGACCTGTCCCTCGCTCATGGTCGGCGTCAGGCCGAAGTGCGAGCCGAGCCGCTCGATGGCGGCGGGGTCGTCGGCGGTGTGCAGCTCGACGCGGTCGAGGCCGACGCTCGCCTTGAGGGCTTCGGGGGTGTCGATGCGCACGATCTCGCCGTTGTCCATGATCGCGATGCGGTCGCAGTTTTCCGCCTCGTCCATGTAGTGAGTGGTGAGGAACATCGTGATCTGCTCGCGGCGCTTGAGGAGGTTGATGTAGTCCCAGATCGAGGCCCGTGTCTGGGGGTCGAGGCCCACCGTCGGCTCGTCGAGGAAGAGCACCCGGGGGGAGTGCAGCAGGCCGCGGCCGATCTCGAGGCGGCGCTTCATCCCCCCCGAAAAGGTCCGCACCAGGCTCTTGCGCCGCTCCCACAGCCCGACCATCTCCATCACCCGCTGCAGGCGTTCGGCGACCTCCTCCCGTCGCACGCCGTACAGCTCGGCGTGGAAGCGCAGGTTTTCCTCGGCGGTGAGGTAGTCGTCGAGCGTCGTGTCCTGGAACACCAGCCCGATCCGCCGCCGCACCTCGGTCTGCTGGGCGACGACGTCGAAGCCGTCGACGAGGGCGCGCCCCTCGCTCGGGCTGATGAGGGTGCACAGCATCGAGATGGTGGTGGACTTGCCCGCGCCGTTCGGCCCGAGGAATCCGAAGGTCTCCCCCGGGGGCACCTCGAAGCTGATGCCGCGGACCGCCTCGAAGTCGCCGTAGCGCTTCTTGAGCCCCTCGACCGAGATGGCTGCGGCGCTCCCCGTGACTTCCTTCGTCATTTGCTTAGGTTACCTAACTTTTCGCGGGACCGGTGAACCCTCTGGGGGTGGGGACTTCCACCCGGCGCCGCAGAGGGCGAGCACCACCGTGGCGGCGCCGGGCTCCTCGGCCAGTTGGCGGAGCGCGCCCGCGTAGGTGGCGGCCGATGTCGGCTCGACGGCGAGGCCGAGGCGGGCGAGGCGCCGGTGGGCGGTGGCGATCTCGTCCTCGTCGACGGCCAACACCCGACCGCCCGTGGCCGCCACCGCGGCGAGGATCTGGCTGCCCCGCGGTGGCGAGGCGATGGCGATGCCCTCCGCGAGGGTGGGGGACGTCGGGACCGGCGCAGGTCGGTCGAGTCCCTCGCGCCACGCCTCGGCGAGGGGGGCGCACGCGGCGGCTTGCACCGCGATCAGGCGTGGCGGGCGGTCGATCAGGCCGGCCGCCGCGAGCTCGGCGAAGCCCCGCGCCGCGCCGAGGAGCAACGTGCCGTTGCCGACCGGGAGGACCACCTCGTCGGGCGGGCGACGGCCGAGCTGCTCCCAGAGCTCCAGTGCCATCGTCTTGGTCCCCTCGAGGAAGGCGGGGTGCCAGGCGTGGCTGGCGTAGAACGCCTCCGCGTCGGAGGCGACGGCGTGGACCGCGGCGTCCGCCACCGACTCCCGGTCCCCGTCGACGACCGACACCGTGGCGCCGTGCGCCCGGAGCTGGGCGAGCTTGGCCGCCGACACCGACCCCGGCACGAACACCTCGGCGGGGAGCCCGGCTCGGCTGGCGTAGGCGGCGATCGCGACCCCCGCGTTGCCACTGCTGTCGGCCACCACGCGGCGCGCGCCGAGCGCTCGGGCGAGACCGACGAGCACGACCGCGCCCCGGTCCTTGAAGCTCCCCGTCGGCATGAGGTGCTCCAGCTTGGCGTGCAGCTCGGGCGTGGCCGGGTCCGGTGTCACGAGTGGCGTGCCGCCCTCGCCGAGGGTGAGCGTCGACCAGGATCCGCGCCCGACGAGGTCGACGGCGCCCGCCCACCGCCATGCCGCCCCCGGGGGATCGGGCGCCCGTCCGGCGGCGGGGGACAGGTCGAGCGGCGAGCCGCACGGGCAGCGCCAGGTCCGCACGTCGAGCGCCAGCACCCGCCCGTCGACAGGGCACACGAGGCAGCGGCGCATCGGTGCGCAGCGTAGGACGTGGGCCGGACCGAACCGCTACTGCCGGCGAGGTCGGCGACCGCGCAGGTGGCGGACGAGGGCGTCGGCCGCCACGAGCGCGACCCCCGTCCACGCCAGCCCGGCCACCGCGGAGAAGTGCTGCGGCCACTCCAGGATCAAGGAGTAGTGGTGCGCGAGCTGCTGCTGGGTCTCGAAGATCGCCGACGCGGCGATGGCGGCCACCCCGAGCACGCCCGGCACCGCCTGCCACCGGCCCCGGAGCATCCCGACGGCCACGACGGCGGCGACGATCACCCCGGCGCCCCATCCGATGAGCAGCGTGGCCCCGAGGCCACAGCCGACGACGGCCCCCAGCGCGGCGCGCCCGCCGAGCGGCGGATCGACCGCGCGGCCCGGGCGGGTGGCGACGGGCCACTCGGGGAGGCGCCCCGCAGCGGGTGCCGCGAGGGAGCGGTGGGCGATGCGGGGGGCGAGGAGGCTCACCGCCAGGCACCCGAGGGCGGCGAGGAGCGAGACCCACAGCGCCCGGTCGACGTTGCGCTGTGGGGCCCAGCGCAGGGCCACCGTGAGGGTCTGGTCGGCCCGGGGGTTGATCAGCCAGCCGTTCGCGTACCCGTCGACGAGCTGGGGTGGGCCGAGCGAGTGCCCGCCGCTGCCGGTGATCCTGGCCGTCCAGCCCTTGTTGAGGCTCTGGCCGAGCACCAGCCAGAAGGGCTCGGGCACCGGCTCTGCGGCGATGTCGACCCGGGTCGTCGTGCGCCCCTGGGCGACGACGACCGCCGGAGGCGCCGTCGCTTCGATGGTGCGTCCCGCACCGGCCGGAGGCGTTGCACCGAGGGCTCGGCCGCCCGCCGCCGAGGAGAGCACGAGGCGGTCGAGGTCGATGCCCGTCTTTTGCCCCGGCGTCGTGCGCACGACGTGGGGGCCGGGACCGAGCTGGAGGGCGCCGGTGGCGTCCACGCCGGGCCCGCACGCCTGGATGGCCAGGCCGTCGCGCTTGGCCGCCGCGGCGGTCGAGCCCAGGATGCGGATCCCGACCGGTGCGCCGTCAACCGTCAGCAGATCGGTGCGACAGTTGGCCGGCACCGCAGAGCCGGCCGCCGGCACGCTCACCCCGGGCAGCCCGAGCTCGGCGATGCCGACGGGGAGGATCTTGTCCTGTCCGCTCAGCGCGTCCTTGCTGGTCACCTGGCGCACGGAGGCGATCACGAAGGTGATCCGGGAGTGGGCGGTCGCCGGGGGGGAGAGGTTGACCGGGACGGCGACGCTGGTGTTGCTGCCGCCCCGATCGGCCACCGCGGGCAGGGGGACGACCACGCCCGGTTGGTCGTCGACGATCACCTCCAGCGACGTCGGCACCGAGTGGCGGCCGTCGGCGACGACCTGCATGGTCCAATGCTGGAGCGTGAGCGGCTGTTGGAGGTTGACCGAGAGCCATTCGCCCTCCTGGGGGCCGATGGCGGGGCTCCACGCCGTCTTCGGGTCGTTGTCGAGCGCGCTCGAGCTGCGCGCGCCCAGATCGCCGGGCAGCCGTCCCGAGCTGTTGGTCAGCGGCGGGTCGGGCCGGCCGAGCCAGCGGTCGACCTCCTGGTCGGGTGCCAGCGCGGACACGCGCGCCGTGCCGCCGATGGAAAAGCTGCGGGCCGTGGGCAGGGTGAAGGTCCGGGCCAGCGATTGCTCGGGGTCGGCCGTGAACGGCTCCGCGGGGTTGGCCCGGTCCCGGGTCATCACGAGCGACAGGCGGTGCTGCTGCGATGCCGGCCCCGCCTCGTCGAGCAGGTCGGTCGGGAGGCGGAGCAGCTCGTCGACGGTCGGGGGGTGGGGCGCACTCCCGATGCGGACCTCGGCGAAGCCGACGCCGTTGCCCGTCTGCTTGTCCTTGGGGTGCAGGTTGGTGTCGTCGATGCGGATCTCGACGCGGTGGAACGTCGTGGTCGGGAACGTGAGCGTCTGGCCGGTCGCGGTGAGCGACGCCAGGCCGAGGTCGCGCTCGACCGGGTGGCCGCCGTCGAAGGTCAGGGTCACCTCGGTGATGTAGCGGGTGTCGGGAGGGAAGGTGGGGATCGCCGAGGGCTTCTGGCCGGGGGGTGCGGGCTTGGGTGGGCTGAAGGGCTGCACCACATCGATCTGGTCGGTGGTCACCGACTGGGTGAGGTCGATGCGCAGGTACTGGCCGATCGGGTTGCCCAGCGCACCCACCTTCCACGCGGTGCCCAGGTTGCCGTCGACCGCCTGATCGGGTCGCTCGGCGGGCGAGTAGGAGACCGAGTTGCCGTACGCCGACGCGCGGACGTCGAGGCCGCCCAGCTGCTCGGAGACGGTGCGCGAGGCATCGGTCGCGGTCGGGAACACCGGGAGCCGGGCGTCGGTCGGGTCGGCGACGAGCGGGGTCTCACCCGCCTGCTCGGTGTAGCCGAAGTTGTCGCGGATCGTGCCCCATCGCTGCGCCTGGCGCTTGTTGGTGTCGGTGACGACGAGGTCGGCGCCGGCGGTGAGCAGTTGGGACGACGTCCCGGGACGGCTCCCGACGTCGGCGGCGTAGAAGACGGGCTGCGAGGCGTCGAGCATGCCGGCGGCGGCGACGTCGACCATGCCCTCGCCGTCGCCGGCGAGGATCATCGGCCGGGTCGCCGACTCGGTCCTGACGATCGAGGACGGCTGCTGCACGCCGAAGATCGCCACCGCGTGCGGATCGGGCGCGCCGGTGGGCGTGCCGAGGGTGATCTCGTTGGTGTAGGGGATCGCCGTCGAGGTCTCGTTGCGCGTCGGTCCGAACGTGGCGGGCGCGCTGAGCCCCGCCGGCGTCGGGTCGAAGAGCTGCCAGGTCGCCGTCGGCTGGGGCGTCCGGAACCGCTCGTACTGCAGGTCGGAGTCGAGCAGGATGTCGCCGACGCTCATCTTGCGCGCCAACGGGGCGAGGGACGGGGTCTCGAGGACACCTTCTTGCATGCGACGGTCGAGGGCGCGCAGCAGGTCCGCCGACGCGGCGCCGCCCGCGGGTTGGAGCTGGCGGCTGACAAAGGGCCGGTCGGTGAGGCCGGGCAGGATGGGGTCGAGCGTCGCGCCCCAGCGGTAGTGGGCGAAGTCGGCACCGGGCAGCTCGAGCACGCGGGTCGCGTAGCCCGGCCCGCTCGTCGCACCGCTCCCGGCCGGTGCCGGCAGCTTGCCGTCGGCGCCGACCGCTCTGGCCGCCTGCGTCCAGTAGGCCGGGACGTGCTCGGGCGCTTGGAGGTTGTCGTCGACGAACTGGCCGATCCACAGCGGCGCCATGTCGGCCACCACGAGCACGGTGACGATCGCCGTGGCGGACCGGGCGAGCCAGGTTCGACGGCGGCGAGACCGGTCCTCTTCCTCTTCGACCAGCAGCCGGCGCCGCCAGAGGGCGTCCACTGCGGCGCCGAGCAACATGGCGCTGCCGAGCGCGACGAGCGGGACGGCCCGGCCCGTCGAGCGCAGCGCCAGGCCCAGGGACGATCCGGTGGCGAACGCCTTGAAGAGCGCGCCGAGTGGCGACGGCTGGTTGTAGGGGTGGACGCCGACGGCGAGCGCGACCCCGACGAGGATCAGCCCGCTGAAGTACAGCCGGTAGCGCCACCGGAGCGCGATCGCCCCGAGGTGGGCGAGCACCGGCACGGCGAAGCTGACGGCGAGCAGCCATCCCCATTGGGTGTAGTCGACCGCCGCCTGCACCCAGGGTCCGACGGCGTCGCGCCCGTAGAAGAACCAGTTGCCCAGGCCCCGCACCGCTTCGATGGCCAACCCGGTCCGCGAGACGACCTCGACGGTCTCGGTGTAGCGCAGGATGTCGAGCCCGTAGCCGCTCTGGGTCACGAGACCGGCCAGCCACCACGCCGCGGCCAGCAGCGACAGGAGGAGCAGCTTGGCGAAGGTGGCGGCGGCGCGGCGGAGGCGGATCTCGCCGAGTCCCCACACCGCGAAGGGGAGCCAGAGCACGGCCGCGAGGCCGGCAAAGACCATGCAGGTCGCGTTGACGGCACCCGCCGTGGCGGCGACCAGTGCGAAGAGGGCGGGGTGTCGCCAGCCGCCGGTGCGGCCCGCCCGGATCGTGAGCCCGATCATCCACGGCAGCGCCGACCAGGCCATCAGGATGGCGGAGATGCGCGCCTCGTACTGGAGCACGTACGGCGACAGCATGTAGGCGAGGCAGGCGACGGCCAGACCCGGCCCGCTCCAGCCGAGGGTGCGCACCAGCCATCGCACCCCCATCGCGGCCGCGAACAGCAGGGTCCCGGTCCACAGCCGCTGCGCGACCCACATCGGCACGCCGGCGGCGGCGAACACCCGGTACCAGGGTCCCATCGGCCACAGGTACCCGATGTTCTCGTGGGTGACGGTGCCCATGCCGGTGTTGGGGTCCCACATGCTGGTGGCCCGCGACAGCAGGCGCCCCGGGTCGAGGTACAGGTAGGTCTTGGTGTCCGCGCCGACCATGCCGCGGTGGGTGAGCAGCAACGGGATGTAGGCGAGCGCGGCGAGGGCGGCGACGAGGGCCCTGCTCCGCGTGGCCGGACCTTGGAGCAGGTCCCACCGGCTCCGGCGGCCGGCAGGGGGCGGACCGACCACGTGACCCGGGAGCCTGACCCGCACCCCTAGAGGTCGCCGGCGCGACGGGGCGCCAGGCGGAGGCCCGGGCGGGTCGGCGGGGGGTTCGGCCCACGGGCTCCGCGCCGGTGCGCCTCGTCGGCGAGGGCGCCCATCGCTCCGTGGGCCGTTGCCTCCCAGGTCAGCTCCGACGAGCGGGCCAGCGCGCCGCGCGAGAGCCGGCGCCGGAGCACCGGATCACCGATGACGGCGTCGAGGGCCTCCCGCAGCTGCCCCGGATCGTCGGCGAGGAGACCGCTGACGCCGTGGGCCACGGCGTCAGTGTGCCCGGCGATGGCCGATGCCACGCCCGGGGTGGCGCAAGCTGCGGCCTCGGTGAGGGTCATGCCCCACCCCTCGCGAGCGGAGGTGCTCGCGACGACCCACGCCCGGCGGTAGAGCAGGACCAGGTCGGCATCGCTCAGGCGGCCCGGGAGGTGGATCCACTCCGTGGCCCCGGCCGCCGCGATGCGGGCTCCGAGCGCGCCGTGCTCGTAGCCCTCGCCGGCGATCACCGCCTGCAGGGCGGGGTGGCGGGTTCGGAGCTCGACCAGGATGTCGATGAGCACGTCGAAGCGCTTGACCGGCACGAGGCGGCCGACCGCGGCGATGAGGGGGGTGCTCGAGCGGCGGCCACCGGGGGAGAAGCGGGGATCGACGCCGGGGGGCACGACGGTGATGTTGGTGCCGGGGAGCCCGAGACGGGCGATGATCTCCTCGCGCGACGAGGCCGAGAGGGTGACGATCCGGCTGCGGCGGTAGAGCGGGGGCGCGATGGCGAACTCGATCGTCCGTCCGAGGCGGGCCAGCGTCGGCTGGGTGAGCGCCATGTCCCACATCTCGGCGTGCACGTGGTGCAGGAACGTGACGCGGGGGACCCGGGCCCACATCGGGGAGAAGAACGGCATGCCGTTCCACACCTCGACCAGCCCGTCGGGGCGCCCGCCCCTTCCGAGGGTGCCCGCGGCCACGGCTCGAGGGAACACGGCGTAGCGACCGGCGCGGCGCACGACCCGGTACCCGTCGCGATCGACCACGGCCGGGAGCCCCGCCGCGGCGGAGGTGCGGATCGTGACGTCGACGCCGGCGTCGGCCCAGTGGCGGGCGATGGTGGAGGCGTGCACCTCTGAGCCGCCGGCCTCGGCGTCCTCGAGGTCCCTCCATGCGAGGAGGTGGACCCGGCGCAGGCCCGCTTCCGTGGCGAGGCGGGCGATGGCCTCCCGGCGCGGGGCGCACGGGGTCTGCGGGCGCGGCGGAGCGAGCGCGGTCCCCCCGAGCGTGTCGGCGAAGACGTCCTCGACCTGCCTCATCTACGGGCCACATCCTCCAACTCGTCCCCGACGCGGCATCCGGTCCCCTCGGCGGAAGCGATGACGGTAGCGGACGTCCGGCCACGGCCGCCCGTCGGGAGGCCGCCGGGGGTGCAGGCGGAGCTCGGTGGGGCTGCTCCGTCCCGGTCGATCACCGCGCTCCGCCGATCACGCCGCCGCATCCTATGGCCCGGCCACCGCGCGGACCACGACCCGCCGATCAGGCGCCGACGGGCGGGCGGCGCCCCGCCCAGGGCTGCGCGGCTTCGAGCTGGCTGGCCAGGCGGACGAGGAGGTCCTCCCGCCCGTAGGCCGCCACCAGCTGCACGCCGACGGGGATCCCGTCCGCGGTCCAGTGCAGCGGCAGGGAGACCGCGGGCTGACCGGTGACGTTGAACGGCGTGGTCAGCTCGGCGGTGGAGCCCATCCGGCCGGCCGCGGCGTCGCCGAGTGCGGGGTCGAGCTCGGCCAGGGTGGGAGCCGGCCTCCAGCAGGTGGGCAGGACGAGCACGTCGTTGCCCTGCGCCCACCAGTCGCTCACCCTGCGGCTGTAGGTCCACATCGCCTCGGTCGCAGCGACGTACTGGGTGGCGCTGAGCGCCCGGCCCCGCTCCACGAGGACGGCGTTGGAGGGCTCCAGCTCGTCGAGGCCGATCGGCCGCCCGAGGCGGCTGCTCCACCGGTCGATGTCGCGTGCCACACCGGCGGCGAGCAGCGGGTAGAAGCCCTCGGCACCGGCCACATCGAGGGCGTCGAGCGTCGTCTCCTCGAGGTGGTGGCCGAGCGATTCGAGGAGCCTCCCGGTCGCGACGGTCGCGGCGGCGCAGTCGGGGTCGGCCGGCGATCCATCGCGGCGCGTGGCCCGGACGCCGATCCGGAGCCGTCCCGGGTCGGCGCCCACCTCGGCCGCGAAGGGCCGCGCCGGTGGGGGCGCGGTGTAGGGATCCCCGGGCGCCATGCCCGCGGTGGCGTCGAGGACGGCGGCGCAGTCGCGCACCGAGCGGGTGAGGACGTGCTCGTGGGTGGAGGGCCCCCAGTACTCGCCGAAGTCCGGTCCGAGGGTGTTGCGGGCCCGACTGGGTTTGAGGCCGACCAGGCCGCAGTGGGCGGCCGGGATGCGGATCGAGCCTCCCATGTCGTTGCCGTGCGCCACCGCCACCATCCCCGATGCCACGGCCGCGCCGGAGCCCCCGCTCGACCCACCGGGGGTCCTGGACGTGTCCCAGGGGTTGCGAGTCCAGCCGTAGGCTGCGGGCTGCGTCGTCGCGCTGGTGGCCAGCTCCGGCAGGTTGGTCTTGCCGCAGATGACGAAGCCGGCCGCGCGGTAGCGGGCGACGAGCCAGGTGTCGGCCTGTTCCCGCCACCCGGCCTCCTTCAGAACCCGCATCCCGCAGTGGTAGGGGTCTCCCGCGGTGTGCGCGACCGCGTCCTTCACCAGCATCGGCACCCCCCGGAACGGCCCGTCGGGCAGGTCCGCGCCGGCCGCGGCCTCGCGGGCCTTGGCGAAGAGGGGGATGATCACCGCGTTGAGCGCAGGATCGAGTCGCTCGATCCGGCCGATCGCGGCGTCGACCAGCTCGCTCGGGGTCACCTCACGGCGCCGGACGAGCTCGGCCTGCGCCGTCGCGTCAAGCCATGCCAGAGCGTCGGTCATCGTGCGAGCGTAGGGCGCGGTCGCAGCCGGCACCTCGGCCACCCGGCGCACCTGCGCCTCTGCCACCCGGCGCGCATGCGCCCCGGTGGCAAACGCGGCACGATGCAGGCATGCCTGTGAGGATCTTCCTGCTCGACGATCACGAACTGGTTCGCCGCGGGATCAAGGATCTGTTGTGGGCGGAGGAGGACATGGTCGTGGTCGGCGAGGCGTCGACGGCGGAGGAGGCACTCGAGCGGATCGCCCAGACCCGCCCCGACGTCGCCGTGCTCGATGTGCGCCTCGGCGACGACGCCGTCTCCGGAGGCATCGAGGTCTGCCGCGAGATCCGATCCAGCCACCCGGAGGTGGCGTGCGTGATGCTCACGAGCTTCGCCGACGACGAGGCGCTCTTCGCGTCGATCATGGCGGGCGCGGCCGGCTACGTCCTCAAGCAGATCCGTGGCTCCGATCTGGTCGCCGCGGTGCGCCGGGTGGCGGCGGGCGAGAGCCTGCTCGATCCTGCCGTCACGGCGCGGGTGCTCGAACGCCTCCGCAACCCGCATCCCGTCGATGATCCCCTCGATGTCCTGAGCGCGCAGGAGCGCAAGATCCTGGACCTCATCGCCGAGGGGATGACCAACCGCCAGATCGGCGAGACGATGTTCCTCGCGGAGAAGACCGTCAAGAACTACGTGTCCCACCTGCTCGCCAAGCTGGGCATGCAGCGCCGTTCGGAGGCCGCCGCCTATGCCGCGCGCCTCGACGAGCGTCGGCACCCGGATCCAGGCGGCAACCCGTGGCCGCGCTGAAGGGCGTCGGCGACCCAGACCGCCTCCGAGAGCTCGTCGATGCGGTGCTCTCCATCGCGTCCGACCTGTCCCTGTCCGCCGTGCTGCGCCGGATCGTCGAGTCCGCGGTCGCGCTGGTCGACGCGGCGTATGGCGCGCTCGGCGTGCTCGACGAGAGTGGGCACGGCCTGGCACAGTTCGTCAACGTCGGCATCGATCCGGCGACGGTGACGGCCATCGGCCGACTGCCCGAGGGCCGGGGGGTCCTCGGCCTCCTGATCGTCGACCCCGAGCCCCTCCGGGTCGCCGATCTGGGCGCACACCCGGCGAGCTTCGGGTTCCCTCCGGGACACCCCCGGATGCGCACCTTCCTCGGTGTGCCGATCCGCGTCCGCGACCAGGTGTTCGGCAACCTCTATCTGACCGACAAGCGCGGTGGTGGGGAGTTCTCCGAGGACGACGAGGGTCTGGCCGTGGCCCTGGCCGGAGCCGCGGGCATCGCCATCGAGAACGCGCGCCTGCACCTGCGGGTGCGCGACCTCATCCTGATCGAGGACCGGGAGCGGATCGCGGCCGACCTGCACGACACGGTGATCCAGCGCCTGTTCGCCACCGGACTCGGGCTGCAAGGGACCGTCCGGGTCATCTCCCCACCGGAGGCTGCGGCCCGGGTGCAGACGGCGGTGGGGGACCTCGACGAGACGATCCGCCAGATCCGCTCCACGATCTTCGCGCTGCAGGCACCGCGCGTCGCCGGCCGCGGCCTGCGATCGGAGGTGCTCTCGCTGGCCACCGAGGCGGCCGCCAGCCTGGGCTTCGAGCCCCGGGTGCGCTTCGACGGACCGGTGGATGCCGAGGTGGACGACCACGTCGTGACCGAGCTCCTCCCGACACTGCGTGAGGCGCTCTCCAACGTCGTGCGCCACGCGGGCGCCTCCCACGTGGCGCTGCACGTCTCGGTGGTCGACGGGTGGTTGCAGGCCGACGTCGACGACGACGGATCGGGTGGCGCCGCCGATCGCCCCGGCGGCAAGGGGCTGTCCAACATGCGACGGCGGGCGGAGGGCCTCGGCGGCGAGGTCGCGGTGACACCTGGCGCCGGTCGGCGCGGCACCCGGGTGCGCTGGCGCGTCCCGCTACACCAGGTGCTCTGAGGCGCCGGTTCCCGATGCCGGCGAACGGGGCCGGATCCGCCGTCCCGTCACCGACTCCGCGGTCACCCGGACGACGGTGGGCTTGTCGTTGGGGACCCAGGTGTCGAGCACCAGGGACGCGAGGCGCTGGCGCAGGGCAGGCTCTTCGAAGCCGGTGACCACCTGGGCCCGCCCGTGCAGCACCACGCTCCACGCGGCTCGGCGACCGCGGTCCAAGCGGTCGACCTCGAAGACCAAGGGCCCGTCCTCCAGCCCGCGCAGCTTCGTGCCGAAACCGGTGCGGAACACCACGGCCTGGCCGTCGAGGACGTAGTTGACGGGGAAGATCTCCGGGACACCACCGATCACGACGCCGACCCGGCCGATCTCCTCGGAGGCCAGCAGCCCGAAGCACTCCTCCGGCTCGATGATCTCCATGCCCGTGTGCCGGTCGACGAGGCGCATGCGCCCACTCTGCGCCCAGGCCCGGCACCCGACCAGGGGCGAAGGTCCCTCCCGTCGCCCGTCGCCCACGGCGGCGAGCGTCGTCTTGGTGCGATCGTGCCGGTCGTGCGGCAGGCTGGCAGGCATGGACACCGGACCCGACACCGTGATCGACGAGCTCTCCGTCGAAGAGTGCCTCGACCTGCTCCGCGGCGAGGACGTGGGTCGCCTCGGGGTCGTCGTCGACGGCCAGCCCCTGATCTTCCCGGTCAACCACCTCGTCGACGACGGCGTGGTCGTGTTCCGCACCGATCAGGGCGCCAAGCTCGCCGGTGCGTCCCTCGCCAAGGTCGCCTTCGAGGTCGACCGCATCGACGAGGAGCGCCGCCTCGGGTGGAGCGTGCTCGTCGTGGGGCGGGGCTTCGATGTCACCGACACCGTTGACGAGCGCTCGGTGGTGCTGCGGCGGCTCCCGGTGGCCCCATGGGCCGGCGGCGAGCGGGCCCATTGGGTCAAGATCGTGGCGGCCGCCACGACCGGCCGGCGGATCCGCCCCCGCAGCTGAGCTCCGCCAAGGGGGCGCGCGCCGCCGCCCCGGTCAGTGGATCGTGACGCTGATCGGCTTGGCGACCACCTCATCGGTGTCGCTGGTGCGCACCGTGACCTGGAGGACCCATCGGCCCCGGATGGGGATGTCCACACCGGAGGCCACGTAGTGACCCGGTCCCGCCTTTTGCAGGGGGACGTCGACCCCGTCGATCCCCCGGTTCGGGAGGGCGAAGGTGGCGGTCACCTGCGGCGGGTCGGCGGTCGCGCCGTCGGGGGTGAGCAGGTAGAGGTGGACGGTGATCGGACCGGCCGTCGTCGGCTGCACGGTGGTGTCGACGAGCAGCGTGTCGCCCGCGGTGACCTCGCTCGAGCTGCTCTTCGAGACCGACTGGCGCGCCGGTGGGGCGTTGACGAGGACGGCGGTGAGGCCGAAGACGACCGCGATCACGCCGAGCTCGCCGAGCACCGCCCGGCGCACCCGCGGGCCCGGCGCTCCGCCGGCGCGCGGGTGCCGGGTGCGCCCGCGACGGGCGAGAGGCAGCGCCAGATCGCCGTGGACGATCCGGCGGCTCGCGGACGCGACGGCGACGACGACGACGAACGCGATCGTCTTGTACAGCACCAACCGGCCGTAGGGCGTGGTCGTGACGTTGGCGAAGGAGCCCACCTGGCGCCATGCCGCCACCCCCCCGGAGACCGCGATCGCGATCACGGCGACGAACGCCCACTGCGAGAAGCGCCTGACCGCGTCCGGGAGGTCGGCGTCGGGTGGCTCGACGTCGGCGGCGTCCTCGGGGGGCGGGGTGAGCACGGCGAGGGCGAGCACCACCAGGCCGCCCGTCCACACCGACACCCCCGCCAGGTGGATCAGGTCGAAGGGGAGGGTGAGCGCCACCAGCGAGCCGGTACCGGCGTGCCCGGCGAGACCGGGCGTGAGGAGGAGGACGCCGCCGGCCAGCAGCGCCAGAGGTCGCCAGGGGCGCGGGGTCGGTCGCGGCCGGAACAGCAGCCACAGCAGGACCGCGGCCACCGCGAGCACCGCGAGGCGGAGCAGCGCCACCTCGCCATAGCGGGTGTGCAGCACGGCGCGCACCACCGACGGGCGGAGCACGTCACCGAGCGGGAGTGCACCCCCGTAGGCACCTTGCAGGCCGATGCCGACGACGGTGGACGCGGCGGCGAGGCCCCATCCCGCCCACAGGAGCCGCCGCACCGCCGGTCGGGTCCCGCCCAGCTGCCAGATCCCCTCGACGAAGGCGGCCCCGCCGACGAGGACGGCGAGGGCGAGGAACGCGACGAAGCGGTCGATGCCGAACACGACGCCCACCGTGCGGCTGCCACCGGTCGCGGCCAACAGGCGCGAGGCCTCCGCCCTCGTGTTGTCGCCGAGCGCGGCCGTGCCGATCTGGAACACGAACGCGCCGTGGACCGGGTGCGAGTCGGCCGAGATGACCCGCCAGGTGACCACGTACCCCCCGGGGGGGAGGTTGGCGGGGACGGTCGTCGCCACCGAGTGGCTGTCGCCCGCCGGGTGGGTCGCCTCACCGCTGTCGACGCGGTGTGCGCCGGCGTCGTAGACCCGGATGGAGCCGAGTTGGACCTCGACCGCCTCGCCGAAGTGGAGCACCACCTTGCCGGGCGAGCGGGGGAGGACGGCCTGGGCGGCCGGTTCGGTCGACAGGAGCTGGGCGTGGGCGGACGCGGGTGTCGCCCATCCCGCCACCGCGGCGACGACGAGCAGAGCGCTGCGGGCGATGCGGCCGCTCCATCGCCTCATGCCGGGCGCGGCTGGTTGGTGCCGCGCGCCGGCAGCCGCTGGCCCATGGTCGGGTGGGCGAGGAGCCACAGCGTGACGAGCCCGAGGAGGGCGAGGCCGTGGGGCGCCTCGGCCGCCGCCACCGTGCGGCCGTCGAGGATGTCGAGGGAGGCGACCACCGTCAGGCAGGCGACCAGGGCGCCGACGAGCGGGAGCATCCCCGCGGCCCGCCCCGGACGGAGCACCGCGACGAGGAAGCCGACGCCGAGCGCCAGGGCCCAGGCCCCCTGCTCGCGGGCGATGTGCACCGGGGCCCCGGCGTCGGCGCCGCGCAGCGCCGGGACGGCGATGGCCAACTGGGCGAGGGCGACGAGGGCCAGGCCGAGGCGGGCCACGCCGGCCGCGGAGCGCTTCGGTGCGGCCGGTCGCCGCCCGGCGCCGCGGGCGGCAACGCGGTGGCCGGTGATCGTGGCCGTCAGGTCCGGCGTGGGTCCCTGCCCCGCCAGGCGCGCCGCGACGGTCAGGTGGGTCGCCGCGTCCACCCAGGCCCGGCAGGCCGGGCAGGCGCCGAGGTGGTGGTCGAGGGCGGTCGATTCGAGGCCGGTGCCCTCGTCGTCGAGCCGGGCGGAGTGGGCTTCCCGATACTGCTCGCAGCGCATGCTCCCATGGTCGTTCCGCGTGGCACGGAAGTTCCGGCGGGTTCGTCGACCTCGGTGATGGCCGCCTACCGTGGTCGGGATGGACGAGCTGAGCGCGCTGGCCGTCGCCGCCGGCGCCGGCGACCGGGACGCACTGCGTCGCTTCGTGCAGGCGACCCAGGCCGATGTGTGGCGCCTGTGCGCGCACCTCGGGGACCGGGCCGGCGCCGACGACCTGACCCAGGAGGTGTACCTGCGGGTCCTGCCCGCCCTCGCCGGTTTCCGGGGGGACTCGGCGGTGCGCACCTGGCTGCTCGCCATCGCCCGCCGGACCGTCGCCGACGACCTGCGCGCCCGGACCCGTCGCCGCCGGCTCGTGCCCCCCCGGCGTCCGCCGTCGCCGGCGGTCGACGACGCCGTCGCGCTGGCCGCCGCGGTGCACGCCCTGGCCGTCGAGCGGCGGGCGGCGTTCGTGCTCACCCAGGTGGTCGGGCTGTCCTACGCCGAGGCGGCGGAGGTCTGCAACTGCCCGATCGGCACGATCCGCTCGCGCGTGGCGCGCGCCCGGGAGGACCTGGTCGCCGCCCTCGGCGCGGGGGAGGCCGACGGCTTCGGGGGCGCGGGCTGAGGTCCTCGATGCGTTTCATGCGTTGTGGTGCGCCGGTGGGTGGCGCGTCGGTGGCGTCGCGGCGAACGCCGGGTGCGGGCGGCACGAACGCGGGTCGTCCCGCCTGCCGCCGGGCATGATGGTCCGGTACGTTTGGAGCGGCCGTCTCGCCCTCGGGCCTGCCGGCACGAGCAGCCGACCGTGTCGGGGACAGGTGTCATGAGCGCCACCGCTACCAGGGAGGATGACGGGATCGAGCGTGCGGTGCGGACCGCGCCCCGCTGGTGGCCGGTGCTGGCTCCCTGGCTCGGCACCGTGTGCCGCCTCGTCGTCGGCGGGGTGTTCCTCTTCGCCGGCCTGGCCAAGATCTCCAACCCCGACACCATGAGCCGGGCGGTGCGCGCGTACCGCATCCTGCCCGAGGCCCTCATCCACCCCTTCGCGTACTGCCTGCCCTTCGTCGAGATCTTCGCTGCGGTGCTCCTCCTCCTCGGCATCGGCGTGCGGCTGTGCGCCGTGCTGACCGGTGGGATGCTGCTCATGTTCGTCGTGGGCATCTGCTCGGTGTGGGCGCGAGGCATCCAGATCGACTGCGGGTGCTTCGGCGGTGGCGGCGCTGCCCACGTGTCGGGCGTGACCTACCTGACCGAGATCTTCCGCGACCTCGGCCTGTTCGCGCTCTCTGCCTGGCTGGTCTGGCGGCCGCTCAGCCGCCTGGCCCTGATCGACTCGGTTCGAGAGGAGTACTGATGGCAGGTGTCAGCCGACCGGCCGACCAGCAGACGGGCCCCCGCACCCTTCCCCGGGCCGGGGGCAAGCCCGGCGACGGCAGCGGCGTCAAGCCCAAGGGCAACGCCGCGGCCAAGCGGGAGGCCAAGCAGCGCCAGCGCCAACGACGCAACCGGTTGATCACCGGCGGCGTGGTCGGGTTGCTCGTCATCGGGCTCATCATCGTGTTCGTCGTGCAGTCGGGGCGGTCCTCGACGAGCAAGAAGGCGGTCGTGCCGGCCGGGGCGGCGACCGCGGGCACGACCGCGGGCGGCTTCAGCCAGGGCAGCGGCCCGGTGGTGGTCGAGGAGTACGGCGACTTCCAGTGCCCGCACTGCGAGGAGACCTTCAAGAACGTCGGTCCGACCCTCGACAAGCTGGTCGCGTCCAGCGCGATCACCTACGTGTTCCACAACTTCGCCTTCATCGGCAACGAGTCGACGTTGACCGCCAACGCCGCGGTCTGCGCCTCCGACGTGAGCATCGACAAGTTCTGGGCGATGTTCAACTACCTCTACAGCCACCAGCCGGCCACCGAGAACAGCGGGTTCTGGACCACCGACCAGCTCCTCGCCGCGCTGCAGATCACCGGCGCCGACACCC
>Ga0209698_10001623_pt1 | contig 25894 bp, 27 predicted proteins | sample LitLauG_LLR_2012_FD_187203 | JGI IMG/M metagenome (GOLD analysis project Ga0209698, IMG submission 187203) | Freshwater sediment microbial communities from Pennsylvania, USA - Little Laurel Run_MetaG_LLR_2012 (SPAdes) (version 2) | ecosystem: Environmental > Aquatic > Freshwater > Creek >... | reverse complement strand
CGAACCTCCTCCAGGAGGCCCAGGCACTTGGCTTTGAACTCGGAAATGGCGACTTCCTTCATAAATTATATTGTACTATGGTCAATGACCATGGTCAAACAGAAAAAGTCGACGTGGGAGGAGATGGCGGGCTGAGTGCGGAAGCGCTTCTCCGCTGCGCGGGAGAAGCTGGAGAGGCGGGCGACACTTCGAGGAAGATTTCTAGCTTCGCGTACTGGCCTCAGACACTATAGCGAGAGTGAGGCAATCACGGAAGGGCAATTAAAAGAGTCTTGCCGGCGGACTTCTCTGTTCGTAATAGCCGAACTGAGCCGTGTTGCGAAACCTCAACTGGCCCATCTTCCAGACAAAGCGTTCGCGAGATAGCCCGGACCTGAGTCCACTCAGACGCCTTCGAGTGTATGTCCGACGCGATTTATGGGAACCTCCAGTTCGTTGCGCCGCAGCTTCTCGCCGCAATCGATCAGATCGTTCAACTCGCTAAGTGACACGTTGTATTCGCGGTTCGGGCAACCTTGATCCTGATGTTGGAAGTGTCGATTACTGTCATTGAAACGCGGCCGTGCTTAAAAGTCGTCATACCTAATTCTACGTCCGCGAGTCAACTCCTCAGCTAGAATACGTCACATGAAGAGTGCTCATATTCTCCTGTTGGTGTTTCTTTCTGGACTTGGGGCGGCGACGAAGGGTTATGCCACTGACACCCGCCTGATGACCGACGCTGAGTACAAGACTTTCTTGAGCGATGTGGACAGCAAGTTACCTGTGTGGGAAGCCGCGTTGAAGAAGGTCGATCCTGCGAAGTCCGACGCCTCCTACGCAGTGGGCGAGAAGGTCGTGCAATTTAGAGATCTCGCTCCGATGCAGATTCAGAACGCCCGCCAATTCGTCGCGAAGCAGCGCATAAGGCGCACCGTGTCCGGCGAACTCGCTCTCGAAAGCTTCTTGCGCGGAATATTCGACTCGACGGATTCCATGATGATAACGGAGGTTTCCGCGGGCGTCACGCTATCCGCTGAATTAGACGCCTTCGCGCCACAAATCAGTAAGCTCGAAGTCTTGATCTCTAACGACGTGATCGCAAGAGTCGAGCTTCTCGAAAAAGGTGCCTGCCCTTGAGCTTCTTCGCACGCCTGCAGCGGCTAAAGCCGCAGGTATCTATGCGACTTATGGCACGACTGAAGTCGTGCCCTTCCCGTTAGTAGAGAAGGTCAAGCTTCCCGCAGCGTGCGAAGTCGTGCCCATCCCCAAAACGCTACGCCCTAGACGTTAATCACCGCGATCAGTTCCTTCACCGCGGCAGCGCTCTTGTCGAGGGCTGCTTTCTCTTCTGCGGTGAGCTTGATCTCGATGATTTGCTCGATGCCTTTGGCTCCGAGTTTTACCGGGACACCTACGAAGAGGCCGTGGATGCCGTACTCTCCGTTGAGATAGGCGGCGCAGGGGAGAATCTTTTTCTTGTCTTTGAGGATGGCCTCGACCATCTCGGTGGCGGCGGCTGACGGGGCGTAGTAGGCGGATCCGGTCTTGAGATACTTGACGATCTCGGCGCCGCCGTCACGGGTGCGCTGGACGATCGCATCGAGGCGGTCTTTGGCGATCAGTTCGGTGATCGGAATGCCGGCGCAAGTGGAATAGCGGGGAAGCGGAACCATGGTGTCGCCGTGTCCGCCGAGGACGAAGGCGGTTACGTTCTCGACGCTTACTTTGAGTTCCTGGGCGATAAAGGTGCGGAAGCGGGCGGAGTCGAGGATTCCGGCCATGCCTATGACGCGCTCGCGTGGGAAGCCGCTGATCTTGTAGGCTGCTTGCGCCATGGCGTCGAGTGGGTTGGAGACGATGATCAAGATGCAGTTCGGCGAGTGGTGTACGACCTTGCCGACTACGTCGCTCATGATCTTGTAGTTCGTGTTGAGGAGGTCGTCGCGGCTCATGCCGGGCTTGCGCGGGATTCCGGCGGTGATGACGACTATGTCGGAGTTGGCGGTGTCGGCGTAGTCGTTCGTGCCTAGGATTGCCGAATCGCGTTTTTCGATCGGCATGGCTTCGAGCAGGTCGAGACCTTTGCCTTGTGGGACTCCTTCAATAATGTCGATGAGGACTACGTCGGCCAGTTCTTTGGAGGCGATCCAGTGAGCGGCGGTGGCGCCTACGTTTCCGGAACCTACTATCGTTACTTTATTGCGCATGAAGTTTTCCCTCAGGGGCTAAAGCCCCTCAATATTCTGTGATCTAACGGCGTGGCTAAAGCCGCGCCCCTTCAAAACAAAACCGTAATGATGTTGTCTCAGTCTGCGGCCACTGGTACGCGCATATTTTCGATCATGCAAGTGGCGAACTGGCTGGTGCTGACTTTCGTCGCGCCTTCCAACATGCGTTCGAAATCGTAGGTGACTTTTTTCTGTTCGATGGTGCGCTCCAGGCTTTGCTCGATCAGATCGGCGGCTTCGGGCCATCCGAGGAAGCGGAACATCATTACGCCCGAGAGAATCACCGAGCCTGGATTGATGACGTCCTTGTCGGCATACTTGGGAGCGGTGCCGTGCGTCGCTTCGAAGATGGCGTAGCCGTCGCCGACGTTCGCTCCGGGAGCGATGCCCAGGCCGCCGACCTGCGCGGCGCAGGCATCGGAGATGTAGTCGCCGTTCAGATTCGGAGTGGCCAGGACGCTGTATTCATCGGCCCGCGTGACCACCTGCTGGAAGATGGAGTCGGCGATGCGGTCGTTGATCATCAACTTTTTCTTCCACGCGCCTTTGCCGTGGGTGGTATAGATGGAATCGAGACAGGTCTTTACTTCTCTGTAGAGGGCCTGGCGGAAATCGTCGGTCGCAAACTCGAGGCCGGGTTCGATCAGGTTCGCGTTCTGCTCGATGGTGAGGTTGGGATTCTTGTCTTTGTTGTCGATGATCCAACTCTCGCGCTCGGTGACGACCTGAGCGCGGAATTCCTCGGTGGCTAGTTCGTATCCCCACTTGCGAAAGGCGCCTTCGGTGAACTTCTGGATGTTGCCTTTGTGGACGAGGGTGACCGCTTTGTTCTTGTAATCGAGGGCATGCTGGATGGCCATGCGCACCAGGCGCTTGGTTCCAGTCACAGAGATGGGCTTGATGCCGATGCCGGAATCGAGGCGGATCTGCTTCTTGCCGCCTTTCAACATGTCTTTGTTCAGAAATTCGATCAGCTTCGCGACTTCGGGCGTGCCTTCTTCCCATTCGACGCCCATGTACACGTCTTCGGTATTTTCGCGGAAGATGACAATGTTCATGCGCTCGGGATGCTTCACGGGCGAGGGCACACCAGAGTAATACTTCACCGGACGAATGCAGCCGTAAAGATCGAGGATCTGGCGCAGGGCGACGTTGAGCGAGCGGATGCCGCCTCCGACGGGCGTGGTGAGCGGGCCTTTGATGGCGACGCGAAATTCGCGGATGGCGCTGACGGTGTCGTCGGGCAGCCAGTTCTGAAAGCGGGCCTTGGCTTTTTCGCCGGCAAAGACTTCGTACCAGGCCACCGAGCGCTGGCCCTGGTAGGCCTTTTCGACCGCGGCGTCGAAAACGCGGACGGAGGCTTTCCAGATATCGCGGCCGGTTCCGTCGCCTTCAATGAAAGGGATGATGGGGTGGTTGGGAACGCGGTACTTGCCGTTGCTGTATTCGATCTTCTGTCCGTTGGCTGGGACGGGGACTCCATTAAACGATGCCATGCACTGGCCTCCAGAGGCTTAGGAAGGAACCGGATCATTATAAAGAACTTTGGGGGAGGGGAGACTAGGTTAGCGATCACTGGGCGCTGTGACGGGACGCACAGCGGTGGTGAGCGTCAGAATTGGCATGAAGCGGCCGCGGCGATCGTTCCCAGGTCTCGAAAGCCGCGAGGGGTACCCCCTGTGTCGCGATTAACGGAAAATCCAGACTATTTCGTAGACTCGCGGATTGATTTTCTGCATGATCGGATTTTGCGAGGAGAAATCTTGGTCGCCGCCGACCTGGGACAGATCGCTTTCCGGCACCTCTAGGTTGGCAGGGGGATCGAGGCGCAAAATCACTCGACTTTTGCTATTAGCGTCGTGGAGGTCGATTTCCAGCACTCCCCCATTCCATGACATTACAGTTCCGGAATAGTCCCATTGAAATCCCAGCAAATGAAATGGTCTGCCATTGATGCGTTCCAAGTCCTTTAGAGACGTTCCCACGGAAATATCATGCGCGGCTTTCCAGAGGCTTGCGTCGCGACTGACAATGGCTGACTTCGGCTCGGTCTTGGCCTCATTGTTCTTCCACAGAATCTCAATCTGGCGCTTGGGATCTTTGGGAAAAACGACAGTCCCAGGCTCGGTATCCCCTTCGCCCACATCCACATCCTGATCAACGACATTGGCAATCCCGAATTTGAGGACCAGATCTCTTCTCGTTGTATTTGCGTTGATCGTTCCGCTCTTGCTATCGAGGAGGATAGTCCAAGGGGCAGGTCGGTTCGCGCCGAGGGCGTCAAACACCAGCAGCAGACCAAGTAGGGGCAGCAACACCGACCGATCATAGATATCAGTGGCGATTGGATACTTATTCAACGAAAGCAACTCCTAGACCCGATCGATCTTTACCGAGTTCACTTTCACATCTTTTGCGGGACGGTCCTGGCGATTGCGCGCTACTTTCGAGATTTTCTCGACGATTTCATAGCCTTCGATCACTTCGCCGAAAATGGTGTGTTTGCCGGTGAGCCAGTCGGTATTGGCTACGGTGATGAAGAACTGCGATCCGTTGGTATTGGGGCCGGCGTTGGCCATGGCCAGCTTGCCGCCCTTGTCGAACTTATGCGGCGAACCCTTGGTTTCATCTTCGAACTGATAGCCGGGCCCGCCGAAGCCGGTGCCCATCGGGTCGCCGCCCTGGATCATGAAGTCCGGAATGACGCGATGAAAGATAGTCCCGTGGTATAGGGGATCGCTGGTCTTCTTGCGGGTGGTGGGATGCGTCCACTCGCGCTTGCCTTCGCTGAGGTCGGTGAAGTTGGCGACGGTCTTGGGGGCATCCTTCTCAAACAGGCGGCAAACGATGGTGCCCTCGCTGGTTTCGAATACGGCATAGGTTCCGGGTGTGCGGGTCATAATCTCCCTTCGAATTCTTAGTCGTTATTGCTGTAGCGACGCGGCTCGCCCGCGTCTCTACATGGATTTTTTTACGGCCGCCGTCGGCTTCGGCGTCGCGGGTTTGGCAGGCGATGTACCGGCGCGATGGATTTCAATGTGGGTGATTTTGACGGGATGGAATGGGCGATCATTGCTGGGATCGCGCGTCATACGAGCGATCTGCTTGACGAGCACGAGCGCCGCGTCATCGCACTGGCCGAAAATGGTATAGCTTCCCGTCAAATGTGCACTGTGTTTAATGTCCTCAGTGATGAAGAACTGCGAGCCGTTGGTATCGGGTCCGGAGTTGGCGTAGGCGAGACGGCCGGGGCGATCAAAGGTGACGGTGGACGAGGTCTCATTCTTGAATGCGTAACCGGGATCGCCTGCACCGTTGCCGGCGGGATCGCCACCCTGAATCATGAATTCGGGAATCACGCGATGGAAGACAGTGCCGTCATAGAGCGGGACGCCGTGCTTTTTGGCGTGGGAGACGGGGTTGGTCCAGTCTTTGGTGCCGGTCGCCAGGCCGATGAAATTCTCGACGCCGACGGGAGCTACCTTGGGAAACAGCGTGCAGTGGAGGTCTCCGGCCGTGGTGTGGATGATGGCGGTAGGCTCGGTGCTGGCCGCGGGCGCCGAACTGGCGGGCTTGTGAACGGGCGGCGAGGTTTCCTTCGGCGGAGTGGGGGCTGCCTGCGCGGCGGCGAGCAGCGACGTGGAGATGATCAAGACAAGGGTATGCAGCAGAGTGCGCATGGGTGCTCCTATTGGTATTTTGGCAATCTTTTATTGTACGACATGGATTGTACGACATGGATTGCAAGACATGGATTGCAAGACAACGCCTCGGAGGAGAGAACGTGGGTCAAGATTTGTTGCCGCTGAATCTTGGCAACCATCGATTCACCGAGCGTTTGTAGGCACGATAGCTTTCTCCAAATCTCTTTTCCAGGCCGGGCTCTTCCACGTATACGACCATCAGATGTAGAAAAAGAAACACTGCCGCACCGAGCAGAAGGATGGATGCTGACGACTCGTACAATCCTAGTCCAGTCATAAGGATGACGCCGCCCAAGGACATGGGATTGCGCAGATAGCGGAACGGCCCGAAAGCTACAAACTCTCTTGGGAAAAATCGGTCTCCAGGTGTCTCGTAGATGCCCCGCGTGCCCAGAATTCCTCCACACAGCAAAACCAGCACGCCGCCCGCGATCAGAAAGACGAAACCGGGCGGACGGGTCCAGCCCGGCAACGACACGCCGAGGAAAGGATCCCATCTCCGGAGACGTAATGCGCACCACCCGATGAAAAGAACGCTAATCGACACTTTGATGAGTGTCCAAACAACGAGAGTTGGTTTCTGCACTATTTGCCTTGCATTTCGCGGCTGACTCGCTCGGCTTCGCGGAAAACGCGGAGCAGGTTGCCGCCCAGAATCTTGCGGATATCGTCGGCGCTGTAGCCACGGTCGAGCAGGGCTTGCGTGATCTTGGGCAGGTCGGCGGCGGAATCGATGCCTGCGGGAGTAGCCCCGCTGACGCCGTCAAAATCCGATCCCAAGCCGACGTGATCGACGCCGGCAACTTTGGCGATGTGGTCAATGTGATCGATCAGCGAACTCAAGGGAGGCCGCTGAAGTTTGGCGTTCCACTCGCGCTCAATGCGTTCCGAGTCGAGGTAGGTGACGGCTTTTCCGGCGGCGCTGAGTTGGTCCGTGTAGGCCTTGACCGCTGCATCGCGGTCTTTTTTTTGCGCCTCCTCGGCCTTGCGGTAGTTCTCGTCGATGAAGGCGTTGTAGAAATTTACCTGCACGACTCCACCGTTCTTGGTCACGGCGCGAAGCATGTCGTCGGTCATGTTGCGCGGATGATTGGTGAGGGCGCGCGCGCATGAGTGCGAGGCAATGAGTGGAGCTTTGCTGATGGCGATGGCGTCATAAAACGTCTTATCGGCGACGTGCGAGATATCGACCAGCATGCCGAGGCGGTTCATTTCGAGGACGATCTGCTTGCCGCCCTCGGTGAGTCCGTTGTGGTGCTCGACTTTGGGATTGGTCATGTCGCCCGAGGAGTCGGCAAATTCGTTGGTGTTCGACCAGCTCAGCGTCATGTAGCGCACGCCGAGGCGGTAGAAATCGCGCAGCAGGCGGACGTCGTTTTCGATGGAGTGTCCGCCTTCTATCCCTAAGAGTGCGGCCAGTTTGTGTTCGCGGTGGGCACGCTCGATGTCCTCGACGCTAAAAGCCATCATCATGCGGTCGGGATGGCGGGCGGCCTGCTCGTACACGGAATCGATGAGATCGAGCGTGTGCCGGGCGAAGTGGCCCTGGTTGGTTTCCGGTTCGACCCAGATGGAGAAGAACTCGGCCCCGAGATTTCCGGCCTTGGCCTTGTCGAGACTGATGTGGCCGGGGTCTTTGGGATCGGTCGATCCGATGTCGTAGTTCTCGTCGAGGAAGCGCTGCGGGGTATCGGCGTGCGTGTCGATGACGATGGCGGAGTTGTGGATTTCGCGGGCTTTGGCGCTGACGGTTTGGGCGCTTAGCGGCGAAGCGATTAGCAGCGCTATCACGAGTGCGAATAGGCGTTTGTTCATAATTGTTCTGGTTGGGCGAAGGGTGAATTCTATACGAGCGCGAGTTGTTCTGCGTGGTTCCGCATGGTGCGCGGAGAGAGCTTGAACCACGAAGTGGCACGAAGGTCCACGAAGGAAAGCTACTTGGCCACGGCGGCTTTGGCTTGTTCTATGCACAGTTCGAGCGGGTTATCGGTCCAGACCACGATCTTTTCGGCGGTGATGGGCTCGAAGGTCGCTTTCATTTCCAGATAGAGCGCGAAGGACCGGTTGCGAGCAGGGTGCAAGGCGTCTGGTTCGAGGTCAAGACGCCGGCGCGCGGATTCGTCTGAGCAAATACATTCGACGATCCGGCAGGGCTGGGCGAGTTCGTTCGCGAACTGCAGAACGCGATCAATCTGGTAGCGCCGGGAAAAGGGGCGGCCGTCGAGAAAGATTTTGCGGGCGCTAGAAGTTTGAAGCAGGAAACGGGCGGCCTGGAGCATGACCTCCATCACAAAGTCATCCTGTGTGACGGAGTAGTCGATATCCTGCGGTGCGAACAGGGCGGCGCGGATTTCGTCTTTGCCGAGGAGCGCGCCTTGCGTGCGGAGGGCCAGCGCGCGGGCCAGCGTGGTTTTGCCCGTTCCAGGAAGGCCTGCCATCAGAACAATCATGCTGTGGGGATTGTAGTGGAAAGTGTAGCGGAGTCAGTTGGAGGCAGCCGTCGCGGTGACGGTGGCAGCCGAAGCGGCCGCGGGTACTTCGGTTGGCAGCGGGAAGATCGTCTGCGTCTGGCGCCAGTCGCCGTAGCGGTCCGAGACCATCACGTGAAAGCACCAGTGCCGGCTCTCCTCCTCGGGTTCGACCAGGCCGAGCGCGTTCAAATAGAAAAGGTAGTGCTCCACGAACCGAATCTCTTCTTTGGTCAAGCCGCGGCGCTGCAGATCGACGGTGACGCCGGCAAGATGCGACGACGCAGTGTCGCCATCCGCCGGTGCCGCGTTGCGATTGTGGCGGCGCAGTTTCTTCTGCACCTTGACGGTGCGGACGGCGGAGTTCACCTGGATCCGATCGTGGAACTGGCGAAAATAAACTTCGGAAAGATCCTGCACGAAATCGCGAGTCCAGGGCCGGCAAAAGCGGCGGGAGGGATCGAGCGCGCGCTCAACCTTTAGAGACTCGCTCTCCTCGATAGGCACCAGGGCGCCCGAGGACTTGAGCGCTTCCAGTTCGGCGTCGTCCTGAATGCGCGGCAACTCGAGGCGGTCGATTTCTTCGTTTTGGCGGAGCAGGGAGTCGTGCGTCGGGCGGAACAGCGGGTTCCAGAGGATGCCACGAAGGCGATGCAGGATCCGGTGGCGATGGTGGACCGGACGCAGGGCGAACGCGCTTCCTGGGGCAGCCACCATAAAGATTGCCAGCGCGATCAGCGCAATGACCGGCGCGAACCGCGGCTTGCGAATCTTAGGCCTTCGAATTGGGAATTTTAGCGTCATCGCGATGGCGTTGTTACGCCATTCGAGTCCTCTCCCCGAGGCTGTGGAAAAGTGCCCATTCACCTAGGGGAGTGGCAATTGTAAACCACAGATGAACAATTGTGTGAAGCAATTCACGCTAAGGCCCCTTACTTAAGGGAGTTACGGGTGGTTACCAGGGGGCAAGCCGATGATTTTGCCTGCAAAATCTGGGAAAAGTACGATCTCGGGTTATGGGGAAACTTTCTCGTAGAGACGCGGCTTGCCGCGTCTTGCTCGCCGGGCGTCCAGGAACTAGCGTGAGCGAGAGAGCGCGCGGAGACGGGGCAAGCCCCGTCTCTACGAGGCCGTTACTTTCGTAGCAGGTCGGTCAGAGCTTGCTTCATGACCTGGCCGCCCACCTCGGCGATCGACGTGGTCAGGGGTATTTCCTTCGGACAAATCTCGACGCAGTTTTGGGCGTAGCCGCACTCCTGGATGCCGCCGTCTCCCATGAGCGCCGACAGACGCTCGCGCTTCAGGGCTTGTCCGGTGGGATGGGTGTTGAACAGGCGGACTTGCGAAATGGTGGCTGCGCCGACGAATCCGGTGTCTTCATTGAATTGCGGACAGGCTTCCATGCAGCAGCAACAGGAAATGCAGTTCGATAGAGGATAGGTCTGTTCCTGGTCCTCCATGGTCATGCGCGGGCCGGGACCGAGGTCGTAGGTGCCATCGACCGGAATCCAGGCTTTCACCTTCTTCAGGTTCTCGAAGAGCACTTTGCGATCAACGGCGAGGTCGCGCACGATGGGAAACTTGGTGAGCGGTTCAAGCTTGATCGGCTGCTCGAAGTGGTCGATCAGGGAAGAGCAGGCCATGCGGGCGCGTCCATTGATGAGCATGGCGCACGAGCCGCAGATCTCCTCGAGACAGTTCGAATCGTAGGTGACAGGCGTGGTCTGCTTGCCGTCGCGGGTGACGGGGTTGGCCGCGATCTCCATGAGCGCCGAGGTGACGTTCATGTTCGGCTTGTAGGGGATTTCGAACTCTTCCCAGGACGCGCGGGCGTCGGGGGTGGGTTGGCGTTTGATTTTGATGACTACGGATTTATTGTTTGCCATTTAGCTTTTAGCCTTTAGCTCCTAGCGCTGCTTGATTCACGCCAGACGTGGCGCTCGCCCCAGCAACGACAGGGGGAATACTCACGGACAACCCGAGATTACCGGCAGACATGAAGATGAAGTCGAGTATTTTGACGTCTGGAACGAGCGGTGAATACGTGTCCCTAAACTGTTGCACAACGTCCGCAAGGGCACCGTCTGCCAATGTTCTTTTGTAGCATTCGTTGAGATCGCTGTAGAAGTTCATGAGCGATTGAAGTTTGGCATCGAACCCCGGCCCAGTTGAGCCCCCGAACCCGAAGTAGGTCGTGACGTTTCCATCGTAAATCGCGTGCGTAGAATTCACAGTGTGTGCCAACTTCGTCGCGAACGAAAATAGCAGACGGTGCTTTCCCTTTGAGTTCGGTATGTCATAGAGCGCTTTCACGATGGAGCGAATGTCAACTGGATTGGAACCCCTAGCGGCTTCCATAAGTTCAAAGTATCTATCCATGAGCTTCTGGGAGAGATGGGCGCCGTCGAGCATGTAGAACAAACGATACACATACTGAAATACGAGATCCTCCGCGACCGAAACTCGAACGAATCGATCCGCCAAGAAAAGGTAGACGTCAACCCATTTCTTGTCGATTTGTCCGAAGACGGTCTTAATGTTTTCCTTGATGCCCTGGAAATCCGCACCGCGCAATACGTCCGTGCCCCAATTCGGTTTGGCGTTCCTTGGTCCCATTAATACTTCCTCGGCCTCGGTTGCATCAGCGATGCATCCACTGGCTTGAACTCAAACTTCGACTCGTTTTCTCCAGTACCCTGGCCGACGCCGGCCATGTGCGACTGCGAAAACAACGACCTCCGAAAGCATTTCCTGATACACGATGTTGAACGGAAACCGATGCAACGTGTATCGCGAATTCTCCGAAGTAACTTGGCCAACGCTGCGGAGCCGCTTCGATCGCATGTACCGCTTTACCTACCGCCAGCTCAAAATCTGAAGCTACCACTACACTACGATCGCGATACCAAGCGAGTGCTTCCAGATACTCGCGCTCGGCCTCCGAATGGAGCCGAGCCGGCTTACTTGCCATCGAGCAGGGCCCGCGCTTTTTTCTGAACCTGGGGCCACGGAACCGTGCTCACTTTGCCCGAACGCACCTCGTCCGCGCGTCGCGCGATTTCCGCCTGCCACGACGCGTCAACGTCGGGATCAATATTTGTATCCAGACTGGCGATCAGACTTCCGGCTAGTTCGGCGCGTTCATTGTCCGGCAACGAAAGCGCCTTTTGCAGGAGTTCCTGTGTTCGTTCGGTCATAACAACGTTCTATCAATCTGAACTAACGCGCGATCGGATTTCAGTACTTCCTCGGCCGCGGCGGAATCAGACTCGCGTCCACCGCTTCGAACTCGAACTTCGGCTCATCTAAATCGGAGGCGAAAACTGCTTTTGTGGTCTTCATCCAGTTCTTGTCGTCGCGCTCGGGGAAATCGGGCTTGTAGTGCGAGCCGCGCGATTCGTCACGCATGGCCGCTCCCTGCGCGATTACTCGCGACAATTGCAGCATGTTGTAGAGCTGGCGCGCGAAGGCGATGGTCGTGTTGGCCCACTGCGAGCGATCGCTCAGGTTAATCTTCTGGAAGCGATTCAGCAGGTCGACTACTTTGGCGTCCGCTGCCTCACACTTCTTGCTGTAGCGGATGACGGTGCAATTCTCGGTCATCAGCGCGCCCAGTTCGCGCCAGAGCAGGAAGGGATTCTCATTGCCGTCGGCTTTCATCAGCCCAGCGTTGATTTCCTGCTGCCGCTTTTGCTCTGCCTCAAAATGACCGTTGCTGGGCGCGGCTTGCACACTCTTCGCGTACTGCACGGCGTTCGGGCCGGAGATGAAACCTCCGTAGATGCACGACATCAGCGAATTTGCCCCCAGGCGGTTGGCGCCGTGGTACTGGTAATCGGCCTCTCCTGCGGCGTAGATGCCGGGGATGTTCGTCGACTGCTTGTGATCGACCCAAAGGCCGCCCATGGTGTAATGCATGCCCGGAAAAATCTTCATGGGCGTTACGCGCGGATCGTCGCCGACAAACTTTTCGTAAATCTCGAGGATGCCTTCCAGCTTGCGGTCGAGAGTCTTAGCGTCGATGTGGGTGAGGTCGAGATAGACCATCGGCTTGCCGTCGATGCCCAGGTTGTGCTCGAACACCACTTTGAAAATGGCGCGGGTCGCCACATCTCGCGGGACGAGGTTGCCGTATTTTGGATACCACTCTTCGAGGAAGTACCAGCGTTCCTTTTCAGGAATCGACTTCGGATCACGTTTGTCGCCGGCTGTTTTCGGAACCCAGACGCGTCCGCCTTCGCCGCGGGCTGATTCTGACATCAGGCGGAGCTTGTCTTCTCCGGGAATGCAGGTGGGATGGACTTGGATAAACTCTCCGTTGGCGTAGTAGCAGCCTTGCTGATAGAGCGCGGACTGCGCCGATCCGGTGCACACCACTGAATTTGTGGACTTGCCGAAGATGGCGCCGCATCCTCCGGTGGCGACGATGATGGCGTCGGCGGGGAAGGTTTGCACTTCCATGGTCCGCAGATCCATGGCGCAGATGCCGCGGCAGATGTGCTGTCCGTCGAGCACGGCGGATAGAAACTCCCAGTGCTCGTGCTTTTTAACTTTGCCTTCGGATTCGTAGCGGCGGACCTGCTCGTCGAGCGCGTAGAGAAGCTGCTGGCCGGTGGTGGCTCCGGCGAAGGCGGTGCGGTTATAGAGCGTGCCTCCGAATCGGCGGAAATCGAGCAGACCTTCTGGCGTGCGGTTAAAGGGGACGCCCATGCGGTCGAGCAAATCGATGATGCCGGGAGCGGCCTCGCACATGGCTTTGACGGGCGGCTGGTTGGCGAGGAAGTCGCCGCCGTAGATGGTGTCGTCGAAATGCTGCCAGGTGGAATCGCCTTCGCCTTTCAAATTCTTGGCGGCGTTGATGCCACCCTGCGCGCACACGGAGTGGGAGCGCTTTACGGGGACGATAGAAAACAGGTCAACTTCCCCGCCCATCTCGGCGATTTTGATTACGGCAGAGAGGCCTGCCAGTCCGCCGCCTACTACGATAATTTTCGGAGCTGCCATGCTGTATGAGTCCGATCTGCTTTCAGTTGTTGGTCGTTAGTCGTTGGTCGTTAGCAAACGCTACCAAATCGTCGCCAATCGCGAATCGCAAACATTCATCGCGATCGACTAACGACTAAACGACCAACGACTGCCTGCACTTTCTATCGCATTACAATGTTTTCCGAACTCGAATTCGTGTCCAACGGCTGCGGCTTCAGGAATCCGTACATGCTGGCCGCGCCTATCGACACCAGGCCGAGGGCGAGCGCCAAACAGAGGTAGCCAAAGCGGCGGCGCGCATTTACGCCGGTGGTGATGCCCCACTTCGCCGCAAACAGCCACAGGCCGTAACTGAAATGCCAGGAAGCCGCGATGATGCCGACGGCGTAAAAGGCGATCATCCACGGATGCTGGAATTCTCCCTGAACCTTGGCGAACGATTGCATGGGGTGGGTTGGCAGGTGCACGCCGGTGAAGCGCAGGAAATAAGTGTGCTGCACCATGAAGATCAGCGCGATGATGCCGGTCCAGCGCTGCGAAGTGTAGAGCCAGTTGCCCGTCCAGGGATAATCGCCGACGTTGGTGTCGCCTTGATACCAGATGTAGACGCCGTAGAGGCCGTGGTAGAGAATCGGAATCCAGATGAAGAACAATTCGAGGCCGACAACGAAAGGCAAGCTGTTCAGAAACGCGACTTGTTTTCCGTATGCTGCCGGGCCTTTGAAGGCTTCGAAGTTCGAGATGAAGTGCTCGAGAAGGAAGGCTCCGATGGGCACGACGCCGCTGATGGAATGCATCCGGCGCAGCAGGAACGACGTGCCCTCGCCGGCGCGCAGTGGAGCTACGCCTGCTTTGATCTGTGGAACGGCGGGATTGGCAGTGGCTGCCACGATGACTGCTCCTTACGTGGTCCGGTGTGCAAACTAAAACTAATGATTATCGGTTTTCGCGGAGAGAGAAGTCAAGGAGAGAACTGTCGATACCACGAAAGGAAGGCGCGAAAAGCGGCTCCACGATGGCTGTGCCGGGACTTTTCTTCGGCGTCCAATTGGGCGAACGTTTTTTGTATCGAGGGAAAAAAGAACAGTGGATCGTAGCCGAACCCGTTCTTGCCACGGGGTGCGGCCAGAATGACGCCGTCGGCGACGCCGCGAAAAGTTTGCAGAGTTTGGCCCTCGCGGGCGACGGCGAGGACGCAGACGAAACGTCCGGTGCGCTGTTGTGCTGGAACTCCCTGGAGTTCGCGCAGGACTCTTGCGTTATTGGCTTCGTCGTCAGTGTTGTAATCTGCGGTGTGGGGTTCATCGTCTTGCAGTTCACAACCCGCATAGCGCGCGGAGTGAACGCCGGGTGCTCCGTTCAGCGCGTCAATCTCCAGCCCCGAGTCGTCGGCTAGAACCAGTGCGCCGGCAGCGGCCAAACTATAGGACTCCGCTTTTTTGCGCGCGTTGTCTTCGAAGGTGGCGCCATCTTCGACCACCTGGGGCAGCGAAGAAAAGTGCGGAATGTTGGCGATGGTGATGGCGTAAGGCGCGGCGGCTCCGGCGAAATCGCGAAGCTTGCCGGGGTTCGAGGTGGCTAGCAGTATTTGCGGTTGCATCTGCGGTCTCGGAACCATCTCACTCTATTCCTCTGATCCTGTGGTTCGAACAAAAAAGCGGATAACGACGTGGGTCACGATACGGCCATGGGGGTTACATAGGTTGCCCTGGTCGTGGCCCTGGCCGCGTCTTGATCCACGCGGCAATCAGCACCCCGAAGCTGGTCAGCGAGACGAAGTTTCCGACAACGCGATCGATCGTCCGCTTGAAATGGATATCTACATCGTTGTCTCCAGCGGCAATGGGGACGACCATCAGTCCGGTGACATCGGTCTTCCGCGTTTCTGCCGGTTTGCCGTTCACGGTGACCGCCCACGCCGGATAATTGAAAAGACGCACCGTTATATTTTGCGGTGCGACCGCGTGGATCGTGAAGTGTTTTTCCGTCGGTTCCCACGCCAGAATTCGGCTCGCAATCGGCGCTCCCGTGTCATCGCTGATGCGGGGCAGGCTCTTGTCCAATTCGTAGGGATCGGCTCCCGCGGGCACGTATTCGTCGGTACCTTCATAGCCGGTGCCGTCGGTGATGGCGTTGCTCATCTCGCGGATGTCGCCGGCAGTCTCCCACCAGGGCGGCTGGATGCGATGTCCGGCGAGGATAACCGCGGCCAGCATAACCGCGGAGGCCAGCCAACGCGTGGTCCAGCGCTTGGTAGCCGTGGGCAGAAGCATCGCCAGGGCGGCGTTCAGGCACAGCAGCCAGCGGAAGGGAAGTTGCACGAAGCGGAGCTTGGGCAAATGCTGCCAGAGCAGATTGCTGCCAGAAAGCATCAGGATGGCGCTGGCGGCGCCCCAGGCGGAGAGCGGGATCCACGAGTTTTGGCGAGAGACAGCCGCTGTCGAGCCGTGCGCGACTGGACAGCCGGGAGCCTGCCCTGAGCTTGCCGAAGGGGCGGCTGTCCCTACGGGTTTCTTCTTACGGGAAAACCAGATTGCTAGAGCGAGGACACCGATTTCCACGATCGCTACGGTTGAGATCAGAAGGTTGAAGCGATTGTGATCGGGATCGGCGAGGGTGGTGAAAAGAAAGTTGTCCTGCGGCCGGACGCCCGGCGAGAGCACCTCGCTGAGGTTGATCCATGCTTGCTCGTGGATTGCGGGGAGCAGATAGAACGAGGCGAGGCCGGCTCCCATGACCATGGCTAGCGACGTTCCGAGCAAGGTCCGAACAAGGTTCCGAACCGGGTTCCGAACTAAGCTACCCCCGGCCTGTACAGTACCGGATCGTTCCTGCGTGGCTGCTCGCGTGGCCGCAATTCCGGCGAATAGCAAAGCCAATCCAGCCGTCGAGTAGTAGATCATCACGGCTGCGGGTTCGTTGGTAAGCCAGGCTGCGGCGAGAATCAGGCTCAACCATAGCGCCGGACGAACGCCCGACTGGTAGTTCTGCGGACCGCAGAGCCGCAGCAGACAAAGCAGTAGCAGCGGCAGCAGGGCTGCGGCCAGCAGTTCGGCATACGCGCTTCGCCAGTAAACGATCAGCAGGTGGTAGGGATTCAGGGCATAGAACGCGGCGGCAAACAGCGCGTCCGGGGCCGGGAGCCACCCCTTGGCGAGCCGGTACATGGCCGCTCCGGCCAGGGTGAGCGCGATCCAGCAATACGCACCGGGCACGATCTTCCACGGTAGTACAGCGCCGAGCGCGGCGCCCAGGGTCCACGAGGCGGGCGGATAAAACAGGAAGCGGGCCTCGCCGTATCCCCAATGCGCCAGCGCCGCCCAGCGCGGATACAGGATGCCGTGCTTCCATTGCCCAAGGACTTCCATCCACGAAAACATGTGGAATTCGAAATCATGCCCGGAAGGGCTGCCCCACCCGAAAAATGGAGCGATGGCCAGCAGGCTGGCGCTGGCTAGCACTAACGCACGGGAGATCCGACTTATGGGCAATTTTCCAAACCTTGAACTGACCGTGTTGCGAGCAGCCAAAAAGAATTCCCGTAGACACCCGGCTTTCCGCTTCTCCCGCGGCGTTCGGAGTCCAAGAAAACGGGGTAGGCCCCGTCTCTACGGGAAAAGCAATTCTATTGCATTCAAATTTTTCCCGGAAAAATTAACCGTCCCGAAACCATGGGGAAAGGGCGCCAAGGTAATCTGCGGATCAACCAGGTGAAAACGAACACCGGGGACTGGGCCGGCGCTAAAGACGGGGTGCCGATCCGGTTCCCGGCGTTTTTCGTGAGAGGATCGGCAGCAGTTGAGCCGGCGTAGCGGACGTCTCTCGATTATCTATTCGGTAAGAGCCGGAGTTCGCTGGCGCTGCAGCTCGGCTAGAAACGCTTCTTCCTCGAGCGCATTGCCCGCGCGCAGCAATTCCAGGAGTGGATCGTCCCCGTCGCTTGCGGCAGCGCTGGTCCCGTCTGGTTCGACCACACGGGCGACGAGAGCGCGGGGAGCGGCTTCCAACTGCGGTGTAGTGCCGGGCTGGCCCGCGAGGAAGGCGATGAACTCACCCACGCTCTTGCGCTGGACCTCGGTGCGGGCAGGGAATTCAATGCCCATGCCATGCCCGGGATGCATGACCCGGACCAAACCCTGCGTGTGGACCTCCATCGCGGCGGCGTGCAGGCACAGGTCGACGGCCGAGGACTGAGGAAAGGGAGATTCGGTCTGCACGTAGCATCCGCCCAAACTAAGGTCGGTCAATGTACAGGCGCTGACCGCTTCGGGTTGTTCGTGCAGAGTGTCGCGTGATCGGGCGGCCAGCCACTCGCCGATTTTCTGCCGCATCGTAGCGTCGATCTCGATCTCGCGCAGGCCGGTTTCACCGTTCGCGAGACTCCATGCAACTTTAGCCTTGCCTTCAATACGCGTGCCGCTGCCCGCAAGCTCGAAGGCGAAGCGAACCGGAGACGGGGATGGCAGCGGCTGGGCCGCCAGCACATCCATGCCATCGTTGCTCAATTCGATCAGGATGCTTTCCGCTGCATTGCCATCGTCTGAGTGGCCATCCTCGTTGCTGCCGCCGCTGACATGAATTGAAACTGCCGCCTGGACTGCCACCCGCGGCGATTGACGTCGTTCGCGCCTAAGCAGTGCGATAGCAGCGCGCAGGGTATTCTGCGCTTGTTCGGGAGCGATGGGCTTAGCGATGACGAAATGAGCTCCCTCGCCGAGGGTCGAGCGTATCTGCGACTTGTCGCGCAACAGGGCTATGGTAATGAGCGGAGTGTGCTCGGGATCCCTAAGCCGGCAGTCGGCTGCGAGCACCAGTGCGGTAGCTTCGGGATCGTCGAAGTCGACGATGACGGCATCAAAGCGGGCGTCCGTCAATTGCTCCATGGCGTCTGCGGCGGCGTTTTGGCGCTCGGCAGCCACCCCGAACTGCGCCAGAACCTGGAGCAGCACTTCCGCAGACACGTCATCCCTGGACACCAGCAATGCCTGCAGAATCATGGAACCGAGCCCCTTGTCTCGCGCTTTCGCCCCAAAGTCAGGATTCTACGGCCAGCGTGGAGTTGTGCTGCGCCCGGGTCTTGATACGGCCGGCGAGGGTTGTGCGCTGGCCTTGGCAGCCATGGCGTTGGAGTTTTCGTCGTCCACTTCCGTCAGCACTGCACTCTCGTCCTCAGCTTCATTCTCGGCCAGCAACGGAGCTACTTCACGCAGCTTTTCGGCCGCCTGCTGCAGCAGTTCGATCTGCTTGCCCAGTTGTGCGTACTGGGCCTGCTTGCGGCGCAAAACTTCATGGATGTCCTTCATACCACCCCCTGCGCCTGACTGTAGGTTTGGAGAAAACCAAGGTCAACGCCAAAGCCATTGTGGGCGGTTACCGCGGTAACGCAGGCAGATGAACGCAGGGGCAATACGCGTTCCAATCAGGCGCAGAAAGTGGGACGTTCTGCGTCAAAAAAATCAAAAGCCCCGCCTTGCGGCGGGGCCATGAGTTGAGTGTTCTGGGCGAACCGAATTTAGATTATGCCCCCATCAGCTTGCGGCGGAACATTCCGGCCATTCCCACAAGCCCTGTTCCCAAGAGGCCCAAGGTTCCGGGCTCTGGGACGGTCAGGTTGGTGGTGCCGATGCGGATGTGACCGATGCCCTGCTGCAGCTGCTGATTGACGGTGTAGATGTTCTGGGTCGTTGTGCCACTCACGATACGACCGGTGTAGAGCATGCCCTGAATAGAGCCGCTCAGAGTGTAGGTCAGGTTATTGGATCCCGGAGGGCTGGTGAGGGTCCAGTTGATCGGGCCGACGAAGCTGCCGTTAAAGATCGTTCCCTTCGGCTCTCCGTACTTGCCAACGCCCTTCACGACAAAGGAAGAGCCGGCATCGGAAAACGTGCCGCCGTAGCGGATGGTGCCCGTCGCCAGCGCACCGGTCGCAAAGCTGACCGAACCAAGAGATTTTCCCGGAGGAGCCACGATGCTGTTGAATTGCTTCAATTCGGACTGGTGCGAGACGATTCCCGCAGCCGAAATGTTAATGCCGCCGTACTCGTTAACCAGAACAATACCATCGGCCCAAGCGGCCAAGGGCAGCGCCATTGCCAGCAATGCCAAAACTAACACTCGCCTCATTTTTCATTTCCTCCCAAAATTTTGTTTCTTTTTCCCAGATTTTCGCCCTGAACTTTATGTTCAAGGTATAGGTCGCCTGTTGTGTATAGTGCACTTGCCATTCCAAAACCACGAAACTGTGGTTGTTGTTTTGTATCAATAACTTACGACCACTTGCCATGCATCCCTCGGAATCCGGGAATGCAATCTGCTGCACACTAGCATCAGTTCGCTTTCCCCTGGACCCTCCCAGACGCTAGATTCCGACCGCCGGTGTGACCGGCTATGGGAACGTAGCAACTGTGGGCTCGGCACCGGCAGGGAGAATCTCGCCAGGAAAAACGAGACCTTAACCTAGGGGGACCCGCTTCCAGAACCCTGGTGCGACCGATAGTAACGTAACCAATCGCAAGGTGACCTCATGCTAGCACAGGACCGGTTCTTGGCAAGTGGCTCGATGGTGCTATCGAGTCCCTCAAAGGTGGAATTCCGCTTCCGGGCCGGTTGCCCTATCTTTGGGACGAGCAGTTCTGGGGGAGGGCTGTTCGGGCGTCCTGTGATCCTTTGGATCCAGGGCGCTTCTTATTTGTGGTGTCAACTTCCAGGCAACTCCTCAGCTCCCACACAGGGTGCCGTTGCCCACCGGAATCCCTCTGCCGCGGTGGTCTGATTTGACTCCCAACATGCCAGGTTCATCGGCCCCGCTGCTCGACCTTACGTGTAGGGATAAAAGAAGAAAAACAGCAGCGACAAAAGCGTCAACGCCCACAGCGCGGGGCGCACCTCCCGCAAGCGCCCCGAAATCAGCTTGCAAAATGGATACAAGACAAAGCCCGCAGTCATGCCGATTCCCACGTTGTAAGTGAAGGCCATGAGCACGATGACGCCGAAGGCTGGAACCAGTTCGGTGAGGTCGTCAAAGGGAATACGAGTGATCGGGGTGAGCATCAGTAGCCCCACGAAGATGAGCGCCGGCCCGTAGGCCTGGGGTGGGATGGCGGAGATAAATGGCGCAAAGAACAGAGTCCCGGCAAAACACAGAGCCGTGACCACCGCCGTCAGACCGGTGCGCCCGCCCGCCTCGACTCCGGTCGCGGACTCGATGTAAGCGCCCGAGGTCGTGGTTCCGATCACGGCGGCGAAAGTCGTAGCCAGCGCGTCAGCCATCATGGGGCGCTCGATCTGCGGCAGGTTGCCGTCCTGGTCGAGGAAGCCGGCGCGCGCCGACACTCCGATCAGCGTGCCCATCGTGTCCACAAAGGCCATAACAAAAATCGTGAGGACAACCGGGAAAAATCCCCAGGTGAACAGGCTGTGCAGATCCAGTTGGAAAAAGACGGGCTGCAAGCTCGGTGGACGGCTGACCCAAGCTGTCGGGGCAGGGGCAACCCGTGTGACAAAACTGAGGAGCGCCGTGACGAGAACGCCGCTCAGAATCGCGCCCGGGAAACGACGGATCGTAAGCACCGTAATCAGCAGGAATCCGAAGATAGAAAGCAGCACGGAAAGGGAAGTCAGATGGCCGGGCCGAACCGGCGCTCCCGGAGATCCCATGGTCACGATGCCCGTTTGATTTAGTCCGATGAAGGTGAGGAACAATCCGATGCCGACGGCGTAGCTGTAACGCAGGGTCGTGGGAATGGCGTCGACCATCCACTGGCGGAGACGGAAAAGCGTCATCAGAATAAAGAGGACTCCAGCCAGAAACACGGCGCCCAGAGCGCTCTGCCAGGAATAGCCAAGCACGCGAACCACAGTGAACGCGACGAAAGCATTCTCGCCCATGTAAGGGGCGATGGCAAAAGGGCGGTTGGCATAAAAGCCCATCACGAGCGTTCCGAAAATGGCGGTGAGAATGGTGGCCGTCAGCGACGCCCCGGCTGGCATGCCGGCGATGGAAAGGATGGCGGGATTGACGGCCACGATGTAGGCCATCGTGAAAAACGTGGTCAGTCCGGCGACGGCTTCGCGGCGGACGGTTGTCTGATGGTGAGAGAGTCCGAAGAATTGATCGAGCCAGCGATTCAAGCGATCCTCATGGTGGAAAATCAGGATTGTACATTTAGCGCGTTCGCAGGACGAAACGAGCCGGTGTCCCTTGTGTTCCTCTGTGGCCCCTGCGGTTGCTGTTTGTTCACAGCATCAAGAGCGTAACCAAGGAAGACTCAGAGTGCGGAAGAAGGCGCGTGCGCCGGTGAGCAATCAAAGAGCACGCAACTCGGCAAGCAGTTTGGGATCGATGTTGCCTCCGCTGATCACGGCGACATTGATCGCCGTTTTCGGCAGTTCGTCGGTGTGAAAAAGGAATGCGGCGGTAGCCACGGCCCCACTCGGCTCGGCCACGGTTTTAGGGTTCGCGCTGAGCGCGCGCGTGGCCTCGCGAATCTCGTTCTCCGTCACGCTGACGATGTCGTCCACATAGGCGCGGATGTGTTCGAAATTGATCGCGCCGATACTCTGGGTGCGAAGCCCGTCGGCCATAGTCTGCGAGACTTGCTCCGCGGGGAAGGAGACGATGCGACCGGCGCGTAGGCTGGCTTGGGCATCGGCGGCGAGCTCGGGTTCGACGCCGATTACCTTCACCTGGGGATTCCTGAGAGGGTCGCTGAGTTTGATGGCGGCCGCGACGCCGCTGATCAATCCGCCGCCGCCAACGGGGACGAGCACGGTTTCAACGATCGGGAGATCTTCAAGAATTTCAAGCCCCACCGTTCCCTGGCCGGCGACGATCTTTTCGTCGTTGTAGGGAGGCACGATCGCGTAGCCATGCTCGGCCGCCAGTTGTTCCGCGCGCAGGCGGCGCTCTTCGCTGCCTGGACCGACGGTGACGATCTCCGCGCCCAGCGCGGCGGTAGCCTCGAGCTTTTTCGTCGGAGCATTACCGGGCATGACGATGACGGCCTTCACGCCCAGCGCCCGCGCCGCGTACGCCACGCCTTGCGCGTGATTGCCGCTAGAATAAGAAATAACGCCGCGGCGGCGTTCTTCGTCGCTGAGCGACGCGACCTTGTTATAGGCGCCGCGCAGTTTGAAGGCGCCGATGGGCTGCTGGTTTTCCAGCTTGAGAAAGAGCTTGCGTGGATCTGAGGGGGCCGTCCATTCAAACAGAGGAGTGTGGACGGCGATGCCGTGAAGCAGAGCGCGAGCTTGGTGAATGTCGTGAAGGGTGACCATTAGGGACTGGACTTCAATGAATTACATACAATCTTCAACCTCACGGTGCTATAGTAATACCGAGTAACACCTTGGAGCACCCGCCAATGCCACCGTCCTCTACAACCAGCCTAAAGATCGATCTTAAGACAAAAGAGCGCCTCCAGCGACTCGCCGCCGCCCGCCGTCGGTCGCCGCACTGGGTGATGCGCGAAGCGATCGAGCAATATGTGGAACGCGAAGAGAAGCGCGAGCAATTCCGGCAGGACGCGCTGGCCGCTTGGACCCATTACCAGACCACCGGCCTGCACGCGACCGCCGAGGAAGCCGATGCCTGGCTGGCCAAGCTCGAAGCGGGCAAGGACGCCGCTCCTCCTAAATGCCACGACTGAGGTGGTCGCAAGCGGCGCTGCTGGATGTGGCCCGTCTCCATGCGTTTCTCGCTCCCAAGAGCCGAGAGGCAGCCGAGCGCGCGGTCAAGGCGATCCGGCAGGGCGTAAAAGCGCTCACCAAGCATCCGGAGATAGGCCGTCCCGTCGAGGAGTTGCCCCCGGAGTTCCGCGAGTGGGTGATTGACTTCGGACACGGCGCTTATGTTGCGCTGTATCACTACGACGGGATAGAGATCGTGATACTGGCGGTGCGGCATGGGCGGGAGGCGGGGGCTGAGTGGAATCGTCACAGTGAATAACGGAGAGGACATTGCGCTGATTTTACGGATGAAATTCTCGAAAATATTCCTGGATAGTTAAGCGAAGCTTGTGCACCTCCCCTTCGATCTCAACGATCCCACACCCGCGTTTGTTTAGTTCAGTAATCACTCTGTTGTGGATCACGGATACCATGCCGTCTAGGTTCTCGTCATACTTCCCCTTCGCGAGTTGGTTGCAGTATTTGGTCAGTTCATTGATGTGTACCTCAAAGATGGCATCGGCTCGGGTGCCCAGAAGATCTACGGCCTTATCCCTGATTACTTCTGGGATAAACGGATCCGACTTGATTCGTTGCACCAGACGGGAAAGTCGCTCGTAGTCCTGGTTGGTGGGTATTCCAGTTTCGAACTTCCCCTCCCGTAATATGTCCGCTTTCGAAATGAGGAATTCTTTATTGATCTTCCGTACTGCGGCATCGACCAGTGAATGCTTTGACCAGTGCTTCGGGGAGTCAAAGTCGTATTCTTCGAGCAGGGTTTCCGACAATTTGTCCAGTCGCTCGATCACTTTCTTGTGGTACTCAGTGTTGACATTGCTGAGGAGGCCTTTTTTTGCGCGAAGAAACGTGAGCACTGTTACGACTGCAAGAGTGATATAGAACGCGGTCTGCGCGATCTTTTGAACCTCGTCAAGCGAGATCTGCATTCTTACCTCCTTCGAGTCAGCGCCGGTGGCCCGGCTTCGTTCTTAGGTAGGGTACTCCGACGGACTCGCGCTCGGGAAATCCCGGTCGATGACGCGGAACTTTAGATCTCCAGTATCACCGGCATAATCAGCGGCCGCCGTTGCGTTTGGCGGGAGATGTAGCGCTTCAGGTCGGTGCGGATTTTCTCTTTGATCACGCCATAGTCGGCTTTCTCTTCGGCGCTGGAGGCATCGAGGGTTTCCATCACAATCTCGCGGGCGCGCTCGATCACGCCGTTTTCGCCGGGGGCGAAGCCGCGGGTCACAATCTCGGGAGCGGTTTCGACGCGTCCGCTGAGCTTGTTGATGGCGATAATGGGCATCACGAAGCCGTCTTCGCTGAGGTGGCGGCGGTCTTTGATTACTAGGTCTTCCACTACATCGGTGCGCGAGCCGGAGTCGATGCAGACGCGGCCTACGTTGACGCGTCCGGCTTTACGGGCTCCGAGTTGGTCGATTTCCAGGACGTCTCCACTTTCAACCAGCATCACGCTGCCGACCGCCCCAGTCATGGATGCGGCCAGATCGGCATGTAATTTGAGCTGTCGAAACTCGCCATGGATGGGAACGAAATACTTCGGCCGCACCAGATTAATGATGAGCTTCAATTCCTCCTGGCTGGCGTGGCCGCTGACGTGGATCGGCGGGTAAGAACCGTCGTCGTAGATGACAAACGCTTCGCGGCGGAAGAGGTGGTCCACCATGCGGTAGATTGCTTTTTCGTTGCCGGGGATGATGCGCGACGACAGCACGACGGTATCGCCTTTTTCGATTTTGGCGTGCTTGTGGTTATCGACTGCCGCCCGTGACAGCGCCGACATCGGTTCGCCCTGCGTGCCGCTGATGAGGACGCACACTTTCTCCGGCGGGAAGTTTTTCATTTCGCCGGGATGGATCAGCATGCCCTCGGGGATCTGGATATAACCCAGATCTTCTGCGATCTCGGAGGAGTTATTCATGGAGCGGCCGATGAAGCAAATTTTGCGGCCGTGGTCTCGCGCCATGTCAACCGTCAGCTTGATGCGGTGAATAGAGGATGAGAAGCAGGAGATGAACAAACGCCGCTTGGTGCGGACAAAGACCTCGTCGAACTTGCGGCGGACGGCGCGCTCACTCGGCGTGTACCCTTTGCGCTCGACGTTGGTCGAGTCCTGCAGCAGCAACAGCACTCCTTCTTTGCCGTACTCGGCGAAACCATGCAGGTCGAAAAGACGGTTGTCGGTCGGCGTGGGATCGACTTTGAAGTCGCCGGTGTGCAGCACGACGCCGAGCGGTGTGTGGATGGCGAGCGCAACACAATCGACCAGGCTGTGCGTTACCTGCAGCGGATGAATCGTGAAAGGCCCAACCTTGAAGCGCTCTCCGGGCCTGATTTCGCGCAAGTCGGAGTCGTCGAGGAGTTGGTGTTCGTCGAGCTTGTCTTCGACGTAGGCGAGCGTGAACTCGGTGCCCCAGACGGGAACGTTCAGTTCGCTGAGAATCCAGGGCAGGGCGCCGATGTGGTCTTCGTGGCCGTGGGTAAGCACGATGCCGCGTACATGCTTGCGATTTTCGAGCAGATAGGAAATGTCGGGAACAACGATATCGACGCCCAGCAACTCGGCTTCGGGGAACATCAGGCCGGCGTCAACGACGATGATGTCGTCGCCATAGCGGATGGCCATGCAGTTCATACCGAACTCGCCCATCCCGCCCAGTGGAACTATATGCAGTTTTCCCGTTGCCATCAGTAGAGTCGATGCTAGCACAGGGGAGCGTTGTTCAAGCCAGAGCTGGGCCAATCGCGCGGCAAAATGCGTCAACCACAAAGGACACAAAGGGACACGAAGCTAAAAAGCCTCCCAGGCTTCCTTCGTGGTCCTTTGTGGCCTTCG